>ERZ778496.79-NODE-79-length-108344-cov-6.010712_pt1 | contig 108344 bp, 106 predicted proteins | sample MGYA00433099_ERZ778496 | MGnify/ENA primary metagenome ERZ778496 (study PRJEB29527, sample SAMN07138962) | mouse gut metagenome | material: feces | host: mouse | place: China:Nanjing | collected 2016-01-25 ...
TCGGCGACAAGCTGAAGATCGGACAGTCTTACGGCGTTGTGGACAATAGACTTATTTCATTCGACAGGCTCACACCTATGCAAAAGGGCGATGAGTGGGTGTTCTTTCTCGTATACGCTCCGTTCTTGGAGGACAGTTATTGGTGTTCGAGCGACACGTTCGGTCGCTACCCCGTTACAAGCTCTGACAACGCTCCCATGCCGTTATCGGACAGTCCGGATCTCGGCGTATTTAACGAGGAGGATTTCAAGCGGGATATTTATAATGAGATAGTCGAAAAATATAATATATAAGAAAACGCGCCGATATTGGTATATAATGGTAATACAGGCTATGAAAAACCATGCTTAAAAGCGAAATGGGGGGCATAATGATGAAAAAAATTACAGCAATAATTACGGTGATTGCGGCTTGCGCGTCGCTGACGGCGTGTAATAAAGCTCCCAGGAATGTTCAGAGCTTTGACGACATAAAGCTGGTGAGGACAGGTTTTGCCAACAGAAGAGTTTTCGAGGATCTTGCCGCGTTGGAGGAGCATGTTGATCTTATGGTGGTGGGAAAATTTATAGACGATTCCGAACAGAATGAAAGGTATCGTTACAGTGAATTTTTCGGAAAAGATATCCTTTATTTTGTAACCTCAAAAAACACCATTGAAGTGGAAAAGGTCTTAATCGGAAATGCAAATATCGGCGATACTCTCCAAATCGTTCAGGAATACGGCATCGTCGACGGCGATCTGGTAACATTCAGTGATCTTACTCCTATGCAGAAGGGCGACGAGTGGCTGTTCTTCCTGACAAAGGATTCCGATTCGGATGTATATTATTGCGCGGGCGACAGCGACGGGCGTTATCCCGTCCCGAACGCTGAAAACGCAGCCATGCCGCTTTCGGACTGCCCCGATCTCGGCGTATACGACGAGCAGAACTTCATGTGGAATATCTACAACGAGATATTGGAGAAGTACGATATATAAAAAACGCGATACGCGGCGCGGCAGAAAAACCACGCCGTTTTCCCTTGACAACGTTCCACGCCGATATTGGTATATAATAATGACAATACAGGATATGAAGGATCAAGCTTAAAAGCGAAATGGGGGCATAACAATGAAAAAACATATCTCAATAATAACCGTATTTGCAGCATGTGTAACGCTGACAGCCTGCAGCACAGCAGATGAAAGCACTGCTTCCGATAAATACGAAGGACTGGAGCTGGTAAGATGGCACAGCGACAGAGTAGAATATGAGGACCTTGCGCAGCTTGAAAAGGACAGTCATATGATCGTTATCGGCGAGTTTATCGGGGACGACAATCAGGATACCGATTATCAGTATGACGCCGGCTTTCAGAAGGATCTGATTATAAATATTCGATCAACCAATACCATTCGGGTCAGCAAGGTGTTCAAGGGTGATATAGATGAGGGCGACTGCGTTGATGTACACCAACGCTACGGTATCGCCGACAGCAGACTGATCTCTTTCAGCGATCTTACTCCTATGCAAAAAGGCGACGAGTGGCTGTTCTTTCTGAGGAACAGTACAGACCTCAACGGTTATTGGTGCGCAAGCGATACCTTCGGTCGATATCCCGTTCCGAGCGTCGAAAACGAGCCGATGCCGCTCTCGGACAGTCCCGACCTCGGCGTATACAGCGAGCAGAATTTCCAAAGGGATATCTACAACGAGATACTGGAAAAGTACGATATATAAAAATACGCGGCGCTTTTTATTACGTTTCACAGAAATTGCGGTTTCAAGCTTTTTGTTCGACACCGCAATTTTTTATGCCTCGCTCACCCAAAAACCGTGCCGTTTTCTCTTGACAACACGTCAATATTGGTATATAATGAGAATAATAATGCTGTAAAGAGGGAGAACAGAGATGATAATAGACGCTCACGCGCATATTTTTCCCGATAAGATAGCCGAGAGGGCTGTCGGGGGAATAGGTGAATTTTACGGAATGAAGGTCGATTACGACGGCACTCTCTGGACACTGCTCCGCGAGGGCGGCGAGGCGGGAGTCGACCGCTATATAGTGCAGTCCGTGGCGACCGTGCCCGAGCAGGTCACGGCGATAAATAATTTCATAGCGGGCTGTGTTGAGCGGTATCCCGAAAAGCTTATCGGGTTCGGCGCGCTCCACCCAGATTTCGCGGATATCGCGGGCGAGACGGAGCGTATAATATCGCTCGGGCTGAAAGGGATAAAGCTCCACAGCGACTTTCAGCGGTTCAATATCGACGACGAACGCGCGTTTCCGATATATGAGGCGGCGGAGGGCAGATTGCCGATATTGTTTCATATCGGGGATAACAGGTATGATTTTTCATCGCCCGAGCGGCTGTTGAAGGTCGTCAAGCGGTTTCCGAGATTAACGGTCATAGGCGCGCATTTCGCGGGCTGGTCGATGTGGGACAGGGGTGCGGAGCTGTTCGAGCATTCGGGTATCTATGCGGACTGCTCGAGCTCGCTGTACGCGATGACTCCCGAGCACGCTGCCGAGCTGATAAGGAGGATAGGCGCGGACAGGGTCATGTGGGGCACGGATTACCCGATGTGGAGCGCTAAGGACGAGCTGGAGCGGTTCGCCAAGGTTCCCCTCACCGACGAGGAGCGTGGGCTGATACTAAGCGGGAACGCGCTGCGGCTTATCGGGGAAATAAAATAAAAAGGGGCTTTACCTTATGAAGATCAATTGGAACTCGAAATATTTCACGATAGCGGTATATTCGACGATAAGCGTAATAGTGAGCGCAGTCGCGATAATGCTGATATTTAATTTTGAAAAGGTGTCGGAAAAGCTGACGTTTTTCACGACTGTGGCAACGCCGCTGATAATCGGCGTGTTCTGCGCGTATCTGCTCAACCCGCTGATGATGAAGCTGGAGAACGGGCTTTTCGGGAAGTGGGCGGGTTCGGACAGCGCAAAGGTCCGCGGACGTGCGAGAGGGTTCTCGCTGACGCTGACGATGGTGCTTGTGCTGGCTGCTTTGCTGCTGATGATATTGCTCGTTATCCCGCAATTGGTAACGAATATTATCGCGATATTCAACAATATGGACAGCTATATCGCGACAGTGCGCGGATTTATCGAGAAGATATCGGGCGACTATCCGCAGATCGCGGAGTTTCTGGGCAACCCTCTCGACGACTTCAGCAAGTTCATAACGGGCATCTGGAACCAGTATTCAAACGAGCTGCTCGGCTTCGCGGGGAACGTCGCGAACGGTGTGTGGGCGGTAATCGACACGTTGAAGAACGTGTTCATCGGGCTTACGCTGTCGGTGTATCTGCTCGCGAAAAAGGAGATGTTCGTCGGGCAGAGCAAAAAGCTCGTGTTCGCATTCGTCAAGGCTGACAGAGCGCAGCGCTTTCTCGGCGTTTGCAGAGAGGCGAGCAAGAAGTTCCTCGGCTCGATAGTCGGCAAGATAATCGAGGCGTTCATCGTGGCTATGTTCGTGTTTATCGGCTGTACGATAATGCGGATGCCGTATGCGCCGCTTATCGCCGTGATAATGTTCGTGTTCAACCTGATACCGTTTATCGGTCCGTTTATCGGCTGTATACCGTGCTGTCTGTTGCTTTTGCTGTCTGAGAACCCGATCAACGCGCTTTGGTTCGCTATCTTCGAGATGATATTGCAGACGCTGGACGGCAACGTGATAGCGCCGTGGATACTCGGCGATTCAACGGGGCTTCCCGCGGTATGGATACTCATCTCGATCATAATCGGCGGCGGACTTTTCGGTATGCTGGGAATGCTCCTAGGAGTACCCGTCTGCGCGGTAATTTATATGCTGTTCAAGGACTTCGTTGAGAGCAAGCTCCGCAAGCGCAAGCTCCCTCAGCATACAGATCAGTATGTCGGAAGCGTGGACTATATCACCGCGGATTACGTCTACGACGAGTCCGAGACAGAACCGTCTCCCGAGCCCGTGATCACCGCGAAGCTTCCTTTCAGAGAGATGGTGCGGCGCAAGAGGGTTGAGATATCCAAAAAGCACAGAGAAAGGGATAAGGATATTTTTTCCAAGAGAAAGTAAAGATTTGCGTTGACAAATACAGGTAGTGATTTTATGAACTTTTCTGTAAGCGTTATGAAAGGCTTGAACGAGGCTTTGTAATATGAAAAATGAAAAGGAACGGCTCGCACGGTCACGCTCAGCACCGACAATACGGAAGCAAAAAATGACGCGTCGGAGGAAAAACCCATCTTGACAAACGATTAACAATATGCTATAATATATCCGCAAGGAAAAACAGACCCAAGGGACGCCCGACGGAATGTGCTCTTGCGGATTTTTTACTGACGGCAAAATTTTACATTGAGCCGAAAGAACGCCGAATGAATACACCGCGGTTATACCGCGTTTTCGATGCGTCTTTCGGGGCGCATTTTTTATGCGCCGGGCACCTATCAGGTGCGAGGAAAGGAAGGTAACTATGAAACTGAAGAAAATTTTATCGAGCGTGCTCGCGGCGGCTATGTGCCTTACATTCGCGGCTTGCTCCGACAGCGGCTCTGATTCGGGAAACACCGGCTCGGATAACAGCTCGTCCACGTCCGAAAGCAGCTCAACTCCCGAGAGCAGTGCGCCCGAGAGCACGGACAGCACTGCCGAGAGCGTTCCCGGGAATACCGAGCCCGACAACGCGCCCGTAAGGGTCGTGGCGCTTAAGGGACCCACGGCTATGGGTATGACCAAGCTGATGAGCGACAGCGAGGGCTCGAATGAATACGATTTTGAGATAGTGGCGGCGGTCGATGAGATATCGCCCATGGTAGCGCAGGGCACGGCTGATATCGTGTGCGTTCCCGCGAACCTCGGCAGCGTGCTGTACAACAAGACCGAGGGCGGTGTTCGGGCACTTGCCGTGAACACTCTCGGAGTGCTGTATATCTGCGAGAACGGCGATACGGTAACGTCCGTTGAGGACTTAAAGGGCAAGACGATATTCTCGTCGGGCAAGGGCGCGACGCCCGAGTACGCGCTCAACTTTATCCTTAAGAGCAACGATATCGACCCCGAAAATGACGTAACTATCGAGTGGAAGAGCGAGCACGCCGAGTGTCTGGCTTCGCTTCTGGCGACCGAAAACAGTGTGGCAATGCTCCCTCAGCCGTTCGTTACCACCGCGCAGACCAAGAACGAGGGCGTTCGCGTTGCGCTCGATCTTAACGACGAATGGGATAAGCTCGGCGTAGACAGCTCGCTGCTTACGGGTATTGTTATCGCGCGCAAGGAGTTCGCAGAGAATTACCCCGGGTTGGTCAACGAGTTCCTGAGCCGCTATCTCGCGTCTGTCGATTTCGTGAACAATAACGTAGACGAGGCGGCAGAGCTTGTCGAAAAGTACGATATAGTGCCTGCGGCGGTCGCGAAAAAGGCGATACCCGAGTGCAATATCGTGTGCATAACGGGCGCGGAGATGAAGACCAAGCTTGGCGGATATTTGCAGGTACTTTTCGATAACGCGCCGCAGTCGGTAGGCGGAAAAGTTCCCGCGGATGATTTCTATTACGCGTATGAATTTCCCGGATAATGACTAAAGTAAAAAAAGCTCTCATTACCGCGGCGGGTATACTGTTCTGGCTAATCATCTGGCAAATTATCGCCGTAAGGCTTAACAGCAAAATATTGCTTGTGTCGCCTGTTGAGGTCGTGAAACGGCTCGCGGAGCTTATTCCGACGGGCGAATTCTGGCGGAGCGTGCTGTTCTCCGCGGGGAGGATACTGCTCGGTTTCGCTCTCGGACTTACCTGCGGCTGTCTGCTTGCGCTGGCGGCGGGGAAAATAAAGGTCGTGAGGATACTGTTTTCACCGCTTATCAGCGCTATGAAGTCGATACCCGTCGCGTCGTTCACGATACTGGCGCTGATATGGATAGGGTCTAAAAATCTGTCGGTGCTGGTATCGTTTCTGATATGCGTGCCGATAGTGTGCGCGAATATGCTTGAGGGTATCGACAGCCTTGACCCTAAGCTAAAGGAGATGTCGAGGGTGTTTAAGATACCCGTCGGCAGGCGTTTTATCGGCGTTTATCTGTCGCAGCTGCTGCCGTATTTTCGGTCGGCGTCGCGGCTTGCGATAGGACTGTGCTGGAAGTCCGGAGCTGCTGCGGAGGTCATCGGCATACCCGACGGCTCGATCGGAGAAAAGCTGTTTGAGGCCAAGGTGTATCTCGAAACGGCGGACTTATTCGCGTGGACGCTGGCTGTCATACTGCTGAGCTGGCTCTGCGAAAAGGTATTCGTGACGCTTATAGGGTTGCTGCAGCGCCGCGTGGAACGTATGTGAGGTCGTGTTATGTTAAAAGCTGCAAACATCACAAAAAAATTCGGCGAAAACACTGTACTGAATAATTTCTCCCGTGAGTTCGCCGACTGCAAGGTGACAGCCGTTCTCGGCAAGTCGGGCTGCGGCAAGAGCACTCTGCTGAACGTTCTTATGGGGCTTATCGCTCCAGACAGCGGCGAAGTCCTGCGCGGCGAAAACGAGCGGATAAGCGCGGTGTTCCAAGAGGACAGGCTTTGCGAGAACCTCACTGCGAGCGCCAACATAAGGCTCGTGACGGGCAAGCGTTACACCCGTGAACGGATAGCCGCCGAGCTTGCGGAGGTCGGTCTCGCGGATTGCGCCGATAAGCCCGTCCGCGAGCTGTCTGGCGGAATGAAACGCCGCACGGCGCTGCTCCGCGCACTGCTCGCCGAATATGACGTGCTGTTCCTCGACGAGCCGTTTAAGGGTCTCGACGCGGACACCAAACGGATAGTTCTCGACTACTGCAAACGGAAAACAGCCGGTAAAACGGTCGTGTTCGTCACTCACGACAAGGACGAGTGCGCGGCGCTCGCCGATGAGATAATAGAGCTTGGGAAGTGATTTTCCTTGATCGGGAAGGGTGACTGTAAAGTCGGTTTTCCCGATTTTTTATTTGTATCGGCTGACCAGCCGCTGTTTTACATCTTCCATATTGAACAAGCTGCCGCGAGGCTTTTTCACGCTGTCCTCGTCAAGCCACTTGGCAATGGTCTTAAGATCGTCGAAGCTGCCCATTATGCCCTTTGCCTCTTTCCATTGATATAGCTTGCGTTCATAGCGGATTACGTTTTCAATGCCGTATTGCTTTGTAAGAGCGTCTCTTGTAATTGAAGAATCAAAGGAATTAAAAGAGGGGGAGGGCGTTTCTTCCCTTTCTTTTTCTTTTATTTCTATTTTATTTTCTTTTTCTTCCCTTCTATTTCTGTTGTTGACTGGCGTGTTGGATTGATTGTTGGCAAGGTTGTCGGCAGGATTGTTGCTCTCGTCATCGGGAATGTCGTCAAGTACTGTTATTATGCTGAATTTCGAGGTCGTGTTGATTGTTATGGTGTTTGTTGATTTCAGATGGGAGAGTGCGGTGCGTGTTTGTTGAACGGATAGTTGGCAGTGCTCGGCAAGCTTACCGATACTTGTTATGAACTGCCCTCTTTTCAGTGTTGACCCGTTGTACTCGAAGTCATTCCAAGCCGCATTGATAAGCAGTTCTATGTACACCCTCAGTGTGCCGTTGTGGTTGTACCAAGGCTTGTTGGTAACATCCCTCGGCAGCTTTACAAATCCTTTGTTGTTCATTGTGTTGCTCCTTTCAGATTGTTTTCATCTATAAGATAACACTTAAACAACTGCAAATTACTGCACTATTCTTTGTGCGTTCTGCCCGAAGAATTCTGCGTTTTTAACTTATCATTGCCATGATGGTAATGACGTTTCGCAGAGGTGCCGGCAAAGCCTACACCTCTGCGAAACCGCTAAAAGCCGCGCGTTTTCACTTCCCGAAAAAATATAAAATTTTTTTAAAAAAGGTATTGACAAATATGTAATGGTGTGGTATATTGTATATATGAGATATATACAATGACAACAAGATTGACCTTGACGTATCTCAAACCGGTAAATCTTTGCAAAGGAACGCCGCAGACACCGCTTCGGAAGTGCACAGCCGAGCGGAATAAGCGGCGGGGACGTGTGTCCCGAGGGGTACTTTATGAATATTATAATCACGAATTCGGGCGGAGTGCCGATCTATGAGCAGATCGCGGCGCAGGTCAAGGGCTTGATACTCGGCGGCGAGCTGCACGAGGGCGACGCTCTGCCGTCAATGAGAGCGCTCGCGCAGGATTTGCGCGTAAGCGTTATCACCACCAAGCGCGCATATGAGATACTGGAGAGCGAGGGCTTTATCCAGTCGTTCACGGGGCGCGGAAGCTTTGTGTCCGCGGCGGATCCCGAGATGATGCGCGAAAATAATCTGCGTGAGATCGAGGATCATCTCGGCAAAGCTGCCGATATCGCCAAGCAGAGCGGCGTCACCAAGGAGGAGCTCACGGAGATACTCTCCATGTTTTACAGCGAATAACGCTCCTTTTGTTTGACCTGTTGGGAGGTTTATTATGGAAAATTGCATAGAAGTAAAGAATATAACGCGGACATATCCGCAGTTCAGCTTGAAGAACGTGACGTTCAGCGTGCCGTGCGGGTCGGTGGTCGGCTTTATCGGCGAGAACGGCGCAGGCAAGTCGACTACGATAAGGGCGATACTCGGGCTGCTGAAAAAGGGCGAGGGGAGTATTACGGTGCTCGGCGAGAACGCCGACGAGCTGTCGCCCGCGACAAAGGAGAAGATCGGGGTGGTGTTCGACGGGCTGTCGTTCCCCGAAAATCTCACGGTAAAGCAGCTTGACAAGGTAATGGGCGGTATCTACAAAACGTGGGACAGCGACCGCTTTTTCGGGTATATGGCGAAGTTCGAGCTGCCGCTGGGCAAAACGTTCAAGAGCTTTTCACGCGGAATGGTGATGAGGCTGTCGATAGCGGCGGCGCTGTCGCACGATACTCAGCTGCTGATACTCGACGAGCCGACGAGCGGTCTCGATCCCGTAATGCGCTCGGAGATATTGGATATTTTCTTAGAGTTTATGCAGGACGAGAGCCACTCGATACTGATATCGACGCATATCACGAGCGACCTCGAGCATATCGCGGATTATATCTGCTTTATCCACAAGGGCGAGATAATGTTCACCGAGGAGCGCAACGAGATGATGGAGCGCCACCGCATACTCAAGTGTACCGACGAGCAGCTGAACTCTATCGACAAGGCTGATATTATCGGAGTGCGCAGAGGAAGATTTCAGAATGAGGTATTGACGACAAACGCGCATAAATACCCCGATATCCCCGCGGACGCGCCGACGATCGAGGAGATAATGGTGTTCTACGTGAAAGAATAAAGCGGGGTGACGATATGAAAGGTATTTTATACGGAAACTTTCTGTTAAACAAAAAATGGTTCATAGCGGCGGGAATAACCGCCGTACTGGGCACGGCGTTCTGTGCGTTCTTTGTGAGCTTGGTGCCCGATAACGAGGGCGTGGTGGCAATGCTGTTTCTGGGGTTGCAGATGGTGGTTTTTGCGGTGATGCTGGAGTGGCTCGGGAGAAATCTCGAGGCGAACATCAAGTGCAGATTTACCGATATAACGCTCGCGGGCGGGATATCCAAGAATATGTTCGTTATGTCGGAGCTGCTGAAAAATGTAATCACGGCGGGGATAGGCTTGGCGGTGTGCATAGTAATGCAGCTGGTAATGAGCGTGTTCGACAAGAGCTTTTTCACGCTCGAAACGGTGAGGGCAATGGCGGCGCTGACGTTGCTTATGAGCGCGACAGAGTGGACGGTAAACCCGTTAGTTATCGCTTTCAAAAGCGCGGAAAAGGCGGGGCTTTTGCTGGGGCTGATATTGGGCTTCGGCGTCGTAATGCCCGTTATGGTGATCTGCAATGTTATCTCGGGCGCGGGTGAAACGTTTGTAAGCGGATTTTTCAAGCTATTGAACGGCGGTTGGCTGCCGCTTATAGTGGTCGGTATCTCCGCGGCGGCGTATGTTATTTTCTACTTCGTTTTACTGGCGAGGGTAAAGAAAGGGGACGTTTGCTGATGAAGGGATTGGTATTAAAGGATATTTTCGGCGTGAGGTTCCAGATACTGGGAGCCGTTGCGGTAATGCTGTTACCGTTGCTTATGCTTATACTTAGTGGAGGCGCAATGGCGGTTGACGAGGAAACGAACGTTCCCGCCGAGATCTACGTACTGATATACGGTATCGTCAACTACATCTCGATAACCCTCTGCTCGTCGTTTTTGGTGAACACCCTCGGCTTTGACGAGCGGAGCGGCTGGTCGAAAATTCAGCGCACCATGCCGCTTTCGGGTGGAAAAATCATCGGCGCGAAGTTTCTCTCAATGGGCTTGGTGCTGGCGGCGCTGACCTCGTTATCGCTTATTATCAACGTGATAAACGCGCTTCTCTTTAAGATACCGCTTGAGCCTATGATAACCATGCCGCTGTGTATGTGCATGGTGCAGGCGATAGCTCTCTCGCCGACGTTCACGCTCGGCTACCGCTTCGGCGCAAAGACGACCTCGGCGGCGTATATCGGCTTTATGGTGCTGCTTGCGGCTGCGATGATAGCGGTGGTGTTTATGCTGTTTATGGGCGATATCGGAATAACGGCGCTCAGAATTATCTCCTACGCGGGACTTCCCGCGCTTACGGCGGCGGTCGTAGCGGTGAGCTGGGTCACGGGGAAAAGGACGGTAAATGTTGACATATGATCGAAAGTGTGATATAATATCCACGGGTGATTATATGGATTTTCTTGTCGGCGGCGCAATGGTAGTTATAATAATGCTGTGTATAGGCTTTGGTTGGAGCGATATCGCGGTGCTCGGGTTTACGGTGGTGGGTGTGCTGATAGTGCTTATCGGCGTATTTTTCGCGGCGTGCCTGGTAATGCTGGCGATGTCAAAGCGGAGAACGGCTGTGTTCACGGAGTTCAGCGAGGAGAGGCGGTTTCCGTGCGCGGTGTACAGGATTGAAGGCGCGGACGTGCCGAATATGTTCCCGTGCGAGATGATCATGCGCGGCAGGCTGTACGTTCCCGATAAGGAGATAAAGGTGCTGTACTGCCGTCCGTTCCGTTCGGCTATCGACAATAACGCGCTGCTTACGATAATTTTCGGGAGTGTTATATTTATCCCGTCGGCGGTGTTCGCGGTCATGAAGATGATCGAGATCGTTGGGGAAATGATAATGTTAAGGTAGAAAAGATGTGACTGCAATGGCGGTATATATCATAATCGGTGCGTGCTTTCTGTGCTTTTTACCTGCGCTTATGAAAAAGGTCGGGAAATGATAACGGCGGTGATGCCGCATAAATAAATTACGGCGGGGCGTAATGCTCCCGCCGGTTTTTTTGTGTAGGTGAATTTCCCTTCAACATCACGAACAATAAGCCAAGTGCAACGCTGCTGTATACGATATGTCCTTATCATGGATCATGGCTGTGCGGAGTTATCGAGGTTTGTTCACTTTCCGGAGTCATGCGTGGCAAGACTGCATTAAGCATATGGTTTGTTGAGGATTTTACGCAAAATTTATTTTTCCCCTTGACAAATCGTAAAAGATGTAGTATAATGCAAACATACCGTTAGTATGTAAACGAGGTGAACACTGAATTGGCACGAAACAAATATCCCGAAGAGACCGTGAACCTTATTCTTGAAACGGCAATGAAGCTGTTTGCGGAAAAGGGCTACGAGCACACCTCGATACAGGATATCATCAATAATCTCGGCGGCTTGAGCAAGGGCGCGATCTATCATCATTTCCGCTCTAAAGAGGATATACTCAACGCGGTTACAATCAAAATGTCGGAGCAGTCCAATAAAATGCTGTTTGAGATACAGAACAGCCCCGGGCTTACCGGAAAAGAGAAGCTCAGAAAGCTGCTTGTCGAATCGTTGAACCGTTCCGTGCACGACGAGATATTTGCCGCCGCGCCGAATATCGGAGACAGCCCCGCGCTCGTTTTCAGCATTCTTCGCGGAACAATCGACTATACCGCGCCCGTGTATGTTCTTCCTATAATCGAGCAGGGAATAGCAGACGGCTCTATACAAACGGAATACCCAAAAGAGCTCGCGGAGCTTATATTGCTTGTCGGCAACGTATGGCTTGACCCGATGATCTTTGACGACGATCCCGAAGGCATATACAGAAAGTGCAAAATGTACGATCAAATGCTGCGCGCATTCGGGCTGGATATTCTTGATGAAAGCGTGTTTGAGCGTCTGCGGAGCCTTACCGAGGTCTACCGTAAAAACAAATGATCGGCTGATTTTTCTGCCCGAAAACGGGCAGTTAAATTTTAAATCTATACATACCGACGGTTGGTATCATAGAAAGGAGATCGTTATGGAAATGATCGTAAACGCACAGAATCTGTGCAAAAGCTTCAATGAAAAGAATGTGCTGCAAAATTGCAGTCTGCGTCTTTTCAAGGGTGAAATTTACAGCATACTCGGAGTAAACGGCGCGGGTAAAACCACGCTTATGAAGCTGCTGCTCGGTTTACAAAAGCCCGACAGCGGCACGATCATTGTGTTAGGGGAAAACGCCGCAGAGTCGAACCGATATCTGAACGACGTAGGAAGTATGATCGAAACGCCCGTCTTTTATGAGCATTTAAGCGCCGCCGAAAATCTGGAGATACACTTGTCGTATTTGCAAAAGCAAGCCGATATTTCAAAGGTGCTTGAACGTGTCGAACTGCCGTTCGGCGAAAGCAAGCCTGTTTCACGGTACTCTCTCGGTATGCGCCAGCGGCTTGGGATCGCTCGCGCTATAATACATAACCCAAGGCTGCTGATACTTGACGAGCCGCTGAACGGGCTTGATCCGGTAGCGATAGCCGAAATGCGGGAGCTGCTCCGGCGTCTGACCTCGGAGGGCGTGACCATACTGCTTTCGAGCCACATAATCTCGGACGTTGTGAGCGTTTCCGACAGGATCGGAGTGATTACCGGAGGAGGTGTTTCAAGCGAATTTTCCGTTCACGAAAAAAAGCTTATGTTTAACAGTGAATCAGGTCTTGAAGAATATATAGTTGATCTTATGAGGAGGAATTGAAATGAATTTGATCAAAATGGAGTTAAAAAAAACAAACTTTAAAGCGTATTTTAAAGCCGCGCTCGGTGTTTTTGCAGGGATTTTGGCAATGGGGATTCTGTTTCTTTTTATTCCCTATATCGAATACGCGGCTCCAAAGGGCGAGGAACTCTTTCGGGAATGGGACGGTATTCTTATGCTGATCTCGGTACTGCATTTCGTCAGTTTCGGAATACTTGCCGCCGTGATCGCTTCAAAGCTGATAATCGGCGAATACGGAGGAAAAAGCGCTGCGGTGTTCCTTTGCTATCCGATCAACCGAAAGAAAATTCTGAACGCAAAATGCTTGCTAATTTGCGGCTTTATAACCGCAGTAAATTTTTTGAGCTGCTCCGCGGTTATGGCGGCTGTTAGTATTGTTTCCAAAATTGCGGGAGCGGAGCTTGTTAAACCTAACATACCGCTTTTAATATCAGTTCCGTGTATCGGTATTTTATCGGGGGTTCTTTCGTCTGTCACGGGGATCGTTTCGGTAACGATCGGTTGGAAAAAACGTTCGGTGCCCGCAGCGATAGTAAGCTCGTTTGTCGCGGGCTGTCTGTTGGCGCAATGCTTTTCAATTTCTTATAAGAATATTCTGACGGTAACGGCAGGGGTCTGCGCCGTTACGGTTGCGGCGTCTTGCTTTGTGTACGGAATTCTCGCTAAGAGCATTGACAAATTGGAGGTCTGATAATGAATAATTTATTCAAACGTGATTTCACATTGGTGGTCATCGGGCAGGTGATATCTCTTTTCGGAAACGCGATACTGCGTTTTGCGCTGCCGTTGTATCTGCTGAGAGAAACCGCTTCGTCGTCGCTTTTCGGAGCGGTGACGGCTTGCTCGTTTATCCCGATGATCATTTTTTCGCTGCTTGGCGGGGTGATCGCCGACAGAAAAAACAAGCGTAATATTATGGTCGTGCTGGACTTTACGACGGCGGCGGTCATTGCGCTGTTCTACATAGCGCTCGGAAAAATTCCGCTTGTGCCGCTTATGATCTCCGCGCTTATGATTTTATACGGCATTTCGGGCGCGTATCAGCCGGCGGTTCAGGCAAGCATACCGCTGCTGACGGATAAGGAAACGCTAATGAAAGGCAACGCGGTTATCAATATGGTGAGCACGCTTTCGGGGCTGCTCGGACCGATAATCGGCGGTGTGCTGTTCGGTTCGTTCGGGATATTGCCCATACTTTTTATCGGTATCGGCTGCTTTGTTTTTTCGGCGGTAATGGAGATATTCATACATATTCCATATGAAAAAAGCGCCGATGATAAAAGCGTTTTCAAGGCGGCGGGCTCCGATCTGCGTGAGTGCTTTTCGTTTGTAAAGAACGAAAAACCGATATTCCTTTCGGTTCTCGGAATTCTCGCGCTGTTCAATTTGATCCTTTCGGCGGCAATGGTGGTCGGTATTCCCGTAACGGTGGTGCAAGCGCTCGGAATGTCCGACACCGCGCTTGGGCTCACCGAAGCGGCAATGGGGCTTGGCGGACTCGCTGGCGGAATTATCGCGGGAGCGGCGGCGCAGAAAATGCGTCTGAAAAACGGATATATTACGCTTGTTATATGCTCTCTCATGGCGCTGCTGATGGGGATAGCGCTGCTTGACGCAGTGCCGCCGATCATAGGATATATCATAATAACCGCCGCGAGCTTTGGCACGATGTGCACCTCGACAATGTTCACCGTAACTCTGTTCACCGCCGTTCAGCAGCAGACACCGCCGCTTCTTCTCGGGAAAATAATGGCGGTTATAATCGCGGTATCAAGCTGCTCGCAGCCGTTGGGTCAGGCGGTTTACGGGGTTCTGTTCGACGTGCTTTCTGAACTTCCTTATGCGGTAATGATAGGCGCGGCGGCGGTATCTTTGGCAGTCGCGCTGTGCTCGAAGAAAATATTCGCGCGGTTAGAGAATTCAAATCAAGGATAGTTGAAAAAATAGGTTTTCGGGGGAAATTTATTTTGATTGAAAATCTTAATATTCTACGAAATATCCTTTTGACCGTATTTCCAAAACGCCGATATTATTCCGATAACGGTAAAAATAATTCCGACCGCGAGATATTTGATCTCAATTCGCCCGTCCGCGATAATATCCGCGCTGTCGGTGTAGCCGAACGGAGTAAAGTATTTCAGAAATTCCGCGCTTTCGGTGAGGTTCGCGATTATATTCAGAAAGTAGAACGCCGCAGCAAGTCCCAACCCCAGTCCAAGTCCGCCCCGACCGATAAACGCGGATATCCCAAAGCATATCGCGGCGATCTCGATCTGCATTATAAGATGTGCCGCGAACGTCAGCGCAAGCGGCTTTATTTCGGGTAATTCGCCGATCATTATTGCAGATAACGCGGTAACGCAGACAGCCGCCGCGTTAAGTATAATTATCTGCGCGACTACGGAAACGAGTTTCTGCGCTATAACGCTTTGTCTGCTTACGGGATGAGTGAGGAGAAACTCGGCGGTGTGCTCGCGTTCCTCTTTGGATAGCGCCGAAATTCCCGTCAGCGCCGCAAAGAACGCGCCGCCCAACCCGAGAACGTTTCCGCATTCCACTCCGAAAAATCCGATAAACTCGCCGAAGTTTATTTTGTCCATTCCGAACGCCGCGGAAAATCCGCCCATATTCGCGAACGCCTCGCCAATGCCGTCCATCTGCTTGGACATTTCTGGATAAATGAGAATACAAACTCCCAGCATAAACGCTATCACAGCCGTCCATATAATCAGAGAATTGCGCCCCTGCCGCATTTCGTGTTTAAGAATTGTCATTTTTACCCTCCGCATAATAGTGCATAAATATTTCTTCAAGATCGGGTTCGGTAATTCCTATATCTGTTATCGGCAGCAGGGCGAGAGCGTTCAGCAATTCGCGCGGTTTACCGCCGTACAGGAATTTAACGGTACCGCCGTCAACTTCAACTTTGCCTATCCCGTCCAGCTTCGGCGGTTCGGAGATCCCCGACAGCGTGACCTTTTTCGCGTTGGTGTGTACGAGATTTTCCACGTGGTCGCAGACCAGCAGCCTTCCCTCGCGGATAACCGCGGCGCGCTTGCAGTACTTCTGTATCTCGGAGAGAATATGCGAGGACAGAAATATAGTCGCGCCCTCGGAATTCCGTTCCTGCAATATCGCGTAGAATTCGCGCTGCATAAGCGGGTCGAGACCGCTTGTCGGTTCGTCAAGAATGCACAGCCGCGGCTTATGCTGCAAGGCGCAGACGATTGAGACCTTTTTTCGGTTGCCGAGCGAAAGCTCGGATATTTTTTTGTTTATGTCCAACTCCAGCCTTTCGCAGAGCCGCGAGGCTTCCTTTGCGCAGTTACGCTTTCTTAATTCGGCTGAGTATTTTATGACCTCGCGGACTTTCATTCCGTGATAGAAATTCACTTCGGACGGCATATAGCCTATATCGGCGAGAACGTCCGTTTTCCCCGCGTCCTTGCCGAAAATTTTCGCCTCTCCGCTCGTTTGGGAAATCAGCCCCGTGAGTATTCGGATAGTGGTGCTTTTCCCCGCGCCGTTAGGGCCGATAAACCCGAAGAAGTCGCCCTCGGCTACGGTCAGGTCAATATCGTTTATGCCGCGCGACTTGCCGTAAAATTTCGTCAGCGATACTGTTTCGATAGCGTTCATTTTTCGTCCCCCTTTTTCAGATAGACCTTTTTCCAGAAATTCAGCATATCCTTGAAATCCTTTTCGAGCTTTTGAACGTCCAAGTCAACAGGATGACCGCAGTCATCCGCCCATTGAAATATTTCCCAGAGATAACCTTCGGAGGCGAGATACATTTCACGGTACATCATGTTGAGATCAAAGCCCTCTACGAAATCGTTCGGGTCGACACGCGCCAGAGCGTCCTGAGCCTTTATGTCGAAATATTCCCGATAGCTGTCGTGTATTGCCGAATTTACCTCGGGGTGCTTCTCGTAGAACGCCCTGATGACAAACGCGGTCATACAGCGGTATTTCGTCATCATACGTATCTTCGCACGCATACCGCGCTCCATCATCTCAAAAAGATCGGTCGGCTCGTAGCAGCCATACTCGGTGAGATATTCCATTGTTATTTTGCAGGCTTTATCCCACAAAAAAAGATACAGCTCGCGCTTGTTGTGAAAATAGTGGAACAGTAGCGACTTGCTTATTCCCGCACAGTCGGCGATCTCGTTCATAGGGCTTTTCTTGTAGGAGTTCTGCGAGAACACGCGAAAGCCCGCATTGATTATTTTCTGCTGCTTTTCCTCGGGCAGCGAATAGAATTTCTCGTTCATATTTCACCTATTATTAAAATCTTGTTGTCCATATCGGTCAATTATATTATAAACCCGTTGACCGTTTTTGAGAAGACCTCTTTGCAAAAATTTATTTTAATATTAAAGCTAATTATAGGAAATTCTTGGTGGTGAACAAGAGCAAGGAAACCGCTTAACTTGTGGTTTGGGAAAATTTTAGTATTGCCCTTTTCGGAGATTGCATCCATGCGCGTTTACGTTCTCATCTTGCTCGACAAAAGGGTCGCCTGTATGAACCTGTTTGCGCAAATGCAGTAATTGTATTGCAAATTGCCTAATAATTTTTTATATAAAGTGTCAAAATTCTCCAAAATACCCTTTACAAAAGTTGCTTTTTATATTATAATATAAACTAGAGAGCTATAATTGGATTATATAAAGCAACACCACACAAAGATAGCCGTGCGGACGCACAGACAGATTCTTCATCGTGTCGCTCCAAATGACGCAGTAGTATCGGCGTATTTTAGGGAGCTTCGGGTAAAAATGACGGAAATGTGCAAGAGTATGCGCTGTCTTTGCACAGTGTTGTTGTGAGGGAAATGATATCTATGAGTATGGTGAGGAGCATTACATTGCAGTCTGATAATAAATCGCTCGGCGGTGCAAAAAGCTCTGTGGCAGTGAGGGAGCGTGCTCAAGCCGTGGACACGGTCGCTGTCGGGGAACAGCGCAGTCTCTCCGCCGAACAGCACAGAGCCTCGATCGCCGCGAAGAAAAAGGCGCTGAAGATCGCGAGGGGGAAAAAGACCTATGACACCGTAAAGCGCATATTTGACGTTGTCGGTTCGCTCATGGGACTTATGGTGCTCAGCCCCGTGTTTTTGCTGATATCGCTGCTGATAATCGCGGAGCGCTCGGGCAGGCATGTATTCTTTAAACAGCGAAGATTGGGAATGGGCGGAAAGCCTATCTACATATATAAATTTCGCACAATGATCGACAACGCCGAGGACGTGACCCGCTGGCTCAGCGAGGGACAGCTCAGGCAGTATTACAGCGAGTACAAGGTCGAGAACGATCCGCGTGTGACGAGGGTGGGAAAATTCCTCCGCCGCACGGGGTTAGACGAGTTACCGCAGTTGCTGAACATCTTAAAAGGCGAGCTGAGCATAGTCGGGCCTCGCCCGATACAGGAGAGCGAAACGGTGCTGTACGGCGGGGACAAGAATCTTCTGCTGTCGATACGCCCGGGTCTTACCGGCTACTGGCAGGCGTACTGTTCGGGAGACACTACATATACCAATCGAAAGCGTCAGAGAATGGAGATCCATTACGTTTTGCACAGAAATCTGCTGTGGGATATCAAGATATGTCTCGCGACTTTCGGCGCTATCGTCCGCAAGGTAAAGCGCGGGCAGTGACCGCCGAACAGCTGTATAAGATACTGAACAGGTTCTTAATAAAAAGGCGCAGTCTTGAATGCCTGCGCCATTTTGTTATTCGTCATCGTCGTATCCGTATTCTTCCTCGTCGTACTTTTCAAGGTCGCGCGTGAGTTTTTTTCTGTAGCTTTTGTAAATCATAATTAATATAAATCCCGCGATCGCTATCAGTATCGTCTCGATAACAACGATGAGCACGCTGTGCTCCGAGCTTTCCTTGGGGTTCACGACGATATGACAGGACGCTTGCGCCTGCCCGCCGTTCAGCGTGACGGTTATATCCGTCTCGCCGGGGGCTTTTGCGATGATAACGCCGTCTATCTGTCCGACCTCGGCAACGATCTCATTCGAGGTCTCGTACATTATTTCGGTGACCGCAACGTCCCTCGGCTTGTACTGATACGCAAGCTCGAAGGTCTCGCCGGCGGTAAGGATAACGTTCGCGCCGCTTACAAAGCTCACGCTGTTTATCGGCAGATGACCGACAAGCTCCTCGTAGGAGGAAAGCCTTGTGAGCGGATTGCCCTTGCGGTACAGCAGATAAACGGTGGTGTCGCCCTGCGGCGCAATGCTGCAAACAGCCTTGTCGTCTCCCGCTATCAGCACGGTAAGCTCGCGCTGATCTACCTGCTCGAACGAGAAGTAGCCGCGCGTGTCCGTGACGGCTTTAAGCGTATCTATAACGAGCTGGGCGCCCACCACGGGATTGCCCTCGGTGTCGTACAGATAGCCGTCCATTTTCGCGGTATCATAGGCTACGTCGCTCGTGACGGTTACGGTAACGTACTCCGTAAGCCCCGCGCCGCGCACTGTTATCGTTGCGGTTCCTGTTTTCAGCGCGGTGATAAGCCCTCTTTCGTTGACTATGGCGATATCGGGGTTATCGGTCTCGTAGGTTATCGTGTAGCCCTCGGCTACTTCCTCGGGGAGCAGCTGCGCTTCTATCTGCGCCGCCGCGCCGATCTTCAGCTCGAAGGTTTTTTGCTTGAGCACGAGAAACTCCGGAACGATCTCGGGCTGTACGACCGTTATGGTCGCGTACGCGGAAACGCTGTCATAGAACGCCGTAACGTATGCCGTGCCCTCGCCGACAGCCATAATATATCCGTTGTTGTCAACGCGTACCACGCTTACGTCGGAGCTTTCGTAGCCGACCGCCGGATTTTCCCAGATACTGTTGGTTATCGTCCAGTAAAGCTGAACGCCCTCGCCGATAACGAGAGTTGTCTCATAGAAATCAAGCGTCATCTCGGGAGGCGGCGGAGCGGGCGGCTCGGACGTCACGGGCGGTTCTTCCGTAGTCGGGGGCGTGGGCTCGTCTGTGGTGTTGGGCGGTTCCTCGGTATTGTACGGCGGTTCTTCCGTGCCGTTGGACGGCTCCTCGGTAGTAGGCTCGGATGTCTCGGTACCCAAGTATGGGTTTTCGGGAAAGTTCGGATTTTCGGGGTCGTCCCACGGGTACGCAAACGCGGTGACAGCAAGCGAACAGCTTGTTATCGCGGCGATCACCGCAGTCAATAGTTTATTTTTCAGCATAATGAATTTTCCTTTACAGGTGGTTATTTTTATGAAAAAAGTTTTAATGGCGGCTTCTGAAAGCTCGCACTTCAAGAACTTCCATATTCCGTATATACAGCGGCTGCTCGACGGCGGAGTTGAAGTCCACACCGCGTCGAACGGCGACTTTTCGCTTGACGGCGTGGTTCACACGCGTTTGGGCTTTCGCAAGAGATTGCTGTCTCCCGCGAATATCGCGGTCATCTTCAGGCTTGCCAAGCTTATCCGCAGGGAGCGCTACGACGCGGTCTACACCAATTCCACGCTTGCGGGCTTCGCTGGCAGAATGGCGGTGATACTTTCGGGCAGCAAACGGACGGAGTGCCGTCACATATGCCACGGCTACCTTTTCGACGACGACGGCAGCGCACGCAGCAGAGTGTATCTTATGTTTGAAAAGCTTGTCCGCGGACACACGTCTCTGCTCGCGGTAATGAACGCGGACGATCTGCGCATTGCCGAGAAATACCGTCTCGGCGGAAAGATCATATTCATCGACGGAATGGGTCTCGACACGGAGAAGTTCCCGCCGCTCCCCGCGGAGGAAATATCGCGTCAAAGGGCGCGGTTCGGCGCGGAAAACACGCTGTTCCTGTGCGTCGGCGAGTTCTCGCCGCGCAAGAACCAGTCAGCGGTATTGAGAGCGTTTGCGCGGCTTGAACGCACGGACTGCCGATTGATATTTGCGGGCGGCGGCGCGCTCATTGAGGAGTGCAGAACTCTCGCCGAAACGCTTGGCATTGCCGGCCGAACGTTTTTCCTCGGGCATTGCTCCGATATGAACGTGCTGTACCGCGCTTGCGACTGCCTTGTATCCGCGAGCCGTTTCGAGGGACTGCCGTTCAACGTGATGGAGGCGCTGTATTGCGGTGAGACCGTACTGCTGAGCGATGTAAAGGGTAACCGAGACCTTTCGGACAGAGTGTACCCGTACAACGATGACGCGGCGCTCGCCGGGCTTATGGAGACCGTCAAGCCCGCTCCCCGCGAAAACAAACTGCCCGAGCGGTATCTGCTTAGCCGATGTCTCGAAAATAACGCCGACTTGCTCCGCTATAATTTATAATGTATATGCGGGTCGAAAAAAATGCCACAAGGTTATTTTACCACACCTCGGGCGTGGTGTCAAGTGCTTTTAAAATTAAAGACAATGGTCTTAAATTACATCATTTTTTACAAAATATTTCTTAATAATTTTGTAAAAATGCATAAATGATAAAAGTTTCACGTTAAATTATACAAAATGCCTTGTTTTAAGTTGTAAAAATGTAATATAATTTTACAAAATTGATTACAAACGCAAAAAAACACTTGATAAATAGCAATGGGTGTGATATAATGATTATGTTGAAAAGTCGATTTGCGTACTTTTCAGTGCAAACTTATTTTGCGTCGGGTGGTAAAGCGGATGCTTGTATACTTAGTGAACATTTTTGCTGTTTGTGTATGGGCAATGATTTTCTGCACCGGCAAAAAACATATTGCAAAAAGAACGATCTTCGTGCTGATATGCTTCGCGCAGTGTGTGCTCATCGCGGGAAACCGTTACGGAATAGGCGCGGACTACGGAATGTATGCCTCGGGTTTTTTCGATATGGCGAGAACGGGCTTTGAGGAGCTTTCTTACGAGGATTGGGAGATAGGATTTATCCTGCTCAATAAGATAGTCGGCAAATTTACGGCGTGGACGTCGGTGTTTATAATGGTCAGCTCGGTGCTGTCGCTTATCGGTCCCTTTTACCTGATATGGCGGTATTCGTCTGGACCGTTCCTGTCGGTGTTCATGTTCCTGAATTTGTATTTGTTCTACCTTGATCTGAATTATATCAGGCAGGGTATCGCAATGTCTATCATGTGCTTTGCTTACGGATTTCTCCGGGATAAAAAATTCTGGAGGTTTCTGTTGGTCACGGCTATCGCGGCGACGTTCCATTTGACGGTGCTGTATATGATTCCCGTGTTCATTGTTGCTCTGCTGAAGATAAGACCGCAGTCAATGCTGTTGTATCTGTTCGGACTGCTGTTCTACTACATTTTGTCGGACGGAGTGCTGAATATCCTGCTCTCGAAGTTCCATACGGAATACGCGGGGTCGGTGTTCATTGAAAGCGGAGTTTACTTTTACTACGCGCTTTTCCCGCTTCTTTTGTGTGCAGGAATGGTCGTGTTGTCGTTCTATCTGAAGGAGATACCGCGTTCGCTGAATGTGCTTATGCACATGACGCTTATGATGGGCTTCTGGCAGATCGTTATGACAAAGCATTCTCTTTTCGAGAGATTTTCGTATTACACTATGCTGTTCGTTATCTTGGCTGTTCCGGAGGCGCTTAAAGCGTTCAGGTCGCAGCTTAAGGACAATCTGAGGGAAAAATACCTCAGGCAGATGGGCAGCGACGCAGAGGGCTCGCGGGCTCTTACAAGACGTGTTTACTCAAAGACCTTTACGATAATGGGTTTCGTATACACGGCTGTTATGCTGCTGGCTCTTGCTTACAATCTGGTTGGTCTGATAATTCCCGAAAGCGGAGTTCACGGCGTTCTGCCGTATCAGACACAAAACAGAATGAACATACCCAATATAGATTGGTTTTTTAAGAGGTAAATATGGCATTAATGCCTTATTTATAAAAAACACATGGAGGAATTGAATAATGAAAAAGAAGATTTTTGCCGCTGCTGTGGCTTTTGTAGCAACTATGTCTCTTGCAACCAGTGCTTTCGCTGCAGCTCCCGGCGCTACCAATGGTTCCGCTACCACGGAAGTAACTGTTAAGGCTGACGCTCCCACCGAGTTCAAGACCGAGAACAACCTCGTTCTTGAGGCTCCCGCAGGCGCATTCGAGGCAGGCTCTAACGTTAAGCTCGACGCTAATGTTGAGGCTGTAACTAATGTTCCCGCCGCTGCTGCTACAGTTGAGTCCGCTATTGCTAAGATTGCTTCCGTAAGCGGAAACAATGCTAAGGCTACGGTAAACACCAAACTGGAGATCTCCCTGACCTCTAACGGTACTGCTGTACAGCCTAACGGCAAGGTTAAGGTTACTGTTGCGTATGACGGCAAGTCCAATGTTGTTGCTTATGTAAACGGCGGCACTGTTGAGTTCTTTGCTCTCACCGTAACCGGCAACGTATGCTCTTTCGAGACATCGCACTTCTCCGACTACTACATGGCTTCTGTTGATCAGGCTGTTGTTGAAAAGGTTGTAGGTCAGTCCACTACCATTGATAACAACGGCGGTAACAACCCCGGCACCGGTGTTGCTCTCGCAGTAGCTCCTGCTGCTCTGGCTGTTGCATTCGTTGGCGTAACCGCTATCGTATCCAAGAAGAAGAGAGGCTAATCCCTCACGAAAGCCAACGCTTTCAAAAGCAAATATTTGCTTACAACAGTGCAGTGCATAAAGCATTGCACTGTTTTTGTTAAGGAATGAAAATGCGCACTATTGTAAAAGAGCATGTCGCCGAAACGGTGACAAACGAGATTTTCGCGCCCGTGCTGTGCGATTTCGTCGGCTGGACGCTCCGCAGCGCCGCCGCGAGGAATGTAAAGCGTCTATACTTCCTCGCCCGCGACGGATGGATAATGTACAACACCGCCAAGTTGATCGCCGAGCGAAACGGTCTTGATATCGAGCTTCGGTATCTGTGCTGTTCGAGGATATCGTTGCGTAATGCGGCATTGGCTGACCTCGGCGAGGAGGCGTACCGCTATCTGTTGGAGGGCGGTTTTGCTCTCACGCCGCGGACGATACTCGGGAGATTGCGGTTGTCTGACAACGAACGCACCGAGGTCTGGGCGGATATCGGTTTCACGGAGGACGAGAACATAGAGCTTGGCAAGGCTGCTGCCGCGGAGCTGTGCGGAAAGCTGCGTAACAGCACGGTATACAACGATTACATACGGTTGGTCGCAGAGGCAAATAAATCTGCCGCGCTCGGTTATCTTGAGCAGGAGGGATTGATGTCCGACGACAAGTACGCGCTGGTCGACAGCGGTTGGACAGGCTCTATGCAGCGAATGTTCCGCGTACTGACGGGCAGGCGGCAGCGCGGATATTATTTCGGACTGTACGCGCAGCCGAGCTCCGAGGACGGCGAGTTCAACGCTTATCTTTTCGATAAGCATACGCCGGTGCGGCTTGTCTCGACGTTCAACAATAACCTGTTCGAGGCGCTCTGTTCCGCGCCGCATGGTATGACCACAGGATACGAGCAGCGCGAAAGCGGATTTTTTCCCGTGTTCAAAGAGCAGGATAATCTGAACAGCGGCAGCCGATTACTGGAAATTCAAGAGCGCACGCTGTATGAGTTCGCAAAAATGTACGAGCTGCCGACGAAATTCGGCGTCATGGAGCGGCGTCAGGAGTTTGCGTTTCCGCTGCTGGCCCGGCTGATGTACAATCCGACTGCTGAGATCGCCAAGGAATACGGCTCGCTGCGGTTCTCGGACGACCCTTCGGAGCTGTACGCGTTTCCGCTCGCCGCGCCGCTTGAGAACACGCGTCGGATGTATCTGCTTCCGAGAATATTTGACAAGCTTTTCCGCAAGGGCAAGCTTGCCGCGCCGCTATACTGGGGCTACGGAACGGCGGCGCTAAGCGGAAAGGGCAGGTTCTGCCGCTTGAATTTGCGGCTTTGGGAGATACTGTGGCTCATTAAAAGACGTAGATAAAACGGTGAGGAGGTTCGGCAGTGATCGGAATTTCGGTGATAATGCCCGTTTATAATCCCGAGCCGTCGGAGCTGAAACGCGCGTTAAGCTCGGTGCTTAGCCAAAGTATGCGCGATTTCGAGCTTGTTGTTTGCGATGACTGCTCCGAGCCGTATGTTCATGAGATAATCAACGAATACAATGACGGGCGGATAGTTTATCTGCGCAACGAAAAGAACGGCGGGTGCGCGTATTCACTCAATCGCTGTATTGAAGCCGCGCATGGGGAACTCCTGATACGTCAGGACGCGGACGACTATTCTCTGCCCGAGCGCTTTGGGGCGCTGAAGGACGCTTACGAGCGGACGGGCGCGGACATTATCTCGTCGAATATCCTGCTTTTCGATGAGAGCGGAGAGTGGGGTCACCGAGACTATCCCGAACGGGTTGAAAAGCGCGATTTCCTGTTTGCCGTGCCATTTATGCACGGTGCGTGCGCACTGAAAAGGTCGTCGGTCGAGGCGGCGGGAATGTACCCCGTGAGACGCGACACCGCGCGGTGCGAGGAATATGCGCTTTTTATGACGATGTTCGCGAACGGTGCGAGGGGGATAAATCTTCGGGAGCGCCTGTACGCGTTCAACGAGAACCAAGCCGCGATAGCGCGGCGGCGGTACTCCGACAAGGTGCGCGAGGTCAAGGTCAAGGCGCGTGGTTTTCGCGAGCTCGGGCTGTATCCGCGCGGTATCGTTTACCTTGCAAAGCCGCTGATAGTCGGTATGATACCGCCAAAGCTGCTCGCGAAGATTAAGGACAAGGTATTTGACAGACGGGGAGAGACGAATGAGCTTTAAAAAGAAGGTCTATGATATTCTGGTAGCAAAGCAGCCGCCGATACGCCGCCGATACGTGCGCTACAAGGAGCACGGGAAGTCCGTGGGGGCGCGTTTCGTGTACCTTTTTCGTCTCAATTTCTGCTTTTATGTGTTGAACGACCGTACGCTCTCACGTTTCGATAAGCCGACAAAGCCGTACTGCAAGGGTGCGGAGAGCGCTTTAAGCTATCGTGAGTCTCCCGAAAAGCTTGCCGAAAAGCTCGCTGAATTCGACGCAGTCTCTTTTGATATTTTTGACACGCTGATTTACCGTCCGTTCGCGCGTCCCGTTGACCTTTTCAATCTCGCGGGAACGGAGGCGGTACTGCTGAATTTTTCCGAACTGCGCCGCGTATGTGAGCGCAAGGCGCGTGACAAGCGTTTCGCGGAGAACGGCACCTACGAGGTCACGTTCGACGATATTTATCGGTATATGGAGGAGTACGCGGGCAAGTCGTTCGCCGCGGCAAAGGAAAAGGAGCTTGCCGCGGAGCTGTCGCTGTGCTTTGCGAACCCGTATATGAAGCGCGTCTGGAATATCCTCCGTGAAAAGGGAACGCGTCTTGTTGTCACCTCGGATATGTATCTCGGCAGCGAATTCTTGGGTAAACTGCTCGGAAAGAACGGCTTTGACGGCTTTGAGCGCGTGTTTGTCTCAAACGAGCACGGCGCGTCAAAATATCACGGCGGACTGTACGAAACAGTCAAGAAATATCTTAAATGCGATAACATAGCGCACGTTGGGGATAATATTCACAGCGACATTGAAATGAGCAGAAAATACGGACTTACGCCGTTTTGCTGTCCTAACCCGAACACCGTCGGCAATGCTTACAGACCTACGGAGATGAGCCGTATTGTCGGCTCGGCATACGGCGGACTTGTCAACGCAAAGTTTCATTCGGGACTTGAAAAGTACCCCATGCTGTACGAGTACGGCTACGCGTACAGCGGCATTTTCACGCTGGGGTACTGCCGCTTTATTCACGATATCGCGGAGAAGCGCGGCGCGGACAGGGTGTTGTTTCTTGCCCGCGACGGCGATCTGCTCAAGCGCGTGTATGATACGCTCTATCCGGAGAGCGATACCGTGTATTTTTTGTGGTCGAGAATGGCGGCGACAAAGCTGTGTCTCGAGGACGACACAGCCGATTTTATCCGCCGTTTCGTGTATCATAAATGCGGCGGTAGCTTTACGGGACGGGGTATGCTTGCTCAAATGGAGCTGTCGGAGCTTATAGACAAGTGCCCCTGCCGCGACGAGGTCATCACCGATAAGAATTACGAGCAGCTTGCGCGGTATATCATTGAAAACCGCGGCAAGGCTGCCGAGCTTTACAAGCCGCAGTACGACGGCGCACGTAGGTATTTCTCCGAGATGCTGGACGGGTGTAAGCGCGCTCTCACGGTTGATATCGGCTGGGCTGGCAGCGGCGGCGCGGCGATAGCGAAATTAGCCGAAAAGTGGGGATTTGACTGCGAGATCATAGGCGTTGTAGGCTGCGCCAACGACAGCTCCGCCGAACAGCCCGACTCCTCCGAGGCACTGCTGCAAAGCGGAAAAATGTATGCGTACTGCTATTCGCAGCGCCACAACCGCGATATCTTCAACTCTCACGATGCAGCTCAGGGTCACAATATTTATTTTGAAATGCTGCTCGGCTCGGAGAGCGCGTCGCTGAGGGGGTTCCGCGAGGACGGCAGCCCGATCTTCGGCGGCAGCGAAAAGGACAACGCGCAGACGGTAAGTCTTATACACGCGGGAGCGCTGGATTTTATTGCCGACTACACCGCGCGTTTTGCCGATTATCCGTATATGCTCGACATAAGCGGCAGCGACGCTTATACTCCGTTCGGTGCGGCGGTGAGGGCGGGCGGAAAATATTTTCGCGCGGTGCTTGGCGAGTGCAGCTTCAACATGGGTGTGGGAACTGAAGAAAGCCCGATAAACAAACAGATATAAGGAAAGGAACGATCTTCGTGACAAAAATTGAAGAACAGATGAAATATATCACCTTTTTAAAGGAGGTCGTAAAGCGCGATATCAAGCGGAAATACTACAAATCCGCGCTCGGAGTGCTGTGGACGGTGCTGAACCCGCTAATGTCCATGCTGGTAATGACGCTGATATTTTCGACGCTGTTCAAAAGAAATATCGAAAATTACCCGATATATCTGCTTTGCGGACAGCTTATCTTCAGCTTTATGAGCGGCAGCTCGCGGCAGGCGCTGAGCGCAATTCTCGGCAACGCGGGCTATATCCGTTCGATATATATACCGAAATATATATTCGTGCTTTCAAGGGTGGTCGAGGGCTTTGTCGACCTGCTGTTCTCGCTTATCGCGCTGGTTCTGGTAATGATCTTCACTCACGCGCCGTTTACGTTAAATCTGCTTATGCTGCCGACCCTGCTTGCGCTGGTGTTTATGTTCACGTTCGGATTATCCCTTGTAATGGCGACCTACGGAACGTTTTTCCGTGATCTTCACCACCTTTACGGAATATTCATCACGCTTTGGATGTGGATATCCGCAATCTTTTACCCTAAAACGATCGTTCCCGTCAATTACAGATTTCTTCTTGATCTCAACCCCGCTATCCATTATATCGAGATAATGCGCGCTATCTGCTACGAGGGCGTGATGCCGACCGAGAAGTCGCTGGTGATAGCGTCCTGCTACGCCGTGCTTATGCTGCTGATGGGCATTTCGGTGTTCAAGGCTAACGAAAATAAATTCTTCCTGTACGTATAAAGGAGCGCTGACAATGATAGACAGTAATATTGCAATAAAAGCCGAGGATGTTTCAATGATGTTCAACCTCAGCCGCGAGCGCGAGGAGCGTCTTAAAGAATACATTATCAATCTCGTTAAGGGAAAGCTGTTTTTTGACGAGTTCTGGGCATTGCAGGACGTCTCGTTTGAGGTGGAAAAAGGCGACAGCTTGGGACTTATCGGCGTGAACGGCTCTGGCAAGACCACGCTCTTAAAGCTCGTGGCGGGCATTATGAAGCCGACTAAGGGCAGAATATACACCGACGGCTCGATAGCGCCGCTGTTCGCGATGAGCTCGGGCTTTGACAGCTCGCTTTCCGCACGGGAGAACATATTCCTTGTTGGAGCGCTCCGCGGCTACACAAAAGAATATATGAAAAAGCGCTTTGATGAGATCATTGACTTTGCGGAGCTGGAGGACTTCGTCGACGTGCCGCTGAAAAACTATTCGTCGGGTATGTCGTCGAGACTTGCGTTCGCTATCGCGACGCTCGTCCACACCGATATTCTGATAGCCGACGAGGTGCTTGCCGTCGGCGACGCGAAGTTCCACAAAAAGAGTGAGGCGCGTATGGCGAAAATGCGCGAGGGCGGCACGACTATCCTGTTCGTATCGCATTCCGCGGGCGCGGTGCAGAAGGTCTGCCGAAACGCTATCTGGCTAGATCACGGAAAGATCGTAATGGCGGGACCGTCAGCAAAGGTTTGCAGAGCGTATGAGGAGTTCTGTAAGACGTAATTCCGCTAGATCGCGCAGCGCACCGTTCTGCGGCTCCGTGCGCTTCTACGACTGCATGGGTGCGTTCGCAGAGAAGCGCGTCGTCGGTATACTCAAACCCGGTGGGGAGAAAACATATGCGTTCATGTGTAACGTTACCAAATAGTTCAAAATAATGTTGCCCTGTCATTCGCGAATGGCAGGGCTTTTTTGTAAAAGGTATTCCATTTTTGGGGAAAGTGTGGTATAATTATTTTATAGTGCAGTAAATTCGGAGGAAAACACCAATGTTGAAAATTTTATTTGTCTGCCACGGCAATATCTGCCGCAGTCCGATGGCGGAATTTGTAATGCGCGATATGTGCCGAAAGTGCGGGATAACGGACGTTGCGACCGCATCCGCTGCGACCTCGACGGAGGAACTCGGCAATCCCGTTCACCGCGGTACGGCGGAGATACTTCGCCGTCTCGGTATCGACTTTTCGGCGAAGCGCGCACGACAGATAAATCGCGCCGACTATGACGAGTACGACCTGATCATTGGTATGGATGCGGCAAATATCCGTAATATGACACGCTATTGGGGCGACAAATCCCATAAAATACATAAGCTCCTCGATTTCACCGAGCGCAGGAATGAGGATGTTGCCGACCCGTGGTACACGGGAAACTTCGAGCGCACCTATCTGGACGTGAAAGAGGGCTGCGAGGGGATTATCGAGGAGATACAGCGGGGTGACTTCGGTGATCGTAAATGACGGGGAGATACTGTCGGCGAGCCGAATAACGCTCGAGGACTGCGGCGTTTACGGAGCGTTTATGCATACGGCATGCGCGGCGGACAGGGAAGAGGCGCTCGCTAAGTATGCAGAGATGAAAAGCGAGCTGACGGAGTTTCTTAAACGCGATACCGCTCCCGATAAAGAGCTTGATTTTTTCAGCCGCTTTGCCGATAAATATTAGGGGATATGATATGAGAGCCTTTGAAAAAATGCACCCCGTGCCGTGTTTTCTGTACTTTCTGGCGGTTATCGGGTTCACGATTTTCAGCCGCGACCCCGTGATACTCGCCGAGTCGCTTATCGGCGCGGTCACAGCAGCGGTATTGTCGGAGAAGTCGGGAGCGCTGCCGTTTCTCGGTTTGACCGCGGCAGCGGTAACGCTTACGAACCCGCTGTTCTCGCACAACGGAGTTACCGTGCTGTTCTTTGTGGGCGACCTTGCGGTCACGCTGGAGGCGCTTGTGTACGGTCTCGCGTTTTCGGTAATGCTGTGTGCGTCGGTGCTTTGGGGAGCGGTCTCCACGCAATTTCTCACGAGCGACAAGTACATCTGGCTTTTCGGCAGGCTGCTGCCGTCCGCGGGACTGGTGCTCAGCTGCGCGATACGCTTTGTTCCGCTGTTTGTCGGCAGAACGCGCGATTTTATCAAGGCGCGGAAAGCGGTCACGCTAAAGGGTGTGGCAGCTGCGTTTTCAGCGTCGCTGAGCTATTCCGCTGAGGAGGCAATGATGACCGCCGACTCCATGAAGTCGCGAGGCTACGGTTCGGCAAAGAGGACGTTCTATTCAAGCTATCGAATGACGGGCGGCGATATCCGCGCGCTCGTGACCGTTCTGCTGTGCGGAGCGGCTTGCCTTGCGCTGTCGTTAATCGGCGCGGGAAAATTTTTTTATTACCCCGCGCTATCCGCGCCGAAGCCGAATATCGCGAACATTGTGCTGTATGTCTGCTTCGGCGTTATGTGCGCGTTCCCAACCGTGCTTATAGTTAGCGAAGAGCTTAAACGATCATTTCAAAAGGAGTGATTTTATGTACGGACCCGATCCCAATGCAGTATTCCCGAACGAAAAAATAAAGAGCGTGTGCTACATCAAGAACGTGATAACGCGCCCGAATATCATTGTCGGCGACTATACCTACTACGACGACATAGACGGCGCGGAGCGCTTTGAGGAACGTGTTACACACCATTACGAGTTTAACGGCGACAAACTGATAATCGGCAAATTTTGCGCAATAGCCCGCGGTATCGAATTTGTGATGAACGGTGCGAACCACCGAATGTGCAGCGTGACAACCTATCCGTTCAACATTATGGGCGGCGGCTGGGAGAAATCAACGCCCTTAATGTCCGATCTGCCGTTAAAGGGCGACACGGTCGTCGGAAACGACGTGTGGATAGGGCAGAACGTCACGGTCATGCCGGGGGTGCATATCGGCGACGGCGCGGTAATCGGTGCGAACTCCGTTGTCGCTAGCGATATACCGCCGTATCATATCGCCGCGGGAAACCCCTGCCGAATTATCCGCAAGCGCTTTGATGACGAGCTCATTGCGTATCTTCTTGAGCTTAGGTGGTGGGACCGAAGCCCCGAATGGATATTCAATAACCTTGAAACGCTGTGTAGCGGCGACTTGTCGTTGATTCTCAGCATAAACTAAATTGGAGGACGTACCGTAACAATGCAGATTGCCGTGAAAATCCTGTCGTTCCGCTATCCTAACGCGGAGAGAAAGGCGCTGGACAACATAAGCTTCAAGCTCCCCGAGGGCAGCTTCACGACCTTGTGCGGAACGTCGGGCTGCGGAAAAAGCACGCTGCTGCGTATGCTGAAGCCATGCCTGCAGCCGCATGGGGAGATGTCGGGGGAGATCATTCCAGAGCTTTCGGAGCAGCAGTCGGCGCGGGATATCGGTTTTGTTATGCAGAACCCCGAGGCGCAGATTTGCACCGACAGAGTGTGGCATGAGCTCGCGTTCTCACTGGAAAGCGTCGGCGAGCAGCCCCACCGAATGCGCTGCCATATAGCCGAGTGCGCTGAATATTTCGGCTTGGAGGAGATGTTTGAGCGCGAGACTTCCTCGCTCTCGGGCGGCGAAAAGCAGCTGCTGGCGCTCGCGTCCGCGGCGGCTCTGCACCCGAGACTGCTCCTGCTGGATGAGCCGACCTCGCAGCTCGACCCGATCTCGGCGCAAAGCTTTTTCGACAGCGTTGCGCGGCTTAACAGAGATTTCGGGATAACGGTAATTATCGCGGAGCACCGTCTTGAGGAGCTTCTGCCGATTTCCGACCGCGTTATCGTCATGGATAAGGGCAGGATAACCGCCGACTGCGAGCCGCATGAGCTGCTCCGAGCGCTCCCCAAAGACCACCCCATGCTGTCGGCAATGCCCGCCGCAATGCGGATATTCGCGCTTTCGGGCGCGGACGGGGATCGGTCTCTACGAGACTGGTCTCGCGGCGAGCCGCCCGTTTCGATACGCGAGGGCAGGCAGTGCGCAGCGGTGACCGACTATCTTCGTCGTAACAAGCCGCCTGTGCGTGAGCTTTTCAAGCCCGAGGGCAAGCCCGTGCTCACGGTCAAGGAGCTGTGCGTCAGCTACGGCAAGCGGAGTCCCGACGCGCTCAAAGCGGTGTCGCTGTCGATATACCACGGCGAGGTATACGCACTCCTCGGTGGCAACGGCAGCGGAAAGTCCACGCTGTTAAAGGCAATATTCGGCATTGTAAAGCCACTCGGCGGTAAGATAACGTGCGCCAAGGCGCTGAAGCTCGCGTATCTTCCGCAGAACCCGTGCGAAATACTGGGCGCGGACACGGTTCGCGGCGAGCTTACGGACGCGGAGCTGCTCGCGGAATTCGGGCTGACCGAGCTTGCGGAGCGCAACCCCCTTGATCTTTCGGGCGGCGAGCAGCAGCGTCTCGCGCTCGTGAAACTGCTCTCGGAGCGCCCCGAGCTGCTCCTTCTCGATGAACCGACAAAGGGCATGGACGCGCTCTCCAAAGCGGAATTCGCTGACTTTTTGCGCAGGACGGCGGGGCAGGGGACAAGCGTACTGCTCGTTACTCACGATGTGGAATTCGCCGCGAAATGCGCCGACAGGTGCGGACTGCTCTTCAACGGCGAGGTTGTCTCCGAGGGTGAGCCGACCGCGTTCTTCACCGAAAATTACTTCTACACAACGCCGCTTTGCCGCTTGGCGAACGGCATAACGGAGGGATATATATGAACTATACCGAACAACTGAAGCGTCAGCTCGCGATCGACTTCAACTGCGCTCCGGATGATTTTGAACGTTCGGAGAACGTCCTCACGGTCTCCGCGCTGAACGAGGGGCGGAGAATGTACTCAGACGAGAAAGCCTTTTTTATGATGGCGACAATGGGCACAAGCGCCGTTATCACCGCGGACAAGGTCTTACACCCGTTCCTTCGTGAATTTATGGCGGATAAAATTGGACATTGGCTTTTCGAACAGGAGAAATTGTCCGTGCTTGAGCGCGAGCTCAACAAGTACGGTTACAGGCTCTGCCGCGCTCACCATATGTGCCTCCCCAAGTTCGACGTTGAGGTCACGAAGAACTTCCACATAAAATGGTTCAACGGTCGTGAAGAGCTCGCCGAATTCTATGACGGACGTTTTCCGAACGCGCTTTGCGAGAGGTATCTCGAAAAGCGTCCCGACAGGATAGCCGTCTGCGCTTACGACGGCGGCGAGATAATGGGCATGGCGGGTTGCTCCGAGGACGCGCCGCATTTTCTCCAGATAGGTATCGACGTGTTTCCGAAATATCGGGGCAGGGGAGCGGGAACGTACCTCGCGCTGTTGATGAAGAATGAGATCATCAAGCGTTGCGAAATGCCCGTCTACGGCACTGCCGCCGCAAATCTGCATTCGCAGAATATCGCGCTGAATTGCGGATTCAGACCGGTCTGGGTGGAAATGGAGGCGGAGAAGATATCCCCGAAAGCTCCCGAGCCGACATGGGTTGACGATATGAAACAGGACTTGGAGGACTATATCGAGGAACAGGGTATTTACATCAGGCAATAAAAAACGCGGAGCAGTTCAATGCTCCGCGCAATTTTTTATCTTACGGTTGTGCCCGTGTAATAGAATTCGAGAATTTGCTTGTAATCCCAGCCGAGGCGTGTTGCGAGGGCGTTTGCGCCGTTCTGGCTCATGCCTACGCCGTGACCGTAACCATAGGTGGTAATGACGAATTCGCCGCTGCTGCTGTCGTAGTTAATATCGAACGCGCTGGAGCGGACGTCAAAGCTCATTATCCTCTCGCGGAACACGCGTCCCGTAATTGAAACCGTATCGCCGTCGCTGTCTATGTATGTATGATAGCCTCCGATATTCATTTTGCCTACGTATTTGCCCTCGTTGCGGCTCTCAATAGTGAACCACCCCGACGGGTCGCCGTTCAGCGAGATGCCCGTGGTGCTGTAAACTCGCGCCTTGATGTCGTCCGCCTTAAACCGCTTGGTCTTTCCGTAATTCGGGTCGTACTGCGCGTCAAGCTCGCAGTAAACGCTTTGCAGATATGGCAGGTCGGTGCCCCATACGTTCACGCTCGAGGCTGTGCAGCCCGCCGAGGACGCGGAATAAGTCGCTTGTATCACCTCGCCGTTGTAGTAGACCGCCTCGCCAATAACCGACGCTACGAGCACCTTTATCGAATCGCTTGGCTCGCTGATGTAGGCACTGGGCGTACTGCCGCGCAGATTGAAGTACTTGACATATGTGTACGCCGCGACAGCCTGCGCCTTTATCGCCTCGGGCGCGAACGAGCCGCCGACTTCGTTTGCGACGATACCCGATACGATATTGAGCGCCGTACCCGAAACGACGTCGCCGTTCACGCTTACAGACAGTATCTCGTTAGCCGCGGAGGTATTTGTTATTACTTCGTTGGGCTGAACAGGTAACGAGGATGACGAAGAAGATGATGACGAGCTTGAAGAAGTCGGCTCGGAGGTCGTCGTGCTTGAGCTGCTCAAGCTTGTGGTGCTGCTTGAACTGCTCGTGCTGCTTGAGGTAGGCTCCGAGGTATCCGAAGTGTCCGAGGTGTCGGGCTCGGAAGTATCGGGCACCGTTGTCGAGGTGTCTGTGGACGTGCTCGAAGGCTCGCTTTCAACAGGCTTGGGAATATCTTCGGGAGTAAACGTCGAAACGGGAGGAGGATCGGGCTCCTGAGGCTCAATAACGAACACACTGCTCGTTGACGAGCTTTCCGAACTTATGGTGTCCGCGCTCGGCAGCTTTTCCGTAAGCCTGCCCGGGACAAAATCCGCGCTTACGGGCTGCTTCACAATAGACGGCTGCCCGAAATTGACGATGTCGATCTTCTCCAATATTTCGTTCTTATTATCGGGCGTGACGGGGTCGGCAAGGTTGTTGTCGGGCAGCAGGAAATCCTGCGTACCCTGTCCTGTTGCCTCCTTGTCCTTATCGGGCTCGTCGTCCGTGACCGCGACGTTGCCGTCGCCGGCAACGCCCATCACTCCGCACGTGAACAGGTATACATTGCATATACAAAGCGCCGCAATGATTTTAACCAATGAAAGATGTTTCATAACGCTCCTTACCTTATTATAAAATGCTCCGCTTGTTTGCCCAAACGCTTCGCCTTTGGACTTTCTTGTCAATATGTCAGCCTGCGGCTGCCGCGTTGACGGCGGCTACACATAGTCCGCGGGATCGTCTTCAAGACCGTTTTCCCGTAAATATTCGTCCATTCCCTTGACCAGCGAGATATCCCATGTTCTGCCTTTCCAGAGCTGTCCGAATATCTCGTAATACGCGTCGAAGAATTTCACGCTGTCCTTTTTGACTATCCTTTCGGTATCGACGTCGGGACTTTCGTTGGGTCTGACCTTTCTCGCCACGACCACCAGTCTCAAGTCCATATACGTGTCCTGATCGCAGGTGGACAGGGTGAGGAATTCGTCGCCGTATTCCACGTCAACGCCTGTATCGTAATAGCTTCTGTCCTCACACTCCAGAACGAAATCGTAGAATTCCGCCTGATTGGTGAAGTAGGTCGTTCCCGTGTAATCGAACACATCACCGTGCTCCTCCTCAATATTCGCGAGGAATACGGAAATTATCTTGTACTTATTGTTATGATACAAGGTGTTGAAGTCGACGACGGGCGCGAGCTTCATAAAGTCGATATCGCGCTTGTAGTTCATCAAAGCCGAGAACTGGAATTTATACAGCATATTATGCCCGTAGATGACCGTATTGTGCGGCATCTCATCCGGACCTATCTTTCCGCGGTAGTCCGCGAAAAGCGTTCCCTCAAAGGCATATTCCTTCTGGAAGTTGGTATGCAGATAGTCGTCGTTGTTTTCGGTCTGCATAACGGGGTAGTTGATATTTGTGCCGGGAACGTTCAGCCAGCCTATAAAATCATTGTTTTCGGCGTACAGCGAGGCGTATTCCGAGTTAATGGTGCCCTGCGGCAGCTGCTGTATCTGCTCCTGTGTGGGCGTTTTGTTTTTCAGATCAACGATATACGCGTCGGTAGCTTCAAACTCGCTGCCGTTGCCGACGTTAGTGTGAGAGTTCAGGGCTCCGTACTGAAGATAATGCGCGGCTATAAGCACAACGGCAACGACCAGCACGATAAGCGCCGCAAGGAAAACGATTTTCCTGACAATCTCGTTCGTACTGTCTCCCTTGCATGGTATAAGTCCCGATACGATGCTGTTCCATATGCTCTGCTTTTTGCGCTTTTTCTTTTTTTTGCCGTTCTTGTTACCATGAGGAGCAAGACCCATATCCATTTCTGCCATTGTTGTTCATCCTTTCAGAGCCTGAGGAGTTATCTGTTGATAATATAGGAACTGTTCCCATAGCCGTATGTGCAATGCGGACTATGAGAACATATCCTTATGTTGTGTTGTATTACGGTAAATTATCCCGCGAAGTCCTTGATGATCTCCTTCGGCCACTTTCTGCCGCCCCAGCTGCCGCCTGCGTAGTTGTTGTAGTAAGCGTCGAAGAACAGGGGATCGGGGTTAGCGTATGCCTTGCTTACGTCAACGGACGCGCTCTCTCCGTCGCGAACCTCACGCGCGAAGATTACCCAGCGCAGATGAGCCTCGCCCGCTGAAATGCTCGGAGTACCGTAGTTCCACATACAAGTGGATAGGGTGAGGAGCTTGTCGCCATACTGAAGGTCAACGTCGGGGTTGATGAAGTTGGAGCGGTCAAGAATGCTTGCGCAGTAGTTGTCGAAATCGGACTTGCTGCCGAAGCTGCGCACGGTGTGGTACGGGAATACCGCGCCGTCCTCCTCGTAAACGTTCGTGAGGATACCCGCGAAGATCTTGTATGTAGAGTTCTTATAGATAGTGTTGTAAGTGATCGTCGGGTGGTTCTTGTAGAAACTGATGTTGTTGGGATCACCCGTTGTCATCGAGTAGTTGAAGTAGTTTGGCAGTCCGCCGAAATACTCCGCGCCCGCATCGTTATGACCGTAAATAACGGTATTGTCGGGCTTTCCGCCTGCGGTCACCTTATTGTGATAGTCAACGTAAAGCGCACCCGTCTTGCTGGGGTTGTTGTAGAAGTCGTGAGTGAGGTAATACTCGTTGTCGTCCGTCTGCATAACGGGCAGATTGACCACGCCGTCGATAGTCAGCCAACCCACGATATCGGAGTTGATCTCCAGAAGCTCCTCGAAATTGCCCTGGATTACAGCGGGAGTATTGGGCTTCTCCGCATAGGGGTCGCTTGAATTGCTGCTCGAAGTGCTTGAGCTCGTCGACGAGGTAGACGACGTACTGCTCGAAGTGCTGCTTGAGGTACTGCTGGAGTTGCTGGATGTGCTTGACGACGTATTGGACGAGCTGCTGTTCGAATCGGTCGACAAAGAACCGCCTTGGCTGTAAATATCAGCAAGATTGCTGTTCTGCTCTTTGTCTTTAGCCGAGTTGACGCCGTTTATGATCAGTATCGTAACGGTAACAACAAGCACGACCGCCGCCGCGATAAAGATGAGCTTGCGTATCTTTTCCGCGGGCTTGTCGCCCTCCCAAGGAATAAGGTATTTTACCACGCGCATAAACGCGTTATCCTTTTCTTCCATATTTGCCATGATAAATTTCCTCCTAAAATGTGATTTTTTTACCTAACCGTTAAAATTATCAATAGCTCAGCAGCTTTGAGCGATCCCATACGGAGCCTTCCCAGCTGCCTCCCTTGATATCGTAGTAATAGTCGAAGAGCTTAGCCTGATAGTTGCGAGTAGCGACCGAGGTGTTTACCTCTTCGCTTTCGCCGTCGCGTACCTTTCTCGCGAACAGTACCCAGCGCGTATCCACGTTTTTGCCGAGCGGCCAGTAGCAGGTCGACAGCGTGAGCAGCTCGTCACCGTAGGTCAGGTCGACGTCGGTAAAGAACCAGCTTCTGTCCATGATCTCGATGATGTAGTTGTTGAAGTCGTCAACACCGTCAAAGCGTGTCTTTGTGATGTAGTCGAATACCTCTCCGTACTGCGGTTCGGTATTCGCGAGGATACCCGCGAATATCTTGTATGTCGCGCTTCCGCCCTCGGGGGTGGACATCAGCACGGTGGGGTGCGTCTTGTAGAACGACAGCGGCTCGGAATACAGGTCGTCTGGTACGTAGTGCATAACGTAGGCGAAGAAGTAACCGCTTTCCATATTATGACCGAAGAGTATCTTATTTTTGTCGTTCGGATCGTTCCAGTCGTTGAGGTAGGTCGAGAATACCGTACCCGAAATCGATTCCTTGCCGTAGAAGTCGTGGTCGAGGTAATACTCGTTGTCGCTGCCCTGAACGACCGCGTCGTTGAGCATCGTGCCGGTGATCTGTACCCATGCCTTTATATCGGGGTTTATCTTTCTGAGCTCTTCCCAGTTAGCTTCGATAGGCTTGTTCACAACGGGCGTGAGGTCCACCACCTCCGGAACGCGATTTCCCGCCGTAGTCGCAATATCGGGGCTTGGATTTGCGATATGCGAAGGCGGCTGATAGCTGCTCGACATATCGGGCATAGGTACGCCGCCTATGCTTGCGAGCTCGTCGTTGGTCTTGCCCGCCTGATTCATTCCGACTATCTGCCAGATAAGGAACGACATTGTGCCGATAAGTATCGCGATAGCTACAAGCAGCAGTGCCTTGCGCGCCTTTTCCGCTCCCGAGTCTCTTGCCTGCGGGAAAACCGCCGTAGCAAATCTCACGATCGGATTTCTGGACTTGCGTTTTTTGCTGCCCGAGGGCTTGCCCGTAGGTCTTTTTCTCGAAGGCTCTCTGATATCGACGTCGAATTTATCCAGTGCGTAGTTTCTGTCGTTTCTGTTTCTGTTTGAGTTGTTAGCCATTTTCTTTCCCTTTCGATTGTATTGTCTGTAAATTCGGTGTTGTCTTTAAGATTTTATCGAGCAGCATTTCAAGCGCTTTTTCGGTCGCCGCCGCTCTGATGTGGTCTCTGCCGTTGTTTTCAAACAGGCATTTCTCGGAGGTGACCGAATTTCCGTCCGCGGCGCAGATATAAACCGTGCCGACGGGGTTTTTCTCCGTACCTCCCGTGGGACCCGCAACGCCGCTTGTCGCGACCGCGAAGTCCGCTCCCGAGACCTTAATGGCTCCCCTTGCCATTTCCTCCGCGCAGACTGTGCTGTATTCCGAGAATTGTACCAGCGTGCTTTCGGTCACTCCGAGGATATCCCGCTTTATCCTGTTGGAATAGCTGCAAATACCCAATTCTATGACCGCCGAGCTCCCCGATACCGCCGTGACCGCCGCCGAGATCATACCTCCCGTACAGCTTTCCGCCGTCGATATCTTCACGCCCGCCGCCGTACATTTCTCAACGATCTGCTGCGCGAGACTGTTTATTTTGTTGTACATCTCCTCCATTAGTCTAAGAAAACTGTTTCCTCCCCGTATTTAAACCGCTTTACCTCGATTTTCGCGACAGCCTCGTCAATCATCTTGTCGAAATCAAAGGAGCTTTCCGCGTCAATTACCTCGTCGAACTTCGGCTTGGTGCGCGGATGCTTGGGCGAAAATACCGTGCAGCAGTCCTCGTATGGCATTATCGAGGTCTCGTAGGTACCTATTTTACGCGATATCTCGGTGATCTCGATCTTGTCCATTCCTATTACCGGGCGAAAAACGGGGAACTCTGCCGCTGCGTTGGTACAGTACAGAGCGGGCAGTGTCTGACTTGCGACCTGCGCCAAGCTTTCACCCGTGATTATCGCGCCGTAACCGTCTCTCTCGCAGATCTTGTTGGCGATCTTCACCATAAGTCTGCGCATAAGCACCGTGAAATACTGCTCGGGGCAGTTGTCCCGCAGCGCCTCCTGGATTTCGGTGAACGGCACGCAATAAAAGATAATGTCCCCGCAGAACTCGGTCATCTCTTCGCAGAGCTTTTCGACCTTTAGCCGCGCTCTTTCCGAGGTGTACGGAGGACTAACGTAATGAATGCAGTCGACAACCAATCCGCGCTTTGCCATCATATAGCCCGCGACGGGGGAGTCTATCCCTCCCGAGAGCATAAGAAGCGCCTTTCCGCTGCTTCCGACAGGCATTCCGCCCGCGCCGATTATTCTCTCGGCGGAGAGGTACGCGCCGTTGTCGCGAATTTCCAGCCGCACGGTGACTTCGGGGTTATGCACGTCCACACCGAGGTGGGGGAACGCGTCCAGAACCGCGTCGCCCAGCTGCTGCTGTATTTCGGGCGATTTCATCGGGAACGTCTTGTCGGAGCGCTTCGCCTCTATCTTAAAGGTTTTCGCTCCTTCGAGCGCGTCCGCGAGATACTCTCCGAGGTTTTGTACGACTGCCGAAAAATCCTTCGGAAACACCGCGCACTTCTGTATCGCGCCTATCCCGAAAACATTTTTCAGTCTCCGCACCGCCTCGTCGATATCCGCTCCGTCCTCCGACGGCTCAATGTAAATCGTCGACTGCTTGCGGCTGTAATCAAATCTTCCGACCTTTTTCAGCCGCCTTTTTATATTTCTGAGGAGCATATCCTCAAAGGTGTTCTTATTTTCACCTTTAAGGGCGATCTCCCCGTATTTAGCCAGTATAATTTCCTTCATCGTCTGACCCTTTCAATGGTTTTCGCGATCTTCATGCATAGAGCGTCCAGTTCCTTCGCGGTATTGTCCGCGCACAGCGACACTCTGACCGCGCAGTCCGCATCCTTGTCGGACACTCCCAATGCGCCGAGTACGCCGCTTTTCTTGCCGCGCGAGCACGCCGAGCCGCTTGAGACGTATATTTCGTCCTCCTCGAGGGAGTGGAGCATTATCTCCGAGCGAACTCCGCGGACGCTGAAATTTATGATATTCGGTACGCAAAGAGCGTCCGAGTTTATTCCGATATTTTCCAGTTCCGCCAGTCTGTCAAGCAAATATGCTTTCATTTCGGCGAATTTCGCGGTATCGCCGCTGTAAGCCTTGATCGCCGCCTCAAACCCGGCGATAAGCTCGATAGGCTCTGTGCCCGACCGCAGGTCGCCCTGCTGACCGCCGCCCGAAATAAGCGGGAGGATATTCTGTCCCTTTTTGATGAACAGTGCGCCAATACCTTTTGAAGCGTGTATTTTATGCCCCGAAACGCTTATCAGATCGCCGTCCAGCGGAACTTTCAGAAAGCCCTGTACCGCGTCGATATGTACGATGGTTTTCGAATTTTTCCGCTTGACCTCGCGGTAAAGCCGCGGAATGTCGATTTTGAACCCCGTCTCGTTGTTGACCGCCATAGCGCTGACCAACGCCGTATTCTCGTCGACCGCGCCGATAAGCGCTCCCGTGAAGTCCTCATAGTCCTTAGGCGCGAGCCTTACGACTTCAAAGCCGTCATCCTCGAGCCGCGTCAATACCTTCGCCACGGACGGGTGCTCGATAGCCGTAGACACTATCCTTTTCCCGTTCGGACGAAACCTGTGCGAAGCGCCCAAAAGCGCGGTATTATTGCCCTCGGTAGCTCCCGAGGTAAATATGACCGTTCCGTCGAGCGGAGTTTTCGTCCCCGAAAGCGCCGCAAGAATAGTCCGCTTGGCGCGGGACATTATCTGCATCGAAGATGTTCCCAATTTATGTAAAGAGCTGGCGTTTCCGAATGCTGTCTCCATGGTATCGCAGACCGCCTGCCGACATTCCTTGCATGGCTTTGTCGTCGCGGCATTATCAAGATATATCACAAGTTTTCACCTTAAATGCTTAATTTACTTTACGACATTTCGTAAAAGGGCATAATTACCCATACAGTAGTCTGATGTTTTCGCTTTTTAGTTTCATATTGGAAATTTGTGGGAGTATTTTTACAAATTTCCGTAATACCCGCCGATACCTATTCCGATTGTCGCCCAGAATGCAGCTTTTCTCCGCTCCTCGGCAATATCCTCCGTACTCATGGGATAGCCCTCGCTCTCCGCCTCGGCGATCATTTCCTCTATGTCCGAGGGTATGCTCTCGCGGTAAACTCCGACGGAGATGTTCAGAAACGCGTAGGAATACCCGTTCTCACTGTCGTTAATATCGCCGCCGTTTTTCTCGGCAAGCAGCTTGTACAGTCCGTCTGCGTCCGTGCCGAAGGCGGGAACGCCGTATATCGTCGGCTGTAAAGCGCCGTCCGTTCCTCCGAGGAACTCGATGAACTCAGCCTTGTCATTTTTGCCGATATCAATACGCAGCTCGCTTGCAAAGTAGTACAGCGAATTATTACGTACGCATTCGGGCTCGCCGAGGACTGCCTTGATCTCCCCGGAAGTAGAGTATAGATTTATTGGCTTGTCGCCGATACGAATGCCCTTAAGCGGCGTGATAACTACATCGTTCACAAATACACCTCATAATGACTTTTCAACATCTCGCATACCATAATAATTATACCATAAAATATCCGTTTTGACTAGCTTTTTTTGAAATTTTTCACCTTGATTTCATTAAAAAACCTCGGAAATTCTGAAAAGGTTACAAAAAGGTTACAAAATGGTTACAAAATAGTTACAATCTTGTAATAATCATTGATTTTTTCGGGGTAATATGCTACAATTAAATAAGGTTAGAAAAGGAAATCAAATCCCTCCAATCCTATGCGCCGCCGTTTATTCCCCGAACGGCGGCGTGCTTTTTTAGCTGTAACACATTTTCTTCTTTGGCATAATATGTACTGTGAAACGGAAGCTCCACAGGGGAGCGGAGGTTTCAGACATATTTTTTCAAGGAGGACTTCATTATGTGTGGTTTCAACTTTGGCGGTAACAGCTGCTGCTGGATCATCATTCTCATTCTGTTGTTCAGCTGCTGCGGCGGCAACAACTGCGCAGGCGCACAGAACGATTGCGGCTGTGGCTGCGGCAATAACAACGGCTGCGGATGCGGCTGCTGATTAAGTCACGCTGACGGCGGGTCTGCCCGCTGAATAACCAAGCGCCGCGGTCTATGTGCCGCGGCGCTTTTTTGTGTTAATCAGTTTTTTAGCAGGGCGTTGCTATAAGTTTGTTTTTAGTTGCAGATGAATCCTCTTCAACTAAAATCAACACAACTGCTGCGCTAAACAATATTTTACCCTGTCCTTCGTTTAAGCTTACGATAACAAGCAAAATACGTTGGAAACAGGAACAAGTCCGCAAGTATCCACGCTGTCGGGTTCGCGAAGCACACTGCGTTATATCCCAGCACGGGAACGAGCCACAATCCGAACAGACCTCTCGCGGCAAGCTCAAACACTCCCGCGTATACCGCTATCTGCGAAAAACCCATTCCTTGAATAAGAAACCGCACTATATTCACAAACGCGAGCGGTATGTAAAACGACGCGTTGATAACGAGGAATTGCCGCGCGAAGCTCAATATTTGCGGAATGTCCGCGGCGGACTGCACGTCGTTCTTATTGACGAACAGCATCGCGAGGTTTCCGCCGAACAGCGCCGCTATCCCGAGCGCCATGACCGACCAGCATATCCCGAGCAGCGAGCAGTCCAGCAGCCCCTTTTTTACGCGCTCGATCTTGCCCGCGCCGACATTCTGTCCTCCGTAGGTCGCCATAGTGCTGCCCATTGCGTCGATAGGGCAGCATAAAAGCTGACTGACCTTATTGCCCGCCGTTACCGCCGCCATATACGACGGTCCCAAGCTGTTAACGGCGGTCTGGAGCAATATCGAGCCTATCGCCGTGATCGAATACTGCAAGCCCATAGGCAGCCCGGCCGCGCACAGTCTGCCTATATAATACCACTCGGGCTTTAGGTCATCCTTTTTCAGGCGGAGTATCTCAAAGCGCTTTGCCATGTAGATAAGGCACAGCAATCCCGAAACGAGCTGCGAGATGACCGTTGCCCAGCCCGCGCCCGAAACTCCCATTTTCAGCACCACTATCATAAACACGTCCAGCGCGATATTCAGGATACTGGAAATTATCAGGAATATTACGGGCGTTTTCGAGTCGCCGAGCGAGCGGATTATTCCCGAAAGAATGTTGTACAGAAACGTTACGGGAATCCCAAGGAAAATAACGAAAATATATTCGTAAGCCTCGCTGAATACCTTGTCGGGCGTTTTCATCCAGTGAAGTATATTCGAACACAGCAGGCAGGTCGCTACCGTCAATAACGCCGCGAAAAGCACCGCAAGCCAGAAAGTGTTCCCGACGTACTTTCGCAGCGCGTCATAATCCTTTGAACCGAATTTCTGTGCGACGGGTATCGCAAATCCCGCGCATACGCCGATAACAAATCCAAGCACAAGAAAGTTTATTGAGCCCGTTGAGCCGACGCCCGCGAGCGCGTTTACTCCCAGATACTGTCCGACGACTATTGTGTCCACCATATTGTAAAACTGCTGAAAAAGCATACCCAACAGCAGCGGCAGCATAAAGCCGAGAATAAGACGCATGGGCTTGCCCGTCGTCAAATCCCGTACAGCCGATCTCCCCAAAATTATCCCTCCAAAAATTTGCTGACTTAACTCCCATATACGCGCTTTGCGATGTCCACGGTCTCCTTCGCGTCCTTCGCGTAGAAATCCGCGCCGATCTTCTCCGCGTACTCGGGCGTAAGCACCGCGCCGCCTACGACTATCTTGCAGTTGACGTTATTGTCGCGCAGCAGCTTTATCGTGCCCTCCATGCTCTTGAGTGTGGTCGTCATCAGCGCGGACAAGCCCACCAGACGAACATCGTACTTTATTGCCGCGTCCACGACCGCCTGATATTCCACGTCCTTGCCGAGGTCGATCACCTCAAAGCCGTAGTTTTCGAGCAGCGTTTTGACGATATTCTTTCCGATATCGTGAACGTCGCCCTTGACCGTCGCCAGTACTACCCGTCCGCGGCTCTCGCTCTCGCCGCCGCGCGCTGAGATCGCCCTCTTCACCACGTCGAATGCCGCCTGCGCCGCGCCCGCCGATTGTATCAGCTGCGGCAGGAAAATTTTGCCCTTCTCAAACTTGTCGCCCGCCTCGTCCAGCGCGGGAATCAGCTTTTCGTTGATAAGCTCCATAGGCTCCATACCGTCCGCGATGAGCTTTTCCGCGGCAGCCGCGCACTCGGCTTTCAATCCGTTTGCGACCGCGTGAAGTATATCTGCCTCACCGTTCGCGGAGACCGTTGCCGAAGCACTTGCCGCCGCTCCGACCGTCTGTGTGACTACCTTTGCGTTCGCGTAATTTTCGATAAAGTCCGCGCCGTTCCTGTCGTAACCCGATAGCAGACGGAATGCCCGTACCGCGCCGATCATAGCTGCGGAATTCGGGTTCATTATTGGCAGGTCGAGACCGCTGTTCATAGCCATTGTCAAAAATGTCGTGTTTACAAGCTCGCGGTTGGGCAACCCGAACGAGATATTTGACACGCCGAGAACGTTTTTCAGTCCCAGCCGCTCGCGAACCATACGCATTGCCTTGACCGTTTCCATAACGTTGTCCTGCTCCGCGGACGCGGTGAGCGTAAGGCAGTCGATATACACGTCTCGCTTGGGGATACCGTATTCCAGAGCGCGTTTCAGTATCTTTTCCGCGATCTCAAAGCGCTTTTCGGCGGTCTTGGGAATTCCGTCCTTGTCGAGCGCTAATCCGACCACCGCCGCGCCGTATTTCTTTACGAGCGGCAGAACAGCCTCCAGCTTCTCGTCCTCGCCGTTCACCGAGTTGACGATGGGCTTTCCCGAAACGTTACGCAGAGCGGCTTCGAGAACGGCCGTTTCGGTAGTATCTATCTGCAACGGCGCGTCGGTCACGGACTGAACCGCGTCGACCGCTGCCAGCATCATCTCGCGCTCATTGATATCGGGCAGCCCGACGTTGACGTCGAGTATCTCCGCCCCGCCGTCTGTCTGTTCGATAGCCTGCTTCATAATGTAGTCAAGATCGCGCCGCTTGAGCGCCTCCTTAAAGAGCTTCTTACCAGTCGGGTTGATACGCTCGCCGATAACGCGCACCGTATCGACGGTAACAACGTTGTTCGCCGAGCAGACCGCTGCGGGTATCTCGGGTATTTCGCGCGAGAATTTCTTCCCGTCAAGACGCTTCGCAACCTCGGAGATAAACTCGGGATCGGTTCCGCAGCAGCCTCCGAGCAGCTTAACGCCCTTGTCCGCTATCTTCGCCATAATGTCCGCGTATTCGGACGGCGTGACGTTGTACTCGTTGGTTTTCGGGTCTGGAAGTCCCGCGTTGGGGCGTATCAGCACGGGTATCTCGCTCCACTTCAGTATCTCGTCGACAATGGGCATAGCCTCGCCGGGACCGAGCGAGCAGTTCATGCCGATAACGTCCGCACCCATTCCGCCGAGAGTCAGTGCCATAGACGCGACCGTACAGCCCGTGAATGTCCGCAGGTTCTTCTCGAACGTCATGGTACACACGACGGGCAGGTCGGTGTTTTCCTTGGCGGCGATCAGGGCGGTTTTTATTTCCATAAGGTCGGTCATGGTCTCAAGGACGATAAAGTCCGCGCCCTTGCCCGCAATCATTATCTCCCTGAACATATCGTATGCCTCGCCGACGGGAAGATCACCCGTAGGACGGAGCATTACGCCGAGCGAGCCCACGTCCAGAGCCACGAGCGCGTCCGTTCCCGCGCACGCCTTTCTCGCTATCTCAATGCCCTTTTGCACCGTCTCGGCGACGGAATATTTGCTGCCGTTAAGCTTGTGACGGTTAGCGCCGAACGTGTTCGCATACACCGCCATAGCGCCAGCGTTAATATATTTTCTGTGAATATCCTCGATAAGCTCGGGATTCGTGAAATTCAGCTCCTCGGGAATACCGCCGAGCTTCAAGCCGCTCGCTTGCAGCATTGTACCCATAGCGCCGTCAAGCAGCACGAATTCCTTGTTTTTCAACAGCTCTTTAAATGTCATCTTTTCTTGCTCCGTTCTGTATTATTTTGGCATATCCGTGCCAAATGCCCGATAGATCGGAATTACATTATAATTTTCGAATTATAATATCGCTCCTGAAAGCTTACCTGTTTCATTATCTCTTCTATGCTAAAGGTACGGTCTTCGGGACAGACTACCCATTTTTCTTCCACATCATCAAATCTGTGTATGACCGCAATAATTTTGCCCGTAAACTTTTCGACCGCTTCATTCACACCCAATATATAAGCGTCCTGTTCCTCTCCGTCGGGCGCGATAATTCCCTCAATATAGCCGTAATTGATAGGGTAGAGCATATCCTTATATTCGGGGTGAAAGCTGCCGAGCGGTCTGTCAACGGTTACCGTAACGATGTCGCCGATCATTGATATTACCTCCCGTTACCTTTTATTTATCGACATAACGCTCGTTCCGTCCTGCTTAGTAAATCCCAGCCCCTCGTAATACCCGACGAGCGGGGGATTTTCCGCGACGAGAAACAGATACAAAAAATCCTTGTAACGCCGTTTCATCATCTCCGTAAGCTCTCTGCCTATACCCGAGCCCTGATAGTCGGGGTGAACCAACAGAAAATGAACGTAAGCCGTCATTCCGCCGTCGTCGATAGCGTTCGCGAGCCCGATAAGACGTTTTCCGTCCCATGCCGTGAACACGGTCTCGCAGTTCATAAGCGCCTTATAAAGCTGTTCGGGGTGCTTCCCGCTCGCCCAGTCAACCGATAAAAACAGATCCTCGGCTTGCTTTTCGGTAAAATCACGTTTATCCGTATATCGTATCTCCATAAGTCCTCACTTTATCTCCGTCAATAATTTTTCCTGTTTGATAAGTTCCTCGGCGGTCGGCGCGGTATCGCCGTAGCGCACTCTGTTGTATACTCCCGAAAGCTCGCCGAGGTCCTTCTCGAATGCGCTTTCGCCCTTTTCGCGGTGCACGCTGGTCGTGTCGGCGGGGAAGGGCGGCTTATCCGTTTTTCCGAGCCGCACCAGAAACAGCGCGTAGCCGTAACGGTACTTCAGCGCGGGATCGCTCTCGCGCCTGTACTGCCGCGCAAGCTCGCGCTCAACGCGCCGCCGCGTTCTCGAAGTGAGACCTCTTGCGTCACTCATCAGAATCTCGTCATAAAACGGGATATCCGAGGGCGGAGTTTTCGCTCTGAAAAGCGGCTCGAACACCGACTTGATAAGGCTCCATATGTGTTTTCTGAGCTTGAAAAGTACGGCGAGCATACCGATAATGAGCAGAAAAAATGCGATATTCGCAAGCGTGCCCGCATACCCCGACGGCAGCTCGCCCGCGTTCGCGGAGCTGTCTGGAACGATGTCCTCGGGCTCTGTCCACACACAGCTGCTAAGCGCCTCCATAACGGCGAGAAAACCTCGTATTATCATCGCGATAAACTGCTTGATAAGTCCTGCCAGGGGCTTGGCGAACAGAAACAGCCCGATAGTCACAGAGCAGATGACGCTTATCAATACGGCATTGTACCGCCGCAGACCACACGGGAGCACCGACTTTCCTCCCGCTCGCTGCTTTGTGCAGAGGTCGATATTGGTCTGATTGGCGAGCAGCGCGGACAGCAGGATCATTATCGCAAATCCGATACATATCTGAGATATCCCGTCCGCGGCGAGCTTCTCCTCGTGCGATGACCACAACAGCATCGCCGCGATAAGTCCCGAAACGAAATACAGCGCGAACCAGCCGCGTGAAAATTTATCGGTATAGCCCTTGCCCTCGCTGCCGTGCGCACCGAAAAACGCGATAATTCCGCCCGGGAGCACATAAAAGAGCGCCATGCCGCTTATTTTCGTGATTATGATCACTGCGATATACACCGCCGCGGGTACCAGCACCGCCGCTCTCGAAATAAACATTACCGCGGGCTGAGCCTTCCGCGAGGGCTTCCCGCTCAATTCGAGCTCGTGCGCGAGCCTTCCGCAGAAATAACCCGCCGCGTAAAATACCGCCCAAACGGCGAACACCGCGAAGTACACCCACGGCTCATAGCGTTTTATTCCCAAGCCGCAGAATGCGACCGCAAACGGCAGCAGCGCCAGAAACTGCCCGAAAATCGCCGCCGCGAGCAGAATTTTCGGACTGCCCGTTGTCTTATCCATTATCTCACCTCACGAAAATTGCCGCGCGGTATATGCACCGCCTCACAGGTCGGGGGGAGCATATTCTCGTCCTCGCTGAGCCCCGCCGTGAACACCTTACAGCACTTGCCTCTGCCCGACAGCCCCTCCAGTATTTCGCAGGTCTGTTCGGTAACACAGGAGGTTATCAGAATTATATCCGTGAATTCATTGTAGTCAAGCGACATCATCATATTGTCGAGCCGTTCGCCGCAGACGTTTTCAAGCTCCGCAAGCTGCCGCAGCGCATTCATAATGTGTGCGTAGCCGCTGTTCGGGGAAACGTACAGCCTTTCGGCAGTGTTCGCCGCAAGCGCGCACTCCGCGTTCACCCTTGAGCAGTAGTCAAGAGCAAACGCCGCCGCCTTTATCTGCGTTTCGAGTATCGAAAGGTTCATAGGCTGACTGTAAGCGCTCACGCTGCGCTGCATATTGAGAATTATCAGAATTCGGCGTTCGGTTGTGAATTCGTTTTTGTATGCCATTAAATTGCCGGTCCGCGCAGTCTGAAGCCAGTGTATTCGGTTCATTGGCTCGCGCCCCGTGTACTCCCTCGCACCGCTTATCATAAACGGGTCGGGCAGCACAAAGCGCCGCACCTGCATATTGCCGATAAACTGGTCACCCGAAAGCTCACCCGTTTCCATTTCGGCAGGTGTGGGCAGCACTCGCACCGTGTCCGTTACCTCGAGCACCATGGCCCTTTTCGAAAGTCCGAACAGGTCGCTGGCGGTGATTATAACATTGTCTATCGTCATTATGCCGCGCTTTTCGCATTTCACCTTCCAAACGCGGCGGCACTTGCGGTAGCCGCGCAGCACGAAAATGCCCGAAATCAGTCCGCGCTGCTCGTCCAGCTCGTTGCGAACCAAGGTCTGCCCCTTGAACGTCAGCCACGGCGAGCAGCTTATCTCGCTGCGCACCCACACCAGCGGCAGCCATTTCGCGTTTTCTATCTCCTCGACTATCTCGATAGTGTCGTTCTCAAACGCCTCGGGAGTGCTTATCGAAAGCTTGTAAAAGACCTTTTTCAGCCCCGTTTTCTCGTACAGAATATACTGCCCCACAATGATAGCCGCGACGATAAGCGCCATTGCTATAAGCTCCATATTATTCTCCTGATGCTATGTTTTACGCGTTTTCCGTAGGTACCGGCACACTTTCCAGTATCTGTTTGAGAACGTCCGTTTTAACGCTGTACTGCGAATAGCCCTTGTATATCAGACGGTGCGGGATAACGTAGGGAGCCGCCTCCAGAACATCCTGCGGCATTGCGTAATCACGCCCGTCTATCATTGCGAGCGCGCAGCTCATACGCTTGAGCGCCGCCGCGCCGCGTGTTGACAGACCGAGCCTTACGCCGGCGTGTCTGCGCGTAGCCGACGCGATATCGGCGATGTAGCCGCACACCGCCTCGCCCGCCTTACAGCCGTTAACGTTGTTCTGCGCAGTGAGGATATCCGCGCCTGTGCAGACCGCCGTCAGCTTTTCCTCCGCGCCGAACGACGCCGCGCCGCCTATTACCTTGATCTCCTCGTCCCTGTCGGGGTAGCCGAGTGCGAGACGTATCATAAAACGGTCGAGCTGAGCCTCGGGCAGGGGATATGTTCCCTGAATTTCGGTGGGGTTCTGTGTCGCGATAACGAAAAACGGCGTTTCGAGCTTCAAGGTCTCGCCGTCGATAGTGGTCTGCCGCTCCTCCATGCATTCCAGCAGCGCCGACTGTGTTCTCGGTGTAGCGCGGTTGATTTCGTCGGCGAGGAGGATATTCGTGAATACGGGACCGCGCCGCAGCACAAATTCCTGCTCTTTAGTATTGTAGAAGTTAATACCCGTGATATCGGACGGCAGCAGGTCGGGAGTGAACTGGATACGTCTGAAATCGCCGTCGACGGACTTCGCCAGAGACCGCGCGAGCAGGGTTTTTCCCGTTCCGGGTACATCCTCGAGCAGGACGTGCCCTCCCGCGAACATCGCCGCGCATACGAGTTTGATCTGCCCGTTCTTTCCGCGTACGGCGCGGGATATATTATTGATAAGTTTTTCGGTCAGTTCTTTTATCATAATGGTCTCCTTTAATGTTGAATTAACAATTTATTCCGCCGCGATATCCGCAAACTCCCCCGAGCAAGCCTTGATGAGATCGTCCGGAGTAAGCTCGAGCTGCAAGCCCAGTTTTCCGCCGCTGACTATGATGCGCTCCAAGCCGCGTGCGCTTTCGTGAATGACCGTGCGGTAGGGCTTTTTCATTCCGAGAGGGGAGCACCCTCCGCGTATGTAACCCGTCACGGCGAGAATGTCCTTGACGTGTACGGGCGTGAGCGCCTTTTCGCCGACTGCGCGGGCGCATTTCTTCAAGTCCATTTCGTGGTCGACGGGCAGACAGAACACGAAATATTTCCCGCTCTTGCCGGCCGTGACAAGCGTTTTGAACGTCAGCGCCGTATCCTCGCCCAAAAGCTCCGCTATCTGCACTCCGTCCACGAAATTCTCACATTCGTAGGTATGTGAGGTGTACGGGATTTTCAGTTTGTCGAGCATACGCATAGCGTTGGTTTTGTTGTCCTTTGCCATTTGTTTTCTCCCACACCAAACACCGCCCAAAGCCTCGCGCTTTCAAAAAAGCCGCTTGGGGCGGTGAATTTATTTGTTTAGATACGATCAGATCTCGTCGTCGTCAATATCGAGATCCCACTTGTCAAGCAGCTCGGTTTTGCCAAGCAGAAAGTAAGCGACGGCGGCCGCCGCCATTGCCGCGATAGCGATGATACCCGAGATAATAACGATCTTCTTAGTCATGATAATTCCTCCCTTAAGGTATAGAAATTGCTTACTGGAAACGCGCCGCGATATCCGCGATGCCGTTGTCGTTGGTGGGCTCGCCGATAGCGCCGAACTTCCATTCGCCGTTGTAGCGGTAAACCTCGCCGAAGATCATAGCGGTCTTGCCCTCGTAGTTTTCGGAGAGATTGTACTTGCATAGCTCCGAGCCCGTGTCCGCGTCAACTATTCTGATGAACGCGTTGCGGATCATACCGAACTGCTGCTTGCGCTCTCTCGCCTGATAGATAGTGACCACAAAAACGATCTTGTTATAGTCGGCGGGAACTCTGTTCAGCTCGACGATTATCTGCTCATCGTCGCCGTCGCCCGCGCCCGTGAGGTTGTCTCCGCAGTGACGTATCGCGCCGCTTCTGTGCTGGAGCTGACCGTAATATACAACGTCAATAGGACCCGCGAGCTTGCCCGTGCTTTCTGTGATAAGGATAGCGGACGCGTCGCAGTCGATATCCTCCTGCTTGCTGAACAGCGAGAACTTCTTGGGAGCTTCGTCCCAGCCCAGTCCGACAACAAGGGATTTCAGCCCCGCGTTGCCCTTTGTAAGGTCGACCTTCTGACCCTTTTGAAGATTTACAGACATATTTATCCTCCTCGGAATAAAAAATCAACATTATAAATGTTGTATTGCCACACAATTTTATTATACTACATATTTGTCCAAAATGCAATAGGGGAGTGGAAATTTTTACTCCCAGCCGACGTCTATACGCTTTTCATTAAAGTCGACGCTCGCGCTTGCCGCGTGACCTCCGAGCTCGAGTGTTCCTTTTGTTACGAAAAACTCGAGGTCGACGGAAAACAGCTTATTTGAATTGCAGACCGTAATGCTGTATACCGCGAGCACCTCGCGGAGCATTTCGACAGGTTATCGTAAATAATATAGGTGCCCACGGACAGTATCCGCCGGATAAGTATCAGTATCACCGCGACAAACCAGTCGCCGTCCTCGTTGTCACACGACGCGGCTATTCCGAGATGAAAGAAAAACAATACCGATACCTATATAACGCCGAAAAACACCTTGATGAATTTAAACGGTTTTTCCATGGACAAGCTCCTTTACAATACTTGTTTCATTATACATCAAAATAAGGAAAAAGTCAAGAATACTGCGCTAAAAAAACTTTGAAATCCTCTTGAAATTCGTATATGAAAGTGTTATAATTATCGTTGCAATGTCGGAAACAAGTACGAGGGGAGGGGGCAGAGCGCAGCTTTGCCATTAAACATGAAGGATTTGACCAAGGGCAGACCGATAAAGCTGATAGTGCTTTTCGCACTGCCGATACTGTTAGGCAATATTTTTCAGCAGACATACAATCTTGCGGATATAATGATAATAGGACAGAATCTCGGCAACAATTCGATTGCCGCAGTGGGTACGACGGCTCCGGTAGTCTCTCTGATGTTCAATATCATAAACGGCTCTATAACAGGCTTTGCGATAATCGTTGCCAAGCATTTCGGAGCGGGCGACCATGACGAAATGCATAGGACTGTCGCGCGTATGACAGTGTTCGCGGGAGGGCTTACGGTGCTCATAATCGCGGCAATGGCAGTGTTTATCGACCCGCTGCTGCACGCTTTGGACGTTTCGGAGACTATATTTGCCGAGGCGCGGAGCTATCTTATTATCGTGGCATACGGGCTTGTGGTGACCTTGCTGTACAACTTCGAAGCGGGAATTCTCCGCGCGGTCGGCGACAGCGTGGTACCGCTGGTTATTCTGGTTATCTCAACCATATTGAATATCCTGCTTGACCTGCTTACGGTGTGTGTATTTCATATGGGAGTAGTCGGCGCGGCACTCGCCACCGTAATGGCGCAGGCGATATCGGCGGCGGTTTGTCTTGTTTACCTGATAAAGCGCCGTCCGTTCCTGCTCGTCGGGAAAAAGGACTTCGTGTTCACGGTGCAGAGCACCGTAGAGCTGCTCAGCGCTGGATTTGGAATGGCGCTTATGTATTCGATTATCGACATAGGCTCGATAATTCTTCAGAACGGTATAAACGGCTTTAAGGAGGATATGATAACCGCTCACACCGCCGCGCGGAAGATATTGATGCTGCTGATGATGCCGTTTTCGTCGGTCAGTGCAACGCTTATCACCTATTGCTCGCAAAACCTCGGTGCGGGCAAGTACGCCCGTATCCGCAAGGGTATAAAGGATTGTATGCTGATAATGCTTGTGTGGGCAACACTTGCCGTCGTTCTGGTTTTTCTGGGGGGGCACGCGCTTGTGGGAATGATAGTCACCGATACGGACACTCCGACCGGCGCGGCAATAGCGGATACCGCGGTGCTGTACTTAAAGTGGGCGGTAGCATTCTTTTATCCTCTGGCGGTATTGCTGGGATTACGGTGTGCGCTGCAGGGCTTGGGTAGAAGTCTTGTGCCGATCATATGCAGTATTATCGAAATGCTGTGGAAGATAGTCACAGTGGCGGTGATGATACCGCTTTTCGGCGGCAAGAACGGCAAGGTAGGCAGCACGGTGGAGCAAATAGGCGGGTATTTCGGCGTGGTGATCTCCGAGCCGATAATCTGGACGGCATGCGCGGTTATGATCGGTATTATCACGCTTGTGACGTTGTATCATATGCCCAAGGAGGACGTTAAGGACGGCTGACGGTCAAGATCTCAAAAAAGCCATATATTGTATATGGCTTTTTTGTTGACATTTTTTGTATAATATGTTACAATATAATAAACTTCAGCCCTGTTATAGGAGCGTATTATGAAAAATTTGATTATCAAATCCACAGCATTTTTTCTGTCGGTAATGCTGTTGTGTACGGGCTGCTCGGGGAACGTTACCTCGGAGACGTTGGGCACAGGGAGCAGTTCCGACAGCTTGTCCACTTCCTCGGAAAGATCGTCCGCAAGCTTATCGGAGAGTTCAAGCTATTCAAGTCCGACAAGTTCATCTTCAAGCAGCTCGTCAAGCTCGACAAACACTTCAAGCACTTCCGGCTCGACAAGTTCAACTACCTCATCAAGCAGTGCCGAAAGCTCGTCAACCGTGAGCGGTTCGGTGCCGCAGAGCAGTTCGCAGGCACAAAGCAGCTCAGCACTGCAAAGCAGTGCCTCTCAAAGCTCGTCAAGCACTCAGCAGCCCGCGGGCAGCGTTGAGTGCTCGTGGAGCGCGGGAAACTCGTGGGAGGAGAGCGGTAATAAGTGCGGAACCTGTGAGCTGACTATCAAAAACAGCTCGTCAAGCAATATAGGAGGGTGGACGGTGAGCTTTGACGTGCCGAGCGGATTTAAGATATCCAACTCGTGGAACGGCAATTTCAGCGTGAACGGCACAAAGGTGACCGTCGGCAATGTTGAATATAACGGCGATATCCCCGTCGGCGGGAGCGTGAATTTCGGGTTCAATTACAACAGTCCGACAACGTTCACGCCGCCCGAGAATGTGGACTTCAACGGAACACGGTCGAGTGCGCCGAGTAATAATAACGGAAATAACAACAATAATCAGAATAATAACCAAAATAATAATCAAAACAATCAAGATAACAACCAGAACAACGATAAAAATACCGATACTCCCGCGCCCTCGGGAACTGTCGCGGAGCTGTTAAAGCGTACCGACAAGTCAAAGCAGGGAGACGACTGGTTACATACCGATGACAACAAAATACTCGACAAGAACGGCAAGCAGGTCTGGCTGACAGGCGTGAACTGGTTCGGCTACAATACGGGAACGAATACGTTCGATGGTTTGTGGAACAGCAATCTTCGCAGCGCGGTAAAGGGTATCGCCGACCACGGGTTTAATCTGATACGTGTGCCGATATCCGCGGAGCTGCTCAATCAGTGGTCGCGCGGCGAGTATCCGAAAGCCAACTACAATAACGCCTCTAATCCCGAGCTCAACGATATGAATAGCCTGCAAATTTTCGACTACTTCCTCAAGCTCGCCGAGGAAAACGGACTTAAGGTAATGCCCGATATCCACTGCGCCGAGACCAACGCAATGGGTCACAACGTCAATCTCTGGTATACCGACAAGGTATCGGTCGACGATTACTATCACGCGCTGGAGTGGATAGCCGACCGCTACAAGGACAACGACACTATAATCGCGCTTGATATCAAGAACGAGCCGCACGGCAAGCCAAACGAGGGCAGCTCCGCCGCGATATGGAACAACTCCACCGACAAGAACAACTGGAAATACACCGCCGAGACCGCCGCGAAAAAAGTACTTGCCAAAAATCCCAATCTGCTGATAATGGTCGAGGGCACGGAAATTTATTCCAAGAAAAACGGCGATTATTCCTCAACTAATTCCGCGGACTACTACTTCAACTGGTGGGGCGGCAATCTGCGCGGCGTTAAGGATTATCCCGTTGACCTCGGTCAGTATCAGAATAAATTGGTCTACTCGCCGCACGATTACGGACCTACCGTTTACGAGCAGCCGTGGTTCCAAGGCGGCTATAATTACGACAGTCTTATCCGCGATTGCTGGCAGGACAACTGGCTGTACATTCACAAGGACAACACCGCGCCGCTGCTTATCGGTGAATGGGGCGGCTTTATGCGTGAGCCCAATCTCACGTGGATGACCTGTATGCGTAAGCTGATAAAGGAGTATCACCTCAACCACACGTTCTGGTGCTACAACGCGAATTCGGGCGATACGGGCGGTCTTGTTCTGGATGATTTCACCACATGGGATACCGAGAAATACAACTTCGTCAAGGAGGTATTGTGGCAGGAGGGCGGCAAATTCGTCGGTCTCGATCATGAGATACCGCTCGGCGCAAACGGCATTACGCTCACGGACGCAAAGGGGTTATAATGCATTTGCTTTTCTTGTGCAGCCAAAACAAGCGGCGAAGTCTTACCGCCGAGAAGATATTTGACGGCTATAACGGACACTCCGCGCGTTCCGCGGGAACGGAAAACAATTCCAGAGTTAGGGTAATGTCGGGACTTCTCGGCTGGGCGGATATTATTTTCTGTATGGAGAAAAAGCACGTGCGGAGAATTAAGGAAAAATATCCCGATATCGTATGCGGTAAAAAGGTTATCTGCCTTAATATTGACGATGATTACGAGTACATGGACGAGGAGCTTCAAGAGCTTCTCCAAAGCGCCGTAAGCGAATATATTTGACGAAAAAGCCCGAGGACAGCTGCTCTCGGGCTTGATTATTAAACATTTTCTTCAATAAAATGAACGTCGGAATTATTCCAATATTCTTTGTAAACTCTGCTGCCATTTCCGTCAAGATTTAATTGATACATTCTGAATGTGACCAAATAATTTTTCGGCTGCCATTGTTCTTCATATGAATATTGATAAATCATATTCAACCGCTTCATTACTTCGCCGCTTTTAGGATTGTTGATATCATGTGTAGCGGTAAAATATGGGATACCGTCTTTCTTTAATCGTTCAATGACCGCCCCGCCTGCCTCGGTAATAAAACCGTTGCGCCGTAATTCCTTGCGAAGCGCGTAGCCGAAGTCATATGCGTCCTCCGTGCCGACATTTATATATCCTATCGGATAATTATCGGTTTTTAGGCAAACGGCATAGTTGTACGCGCGTTCCCGAGCATAAACGCTTTCATACCGACTTTTGTAAAACGCCCTTGTTTCCTCCAATGTTTTTAACGGAAACCACGGCAGAAAGGTGTTGACTTCTTCGTCGCTGTAAATTTTAAACAGGGCGTCCAAATCATTTTCCGAGAATTTACGCAATATAAGCCGTTCCGTTGTAAGTGTCGGCGTATTCATTTCTTTTTTCCCTCAAGCGACTTGACAAACTCACCCAAGTCATGTCCCTTGAGCACGCGCTCGAGAAGCTCGGGAAGTCTTTGCGGATTGCAGGCAAAGCAGGGGATACCGTAGCCCGAGAGCTTTTGCGCCATCTGCTCGTCATAGTACGGCTTGCCTCTGTCGGCGAGCGCGAGCAGGCAGACCACCGTCACGCCCGAGGACTTCATTTCCTCCATTCGGCGGACAAACGCCGCGCGGTTTCCGCCCTCCATAAGGTCGGAGATAAGGAAGAACAGCGTCTTTTTCGGGTTCTCGATGAACTGCTGACAGTACACCACCGATTTGTCGATATCCGTACCGCCGCCGAGCTGAAAGCCGTACAGCAGGTCGACGGGGTCGGCGCTCTTTTCGGTAAGGTCGACAATGCTCGTGTCGAAGGCAATGATACGCGTTTTGAGCGCGCTCATGCTTGCGAGTATGCAGCTTACCACCGACGAATATATTACCGACTCGCCCATTGAACCGCTCTGGTCGATATCGAGAATGACCGTCCATTTGTTTGCGGCGGTCTTTGACGCGCGGTCGAAAAAGTAGAAATGCTCGGGAACGATCGTTTTAAGCTCGGGTGAATAATGCTTTAAATTGCGGCTTATGGTCATTTTGTAGTCGAGCGCCGCTGCTGACGGTATCGGCGAATGCGCGCGCTTGTTGACCGCGGCGGTCACGGCGCGGCGGATATCCTGCTCGAGAAGGCGGTTTATCTCCTCGACGATCTTGCGGATAAACGCACGGACGCTGTCCTTGGAGCGTTTTGGGATCATCTCCTTGAGCGTGAGTATGGTCGAGGCGAGGTTGATGTCCGGCTCGGTGTTCTCAAGTAATTCCGGCTCGAAGATAAGCTGTTTCAGACCGCAGCGGTTCATTGCGTCGTTCTGAATGACCTTGACGAGATCCTTGTCAAACAGCGTGCGTACGTCTCCCAGCCAACGCGATATCTGCGGATTGGACGGACCGTGTCCCGCACCCGAGCCGCCGTTCCCGAAGCCGCCCTGTTCGCTTTTATTGTAGATCGCCGCGAGCGCCTTGTCCATTAAGTCCTGCTCCTCGGTGAGGGAGGGCATATTCATTCCCGAAAGGCGCTTGTCGCTTTCCTGACCTAGGATAAGCCGCCAGCGCTGTAATTCCTGTGTTTGTTCCATGGTTCGCTCCTTTTGGGTTAGTCGGGAGATCGCTCGTGCTTCTTCTCCACTGCTTCGGATAAAAAATCAAGTATTATAGCGTTGACCTCCTCCGCCTGTTCTCCGACAAAGTGCGGGCGATGTCCGCCGCTTTTTACTTCATAGATTTTCGCGTGAGGTACTTTTTCCTGTAATTCCGCGCAGGTTCCGAATGGGTCGTGCTCTCCGCTTATAAAAAGCGCGGGACACTTTATTGCCGCCCATTCATTGTCGGTAAGGTTCGGGTGCTTTTTCCAATCCGCAACAGTTGTTCTCAGATAGGTTTGCCAGTCGCCGCGGTGAGCTTCATAATGTCTGATCTTCATATCCTCAATAAAATCTGTGTCATTTCTGCTTATGAGGTTCTCTGGCAGAAAATCATCAGCTCCGTCGGGTCTGGGATAAGCTCCGCCGCCGATAGTTACAAGGCTTTTAACTTTATCGGGATATTTTGCCGCCAAATAACAGCCGACATACGCGCCGAGGCTGTACCCGATCAAATGAGCCTGTGTTATATCCAAAGCGTCAAGGAAATCCGACATATCGTCCGCTATTATTCGGCTGTTCCAGTCAAGGCTTTCACAAGTTGTACGACCGTGACCGCGAAAATCCGGAAACAAACATCGGTAATGTCCCGAAAAGGGAAGTATCTGCCCCGAAAACGCAAGCAGTCCGCGGCTGAAAACGCTGTGAAGAAACAATACGACCTCGCCTTTGCCAAATTCCTCATAAAATATATTTATCTCACCAAGTTTAGCGTATGGCATTTTCATTCTCCTTGCATACCCAATAATTTACAATTTTTTTATCGGAAAAAACATATAGCTCTTGCCCGTCCGAGGACAGGTGAGATCATGTACCGCGCCCGCGAGCGTGAACCCGTTTTCGTCAAGATACCGTATCATATCGGCGAATGTGTTCTCGTTTTCGCATTCCACGCGCAGATACTCGTAAGCGGGGATAGTCCACTTAGTCCAGCCCTCGGGAGCCTCCGCGTCGTCCTCACATTCCGCGCCCGCAAGATACAGCCCCTCGCTGAAATTCTCCCAAGGCTTAAATGAGCGCGAGAAGTCCGACATTGCGCCCCAAACTCCGTGCGGAACGCCGTTTTCGTCCTTTTTCGCGAGGTGCGCTATTTCACCGAAATGCGAATTCGCGTCCTCCCACAGCCGCCCGATAAAGCCATCGCCGTCCTTGGTCGAGCCCTCTTTCCCGATAACGGTAAAGTCGGGCTTTGTTATTCTTTCGATATTCATAAAACCTCCGAGATCAAATGTCAAAATCAAAATCGTCCAGCGCCGCGATTTGCTCCTGCGAAGCGGAATCAAGCACGGCGTTGACTGCCTCGCTGACCTCCGCGCCGTTAAGCCCCCATATCTCGCCGAGATTTTCAGCGATACTGTCCTTTTCGCCCGAGGTAAAGTCCGCGAACGCGCGGCGCAGGAATACCAGCGCCCGCTTGAATTCCTCGTCGTCGAGCGACTGAATGTACTCGTCAAGGCTCTCCCAAAGCGACAAACGCGCTATCAGCCCGTAGCGGTTCTTAAGCGTCAAGCCCTCGAACCACCCCGCGCCCAGATCGGCGGGAACGCCCTTTGAAAGCCGCCGCGAGACTTCAATTTTCAGCTCGTCGTTCGTCATATGATTGCGCTCGAGCAGCACCGCAGCCGCAAAGCCCGACAGCCGCGTGTTCAGATCGTCGCGGTGGGCGACCTCTTTGAGCGCGTTCAGCCAGCTTTCCGTTTCGAGAAATCCCTGCGCCAATTCTACCGAATTAAGTAGATTCATAGCCTCGGAAATCGACTGCGAGGCGTTGTCGTCGCAAACGCACGAGCCGGGAAGGATTAGGCACGCGCGGTAATAAATTTGCTGCAAAATGGGAAGAAGCGGTGCGCTGTCGGCTTTTCTGATGTCACCGTAGGCAATAATGGACGACAGTCGGAACGCTGTTTTAGCAAGCTCCTCGAACGATGCCGCGTCCACCGCCATTGCCTGCAGGGAGCTTACCGCATAGCTCGCCGCGGACGGCATTCCGCACAAAAATGCGTCCTCGACCGCCGCGGCGACCTCGGACATATTTGCAGAATTTTCGACGGTCTCCTTTATCGCGAACGATGCGGCAAGCTCCACGGTATCGCCTCGCAGCGCAGATTCAACAAGCTGAATTTCCGATTCGGGAGTCCAACAGATGACCCATGATTCGCTCCAGGTTGCGTTGTCCTGATCGGATATCCGAGGCTCGGCGAACGTTATCCCGAGCACTCTCAGCTTATGCAGAAAGAACGAGCGGTTGAGGTCGAGAAACGCCGACTTTTCGCCCTTTGCGCGGAGATTTTCGCGCAGATCGAGCCGCAGGTCCTGCGCGGTCACGGAGCGGTATTTTTCGAGCTTCAAGTCCTTTAACAGCCGATAAAAATCGTCCTGAATACTCGTCCGCGAAACGCCCTCGGGCAGTGCGCCGATTTTCGTTCCGATCTCGGTGTCGGCGGCCGCGACGCTTATTGCCGCAAAGCTGCCCTCTCCGAGACAGGTCTCAGCCGCGTCGCGGAGATCGCGCAGCGACGGCACGGTTCCGAGCTTACCGCCGCGCATTTCCGCCAGTGAATTCGCGAGCCGCACCGCCTCGATTATCTGCGCCGAAGAAGCCGCGTTTCCACTCTTACGCTGCTTTTCGGCTATCTTGCTGAGGTACGCGTTCGCGGTGAATTGCCGGTCGCCGCGCCGATAGCTTTCCCAGATAAGCTCGTAGTAGGCGGGCGCACGGTTGCCCGCGCCATAGCCCGAGCGCGTTGACAGACGGTAATAGGAATACGGCATAAGCGTGTGCAGACTGCCGGTCCGAGGCAGCTCGGGAGCGTTTTCCTCGTTCTCCCACGTTTTCAGCCCTTCAACATGATAAGCGCCCGTGACCACAACAATTTCCTCGGGAGCGACGCCGTTCCCGACTGCCGAACGTATGCAGGAGCGCATATAAATCTCGCGGAGCTGAATTTCCTCGAGGTCGCGCCCCGTTTTCTCGGAGAATTCGCGGATATTCGCGCCGAATAAATTAGCGCCCTCGTTATAGCTTTCAAAGTCCGCGCAGTGCTCGAGAGTGCGCTCCCAGAATGTATCGTGACCCTCGTCGCTCAGCTCGTCAAGCCTGTCGTAAACGGAGATAGAGCGTTCCTCGCCCGCGTTTTCGTCGATTATTTCTTCGTCATCTTCGTTATCGCTTTCCGCAGCTTCCTCCTCCGCGATACGCTTTTCGTAAAGCGCCAAAAAAACGTCCGAGGGCAGATCCATAAAGCGGAACTCTACTTTATTCTTCCGACACCACAAAATAGCCCGATACTCGGGCGAATACTCCGCAAACGGGTACAAAATCGTCCTTACGGGTGCGTGATCAGTGTACGCGAGAACAGCGAACGGCGGTTTTGTCTCCGCACGGACGATATCGTCCGCGGTATCGGAGAAGTCGCTCGGCGCTTCGATAAGCACCAGCTCAGGGCGGACACTATCAAGGAATTTCTCCAGATAAAACGCGCCCGCGGGGGAGAGATGACGAATACCGAAAAAATTCACACCGCTCATTCGTTCAGCTCCCGACACGCCTTGTACAAGCCGCTCCACGACGAGCCGCGCTTTTTCATTATGTTTTCGAGGTATTCCTTCCACGCAAGGGAATCCTTGTCGTCGTCCTTGACTATAGCGCCCTGCAAGCCCGCCGCGATATCCTCGTCGGAAATCTCGCCGTTTCCGAAGCTGCCCGAAAGCGCCATACTGTTGCAGAGCAGGGAAATAGCCTCCGCCGACGACAGCACACCGCCCGGAGCTTTCACTTTCTGCTTTTTGTCCAGCGTTTCGCCTTGACGGAGCTCGCGGAATATCGTGCAAATCTTCTCGATAACCGCATCCTTGGGAAGCGCCGCGTTGAGGTCGAGGTTCTCCGAGAGCTGCGCCACGCGAGTTTTAACGATATCCATTTCCTCCTCGAGCGTTTCGGGCGCGGGGAGAACTACTATATTGAAACGTCTCTTCAAAGCCGCAGACATCTCGTTTACGCCTTTGTCGCGCGTATTCGCGGTCGCGATTATCGAAAATCCCTTTTTCGCGGGTACTTCTATTGCCAGTTCGGGCACTGAAATACGCTTCTCGGAAAGCAGCGAGATAAGCGTGTCTTGAACCTCCGAGGCGCAGCGCGATATCTCCTCAACACGCGCGAGGGTTCCCGTTTCCATAGCCGTGAACACGGGGCTTTTCAGCATTGCCTGCTCGCTCGGACCGTTCGCGATAAGCATTGCGTAGTTCCACGAATAACGTATCTGCTCCTCGGTAGTGCCCGCTGTTCCCTGAATGACCTGCCCCGAGTTGCCGTTGATAGCCGCCGCGAGGTGCTCCGAAAGCCAGCTCTTGGCCGTTCCGGGCTCGCCGATAAGCAGCAGGGCGCGGTCGGTAACGAGCGTTGAAATAGCTATCTCGACAAGACGCTCGTGACCTATGTACTTCGGCGTAATCTTGGTTTTCCCGACCTTGCCGCCGCAGATGTAGGTCTTTACCGAGCGCGGCGACATTCTCCAGCCCTGCGGTACGGGCTCGGTCTCGGCTTTGATGAGCGCGTTAAGCTCCTCCTCAAAGAGCTTTTCCGCGGGCAGTCTTAAAATTTGCTGTTTCATTATCGTATTCTCCTTAATTCATTCCGGATTCCGCCCAAAGCGAAAGTTCGTCAATATTTACGTTCTTCATTTTTAGTTTTCCCTTGCGTAAATTCTCGATAAGATCTTGAACCTCGGCAAGTCTATAATCGTCATTGCCGGGAAATTGTTTTATCAAAACCTTGACGGTAGCTGTCGTATTTGACGTATGTATCTTACATTCCCTTACGAGAAGTCCCTTGATGTTTATCAGTCCGCATTTTTCAATGTAGCTGAGTATCTCGTGTGTGGTGAGAATAGTGCTGTTGAGTTCCGAAAAGTACTTTCCAAGTTTTTTGCAGTATTCCTTATCGTCCGGGTCTATCCAGCTTCCCAGAAGCCTTGAGTATTCCCAGCACGGATACTTCATCAGCGCGTCCGACACCGCGCCCTTTAACGATTGAGCCACCTCGCGCGACGCGTTTACTATCCACCCGTCGTTTATGGGGTCGTAGCACCTGTTCACCAGATAATATTTTCCGTCCTTAAAGAATATCTTCTGCAGGGTCTTGAACAAACCGCTGTCGCATACGGATTTTTTGTTCTTTTCACGTTCCGTATACTCCGACGTTATCCGCTGTGCAAGCCATTTCGAGCTGTCGTCTCCGCTCAGAAGCCGTGTAGCAGTTTCGGCGCTGGCGTATAATCCTTTGGTCTCGGACGCGTTGTTAAGCTCCATGGCGAGCGCCTTTAAGCCTTCGTTGTCCGTTGCGAGTATCGTTTCCTCGAGCCGCATATCCATTCCCGCCGCGACAGGGGTGTTTATTTCGCATCTGAATTCGCGGTAGAGTTTCTCGATCTCTTCGCCGAATTTACCCCAGAGCGCGGAATTCATATCCCAGAAACTCGTCTTGACCTTGAGCTTGACCTTATCTCCTTCCGCCACTTGAGACAGCGTGACCTTGTTTCCCTTATCGTCCACAAGGACCTCGTTGATAAGCCGTGCGGTAAGCTCGCTCGTCCATTCGGACGAGACCTTTGCCAGTACCTCGATGACCTCAGCAGGCTTTTTCTTTGAGTATTCGTTGAAGAATTCCTCGGACTTCTCGCAATCAAACGATATAAGCGCCGAAAGAGCTGCCGTTTTCAGCTTGCCCTTTTCGGTTTTCGTAAGCTCGATAAGTTTATCTGCGTTGCTCTCGTCGTGACGGAGCGCGTAGATAAGCGCCTTGCGGACATCTTTCTCGGAACTTTCGAGCTGTTCAAGATAAAATTCGTTCTCCTCCGCGCCGCAAAGCTCCTCTATAATATGCAGACGGCGTATCATATCCTTTTTGCCTTTGGGGTCGAAATCCTTTTTCACAAGCGGGATAATCTCTTTTCCCATTCCCTTGAGAATGCTCGCGACGGTATCCGCAAGCTCCGCGTAGGACGCGCCCAAGCCCTTTACCAGAGCGGGTTTGACGCGGTAATCATTGAAAAGCTCGGGAGTTTCTTTCCGCGCGGTGATTACCGTGTTGAACTGTCCGCCCCCCGTGGAGGTCAAAGCGTCAAGCACCGCCGAAAGCTGCGAGTACGGCGCGTTCACAATGACCGAGGAAATGCCGTTGTCGGGCAGATCCTCCAATTCACCCTTGACCTCGGCAGTGCCGAGCGTGGTTATTACCGCGTCAACAAGCGTTATGGTGTCGAGCAGACACTCCGGGGAGTTTTCCGCGAGCAGCTTTTCCGTCATAGCGTTTATCTTCGCGAATACGGGCGACGCCGACGAAAGCTCCGAGAAATTCTCCGCTGCCTTTTTCAGACGGAAATCCTCTGACAGCAGATTTGTCCCCGCTATCATTGCAGCGCGGAGACGGGTTCTTAATTCATAAACAGGGGTTATATCCATAACAAAACCTCCTTAATAAAGCAATCTAACGATGGTATTTTCACTGTCGGGAATAATGCACAGCGGCTGCGCGGAAATTCTGCGTTTTTCACCGTTGTACCAGAACCCGCACAGCATAACGCCGTTATCGGCGAGTTTCGCGTTAGGGAGAATTTCCAGCCGCCCGACGGTAGCTTCAAGCTCGGGGAAGTCCTCGAGCAGTATCGTGTCACCGCTCTTCGTTTTAAGCGCGATACCGTCCTCACACTTTCCTATTTTCGAGAACGCCACGAGCTTATACAAAATAGGGCTTGCCATAGCGTTCTGAAGTTTGTTCTTGATAGACTTCAGCTCCGCGGAAACAGAGGGTGCGGCAAGCGAGCGCAGCTTGTCGTAATCGCCGCCGTCAAGCCCGCGTATCGACGCGCAGTCCCAGCGCACGCGCGGATTTATCTCGCCCGGATAAACAGCCATTGACGGAACGTCCGCCGCGCCGAATACGGAGTCCTCCGCCTTGACGTATTTCAGCGACTTCAGCGGACGGAAATTTTTCGTCAGATAAATATTTCCGTCGTCGAGATCGCACCACGCGCCTGTGTCGATATACTCCTTGCGCGCCTCGTCGAACGTCACCCAGAACGAGAGCTGCGCCAAATGCGCGTTCTTTTTGCACTTGCCGAGAGCCTCAAGCTCGGACAGCTTCCAGTTGCCGCCAAGCTCCTCGTAAAGTATCGTGTCATCGTTTGCAACGTCGTCGCTCTCGATTTTCGTATTGATGTACTCGCGCGACTTCTTGATAAGCGAATACAGCTTTTCTATCGTGTCTATCGCGTTGTCGTAGTGTATTTCAAGGTTGTCCTTTTGGAATTCGGTGATCTCGATCATCAGTCGGTTGAACAGTCTCTGCGGACCGTTAAGATAGTAGTCGCCGAGCTGCTTTGAGAGGTTCTGATAGGTCGGCAGGGAAGCGCCGCCCATAGTTCCCAGACCCGCCGAGACCAAGTCCTTGACCGCCTTTTCCACCAAGTCCAGACCCTCGAGCTGCTTTTGCAGCTTTTTCTTTTTCGCGGACTTTGCCGACTTCGCCGCTGACGCTTTTTTCTTTTCTGCCTTTTCAAGCTCCTCGGGGGTCATATCCTCGGGAGCCTTTGCGGGCACGGATTTTCCCGCGATTTTCCCGCGTTTGCGCTGAATATCCTCGGGTATCTCGCAGGTTTCGAACGTCTTGTCCGACATCATCTCGTACAGCAGCCCGAGCGAGTGCTTGCACGGGAACTGCCGGGACGGGCACGAGCAGCGGAACACGGGGTGCTCGGGGTCAATATAGTCCGCGGAGGTTATGTAGGGGTTCTTGCCCGAACCCTTGCACTCGCCCATATACAGCGTATCGTCCGCGGAACGGTACAGCTTCTGAAAGCCGCCGCTCTTGGAAATTTTCTTGCCGTTAGCCGCGGCGGCGGAGTTGGGGGCAAGCGACAATATCAGTTGCTCGGTAACATTTTTCATTGCGAATTCTCCTTAAATATCCACAAAATAATGTGGTCGTTCAAATAAATTATACTACATATTTCACAATAAGTCAATAAAAAATTTTAGTGGAAATGAAGATATTTTACAAAACCTTTACAGCGCAGCCGTTTCACGTTCCCGAACAACTTTCTTGTGTAATATTACACAAAGCAGTTTCTTTTTGATAATTTAACCGGAATTATTATATATTTCGCTTGACAAAAATGTTATTATAGTATATAATGGAAATATCAAGCAATTTAAACAAACTTTATTGAGGATGTTTCGGTTATGAAGAAAATTCTTTCGGCGGTTTTTGCATTGGCTACTGCAATAACCGCAACAACATCAGCTTACGCTGCCGATGTTTCGACCATGAGCGATTTAAACGAGGTCGGAGAAACTATAAACATCGGCGGCTATGAGTGCTACGAGAGGGATGGGCAATATTGGACGATTGACGACGGAGATGAATGTCTTGTCATCGATGTTGGCAACTGTGACGATTACGAGGTATGTGCGCCGGTAAGCCTGAACGAAGATGTTCCCTTTCCGCCCGATTGGACGAATTCCAGAATTCTTTATTCTCCGCATAATACAGAGCGCGAGGATACAGCGGATATAAGCGCAGGGGATTATTGTAGCCCGCTTTTCAAGGTTTTTCCTGTTGATGGTGATGCTGAGACAAATGTCAGCTACAAAATAAAGTGCGGTTTTGTATTTAACACAACGATAAATATGACTTTTTACACCTATAACACTCGTGATCAGTATTGGAGAGATTACAACAATCCGTACACTTTTAACGGTGTTAAGAGTGGCTGTGTTATATTGGTGGGGTCTGAAATAAATACTTTGAGGGGCATAGCTGTGCGCTTTCACAAAAACGGAAGTGATAATTTGTCCTCGTTTAATTACAAGTTTGAAGCAAAAGCGCTTGCTATGTACCCAATCAGTTGAGGAGTGTGATTTTTATGTCAATACTAACTAAACCGATCCATTTACCTAAGTTACCTAAGCCTGTCGGTATCACCGTAAGAGTTGTACTTATCGCAATTGCGGCTTTGTTTTTCATATGGCTGGCGTTGTTTATACACGCCACGACATTCACCGCCGATTACGTGAACGCCACATCTCGGCGACCAGCTTATGACGCCGATTACAATGCGTATCTTAAAGAGAATTCTTATGAAATAAACCTTCCTTTTTTTGGTAATTCTACGCTGCTTGCGGGCAACGGCGGAGGTATGGGCTACAGCGTTCCCGTTTATATGGAGGGCGGACTTGTCGAATACGCCTATTGGCAGATAATGAATGCATATAATAATATAAATTTTGTACTTGACTCATACACATTTATGATCGCGGACAAATACGAAGGTCGCGCAAGTGTGAACTATACCGTCGAAAAGAAAAATGGTCTGCTGACCGTGCGTTTTGTCGGAGAAGGGTACAATGAAGACGGTTCGCTTGCGGAAAATATCGACAAGGAGTTCGTATTCGATGTAAAAGGCGCGTCCGCGTTCAATTACCCCGAGTGGATCAACCGCGCTCCCGAGGATGACTACTTCGCAAATTTTGAGTTTCAAAATAGCTGATTTACTGTAAAAAACGGCTCAAATCGAGCCGTTTTTTATGCCTTATATCTGTTCATTATCGCGACCGCGGTCTTTATCCCGTCCACCGCCGCGGACATTATCCCTCCCGCGTAGCCCGCGCCCTCGCCGCAGGGATAGAGATTATCGCATTTCTCGGCGACCGCAAATTCATTGCGCGGTATCCTCACGGGCGACGAGGATCGTGTTTCTATTGCAGTGAGTACGCTGTCGCTGTCCGAAAACCCGCGTATACGCCGCTCGAATTGACGTATTCCCTTGTCAAGATATTCGCTGACGAAATCGGGGAACAGCTCCCTCAGATCGCACGGCTCGACCCCTAGCGGATATGTCGGCACAACGCGCCCGAGCGAAAACGCCGTGCCGCCGCCGATAAACTCGCGCGTCAGCATTGCGGGAGCGGAGCCGTTTTTGCCGCGTGCCGCGCTCATTTCATACGCCTTGTTTTCCAGCCGCTTGATGAAATCCGCACCCGAAAGCGGCTCCGATCCGAAATCCTCGGGCGAAACAGAGACCAGCACGGCGCTGTTGGCGTTATCTCCCGCGCGGTCAAAATAGCTCATTCCGTTGGTGACGATACTGCCCGAACCGCTTGCCGACGCGACCACAAAGCCCCCGGGGCACATACAGAACGTATACACGCCGCGCCCGTTCTCGCGGTGGGAGAGCGCGTATTCGGCGGGGGGGAGAACAGGGTGTCCGGCGAATTTGCCGTACAGCGCTTTATTGATATCGGCTTGCAGATGCTCGATACGCGCACCGACGGAAAACGGCTTGGGGACAAGTTCCACGCCGTTTTTCAGCAGCATTTCAAAGGTATCGTGCGCCGAATGCCCTATCGCGAGCACAATCGCTCCGCATTTCATTTCGCCGCCGTTCACTCGCAGCGAACGGACGTGTCCGCCTTGTACCGAAATATCCTCCAACGGTGACAGAAACCTCACCTCACCGCCAAGCTCGATAATACGCTCGCGCAGGTTTTTGACGACGTTTCTCAGCTTATCCGTGCCGATATGCGGCTTTGCTTTGGTGAGTATCTCCCCGGGAGCGCCGAATTCACACAGCTTTTCGAGAACGCGCGAGCAAAGCGGGTCGTTGATACGCGTGGTGAGCTTGCCGTCCGAGAACGTTCCCGCGCCGCCCTCGCCGAACTGCACGTTTGTGCGCGGGTCAAGAGAACCGCTTTTCCAGTAGCTTTCGACTGCCGAGATACGCTCGTCCATTGCCGCGCCGCGCTCAAGAACCACGGGCTTGTAGCCGAATTCGCAGAGCGTGAGGGCGCAGAACATTCCCGCGGGACCGAACCCCGCAATGACGATATCGCCGTCAAGCGGTTCCGTTCCGAATTTCACGATCAATTTCTCGTGAGTATACAGCTTGACGTTATCGTGCCTTTCTGCGAGCGCGCGCTCCCTTTTTTCGCTGTACAGCTCGATAATAACTGAGTTTACGAACAGCACCTCGCGCCGCGCGTCGACGGAGGTCTTGTAAATTTTCGCGGACTTTATCTCGTTTTCGGACAGCCCAAGCAGCGCGATCGCCTTTGAGATTGCCCGATCGCGCTGCTCATCTATGCTTGTCCGTATCTGCGAAACGATTATCGCCATTATTCCAACTCCTCGGCTTGCTGTCCCTGCTTTGCCGCAACGTTGATCGTCACCTTGTATTCTCCCGATATCCAGTACTGCTGATTGGTTCCCCGCGTCTGAATGGTGACGCCTACGTCCTGCGAGCCCTCGTGTAGCGTCACTCCGAGCAGGTTGACGTTAACGGTGAGATCGTTCGCCGTAAGTCCCATTATCCTCGAGCTCGGACCTATCACCTTGAGCAGCAGCTCGTTGGTGATCATGGTCACGTCATAGTTGTCGGGAGGATTGGAGATATTGACGTTCTCCTCGGTCAGATTGACGGCGATATCCACTGTTCCGTAATTTTCGAGATCCCATTCGATACGAGCGTTGTTGTTGCCGGAAAGGTTTTTGTAGCCCTCGGGAAGCACTATCGGGATAACGGAGTTGCGGTTGAGCTGAATGTCCGAAATGTCGATAGTTCCGATATTGAGCTCGCTCAGACTGTCGATGGTATCGTCGGGAGCGGCAATGGTTATCGACTTCGGCAGTATCTCGTATTTAAGGCTGTTTATGTTGAAGTTGCTCGGATAACCTACAATGGAGAGCTTGAGCGGCAGCTCCTTGGTCTTGAGAATGTTTATGTTCACGAAAACATTGTTCGTAGACAATTCAACGTCATCAAGAATATCCTCTACGGGAATTCTTGTATTGTTGCTGTAAATATACAGCTCGCTGTTGGTCTGCCGCGACTCGGACAGCTCGCCGTGATAGAAGCTCCTTGCCTCGATATGCGTGATCTTTCCGAGCGTTTCCGCCGAGCCCGTAAGCGTGATCTTTTCGGGCGTTGCGGTAATGCTGTCGGCGTAATATCCCTCGGGCAGACTGATATCTGGCGCTGTGCCCGTCAGCGTAAACTCCTTGGAGATTATTTCGTCGATCTTCAGCGTAACGGCGCGCGGCTCGAACCTTACCAGCTCGTATTCCTTGTCGGATTTTCCCGAGACCTCGATAGGCAGCGTATACGTGCCCGCGGAGCGCACCTCAGAGAGGTTGACGGTAGCAAAGAAATCGTCCTCGGTAAGGTCGCTTATCTCGTAACGCCGCCCCTCGATCTTGATGTTCGCGAGGTCGGAAATGCCCGTGACTATCTCAAGATTGTTCTGCACCATGTATTCGGTGGGCTGAGCCTGTATGCCTATACCCTTTATGTCAATATCGGTAGTCGGGAACACCTGTATGGACGCGACCACCCAGAAGCCGAACGCGACAAGAAACGCGAGGATGAGCGTTTTATAGTTCTTTTTTATATCGTTGAGAAAGTTCAGAATTAGATTTTTCACGTTTTACCCTCCTCACTTGTTTTTAGAGCACGATTTCTTCTTTTTCTCGAGTGACGCGCCGGGCATATATTTGCGGAGAATGGTTATAAGTCCCTCGCGGCTCTGATCGCGGGAGAGCTGTCCGTCGAGCGCCACGGAGATGGTTCCCGTTTCCTCGGAAACGACCACGACAAGCGCGTCGGAGTTTTCGCTCATGCCTACCGCCGCCCTGTGACGCGAGCCGAGCTCCGTCGATAGATACTGATCCTTTTGCGTATTCGGCAGAAAACAGCCCGCCGCGTAAATTCTGTTGTCGCGGATTATCACCGCGCCGTCGTGAAGCGGCGCTTTGTTGTAGAAAATATTGCAGAACAGTTCGGGCTCGCACTCGGCATTGATAATGCTGGTGGTCTCCTTTTCGATAATGTCTCCGAGCTTGGTCTGCCGTTCGATAACGATAAGCGCGCCGGTTTTGCTGTCGTGAAGTCTCGCGCACGCGTCAGCTATGCCGAGAATGGCTCTGTCGCGCGCAGAAGCGTTTCCCGCGCTTTTCTCCACCGACTGCGTGAAGGTGCTCACCTTGGTGCGCCCCACCTTTTCGAGGATACGCCGCAGCTCGGGCTGGAACACGATTATGATCGCGATGATCCCGACCTGCAAAAAGTTGTCGATAATAAAGCCCATTACCTTTAACTGAAATATCTCGACCAGAACAAATATGGCAATGATGAAGAATATACCCTTCAAAAGCTGTATAGCGCGTGTTTCGCGCATTAGCTTTATCAGAAAATATACAAGCAGCGTCAGAATTAAAATATCCAGCACGTCGAAAATGTTGATGGACTGGATTATACGCAGGAAATTCTGAAAAATATCGCTGATAAACTCAACTGCTCTTTCCAAAGCGATGCTCCTTTACAATGTCGGAATGTCGTGGTGTCGTAATGTTATGGGGACAGTCACTTGCGCTCCTGTCCTCTGATTATAACGCCTATGAATTCGGGTCCCGCGTTGCAGCTTACTACAACGCCGCACTTTTCAACGAGCGTGGGCGCGTAGCCGATCTTTTTCGTCATTTTGTCGATGAACTCTTTTTCGAGATCGGGACGTGTTGTAGTGATCACACTGTACGGAGTTTTCGGAATCATACGCGAAGAGATGGTCTCCACCGCCGCCTCTATGACCGCCTTTTCTCCGCGCGCCTTTTTCAGCACCTCGGTTTTGTCGTCGTACAGGATTATCAGCGGCTTCAAGCCCATAAGCTCGCCGAGGAACGAGGCTGCCGCGGAAATGCGCCCCGACTTCTTCATATGCCGCAGCTCAAAGCCGATAATAAACGCCTCGGTGTGGCTCGCCCAGTCCTTAAGGTAGCTTACCACGCTTTCGACGGTCTGACCCTCGGATAGCTTTTTGCACGCCTCGAGCACGGGATAGCCGTAGCAGAGCGTATAGCAGCGCCCGTCGATAACGTGTACCACTAAGTCGGGAAATTCCTCGAGGAGATTATCCGCGGCAAGCTGTGCCTGACCGCAGGTCTGCGAGCCATGTGAGTTGATAACGTCGACAATAATGTCGCGGACGCCATCGGCGTACAGCTCGCGGTACTTGTCCTCAAACTGTATCGAGGTGATCTGCGAGTGCTTGGGTATCTCGTCGTTCTCTTTGAGCACCTTGTAGAATTCGTCGGGAGTGATGTCTATCCTGTCGAGGTAGGTCTCGCCGTTTATAGTTACCGCGAACGGCATTACGACCAGATATTTCGCCCATTCCTTTTCCGCTTCGGGCGAGATATCGCAGCCGCTGTCGGTGATTATTCTTACTTTCTCGTTCATATTTTTACTCCTTCTTTTGGTTGATTTACTTAAAATTACTTTACCAGTCCGAAATGCCTTGCAAGAATTCTAAGCGTTTCTTCGCGCGTGTCGGTCTCAAAATCCGAGCGCGTAATGCTGAAAAATCCCGTATTGCTCCAATCAATCTCGGTCGGAGCGTGATACAGCGCCCACGAATTGAAATTCTTTAGGGTAGCCTCGGGGTTCTTGCACTTTTTGATCTGCTCGAGCATGAATTTCTTGTCGGGATCGTCTCGGTCAAAAAAACGCGTCGCGCAAATGTCGGGCGGGTCGCATAGCATTATCGCTACATGATCGTAAGCGGATATCTCGCGAAGCACATCGGGAGGGATATTCGTGTCGGCTATTATCTTCTTCCCGCTTGCCGAAAGCCGTATCAACTCGAGAATTTCGAGTTCAATACACTCCCGGGAAACATTCTCCGTCCATTCCCAATGCTGCTCGGGGGTCATATTCAGCCATTCCTCCCAGCCCGACATAGTGTCAAAATAGCATAGGGCAGGCTGTTTCCAGCGCGACAGCTTTTCACGGGGGAACGCGTCGTGATAGTTCTCGCCGCAGAATATCATATCGTACCGTTCGGAAAGCATTTTCACCATAGTCGACTTTCCCGCATAGCTGTGCCCGTTTATGAAATAAACGTCGCGCAGATAGTGCTTTATTAAATTATCGCTTATCTGAATTTTCAAATGTTTTCTCCTAAAATTTATTCCGCCTGTGACCAGTCGAATTTTGTCAGACTGCCGAAGTTCTGCAATTCGGGGAAATCCCACTGCCGCAAGACCTCGTAAGACGCTATCGCCACGCTGTTCGACAGATTGAGACTTCGCAGCGTGGGCATCATCGGTATGCGAACGCAGTCGGCCTTGTGACTGAAAAGCAGCTCCTCGGGAAGTCCCGCGTCCTCGCGCCCGAAAACAATATAGCATTTATCGGGATATTTCACGTCGGTGTAGCGGTTCTGCGCCTTAGTCGTGAAGAAAAAGCACTGCCCGCCGACCTTCGCGAAAAAGTCCTCAAAGCCGTCGTAGTAGCTTATGTCAAGATAATGCCAGTAGTCAAGCCCCGCGCGTTTGAGTTGCTTGTCGGTCGGCTCAAATCCCATAGGTTTTATGATGTGCAGCCGCGCTCCCGTGACCGCACACGTTCGCGCGATATTTCCCGTGTTCTGCGGTATCTGCGGTTCGCCGAGAACGATATTAAGCTCCATACCCAAAACCCTCTCTCAATAACAGTATACCTAATAATTATATCACAATCCGCGGCTTATTGCAATACATTTTTACAAATTAACTTGAAAAAAATGACATAGTGTGCTATAATAATTAAAAAATAAAGGAGGCATTATTATGGACGACAAGGAAATGAAGATCGAGCGCTACCGCGAGGAGAATAAGACCGTAAAGCACGGCGAGACCGTATTCGCGGGCTCGTCGCTTATGGAGATGTTCCCGATAAACAAGCTACTTGACGAGCACGGAGACGATATCGTTATATATAACAGGGGCATAGGCGGCTTTGTTTCGCGGGAGCTGCTTCAGGTCGTCGACGTGTGCATTACCGATCTTAAGCCCTCGCGTGTGTTTATCAACATAGGCACGAACGATCTCAGCGACAGCCGTATTCCGATATCGGAGCTTATGGATAACTATGATAAGATCGTCACTGCGATAGAGAACGCGCTGCCCGAGGCCGAGATATACTTTATGGCGTACTATCCCGTGAATTACGAGGCTGCTGCGGGGGAAATGAAGGAATGCCTCAGGACACGCAATAACGAAAAGATAGCTGCCGCTAACGCCGAGGTGAAAAAGCTTGCCGAGCGCCATGGTCAGCGTTATATCGACATAAACCGCAATCTCAAGGATGATCGGGGCAGACTGAAAGCGGAATACACCATTGAGGGTCTGCATATCAACGAGGCCGGTTACCGCGCAATTTATGACGATTTAATGCGGTATGTTAAAGAAAAAACGTGATCGGAGAAACATTTTGATCTCACAAATTCACATAACAAATGAAAAGTACAGGTCGGAGCGCAGCATGGAGATCGCCGCGGCGTGCGATATCACTGCGAATTCGATAAGCATCGTGTACTACGACCTCAGACTGAAGCGCCGATACGCGCGGACATCGTTGGTCGGCACGTCGGTGACGGCGCTTAACGCCACCAAGGAGCTTGCGCGGCTGCTGATAACGTCAATGCGAGAATACAATATCGGCGCTTCGGTGATAAAAAGCGTCGGTATTGCCGCGCCCGTGCATATCGAGAGCGTTCTCGACGGGGAACTGTCCGCGGACAGCCTGTACCTGTCGCCCGAGACGGAGATTTTTTTCGTGCCTTATATTTCCGCGGGAATAAGCGGACGGTTCACCGCGTCGCTGCTCACGCTGCCAGACGGCGAGTGCGTTATGGCGGATATCGGGCAGTCGCTTTATATAGCGTATAAGAGCGACGACGGCATTGTTTGTGCGGCGTTTCCGCTGACGGGGGCGTTCGACGGCTCGGGTATAGAGAGCGGAATGCCCGCCGAGAACGGCGCTATTGACGCGGTACGCCGCGAAAAGGACGCTTTGGTTTACGAGGTAATCGGCGACAGGGAAAGCATTGGAGTTTCCCCGTGCGGCGCGGCAATGGCGGTGAATATGATGCGCGAAGAGGGGATAATCGACAGCGACGGGATAATGACCGACCGCGACCTATTGTACATAGGAGAGGACTTTTTCGTCTCGCAGAGCGACGTGCGTGCGATACAGTCCGACAAGGCGCGGTGCAGAGCGGCGTTTGAGGTGTTCCCCAGGGCGGAGAGGACGTTCCTGTCGGGAGAGCCGTTCGCGACCGAAACGGGACTGTGCGCAATGCTCGGGCTCGGAGCGCTGCCCGAGCTGTTCCGCGGCGCAGGCTTCTGCCGCAATTCGGCGGAGCAAGGTATAATAATGTTTCTGGAAAGCGGTGAAACGCGGGAAAAAGCCGCCGATATCGCCCGTAATGCGCGGGATATCACGGGGGAGCTTACGGATAAATTTGACGATCACTACTTTAATTATCTTTCATTTTAAATCCGAACGAGGAAAGCTATTCAAAAAAATTGTGAAAATTTGATAAAAAGCACTTGATTTTTTTTATCAATAGTGTTATAATAATAAGGCATTTAGTATCCGCTGGTATTGCTATGTCCAAATTTAAACCGCAATATGTGGGTTTGGATAAGCGGTAGGGCGTGTGTTAATGCGCGCGGGTGCGGTGGTTTCAATAACATCGGCACTCGCAAACATTAAAAACGGGTAGTCCTCTGAACGCGTGGGAATAGACCTGCGCTTTAAATCCGAAGAAGTCGGGTTCAAGAATATCCGAAAATCAACAGGAGGAAAAAATGGACGCATTAAAATTGATTGAACAGAGCAGCATGAAGGAGACCGCTCCTCAGATCGAGATCGGTGACTTCGTAAAGGTGTACGTACGCATCAAGGAGGGCGACAAGAGCCGTATCCAGATGTTCGAGGGCACCGTTATCGCGAAGAAGCACGGCGGTATCAACGAGACGTTCACCGTAAGACGCGTGGCTCACGGCTGCGGCGTGGAGAGAGTATTCCCCATTCATTCGCCGTCCGTCGACAAAGTAGAGGTCGTAAGAAACGGTAAGGTTCGCAGAGCTAAGCTGTACTACCTGCGCGACAGAGTTGGCAAAGCTGCAAAGGTTAAGTCCAGAGTTTAATCCCCGAAAATCCCCGGAATTCCCGTTTGCGGACAGCGCTTGACTGCGGAAATTGCGTTGTTGAGCCGTTTGTGTTCCGCCTTACGGGAATGCTTTGGGGATAATTTTGAGAAAAGAGATGTGCCATGAACGAGATCGACGAGGAATTGAAACAGACCGAGCAGACCATCGAGGACGGCTCCGCCAAGCCTGACGAAAGAGAAGAAGAGCCCAAAAAGCCCTTTTCCGACGCGCTGGACTGGGTAGGCAGCATTGTTTTCGCGGTGTCGGCTATGCTTGTGCTGAATTTGTTTTTCTTCCGTTCGATCACCGTTTCGGGTCCGTCTATGTTAGATACGTTGGAGGACGGCGATCAGGTCGTCGCGACTAATTTTTGCTACACTCCCGGGTTCGGAGATATAGTGATAATTCAGGCAAACAAGCTGATGAACGACGATACGGGTATATGGGGCGAGCCGATAATAAAGCGCGTTATCGCCGTTGAAGGCGACACGATACGGATAAACTTCGACAGAGGCGAGGTCTACCGCAACGGTGAACTGCTGGAGGAGGATTATATAAAGGATCTTACCTTCTTCCGCCACAATGATACGTGGATGGAGAGCGACAAGGAGTACACCGTGCCCGAAAACTGCGTTTTCGTTCTGGGCGATAATCGTCCCGTGTCGAATGACAGCAGAAATCTTCCGCAGGTCGGCTTTATAGATACTAATTTCATTATGGGCAAGGCGTTTGTACGCGTTGCGCCGTCAGACAAATTCAAGTGGCTATGAGTGACGTAGGAAATATTCAATGGTTCCCGGGGCATATGACCAAGACAAGGCGGCTTATCGAAGCCGATTTGAAAATGGTCGACGCCGTTGTGGAGGTCACGGACGCGCGTATCCCCGAGAGCAGCAGAAATCCGATAATGGACGAGCTGGTGGGAACTAAGCCGCGTATTATGATAATGAACAAATGCGACGTCGCCGACGAAAAGGCGACGAACGCGTGGCGCAAATATTACGAGAACCGCGGGATATGCGTTATCGTCTGCGACTGCCGCAGCGGAAAGGGGATAAACAAATTTCTCCCAACCGTGAAAAAGCTGCTTTCGGAGCTTATCGAGCGGCGGAAATCGCGCGGCATGATAGGAAAGGCGCTCAGGCTGATGGTCGTGGGTATCCCGAACGTCGGGAAATCCTCGTTTATCAACCGTATGGCGAATTCAAAGAAAACCAAGGTCGGAGATCGTCCGGGGGTTACGCGCGGAAAGCAGTGGGTCTCCATTGACAAGGACGTTGAGCTGCTGGATATGCCGGGCATTCTGTGGCCGAAGTTCGAAGACAAGGACGTGGCGCAGAGATTGGCGTTCACAGGGGCTATCAAGGACGAGGTCATGGATACGGCGGCGCTCGCGAGGGCGCTCGGCGAGGTGCTTATGCGCGATTATCCCGAGCTTGTAAAGGCGCGGTATAAGATAGCGGGCGAGGGCGATATCCTTGACGAGATTGCACGGGCGCGCGGAATGCTTATTTCTGGCGGCGAACCCGATACGGAGCGTGCGGCGGCGACGCTGCTCGACGAGTTCCGCGGCGGAAAGATTGGTAGGATCACGCTTGAAATGCCGACGAACGGAGTGTGACTATGGCTTATCAGAGCAAGCACAAGAAGAGCCGCGAAACGCAGCTTGTTATCGAGGATGTTTCGCTTGACGGGCTGACACTTCGCGAGTTTGACAGGATCGTTTCGGAGCACTATGGTGCGGTTTGCGGTATTGACGAGGCGGGAAGAGGGCCTATCGCCGGACCCGTCGCGGCTGCGGCGGTAATTCTCGATCCTAATAATCCTATTGAGGGCTTGAACGACAGCAAAAAGCTCACACCCAAAAAGCGCGAGACGCTTTATGAGGAGATTTGGGATAAGGCATTGGCGTTCTGTGTTTCATTTGTGGATTCCAAGGAGATTGATCAAACCGATATTCTGTCGGCTGATCTGATGGCTATGAAACGTGCTTTTGATGGTATAAAGAACCCGTTTACCGGAATTGTTCTTGTGGACGGCGACGTGCTCCCCGATATCATACCCGACGCAGCGCTGAAAAACGTTATCGGAGGCGACGCAAAGTCCGAGGCAATAGCGGCGGCGAGTATTCTCGCAAAGGTCAAGCGTGACCGATATATGTGCGAAATGGCGGAGAAGTACCCGGGATACGGCTTTGAGAAGCACAAGGGGTACGGCACAAAGGCGCATTACGAAGCCATTGAAAAGCTCGGATTATGCCCGATACACAGGAAAACGTTCCTGAAAAAGTACATAATCGAAAATGGACAGGCAGACTAAGGGCAAGCTGGGCGAGGACGCGGTCTGCGCGGAGCTTGAAAAGCGCGGACATACGATAATCGTCAGAAATTATCACAAGAGGATCGGAGAGATCGATATAATCTCACGGTTCGATCGATATATAGTGTTTACCGAAGTGAAAACGCGGAAGCTCGGGAGCATGGTTTCGGGACTCGAGGCGGTTAACTTCACGAAACAAAAGAAAATAGTGCTGACGGCGGACGCATATCTTACGGAAAATCCGACGGAGTTACAGCCGCGCTACGACATCGCCGAGGTAACGGTCACGCGCGGGGAATTCCCGAGGATAACGCGGATAGATATTTATGAGGACGCGTTTTCGACCGACGGTATATACACAATAAACTGAAAGGATGACGGTTTATGAATTACGCAAGCACAAGAAATTCTTCCCTTAAAGTGACAAGCGCTCACGCTATCGTAAAGGGACTGTCCGACGAGGGCGGACTGTACGTTCCCGAGAGCATCCCCGCGCTGTCCGAGGAGGAAATTCTCGGCCTTTGCGGTAAGAGCTACGTGGAGCGCGCGTTTGCGGTGTTTTCTAAGTTCCTGACGGATTTCACCGAGGAGGAGCTGAAGCACTGCGTCGAAAGCGCGTACAACACTGAAAATTTCGATACCGACAATATCGCGGAGATCGCTAAGTTAAAGGGCGGAAGATACGTTCTCGAGCTTTGGCACGGTCCGACCTGCGCGTTTAAAGATATGGCGCTTCAGATTTTGCCGTATCTGCTGACGACCTCGGCCAAGAAGGAGGTTGACGGAAAGCAGATCGCCATTCTCGTCGCGACGAGCGGCGACACGGGCAAGGCGGCGCTTGAGGGCTTCAAGGACGTTGAGGGCACATCAATCTCGGTATTCTATCCCGAGGACGGCGTATCGCCAATGCAGAAGCGTCAGATGATCACGCAGGAGGGCAATAACGTAAGCGTATGCGCGGTCGTAGGCAACTTCGACGACTGCCAGAACGGCGTCAAGGCTATCTTCACCGACAAGGATATCGAGGATAAGCTCGCGAAGAAGAACATACTGTTGTCGAGCGCCAACTCCATCAACTGGGGCAGACTTGCGCCGCAGATCATCTACTACATTTCCGCCTACGCTCAGCTTGTAAAGGACAAGGAGATCAATTACGGCGACAAGGTGAATATCGTAGTTCCGACGGGCAATTTCGGCAATATTCTCGCGGCTTATTACGCTAAGCTTATGGGTATTCCCGTAAACAAGCTGATATGCGCATCCAACAGCAACAATGTGCTTACCGATTTCATAAACACGGGCGTTTACGACAGAAACAGAAAGTTCTACACCACTATTTCGCCGTCTATGGATATCCTTATCTCGTCCAATCTGGAGAGACTGCTGTATCACCTTACAGGCGAGAACGACAAGCTCATCAACGAGTGGTTCGGCACATTGAAGACTTCGGGTAAGTACGAGGTGAACGACGACGTCAAGAAGCAGCTTTCCGAGCTGTTCTACGCGGGCTGCTGCTCAGATGAGGAGACTAAGGCTCAGATACACAAGACCTTCACCGAGGAGCATTATCTGCTTGATACGCATAGCGCGGTCGCGGTCAAGGTATACGAGGATTACAGGGCAAAGACGGGCGACGATACCAAGACGATAATCGCGTCCACTGCCAATCCCTACAAGTTCGGCAGAGCTGTTTATGAGGCGGTCGGCGGCAAGGGAGATATTGAGGATGAGTTCGAGCTGATAACCCGTCTCGAGAACGAAACGGGAACGAAAATGCCCGCTCCGCTCGCGGCTACCAAGGATAAGGCGGTGCGCTTTACGCAGACCGTCGAAAAGCAGAAAATGGGCGAGTTCGTGCTTGATTTTCTCGGCAGATAATTCGCCCGTAGACGGACGAGAGGAGGCGGACGCTTGATATATACGATAGGCGATCTTCATCTTCCGTTCGGCGCTGGCAATAAGCCGATGGACATATTCCCGGGGTGGACAAACCACGTTGAACGTCTGCTCGAAAACTGGAACAGCAAGATAACCGATGACGATACGGTAGTGCTCGTGGGCGATCACTCGTGGGCGCTCAAGCTTGAGGAGAGCCGAAAGGATCTTGAGTTCATTGATAAGGAACTGAAGGGCAGGAAGATATTGTCAAAGGGAAATCATGATCTGTGGTGGTCGACCACTAAGAAGATCACTGATTTTGTGACCGACAACGGCTTTTCTACTATCAGCTTTCTGTTCAATAACGCGTTTCTGGTTGAGGGTGTCTCGATTTGCGGAACGCGCGGTTGGATAAGCGAAAACGGCGAGCCTGCCGACCAGAAGGTGCTCAACCGAGAGGCGGGGCGGCTGGAGGCATCGCTCCAAGCGGGCGTAAAGCTCGGAGGGGAGCTCGTGGCGTTTATCCATTATCCGCCGATATACGGCACGGAGGAGAACGTTCTTATAACGGAGATCCTTCATAAATACGATGTAAAGCGCTGCTTTTACGCGCATCTGCACGGGTACAGCATAAAGGGCGCGCTGAACGGCGAACGCGGTGGAGTGAGCTATAAGCTGGTCTCCGCGGACAGCCTCGGATTTGATCCGATAAAAGTAAATTAAAAAATTAAATTGTCCTTACGGACAAGGAAGGAATTTGATATGGAAATTATATCTCAGAACAACACGGCGACAAATACTTATGCGATTGAAGTAAAATTCGGCGCAGATGAATTCGAGACGGCTCTCAATACCGTCTATAACCGTCAGAAGTCCAAGATTACTATCCCCGGCTTCCGCAAGGGCAAGGCTACAAGAAAGCTGATCGAGACTCACTACGGCGCTAACGTTTTCTATGAGGACGCGGTAAACTCGCTGTACAATGACAATATCGAGGAGATCATCGACAAGACGGGTCTCGAGGTGGTCAACGTTGAGAATACCGAGGTAGTCGAGGTAAGCAAGGAGAACGGCGTTTCGATGAAAGCCGACATAATTGTAAAGCCCGAGGTAGAGGTTTCCGATTATAAGGGTATAAGCGTAAAGAAAACCGTCAAGACTGTTACCGATGAGGCGGTAAACGAGGAGATCGACAAAATGCGCGAAAGAGTTGCGCGTATCGTTACCGTTGAGGGCAGAGCGGTTCAGGACGGCGATACCGCTGTTATCGACTTTGAGGGTTTTGTTGACGATGTTGCGTTCGACGGCGGCAAGGGCGAGAAGTTCCCGCTCGAGATCGGTTCGCACACCTTTATCCCCGGCTTTGAAGAGCAGGTGATTGGCAAGAGCGTTGACGAGGAATTTGACGTAAACGTTACGTTCCCCGAGGACTATCAGGCGGATAACCTCAAGGGCAAACCCGCGGTATTCAAGTGCAAGCTCCACGAGATCAAGGCTAAGGAAATGCCCGAGCTGGACGACGATTTTGTAAAGGACGTTTCAGACAAGGATACCGTTGACGAGCTTAAGACCGAGATCAGGGAAAAGCTTGAAAAGCAGTATGCCGAGGAGGCTGAGGACGCTTCCGATACCGAGCTTATGGACAAGATGCTCGAGAATATGAAGGCTGAGATCCCGCAGGTAATGTACGAGCGCCGTATCGACGAGATCGCGCGCGAGTGGGTAGCGAGAACCCGCATCAATATCAATGATTATTTGAAGTATACGGGCATGACCATGGCTCAGTTCCGCGCTAACTTCAAGGACGCGGCAAAGCGCCAGGTGGATATGCGTCTCTGCCTTGAGAAGATCGCAAAGCTTGAAAACATCGAGGTATCTGCGGAGGATATCGAGAATGAGTACAACGAGCTTGCGGAGCAGTACAAGCTCGACGTTGCGAACGTAAAGGCGGCGATCTCCGAAAAAACCCTTACTACCGACCTCATGATCGAAAAGGCTCTTGACCTTGTAAAGGACAACGCCAAGGTTGAGGAAGTCAAGGAGTAATTGCGTTTAAAAGGCATTCCGCATATGCGGAGAAAGGAGCTTACAATGCCATATATTCCTTATGTAGTGGAACAGAGCAGTCACGGAGAGCGTTCTTACGACATCTTTTCGAGACTGATGAACGACAGGATTATTCTGCTGCACGACGAGGTGAATTCCGCGACGGCAAGCGTTATCGTCGCTCAGCTGTTGTATCTGGAGGGACAGGATCCCGACAAGGATATTTGCCTCTATATCAACAGCCCGGGAGGCTCCGTATCCGACGGAATGGCGATCTACGATACTATGCAATATATCAAGTGCGACGTTTCCACAATCTGCACGGGTATGGCTGCGTCTATGGGCGCGTTCCTGCTGTCGTCGGGGGCTAAAGGCAAGCGTATCGCCCTCCCGAACAGCGAGATCATGATTCATCAGCCGCTTATTTCGGGCGGCGGCATATCGGGACAGGTCACGGATATCCAGATACGTTCAAAATACCTCCAGCGCACCAAGGATAAGCTCAACCGAATATTGAGCGAAAACACGGGCAAGGACTACGATACCATATGTCACGACACGGAGCGCGACAATTTCATGACCGCCGAGGAGGCTCTCGAATACGGTCTTATCGACAAGGTTTACAACAGACGCGACGAAAAGAAGAGCTGAGCGGAGGATTACTGAAATGTTGGTTTGTTCCTTTTGCGGAAGAAATGAAAATCAGGTGAGCCGTATTCTGTACGGCATGGGTGAGAATTCCGTCATTTGCAGCGATTGTATTGTAACATCGTACAATATGCTCGTGGAGAGTGGAGACGTTCGCCCCGCCAAGGGCGGAAAGACTGTCCGCACGGGAAAGGAGAACCCTAATTTCCTTTCAAGTGCCGATGAGCTTATGACCCCGGAGGAGATCAAGGCATACCTTGACGACTATATAATCGGACAGGACGAGACCAAAAAGGTGCTTGCGATCTCCGTATACAATCACTATAAGCGTACCTTCCTCAACAGCAATGAGGCAGACGACGTTGAGCTTCAGAAGTCCAACGTTCTGCTGCTCGGTCCTACGGGCGTTGGTAAGACAATGCTCGCACAGTCGCTGGCGAGACTGCTGAATGTGCCGTTCGCTATCGCGGACGCCACAACGCTTACGCAGGCGGGCTATGTCGGAGAGGACGTTGAGAACGTGCTGCTGAGGCTCGTGCAGGCTGCCGATTACGATATCGAGGCGGCTGAGCGCGGCATAATCTACATTGACGAAATTGACAAGATATCCCGCCGCAGCGAGAACACCTCAATTACAAGAGATGTGAGCGGTGAGGGCGTTCAGCAGGCACTGCTGAAAATAATCGAGGGCACCGTATCCAATGTTCCCCCGCAGGGCGGCAGAAAGCACCCGCATCAGGAGTTTATTCAGGTTGATACCAAAAATATCCTGTTTATCTGCGGCGGCGCGTTCGAGGGCATTGAAAAGATGATCGCGCAGCGTGTTTCGAGCTCCGCGCTCGGCTTCGGCGCGGACGTAAAGAGTTCCGCCGACAAGGAGAGCGCCGACCTGCTCAAGCAGGTGATACAGCAGGATCTGATGAAGTTCGGTATCATTCCCGAGCTTATCGGTCGTCTGCCAATTGTAACGCCGCTTAACGCGCTTGATGAGGACGCTCTTGTGAGAATTCTCGATGAGCCGAAGAACGCGCTCATCAAGCAGTATAAGTGCCTGTTTATGGCTGACGGCATAGAGTTGGAGTTTGATGAGGACGCTAAGCGTGAGATTGCGAAGAAGGCTATTGCGTCCAAGACGGGCGCACGCGGACTGCGCTCTATAGTTGAGGACGTTCTGCGCGAGATTATGTTCACCGCTCCGAGTGACGTAACGATTTCCAAGGTCACTATCACGGTCGACTGCGTGAACGGCACCGGAAAGCCGCTTATCACACGTGATAATGCAAAGACAAGGGCTATCGCCAAGCCGTCAAAAAAAAGCATTAAAAAAATAGGTTGATTTTCAAGGCAATGCCGCACGGTGTTGCCTTTAGTTTTTAAAGGAGGCGCGTATGCTGCTTGATAATACAGAGCAATACAAGGTGGTCTGGGACAGGGTTTACGGCGAACTGGGATTTCGTCCATCAATGCGTGAATTTACGCCGTTTGACATTAAAGTGCCTCACGCGGTCTACGATATTGAGAATATGACGGAAACGCAGATAGACGTTATGGAAAATATTGCCGGGGAAATATTTGTGAGGATATCGGACGGCAACGTCTACGCGCTTGACTGGCAGCACAGCGCGCTGCTGTACGACCCGAAGAACCCCGACGAGCAGCGCGATTTTTGGGTAGAGGACGAGCGCTATATCGGCGGCGGCTACAAAGTCTATTTCCCGTCGTTCTATCCCGACGGAGATTATTATTTCTTTATTGCCGAGGACTTCTCGTTTGGCTGGCTCGGTCACCCGTGGCGGCAGGAAGTGTGGATATTCGGCGAAAGGCTGCTGCCAGAGATTGAGGCAGTCTACAAAGAATTCGGCTGGACGAGAAGGTGAGGATATTATGGGAAAGGTATACAGAAAACAGACAATAGAGGGAGTGACGGTCCCCGCGATAATCAAAAACGGCAGCTATTTCTGGCACAGCATGGCGGTCTACGAGGATGGCACAGTCAGCTGCTGGAAAAAGGTCGATTTGGACGAAGTGCCTCAGAGGCTTGATGCAAAATGGCTGCAATTCTCCGTACCGAACGGGCAGGAGCTCAGCGTTTTTGAACTGTGCTGCCTGAAAATAGTATCGGCAAAATGGCGGTTCAACGAGAAAAGCTACTTTAAATATATCAAAGATATCGTGCGTTCGATAAATCCCGAAATGGGAAATATCTACAAGACAACTCAGCGCGAGCACGACAAATGGGATAAATACCGCGTCGCATTTACCGCAAGTCCCGTGCCGTGCAAGCTCAAGGGGAATTTAGGTTATGACCTGCTTGACGGCAGTGACGCTCATATTTTCCTTCATAAGGACGGAAAGCTGCTGCTGACCGAGATGTATGTCTACAAGGACGGCACGTTCTTGGTCGAAGGATTGGGCGAGGAATACTTGTCATTTGAGGATATTACGAGGCTATTCAAGAATAAAACGCTCCGCACTGCCCCTCAAAACGGGGAGACGGTGAGCTTCGGCGCACTCGGCGAGGCAGTTGTCGATGTCGTATATGAGCCTGTTTCACCCGAGCAAAAGCTCGCCGAGCTGGATAACAAATTGCTCCGCGTGCAGAATAAGCCCGATGCTCACGAGCGTTGTATAAACGCATATCACGCGTATCTTGTGGAGCCTACAGATTTTTATAAGGAGGAGCTGCGTAAGGCTTACGAGGCTGTTCCCGAGCACGAGCGCTGCTATCTCGGCGATATGGACACGCGCGACAGCGATTTTCGGCGGATACTTTACACTAATGATAAGAGGGAGGTTTAAGTGCAGCCGCCATTATTATGTCAGCCTTTAAGCTGATGTGATAATGAGTAAGTACAAATGTGCAGCATTTGGACGGCAAGCGGAGCGTTAAAAAATAATCAATGACAACCTTTGAAAAGATATACGAGATCGTAAAAAAGATACCCCGAGGAAAGGTCGCGACATACGGGCAGATTGCCGCGCTTGCGGGGAATGTCAAGTGGTCGAGGGCGGTCGGCTACGCGCTCCACGCCAACCCCGACCCCGACGGTATACCATGCTATCGCGTGGTGAACCGCTTCGGAGGACTTGCGCCCGCGTTCGCGTTCGGCGGCATAAATGTGCAGGCGGATATGCTGAGGGCGGACGGGATAGAGGTCCGCGCCGACAATACCGTCGATCTTAATAAATATTTGTGGGACGGTCTTTGACAAATTAGGTCGAACAGAGTATTTTTTTATATAATCAGGTAAAAATTTGCAAAATGTATTGATTTTTTGACACAAATATGAGATAATAAAAGAGAGTGTACATGCATCTTATATAGAGAAAGAAGATTTTTTATGGCAAAGTTTTTTAATTTTGACGAGGAGTATTTCGGACTTACCGAAAACGAGATCGAAAAAAAGCTGTCAATGTATGGCTTGAATACATATACCGGAGCGCCGCGCACGTTTATGGGCTTTTCGTATGCCGATATTTTTCTGTCTCCGTCGGTGCTGCTGATGTTCATTGCGGGAGTATTGTGCTTTTTCGGTGCCGGCGTCGGCATGGGTATAGCCGTGTTGCTTATCGAAGTGTTTTACGTATGTATGGAGATACATTTCCGCAAGACTGTCGACGACAGGCTTGACGAGATCGAGGAGACCACCGCGGTAAAGTTTCGTGTTATACGTTCGGGTAAGCCGGAGCTTATCGAAAAGGAGCTTATAGTACCCGAGGACGTTATAGTCGTGCAGGCGGGGGAGAGGGTTCCCGCGGATGCATTCATACTTGAAGCACGCGACCTCACCGTCGACGAGGGCATCTTTACGGATGACAATACTCCTGTTGCGAAATATGTCGGTGCGATGTCAAAAAACGACCTCAAGCCGACGTTCGTATACAGCGGTACGATGATAATCTCGGGTATCGCGATATGTAAGGTAAGCGCTACGGGCGTGGATACGAAATATTTCCGTAAATTCGGTGCTGTCGCCGACCGTCACCCGTATTACACAAACCTTGAAAGGGTAGTGCGCTCGATAGTTCCGCTGTGCAGCGCGGTCGCGGTGCTGCTGACTATCGTTTCCGTGGTGATAAAGGTCATATCCGGCGGCGAGATAATACCGTCCGCGCTCAGCGGAATAACGCTGGGATTATGCTTTATCCCGACAGGGATTGGCGCGGTCATCAGGCTGTACTACACCAAGGGTGCGATGAGCCTTATCAAGGGCGGTGCGGTGGTGAAGTCATTGTCTGATATCGAAAAGCTGAACTCCTTGTCCGTGCTCTGCGTGGAAAAGGAGGGGGCGATCTCCAAAAATTCCCTTGAGGTAAGAGGCGTGTACGCCAAAAGCGAGGAGCTGTTGTACAAGGTCGCGGCGCTCGCCTGCGAGCCTAACACTATCGATCCTGCGGAGCGCGCTCTTATGGTAAAGGCGACGTTCTTTGACGACAAGATCGCGGACGTTTACACCGACAACGTTTTCATAGAAAAGGTAGCCGAGGGCGAGTCGATGAACGGTGCGGTCTGGAGTGTCGGCGGCGCTAAGATATGCTGTATAAAGGGCATTCCCGAGCAGATACTGCCGATGTGCAGGCTTAACGGTGACGAGCTTTTTGCCGCTCAGAAGAAGTACGAGGATTACTACGCCAAGGGTTGCAGCGTAATGGCTGTGGCGTGCGTTGACGCGGACAATGACGATATGGACGTGACGGCGGGATTTTCATATACGTTTGTGGGATTTGTAGCGTTCTCCGCGCCGCTGCGTGACTCGGTATCGTCGGCTGTTAAGACATGCCGACGTTCGGGAGTGCGCGTCGTTATGCTGACCGAGGAAAACCCGAGCGTCGCCGAGTCGACGGGAAAGATGATCGGTCTGTCCACAAGTTCCGTTATTACGGGCAAGCAAATCGAGGAGTCGGTCGAGTACGGCACTTACCTTGATTTTGATGCGGATATCTACGCCAAGCTTACGCTTGAGCAAAAGCTGTACGTTATCGGAAAGCTGAAGGAAAACGGCGAGGTGGTCGCTATGACTGGCACCCGCACGGGCGACGCGGACGCGCTTGAGGCGGCGGACGTGGGAATTACCATTTCCCAGCACTCTGCGGGCAGCGCATACGAGGCTGCCGACGTGATAATGAACGACGACAACTTCTCGACTATCGCGGATATGATCGCCGCGGCAAGGCAGATACACCGCAACATAAAGCGCGCGGTCTCGCTGATGATATCTGGATATGTGGGTCTTATCGTGCTGATAATGATAAACCTTTTCAGCGACGCGCACCTTATGCTCACGCCCGCGATAATCGCGCTTGTTTCCATGATATTCCTGCCAATGGCGGCGCTGGGATATGTGGACTGCCGCGCGGATATGCGCTCGGTAATGCCGCCCTCGGAGTTCGTAGCCGAAAGGAAGATAAACTACCGCTTCATAGGCGGCGCGGCGCTTTTCGGAGCGCTTTCCGGAGCGGTCGCCATCGTCTCGTACCTGCTTATGTACAACGGCACCAATTTTGAGTCCGCGAGGAGCTGCGCACTGATATCCTACTCGTTCTGCTCTGCGGCGTTTGCGGTGCTCCGTCATTCGGACGAGGAGCCGTTCAGGGCGTTCAGCGGCGCGGGAACGCTCGCGAAGGCGGCTGTTGCGACTTTCGCTTTTATACCGATACTACTGGTTTATATTCCGCTTGTGAATACGGCGTTCGGCTTTGCCGCTATCGACATTCTGGCGCTTTTGATAAGCGTCGCAACGGGAATTCTCCCTGCCGCCGCATATTACTTCGCAAGACATTTTTTTAAGAACCTTTCCACATAGCCCGAAGAGCCGCCTTTAAGCGGCTGTGTGGGAAGGTTCGGGTTAAGGAGCTTTCATGAAAAAAATTATCGAGTATCTAAGATATTTCCTTTGCGGACTCGTTTTCGGCACGGCAAACGTTATCCCGGGCGTAAGCGGCGGCACCATGCTGGTCGTTTTCGGAGTTTTTGACAGACTGACCGAGGCGATCTCGGGTATAAAAAAGATATTTCAAAATTTCTGGTTTTTGTTTACGTTCGCACTTGGAGCGGGCGGGGGAATAGTGCTTTCGGCGTTCGTCATTTCCTCGCTGTTTGAAAATTTCGGTATTCAGACGAATATGTTCTTTATCGGACTGATACTTGGCGGCGTTCCGTTGATCTATAAATTCGGCACCGAGGAAAAGAAGGTAAAACCATCCTGCGCGATTCCGTTCGTGATCGCAATGGCGGTCGTTATCGGACTGACGGTGCTCGAAAAGATGGACGTTTTCAAGCTTGCGCCCGACGTTGTGACGGGCTTTGACCTTGTTATCTCTCTCAAGCTTATCGTCTGCGCGGCGATAGCGGCGGTGACTATGATAATCCCAGGTATCTCGGGTTCGTTCGTGATGATGCTGCTTGGCGTTTACGAAACGATAATCGGCGCTATCAAGGATATGAACTTCTACGTAATTATCCCGTTCGCAATAGGAGCAGTCATCGGAATAATCGGCGGTGCGAAGCTGATTTCAATGCTGATAAAGAAGAACAAGCTCATGGTGTATTCGGCGCTTATGGGGCTTGTTATCGGCTCGGTTTACGCGATACTTCCCGACGGCTTCGGGTTCAATCTGCAAACGGGCTACGGGTTTGCGTGTGCGCTGTTCGGCGTAATGGCAGCTACTCTCGTTGAGAAGCTCGGTGGCTCGGAGGAATGAGAAAATGATAGAGCGCAAGGTAAGGCGCGATAAGATAAAAAGGCGAAAGGAATTCGTTTCCGCATTGATAAGCATTGCCGCGTCGGTCTTTCTCGCGGCAGTGCTTTTTCTGTATTTTAACGACCGTTATTTGCATATCGGTGCAGTGCCGTCGACTTATGACATTATAAGATTTTTCGGCGGCGGCGCAAAGCCGTATGCGGAGTTATCCGACAACGAAATGGCGGTCAGCTTTATCGACGTAGGGCAGGGCGACTGCGAGCTTATCTCGGCGAACGGTTACAACATCCTTATCGACTGCGGCGACACCGACAAGATCGACAGCGTTATCGGCTTTCTGAAATACAGCGGCGTTGAACAGCTCAATACGGTGATAATTACTCATCCTCACGACGATCATTACGGCGGAATGCACAAGCTGCTCAGCCGTTTTGAGGTTGGCGAGGTGGTCATGCCCGAGTTTGAGGTGCAGAGCGTTACATACCAGCGGCTGACTAAGGTCATAAACGACCGCGGCATCCGTTTTCGATATGCCAAGGCAGGCGAACGTTTGATGCTCGGCGAGGATATGTATCTTGACATAATCGCGCCGATATATCTTGATTACAGAGAGGAAAACGATTTTTCGATAGTCGCGCGGCTGGTTTACGGTGAAACATCGTTTCTGTTCACAGGCGACCTAGAACGCGCAGGCGAGCTTGACCTGATAAACGCGGGAATTAACCTGCAGGCGGACGTGCTAAAGGTTGGTCATCACGGGAGCGCAGGCTCGAGCAGCGTGGAATTCTTGCAGCAGGTCTCGCCGAAGATAGCAGTGTTCGAGACGGGCGCGATAAACTATTATGGTCACCCGAGGAGCGAGGTGCTTGACAGGCTGGCTGAGAACGGCTGCGAGGAGGCGTATTCCACTGCCGCCAACGGAAATATCGTGATAATAAGCGACGGAAAAGAGCTCCGCGTATTGACCGAAAATGAAAAGGCATACAGCTTTATTGAATAAAAAACACAGGGCGTTATGCTCTGTGTTTTTTTATGTGAAATTTTTTCTCGCACATTTTTTGGAGAATATCAAAACCGATTTCCGACAATAATACTTGTACCAAGTAACGGAGGTCGGAAATATGTACTATAACAAGGTCGAGATAAGCGGGGTCAACACATCTAAGCTGAAGGTGCTTAAGGAAGCAGAAAAAATGGAGCTGTTAAAGCGCGTAAAGCAGGGTGATATGCAAGCTCGCGAGGAACTTATCCGCGGCAATCTGCGCCTTGTGCTCAGCGTTATACAGCGCTTTATGGGCAGGGGAGAGAGCGCGGACGATCTGTTTCAGGTAGGCTGTATCGGGCTTATCAAGGCGATAGATAACTTCGACATTACTCAGCCCGTGCGGTTCTCGACGTATGCCGTACCTATGATAATGGGCGAGCTGCGTCGTTATCTTCGCGACAACGCTCCCGTGCGCGTGAGCCGTTCCGTTCGCGATCTGGCGTATAAGGCTATGCAGGCAAAGGAAAAGCTGACCGCGGAAAAGGGCTGTGAGCCGCGCGTTGAGGACATCGCCAAGGAGATAGGCGTACCGAGACAGGACGTTGTTATCGCTCTTGAAGCAATAAGCGAGCCGATCTCGCTGTACGAGCCCGTGTTTTCCGAGTCGGGCGACACCATCTACGTCCTTGATCAGCTCGGCGACCATAACGACGATATGAACTGGCTGAACGAGATATCTCTCAAGGAAGCCATAGCACAGCTGGGAAAACGTGAGAAAAGGATACTCAACCTGCGCTTTTTCCGAGGGAAAACACAGGTTGAGGTTGCAAAGGAAATTGGAATAAGCCAAGCACAGGTTTCAAGATTGGAAAAGGGTGCGCTCAATAAAATCAAAAACAGAATTTAGTTGCACACCTTCTCCAATTCCTCGCGGAGCTGCTTTATAATACGTTTTTCAAGCCGCGAGATGTAGCTCTGCGAAATGCCGATCTCGTCCGCGACCTCCTTTTGTGTTTTCTCCTTGCAGCCATTCAGCCCGAAGCGCATTTCCATTATTTTTTTCTCACGCGCGCCGAGGTGGTTTACCGCGTCGTGGAGCAGCTGCTTTTCGACTTCCTCCTCAATATGGGAGTTTACACAGTCGCTGTCCGTGCCGAGGACGTCCGAGAGCAGCAGCTCGTTGCCGTCCCAATCGACGTTCAGAGGCTCGTCAATGGAGATATCGTAGCGGTATTGCGAGTACTTGCGCAGATACATCAGAATTTCGTTTTCAATGCACCGCGACGCGTAAGTCGCGAGCTTGATGTTCTTCCCCACGCTGAACGTATTGACCGCCTTGATAAGCCCGACAGTCCCGATAGAGATCAGATCCTCAAGCCATATCCCCGTGTTCTCGAATTTCTTGGCGATATACACGACAAGTCGCAGATTATGCACTATCAGCATGTCTCGCGCCTTGTCGAAATCGGTCTCCATAAGCTTAAACGCAGCCTCTTCTTCCTCTTTGCTGAGCGGCGCGGGGAGCTGCTCCGAGCCGTTGATGTAGTGAATGTAATTTTCGGCTTTCTTGGTGAATAATTTATCAAGTGCAAGCCGTATCTGCCGTAAAAATTTCCTTAGCATAGCCATTCCTCCGTATTAAAAATTCGGACACCTCTTAATATCTTGTTTGAGCAAAAGGGCAGAGTACGCCGTCTGCTTTATAAAACCTCCTTGCATCCGACTTATTCTCCCGTTTTGGAGAGTTGACGCTTTGTGTCTACCTTTTTCAAACCGATTTTTAGAGGTGTCCTATTGATATTATTTTCGGGTCAAAAATGCAGTCGATATCGCTGCCGAGCGGATTTTTCGTTACTCCCACAAGCGCGTCCGCCGATTTCCCGTCAACGGTTATGCCGTCAGCCCTGAAGATCGGAAGCAGCGTCTCCGATGCCACAGTCCTGCACGGAATAAGCCGCAGTCCGCCGCTCTCGTCAAGAGAGCCGTCGAGGAAATCCCGAGCGTTTTTCGGAGTTATCTCGGCGATTTTTTCGTATCTGCACACAATAACGGGCTTGCCGCTGAATATGTCGCACAGTCCGTTCCCAGTGTCGCAGAGACCGCGAAGCTGTATCTCCGTTCCGTTCGCGGATATCCTCACATTACATATCTTGCCGCACCGCAGCCGCCTGTCCGCGAAGTAACGTACCAGTCTTACTGCGAAATAAGCAGCCGCCGTAAACGCGATTATCGCCGCGATCGGTATGTTGAAGTACGCCACGCCGTTGCCGAAGACCATTCCGTAAGGTGCGCAGAATGTCCACAGCGCCGTCATAAGCCCCGCGTATACGAAGCTCACCAGCAGGAAAAACAACGCGCACACCGCAAAATCGACGGGCTTCTGTCTGCCGAATGCCGCGAACGTGATAAGTCCACCGATAACGAGCTTTTCCAGCGCGATAACGATAAACGGCAGCTCGGGCAACAGTATCACAAGCGAACTCGCCGCGCCGACCGCCGCCGCGAGCAGACACCGCTTAGCCGAAACACTCCGCCGCATAACGAGCACGCTTGATCTTATCAGAAAATAATTTATGTACAGGTTAAGTATAACCAGAACGTCAATGTAAACAGTCACGGTATAACGTTGTCACCTCGCTTGTACTTTAATTATAATTCAAACAGGGCATAAAATATGCCGAATTCGGTCGTCGAATTCGGCAATTTTTATTGAATTTGTGACGGTTTTGCCCGCGAAAACGGGAAAAACGTCAATCAGTCGCGATTGAACTCCGCAAGCTCCAGTCCCTCGTTTTTGTCGAGCGCCCACTTGATATTCCACTCGCTTGTGAATATCAGCAGATAGTTGCCCTTGACGTCCTGAATGAGCTTGGTATCGGAGGTGAGTATCAGCTTTTGAAGCTCGTCCAGACCGCCTGCAAGGTGCTTTTCGCTCGTTATCCAGCGGATATATTCGTAGGACAAGTCCTCTCGGATAATGTCGACATTGTACTCGTTCTTCAGCCGGTACTCCAGCACCTCGAATTGCAGCACTCCGACAACGCCCACTATGACCTCCTCGAAACCGCTCTGCGGCTCGGAGAATATCTGTATCGCGCCTTCCTGTGCTATCTGCGTGGTGCCCTTTATAAACTGCTTTCTCTTCAGCGTGTCCTTCTGACGTATACGCGCGAAGTGCTCGGGCGCAAATGTCGGTATACCCTCGAAGATGACCTTGCTCTTGGGCGCGCAGACGGTATCGCCTATCGAGAACACTCCCGGGTCAAATACACCCATAATGTCGCCCGCATACGCCTCCTGAATGACCTCGCGGTCGTTCGCCATTATTTGCTGCGGCTGAGACAAGCGCATTACGCGGTTATTCTGGACGTGCATAACCTCCATATCCTTGTCGAACTTTCCGCTGACGATTCGCATAAACGCTATTCTGTCGCGGTGTGCCTTGTTCATATTTGCCTGTATCTTGAAAATGAACGCCGAAAAGCTCTCGTCAAACGGATCGACGATACCACCCTCGGTGGTGCGTGGCAGGGGAGGAGTGGTCATTTTCAGGAAGTTCTCGAGGAACGGTTCGACTCCGAAGTTCGTGAGTGCCGACCCAAAGAACACAGGCGACAGCTTTCCGCTGTTGACAAGCTCCGCGTCGAATTCCTCCGAAGCGCCGTCGAGCAGCTCCACGTCGTCGCGGAGGGTGTTGTAGTTGGTATTTCCGATAAGCTCCGCGAGATTTTCGTCGTTTAAGTCGACCTCGGTTTTCGCGACCTCGCGCGTTCCGTTGTTCGCCTCGAACGAGATTATATGACGGTTCTCGCGGTCGTAAACGCCTTTGAACTCCTTGCCCGAGCCGATAGGCCAGTTGACGGGATAGGTCCTTATCCCAAGCTCGTTTTCAATCTCTTCCAGCAGATCGAACGGATTACGGCTCTCGCGATCCATTTTGTTGATGAACGTGAATATCGGGATATTCCGCAGTGTGCAGACCTTGAACAGCTTGCGCGTCTGATTTTCGACGCCCTTTGCCGCGTCGATTACCATTACCGCCGAATCAGCCGCCATAAGCGTGCGGTAGGTATCCTCCGAGAAATCCTGATGTCCCGGGGTGTCCAGAATGTTTATGCAGTACCCTTCATAGTTGAACTGCATTACCGACGAGGTGACGGAAATTCCGCGCTGCTTTTCGATCTCCATCCAGTCGGAGGTCGCGTGACGAGCGTTCTTCTTGCCCTTGACAGCGCCCGCCAGAGAGATAGCTCCGCCGTACAGCAAAAACTTCTCCGTCAGCGTAGTCTTACCCGCGTCGGGGTGTGAGATTATCGCAAAGGTCCTTCGCCTTTCAATTTCATGCTTTAAATCAGCCATCTGTTGATCTTCCTTTATTTTTTATTGTTTCGGCAGTCAGAATGTTCTACATCATTATTTCTCCCGTTACTCACTGTTATTGATCGCCGCCGATCTCCTTTGAGATCGCTTGCTCCATCTTATCCATGTCAACTTTATCGGGTGCTTCAATGCCCTTGTTCTTTAAGGTCAGCATAAATCCCATTCCCACCAGTATCGGCAGATAGAACGTGAATATTCTCCACAGCATGGTCGACACACCCGTATACGCTCCAAACATATCCCTAAAAAATCCCGAATATCCCAGCTCCGCCGCGCCCATAGCTCCCGGCAGCGGTATAAACGACGATATCATCAACACATACGCTTGATAGGAGATGATCTTCAGCAGGCTTTCTCCCTCAAGTCCAAACCCTCTGTACAGCACATAGGAAATGCTGAGGTACAGCGTGAGTTGAATAAACGTAAAGAAACATGACTTGACGATTATCCATACATTTTTTTTGAGGAACTTAAAATTTTCGTGGAATTTGTTGACCTCGCGCGTAAAATACAGCCGCCAGTGCATAGGCTTTTTGACGATATGCATTTTCGTGAGCAGCGTTATTATTCCGTTTGCCGCCTTGACCGTGCCGTTTTTCCACAGCGCTATGCTTAGCAGGAACACGATGACCGCCGTGTTGATAACGAATCCTATCAGAACAAATGGCATCAAGCCTTTTTGCGAGAGATCACCGCCAAATTGATTGAACCCTACAACGAGAGTAAACACCGAATACGCCGTCAGTACGAACTGATACACGATAAACCGCGACAGCAGAGCCGTAAGTCCCGCTCCGAGCGGTACGCCGAGCTGTACGAAATAGTAAGCCTGCATAGGCTGACCGCCCGAAGCGCAGGGGGTAATGCAGTTGAAATACTGTCCGATAATGGTATCAAGCCATGTATGCCAGAAACGGGCTCTCGGATGGAGCGCTTTAAGTATCACATGAACGGTAGCGCTCTCGCAGAGCCAGTAGCCCAACATAAACAAAATACACACGACGAGAAAGATCGGATTGATATTCCGCAGCGCGTTCAGCACGTTCTCGAGCTTGTCCACAAACAGCAGATAAACTATCATGACGATAAACGCTATACCGCAGATAATAAGGTTTAATTTGTTGCTTTTTTTCTTTTTGATTTTATCAGGTTTATTCATATAACTGTACCCCATATTTTCCGCCACATACATTATTTATTATAACGAAATCCGCCGCCATTGTCAATATATTTTTTCATACATTCCGTAATATGGGACGAAATATACCGAAAATTTGTAAAAAAGCTCTTATAAAACTTGACAATTCCGCGTATAAGTGGTATAATAAATTGTTAAATACAATAACTCGGAGTTATCCGAAATGCTAAATATTGTATATTTTGAGATTATTTTGCAATAAATAACCATAGAGGTTAGTGAAAGGATTGAATATTTTGTTCAGAGAAAATGAATACCGTACGCAGTACTGCAACGCGGTGAGCGAAAAGGATATCGGAAAAAGGGTCCGCGCGGCGGGTTGGGTGGAGAATATCCGCGACCACGGCGGAATTATGTTCGTAGACCTGCGCGATCATTACGGTCAGGTGCAGATTGTATTCCACAACGAGTCGCTGCTCGAGGGTATCCGCAAGGAGTGCGCGGTATCTATCGCCGGCACCGTTCTCAAGCGCGATGAGAGCACCTATAATGACAAGATCGAGACGGGTACGGTCGAGATTGAGGCGGAGGAAGTCCGCATTCTCGGCAAGGTTATCCCCGAACAGCTCCCGTTCGATGTTGACGAGTCGCGCAAGACCAAAGAGGATCTGCGTCTGAAGTATCGCTACCTTGACCTGCGCAACAAAAAAATGCACGATAATATCATCTTCCGCTCGCAGGTGATTTCGTTCCTTCGCAATAAGATGACCGAAATGGGCTTTCTCGAGCTGCAAACTCCCATTCTGTCCACGTCGTCCCCCGAGGGCGCGCGCGACTATCTTATCCCGAGCCGCAAGCACCACGGTAAGTTCTATGCGCTGCCGCAGGCTCCGCAGATATTCAAGCAGATCTACATGGTATCGGGATTTGACAAGTACTTTCAGATAGCGCCGTGTTTTCGCGACGAGGACGCGCGTGCCGACCGCTCTCCCGGCGAGTTCTATCAGCTCGATTTCGAGATGTCGTTCGCGACGCAGGAGGACGTTTTTGCGGTAGCCGAAGAAGTCCTCTCGGAGACGTTTGCGAAGTTTTCCGATAAACAGGTAAGTCCTGCGCCGTTCCGCAGAATTCCTTTTGAGGAGGCGATGCTCACCTACGGCTCGGATAAGCCCGACCTGCGCAACCCGCTCGTTATCAAGGAGCTGTCCGACCTGTTTGTAGACAGCGACTTCAAGCCTTTCTGCAACAAGACCGTCCGCGGCATCCGTGTTCCGAAAATGGCGAGCCAGTCCAAGAGCTTTTTCAAGAATATGGAGGACTTCGCCACAAACGAGGTCGGCATGAAGGGCTTAGGCTACTTCAAGGTAGAAGAGGGCGAGGATGGCAGAAAATTCAAGTATAACGGTCCTATCGACAAATTCCTCAACGACGAACAGCGCGACGAGCTTGCTAAGCGCTGCGAGCTTGAGATCGGCGATGTGCTGTACTTCATCGCCGACAGCAAGAAGAACGCGCCGAAGTTCGCGGGTCAGATACGCACTGAGGTCGCAAAGCGAATGAACCTAATCGACGAGAGCCGTTTCGAGCTTTGCTTTATCGTTGATTTCCCGATGTACGAGCTTGACGAGGAAACGGGCAAGATCATCTTCACACACAACCCGTTTTCCATGCCGCAGGGCGGTCTCAACGCGCTGCTGAACAAGAATCCCTTGGACATTCTCGCTTATCAGTACGATATTGTCTGCAATGGCGTAGAGCTGTCGTCGGGCGCTGTCCGCAACCATGACTTGGATATAATGATAAAGGCGTTCGAGATCGCGGGCTACACCGAGGAGGACGTAGCAAGCAAATTCGGAGCGCTGTATAACGCGTTCAAGTATGGAGCGCCGCCTCACGCGGGAATGGCACCGGGCGTGGACAGAATGATAATGCTCCTCACGGGCGAGGAGAGCATTCGCGAGATAATCGCGTTCCCGCTCAACTCCAACGCGCAGGATCTGCTTTTGGGCGCGCCTACCGAGGTCACCGAGCAGCAGCTCCGCGAGGTTCATATCAAGGTTCGCAAGCAGATGTAATAATAAAGGGCAAGTTTCGGCTTGCCCTTTTTTGTATTCACAGCCATTGAATAAATCCCGTTTTCTCTTGTTTATATCCCGCGTTCTCGTAGAATTTGAGCGTGCTTTCCAGCTTTGAACCCGTCAGCAGCGCGATATTGTAGCACCCTGCCGCGACGGCTATTTCTCTCGCGCGGTCAAGGCACGCGGTAGCCAATCCTTTTCCGCGGTAATCGGCGTGAGTAACGACGTTCTCAACGCGCGCATACGGGCGCGGACCGCGCGTTAAATTCGGCACGATTACGACGGTGCAGGAGGAAACGAGCTTACCCTCCTCTTCCGCGACGACAATATGATAATTCTTGTCCGCGAGTATATGCTCCCATGTCTCCGCCGCTGTTTCGCAGTCGGGTATATTCGTTTCGTGTAGATGAAGATACAGCTCCATGAGCTGTCGATAGTCGCCGCTGTTTATTTCACGTATCATAAGTAACTCCAATAAAGAACAGCCCGCCGATGACAGCGGGCAGAGCATAATTATTCTTCCGTTTCCTCGATATTTTCGTCGGTCTCGTAGTAAGTAGACTGAGTTTTCAGCAGGTCGCGTATCTCGGTGAGCAGCACGATCTGGGGATCGGGCGCCGGCGGAGCCGCGGGAGCCTCCTCTTTTTTCTTTTTGTTCGTCTTATCCTTGATCACGTTCATTACCTTGACGATAGCGAATACGCAGATAGCGGTCAGCAGGAAAGTGATGATAGACTGCAAAAAGCTGCCGAATAAAATCGTTACGGGAGGATTGTCGCCGATAGTCCACGGTAAGGTTACGGAAAGCGCCTTAAGGTTGATACCCGCCATTATCAAACCGATAAACGGCATAAGGATATCGTTAACAAGCGAGTTGACGATAGCCGTAAACGCGCCGCCTATGATAACGCCGACAGCCATATCCAAAACGTTTCCTCTGGAAATAAAGGTCTGGAACTCCTTAAGTATTTTTCCGAAAGCACCCGGCTTTTTCTCGGTCTGAGGTTTCTTTTCGTCTGACATTAAAAAACCTTCCTTTCTCAAAAAATGTTACAATACAGATTTTACCATAAATTTCGGTTTTTGTCAACCTTTTTATAACATTCTTTTCAAATATTCGCCAGTATATGATTTTTTATTCTTTGCTATCTGTTCGGGAGTACCCTTCGCTATTACCGTTCCGCCCTTGTCGCCGCCTTCGGGACCCATATCGATAATGTAGTCGGCGGTTTTAATAACGTCAAGATTATGCTCGATAACAAGCACGGTATTGCCCGCGTCGGTAAGCCTCTGGAGTATGTCGATCAGCTTTTTCACGTCCGCGGAGTGAAGACCCGTCGTAGGCTCATCGAGAATGTAGATCGTCTTTCCCGTAGAGCGCTTGGACAGCTCCGTCGCAAGCTTTATGCGCTGCGCCTCGCCGCCCGAAAGGGTGGTGGAGGACTGTCCGATCTTAATATACCCCAAGCCGACCTCCTCAAGGGTTTTAAGCTTGTTGAAAATTCTGGGAATGTTGGTGAAGAATTCCACGCCCTCGGATACCGTCATCTCAAGCACGTCATAGATGTTCTTTCCCTTGTACTTTACTTCAAGCGTTTCACGGTTGTAGCGATGACCCTTGCAGACCTCGCACGGTACGAAAATATCAGGCAGGAAGTGCATTTCTATCTTTAGAATTCCATCGCCCTCGCATGCCTCGCAGCGACCGCCCTTGACGTTGAACGAAAACCGCCCCGCCGCGTAGCCGCGCGTTTTAGCGTCGTTGGTCTGCGCGAACAGATCGCGTATATCCGTGAACACTCCCGTGTACGTTGCGGGATTGGAGCGCGGAGTTCTGCCGATTGGAGACTGGTCGATCATAATTACCTTGTCGAGGTTTTCCAGCCCCTTCATATCCTTGAATTTACCCGCGCGGACGCGCCCCTTATTCAGCTTTCCGAAAAGGTGCTTGTACACTATCTCATTGACGAGCGAGCTTTTTCCGCTGCCAGAAACTCCCGTAACGCAGGTAAACACGCCGATAGGAATGTCGATGTTCACCTTTTTGAGGTTGTTCTCCTCCGCGCCGATAACGCTCAGCCATCTGTCATCGGGAGTGCGGCGCTTTTCGGGAATGGGAATACTTTTCTTTCCGCTCAGATACTGCCCCGTAATCGACTTACTGCATTTAAGGATACCATTCACATTTCCGCTGTACACGACGTTTCCGCCGTGTACTCCCGCCTTGGGTCCGATATCGACTATCCAGTCTGCCGCGCGCATGGTGTCTTCATCGTGCTCGACGACTATCAGCGTGTTGCCTAGGTCGCGGAGGTTTTTCAGCGTGGCTATCAGTTTGTCGTTGTCGCGTTGGTGAAGTCCGATTGACGGCTCGTCCAGAATATACAGCACGCCCGTAAGAGCGCTGCCGATCTGCGTAGCCAAGCGAATGCGCTGGCTCTCGCCGCCCGAGAGCGTTCCCGCCGAACGCGACAGCGTAAGATACTCCAACCCCACGCTTCGCAGAAATCCGAGCCGCGATTTGATTTCCTTGAGTATCTGTCCCGCGATCATTCTGTCGCGCTCGGAGAGCTGCAAATTCTCGATAAACTCCAGAGCGTTAATCACCGACATCTTACAGAAATCGCTGATGTTCAGTCCGCCGACCGTGACCGCCAGAGACACGTCGTTAAGACGTTCGCCGTGACACTTCGGGCAGATTGCGTCGCTCATGAAGTCTTCAAGCGCGTCATGGGAATACATCGCGGCGTTAGATTCGTTGTAGCGGCGCTGTAAATTATTGGCAACGCCTTCAAAATCGGTGTAGTACTGTCCTCCTCCTTGATTGCGCGATCGTTTGACAAGTATCTTTTCGCCCTTGGTGCCGTAAAGTATCTCGTCTATTGCCTTTTTCGGAAGCTCCGAAAGCGGCTGCTCGACGGAAAAACCATTGCGCTCCGCAAGCGCGTCGAAGTACATCGCCGCAATAGTGCCCTCGTTATACGTCCACCCGTAAGCCTTGATGCCTCCGTTCTTTATCGACAGATCCATATTCGGCAGAATAAGGTCGGGATCAATTCGCCGATAGCTGCCGAGACCGGTACACTCGGGACAAGCGCCGAACGGATTATTGAACGAGAACATACGCGGCGTTAAGTCGTCCACCGAAACTCCGTGCTCGGGGCAGGAGTAGCTCTGCGAAAAATGTAATTCCTCGCCGTCTATTATATCAATGTAGATAAGTCCCCCGGTAAGCGCTCCCGCCGTTTCAATGCTCTCGGAAAGGCGCGTTTTCAGCCCGTCTTTGATAACAAGACGGTCGACGATTATTTCAATGGAGTGCTTGATGTTCTTTTCAAGCGAAATTTTCTCGGACAGATCGTAGGTTATCCCATCAACACGTACGCGCGAAAATCCCGACTTCCGTGCCGCCTCAAACTCCTTTTTGTGTTCGCCTTTGCGTCCGCGGACAACGGGCGCGAGCACCTGAAACTTCGTCTTTTCTGGCAGCGCGAGCACCTGATCGACGATCTCGTCAACAGTCTGCTGCTTTATCTCGCGGCCGCAGATGGGGCAGTGGGGGATGCCGATCCGCGCGTACATCAGTCGCAGATAGTCGTAAATCTCCGTTACCGTGCCAACCGTGGAGCGCGGGTTCTTAGAGGTAGTTTTCTGGTCAATCGAGATCGCGGGGGAAAGCCCCTCAATGCTGTCAACGTCGGGCTTTTCCATTTGTCCGAGGAACTGCCGCGCATATGAGGAAAGGCTCTCCATATAGCGCCGCTGACCGTCCGCGAATATCGTGTCGAACGCTAGCGAGGACTTCCCCGACCCTGAAACTCCCGTCAACACGACCAGCTTATCGCGCGGTATCGTCACGTCGATGCTGTTGAGGTTGTGCTCCCTCGCGCCCTTTATAATTATCTTATCGTTAGCCATTTTCTTTCTCCTGTTTCTTTTGTACATTTATCCGTTTCGGTATTCATATGCCAGCTTTTCGAGCTTGACAATACCGTCTTTATCCCATTCGGCTAGCTTGTCCTTGAGAAACCCGCAAGGAAATTCATAGCATGCGCCGCAGAAATACGCGTTGTGTTCCTCGCAGCACTTGAATATCGCGCAGCCGTTTTCCCACATCTTAACGCACTTTCCGCCGTTTTCGCGGCATCCGGCGCAGCCGCCGTCGTGGTAAAATCCGCATTGCTCGCAGTCACCGCCGCAGGGGGTTATCTTTGAAAAATCCGCTGCCATAATCTTACCCTCCAACTTTTCACTCCTTGGACATTACGTTAAAGCCGGAATTCAAAATATTCCTCGACCTCAGAAACGGTCTGTTCAATACTTGTACTATCGTCCCACATAATATTCTTAACGCCGTTTTTAATGACCCATTCGGGAATTATTCCTTCATTCCCGCCCACGGAGGAGTATGCGTTTTGGATAATGCTTTCCTTTTCGGTTTCGGAAAGATCGGTTCGTTCTTTTATTGTATCAAGACTCTCATGATCGGGGCGGTTGAAAAAGTCAAACTTAGTTCCGCGGTTGCACAGATGAACCGTATGAGCCGCAACGGGAATTACCGCCTTGTAGTCAATATCGCCCTCACATATTATTACGTTATGCGTTTCCGATAAAATCATAAGATCAATAAAGATCATAGGTGTCATTTCGGCAAGAAAGTGCTTTTCTCTTTCGTCGATAACCTTGCGCGGCAGCGCCCAGAAGTCCTTGACGTTGTATTCCTTTTCAAAGTCATAGCACATATACGGCTGATAGAGGGGATCAGCAGCCTTGCGGAGTCTATCTCTGCCGTCATCCGTTCTGTAAACATAAAAGCTGTATTTATCGCGCAGTCTGTTGGAAACGGTGGTTTTTCCTCTGCCCCAGATAAATTACACATTTTTCAGCCTGTTTCTGATTATATTGTCTGAGATATACATTATTCCTGCAACTCCTTTATCCTGTCTCGCAGATAAGCTGCGTGCTCAAAGTCCAGGAGCTTTGCCGCCTTTTTCATCTCGACGGTGTACTGCGCTATCAGCTTCTCGCGTTCGCGGCGAGGGAGCTTGCGCAGGTCTGACTTCTTGCCATTGCGTTTCCTGTCGTCGGTCTTTTTGGTGATCTCCAGAACGTCGCGAACGTCCTTGATAATGGTTTTCGGGATAATCCCGTTTTCGGTATTGTAGCGTTTCTGTATCTCGCGACGGCGCTGAGTTTCGGTGATAGCCAGCTCCATTGACCGCGTGACCTCGTCCGCGTACATTATTACCGTACCCTCGGAGTTGCGCGCGGCGCGTCCTATCGTCTGAACGAGCGATGTTTCCGAGCGCAGAAAGCCCTCCTTGTCCGCGTCGAGAATAGCCACCAGCGAGACCTCGGGGATATCCAGACCCTCGCGGAGCAGATTTATCCCGACCAGCACGTCGAACTCTCCGGAGCGCAGATCGCGTATTATCTCCATACGCTCGATAGTGTCGATGTCGTGGTGCATATAGCGGACTTGTATTCCCGCCTTGTCAAGGTACTCGGTCAAGTCCTCCGCCATTTTTTTGGTGAGCGTGGTTACAAGAACGCGCTGTTTCTTTTCAATGCGGATGTTTATCTCGGAGATCAAGTCCTCGATCTGTCCCTCGGTGGGCTTGACGATAATTTCCGGATCTAGCAGTCCCGTAGGACGTATTATCTGTTCGACTATCTGCGTTGAGCGGTCGCGTTCAAAATCGCCCGGAGTTGCCGAAACGAAAACCGCCTGCGGTATTTTCCCGTAGAACTCGTCAAAGTTGAGCGGTCTGTTGTCGTAAGCGCACGGCAGTCTGAACCCGTAATCCACGAGGTTTTTCTTTCGCGCGACGTCGCCGCCGTACATTCCGCGAACCTGAGGCAGGGTTACGTGGCTCTCGTCCACCATAAGCAGAAAATCCTCGGGGAAGTGGTCTATAAGCGTTATCGGAGTGCTCCCCGGGGGCCTGCGTGCCAATACGCGCGAGTAGTTTTCAACGCCTTTGCAGGTGCCGATTTCGCGCAGCATTTCCATATCGTAGCGGGTGCGCTGTTCAATTCTCTGCGCCTCTACGAGCTTGTTATTGTCCTTGAAGAACTTAACGCGTTCTTCCATTTCGTTTTCAAGCTCCTCTAAAGCCTCCTCCATTTTCTCCCTTCCGATAATGTAATGCGAGGCGGGGAAAATCATGGTGTGCAGAATAGTGGCGCGAGTGTTGCCGGTAACAACTTCGAATTCGCTGAGCCTGTCTATCTCATCGCCGAAGAACTCCACGCGGACTGCTGTTTCGTTGGTGCTGCCTGCGGGGAAAATCTCCAGAGTATCGCCCTTTACGCGGAATTTATTACGCACGAAATTAAGCTCGTTTCTTTCATATTGCATCTCAACGAGCTTTTGTATAACTTCCTCGCGCGATATCTCTTGCCCCTGCCGAAGAGAAAGCGTATTAGATCGGTAATCGTCGGGACTTCCGAGCGAGTAAATGCAAGATACGGACGATACAATAATAACGTCGCGACGCTCCGCAAGAGAGGCGGTCGCCGAGTGCCGCAGACGGTCTATCTCGTCGTTTATCGCGCTGTCCTTTTCAATGTACGCGTCGGTGGAGGGAATATAGGCTTCGGGCTGGTAGTAATCGTAATAACTGACAAAAAATTCCACAGCGTTATTTGGGAAAAACTCACGAAACTCCGAGCAGAGCTGCGCTGCGAGCGTCTTGTTATGAGCGAGTATGAGAGTGGGCTTGTTCACATTTGCGATAATATTCGCCATTGTGAAGGTCTTGCCCGATCCCGTAACGCCGAGCAGAGTCTGCTCCTTGTCGCCGCGCAGTACCCCTTCGGACAGCATGGAAATAGCCTCGGGCTGATCGCCCGTAGGCTTGTATTCGGAATGAAGCTCAAACTTCTTTAACGATTTAGACGTGTCCACGTTACAATAACTCTCCTTTTTATAATCATATTCATAAGTATATTATACACGTGAACTTAGTCTTTGTCAATAGGGAATTTGAAAATCAGCTCCAAATATCTTTCATTAGCTCCATGGAGCGCAGCGAATGACCCGTATCTCCGCAAACAATAATGTGGTCGGTGAGCGAAAGTCTTATCTTTTGGAGAAGATCGGCAAACTCGCGAGTGGTGTTGATATCTGCGTTTGAGACAAGACTGCTGCCTGACGGGTGATTGTGTACAAGCACCATATTTACGCAGTCAGCAGCGATCGCGCCCTGAACGGCGGTTCTCGCGTCAAGGTTAGCGAAATCAGTGCTTCCTCTGCCTACCTCGGATTGCGATATAAGGTTGAGCTTGCTGTCGAGATAAAGCGCGTAGATTATCTCCCTTGATGTTGGCAAAGTGTAAAGAGAGCAGCAATATTCAATGATTTTCTTTGACGAGTTGAGTGAGATATTTTTCGGCTTTTTTGTGGTCAATACCCTGAAAAATTCACCGAAGAAGCTGATCCTTATTGCTGCAGTTTCACCAACGTCCTTGACCGCCTTAAGCTCGTCGATACTCGCCTCGAACACCTTTTCAACAGATCCGAAGCGCGAGATCAGTCTGTGGCTGATCTCATTGGTATTGCACCGAGTATAGATCGAGAAAAGAAGCATTTCAAGCTGTTCGTGATCCTCAAAACAGTTAATGCCGTTTTCGACAAATTTTTTGAACATTCTTTGTCTGTGCCCCTTGTGAAGTTCGCCGTCTCCCAAAACAAATCACCTCATACAATAAATATAGTTTTGTATTGTTGCCCACTATGTGTAACATCGCAATTGCCATTATTAAATTAAAAAAACCTCTACAAACCGTATAACAGTACGGATCATAAAGGCAATTTTATGTCTGACCACTATGAAATAGATTTTCTTTCAGCCGTACAGAAAATACAATTCCCAGTAAAGACAACGCTTCACTGGGAATAGGAGCGGCAGTTTGCCGCTGGTACGCCCGATGCGATTCGAACGCACGACACATAGCGTCGGAGGCTATTGCTCTATCCAGCTGAGCTACGGGCGCATATAAAAAACAGTTAAAAATTTTAGTTGAAAATAAACTCCAACTAAAATTTTCAACTGTTAACTATATTTGGTGATCCACCCGGGAATCGAACCCGGGACACCCTGATTAAAAGAAATCAATACAGTTGAAAATTTTTGAAGAAATTGCCTTTCAACTTATCTATTATATCATAAAATTCCTTATTTGTCAAGGGGGTGATATACAATGAACGAAAAATTTGACTGGATAGATATTGCTTTGCTCGTTGACGATGCCAACGACTAAAAGTGCAATGCCGCATAATATCAGCCCGAGGGTGAACTTCGGGCTTGTTTTGCTGTATAAAAGTAAAAAGAACAGTGCTGTAAGTGCGAAAAAAGAGGGTTTCAGTAGAGCGGTTATATACGGTGTTCGGTGCATTATGACCATTGAAAAGAAATGTGTCGGGCGACTAACTCAATTTTTGCATTAGTCTGTGATCGCGCCCTCATTGCCAAAAGCTACATATCGAACAAGCACAAGGTATCGCAAACGCAGGAGCTTATTGACCCAGAGAGCCCCTGTTATCAGCTGCCGGACACGGAACAGAAGAAAGCCGCGCGGTCTCCATGGAAACGGCGGGGTCAGCGCGCCCCTCTGGGGCGAGCGCCCCGCCGCCGCGCGGCGGCTTGTATGTCCGCCTAGTAAAACGGACATACAAAATACAAAAATAAA
>ERZ778496.82-NODE-82-length-107200-cov-46.008232_pt1 | contig 107200 bp, 103 predicted proteins | sample MGYA00433099_ERZ778496 | MGnify/ENA primary metagenome ERZ778496 (study PRJEB29527, sample SAMN07138962) | mouse gut metagenome | material: feces | host: mouse | place: China:Nanjing | collected 2016-01-25 ...
TTCAATAATTACTTGTCCAACTTTTGGGGGTCAGATCAGTTCACTGCTTTTTTATCTGAAATTGAGGCGGTGTTGGATGAGGTTAGAGATATTGACGAGGAGGAAGATAGCGACAAAGATAATGGTGATAGTTGCACTAGCGGGTGTTTCCCAATAATATGAGGCCATAATCCCTGTTATCATGCCAATAAAGCCGATGATAATGCTGATGAAGATAACGGATTTGAAGTTTTTCCCTAGGCGCATCGCGATACTTGCTGGGAGAACCATGATGGTTGACACCAAAAGTGCCCCAGCAGCTGGGATGGTCAAGGCGATGGCAATTCCAGTGACAATGTTAAACAAGACTGACATGAGGCGCACAGGTAGGCCATCTACAAAAGCTGTTTCTTCGTCAAAGGTTAAAATGTACATTGGGCGAATGAACAGAACTGTCAAAATGAGGACTAAGATGGCAATGGCAAAGAGTGCGATAACCTGTCCTGAATTGATAGTGATAATCGAACCAAACAAGTACTGTTCCAAATTGACATTTCCATTGTCTGATTTACTTGTGACAATGAGTGCGATAGCCAAACCGAGCGACATCAAAATCGCGGTGGAGATTTCCATATAGTGCTTGTAAACGGTCTGCAGGTATTCTAAAATAACAGCTGCAATGGTGACCACAATGACGGTTGACCAGGTGGTTGAAACTCCTAGTAAAATTCCCAAGGCAACTCCTGCTAAGGATACGTGGCTTAAGGTATCGCTCATTAAGCTTTGGTGTCGTAAGATAAGGAAGATGCCCAAAATAGGGGCGAAAACACTAATTGCAATGACAGCTAGAATGGCTCGCTGCATAAAATCATAAGATAAAATTTCGGCCATTAGACTTGCTCCTTCCCACCGTTATCGTGAACGTTAAAGCAACGCCAGCTGGTTTCTTGGTTGCGTATCAAGTGGATGTTGCGGTCAGCGTATTTTTTGAGTTCTTCGGGGTCGTGGGTAATCATCAAAACAGCCTTTCCGTGTTGGTGGGCACTGTGGTGCATCAGTTCGTAAAAGCGTTCGGTTGTTCCTGCGTCCATACCTGTTGTGGGCTCATCAAAGACGAAAATATCAGGGTCTGAAGCAAACATACGAGCAATGATAATGCGTTGTTTTTGACCACCTGAGAGGCTACCAATGCGTTTGTGGCGGTTTTCCCACATACCAACAGATTCTAAGCTAGTTTTGATGTGTTCGGCGTCGTGCTGGGTTAAACGGCGGAACCAACCGTTTCGTGGGTAACGGCCAGATGATACAAATTCATAGACGGTCGAAGGAAAACCAGCATTAAAACTGGCAATTTGTTGCGGCAAGTAGGCAATGCGTAGTTTTTTTCCGTCCTTGTTTTTCTTTGAAATGGTCACACGACCGCTTTTAGGAGATAAAATGCCCAAAGTTGCTTTAACCAAGGTTGATTTGGCAGCACCATTTTCTCCTGTCAAGGTGACAAATTCGCCGCTGTCTAAGTGGTAATGAATGCCTTCTAAAACAGGTTCACTGTCATATTGAAACGATAAATCTTCTACAGTAATGTATCTCATGCTTCCCTTTCCAATTCGACTAAAAAGATGTCTAAAAAGCGGGTAATCACAGCTTGCTCATTTTCAGAAAATTGCCCGAGCAGTTTTTCATAAACAGCAATAGTGCTGTCATGATGGTGCATATGTTCTTGAGCAATGGGTTTGGCATTATCGGTTAATTCAAAATAAGTGACTCTAGCGTCCTCCTTGTTTTTAACGCTAGCCAATAAGCCTTTTGTGACAAGGTATTTTGTGGCCTTTGTAATAGCCGCCTGGCTGATATTTAAGCGTTTTGCCAATTCTGAATTGGTCAGGCGTTCCTGTGACAATAGCATCAAAATGTGCTCCTGCGTATTGGTAAGGGACACGTTACTTTGGCAAGACCCAAATAACAATTCGTGTTGGTTTTCTGCTTTTAACAAGATTTGATTAACCAAATGGTCAACTTGGTTTGCGATTGGCATTTTTTCACACCCTTTCGTCTGCTGCAATAATAATTAACCAGTTAATTATATCAAAAAAGAAAAAAAGAATCAATGAGTTGACCCTTTACACTACAACATCCGCACCTTGTAAACTTCGTTACAAAATCCACGCATGCTGTTCACGATACGATTGGCTTTCTTTTCTGATTGGCACAAGGCAAATACAGTTGGTCCGCTGCCCGACATCAAGGCGACGTCGGCTCCACAACTGAGCATTCGTTGTTTGATTTTTTGGATAAATGGTTTGCGTTTGATGGTAATGTCCTCGAGGGAATTGCCCATGTTTGCAATCATTTGCTTGTAATTGCCTGTCAAGATGGCTTCTTTTAAAGAAGCAATATCAACTCTTGAGATGGTTTGGCAATCGATTTCAGGAAAAATGGTTCGAGTGGAGATGCCAAAATCAGGTTTGACCAAGACTACCCAAGCTGAAGGGTGGTGGTCGAGGTGTTCAACGATTTCCCCTTTTCCAGACACAAAAGCACACCCCGCCTCTAGACAATACGGCACGTCTGTACCGATTTCAAGTCCGATTGCGACCATTTCTTGTTTGGATAAGTGGAGTTGCCATAATTGGTTGAGGGCACGAATCGTAGCAGCGGCGTCGGTTGACCCGCCTCCCAAACCTGCACAAATCGGGATAGATTTTTGCAATTCAATCTTGACGCCAGAGGAGATGTGGTAGGCTTCACGAATGAGTTTGGCAGCCTTAAACACATCGTTTTTATCGTTGAGTGGCATTTTATGATTGTTCGATTCAACGATAATGGCATTGTCATCTATTTCAGATACTGTGATGTAGTCGTTTAAATCCACGCTGACCATAATCATAGACAAGTCGTGATAGCCGTCAGAGCGACGCCCGACAATGTCCAATCCTAAATTAATCTTCGCGGGAGCTTTTTCAATAATAGCCATATAATAATCCTTTTAACATATTAAAGACTATTATAACAAATAAATGTGAAAGAGTGTATTTTGACCTCACTCAAAAAGGGCAGCCACAAAAAAGAAGACCAAACGGTCTTCTTAGAGTCAGGATAAATTAGTAAGTCAAGACGAAGTATTTTTTCTTACCACGACGGATAACAGTTAATTCATCGTCGATTTTATCGGTTTCTGAAAGCGTGTAGTTCAAATCTTGGATGCGTTCACCATTGAGGTAAATGGCTCCGTTTTGAACGTCTTCGCGTGCTTGGCGTTTTGAAGGTGAAATCTTTGCTGCCACTAAAATCTCAACAATATTAAGATTGTCGTCAGCTTGAACAGCGTAGTTTGGCACGTTGTTAAGCCCTTGTTTCAATTCTTTTGCTGAAAGGTTTTTGATGTTTCCTACAAATAGTTGTTCTGTGATATTCAAGGCTTCTTTGTAAGCTTCTTCGCCGTGAACCAAGGTTACCATTTCGCGCGCCAAGATTTTTTGGGCCAAACGTTCGTGACGAGCAGCGTTAAATTCTTTTTCAATGTCCGCAATTTCTTCCAATGAAAGGAAAGTGAAAATTTTCAAGAAACGAACAGCATCATCGTCCATGACGTTGAGCCAGAATTGGTACATTTCGTATGGTGATGTTTTGTCAGCATCAAGCCAAACGGCGTTACCTTCTGATTTTCCGAATTTTTTACCAGTTGAGTCGGTGATAAGTGGAACAGTCATCACATGACCAGTTTTATCAGCTTTACGACGCAATAATTCTGTACCAGCTGTCATATTACCCCATTGGTCTGACCCACCGATTTGGAGTGTTACGTTGTATTTGTCGTTTAATTCGTAGAAATCGTAGCCTTGCATGATTTGGTAAGCAAATTCTGTGTAAGAAATCCCTGTTTCAATACGTTTTTTTACAGATTCTTTGCTCATCATGGCGTTGACTGTAAAGTATTTTCCGACATCACGCAAGAAGTCGATGAAGCTGATTTGCCCAAACCAATCGTAGTTGTTGACCATGACTGCTTTGTTGTCACCATTGTCAAAATCAAGGAAGCGAGATAATTGATTTTGAATTTTAACCACCCAACTGTCAACGGTTTCTTTGGTTTGGAGGCTACGTTCAACGTCTTTAAATGATGGGTCACCAATCAAGCCAGTTGCCCCACCAACAAGAGCGTAAGGTTTGTGCCCTGCTAATTGAAGACGGCGTGACGTGAGGATAGCCACCAAGTGCCCAAGGTGCAAGCTGTCAGCAGTTGGGTCATAACCAGTATAATAGGATACTTGCCCTTCTGTTAATGCTTTGACAAGGGCTTCTTCATCAGTTGTTTGAAAAACTAAGCCACGTTCTTTTAATTCTTCGAATATATTCATGAGCGTTCTCCTTCGTTGAAAATAGTATAGTTTACAGGCTATTATATCAAAATATTATCCCTCTATGCAAGCTTTATCAAAGTTTGGTATAATGGATAATGAGGTATTTGAATGTTTAAGAAAAAGAGAAAAAAACCACGTCAGTCGTTTGGTTTGTTAGAGTTGGGCTCTGTCATTTTAAGAACCTTCAAACTATTAGCTGACTTTTTTTATATTATTATTATTTTATTTGGTATGTTGGGCATAGGGATTGCCTTTGGTTATCTGGCTAGTCAGATTGACTCGGTTAAGGTACCTGATAAGGATACCTTGGTTCAACAAGTAACATCCTTGAGTCGGGTGTCTGAGATGACTTATTCTAATGGTAGCTCGATTGCAAGTATTGACACGGATTTGTTGCGGACTCCTGTTGAGAGCAGTGCTATTTCTGATAATGTCAAGAAAGCCATCATTGCGACTGAGGATGAAAATTTTGAAAACCATGATGGGGTAGTGCCTAAAGCTGTTTTTCGGGCAACCTTGGCATCTGTTTTGGGGTTGGGCGAAACCAGCGGTGGCTCGACTCTTACGCAGCAATTGATTAAACAACAGGTGCTGGGAGATGATCCGACCTTTAAACGCAAGTCGCGTGAGATTATTTACGCTTTGGCTTTGGAACGTTACCTCAACAAAGATGAGATTTTGACGGATTATTTAAATGTGTCGCCATTTGGTCGCAATAATAAAGGTGAAAATATTGCTGGGATTGAAGAGGCAGCAAGGGGTATCTTTGGCGTGTCGGCTAAAGATTTGACGGTGCCTCAGGCAGCCTTTCTAGCTGGTTTGCCACAAAGTCCGATTGTCTATTCACCTTATACAGCAACAGGGCAATTAAAAGACAAGGACAATTTAGCTTACGGCTTATCTCGTCAACAAGATGTTCTTTACAATATGTACCGTGCGGGCTACCTAACGGAATCCGAGTACGAAGAGTACAAGGCTTATGATGTGAGCCAAGACTTCATTCCGTCAGAATCAGCCACAACCAATGAGCACGACTTCCTTTACTATGCGGTTCTCAGTGAAGCTAAAGACATCATGTATAACTACTTGATTAAGCAAAATGGGGTTTCTGACCAAGAGCTTAAAAACGATACTACTAAAGAATCGTACAAAGAATTAGCTCTAGAAACCTTGCAACAAGGTGGGTACACGGTTAAGACGACGATTAACAAGTCGATTTATGATGCCATGCAAAATACCGTGGCACAGTACGGCAGTACGCTTGACCAAGATAATGCTAAAATGGTCGAAGTTGGTAATGTCTTGATGGCTAATGATACGGGAGCTATCTTAGGATTTGTCGGAGGAAGGAATTACACAACAAACCAAAATAACCACGCCTTTGACACCGCTCGCTCACCAGGGTCAAGTATCAAGCCAATTATCGCTTACGGTATTGCCATTGATCAAGGCCTTTTGGGTAGTGCCAGCATGTTGTCAAACTACCCTACGTCATTTTCAAGTGGTCAAGCCATTATGCACGGTAATGATGTCGGAACAGAAATGATTACCTTGCAAGAAGCTTTGAACACGTCTTGGAATATCCCAGCTTATTGGACTTACCAAATGTTGTTAAACAATAATGTTGATGTGGAATCTTACATGAAGAAAATGGGATACGATATCGACAATTACAATATTGAAAGTTTACCGCTGGGTGGTGGTATTGAAACAACTGTTCTTCAGCAAGTCAATGCCTACCAGATGATTTCAAATGGTGGTGTTTACCTCAAAGGGTACTTGGTTGATAGCATCACTGACAATAAAGGTCAGGTTATTTACCAACACAAGGCCAATCCTGTTCGTGTCTTCTCAGAAGCGACGGCAAGCATTTTGAATCAATTGTTGAAAGAAGTGGTCACAGGTGGGGCTACGACAGAATTTTACAATGATTTGAAAGACTTGAATCAAACGGCAGCAAGTGCTGATTGGACAGGAAAAACGGGAACGACAGACAACTACACCGATGTTTGGCTCATGTTGTCAACGCCAAAAATCACTTTAGGTGGTTGGGCAGGAAATGATGACAACACGTCTATGGATTCCCGCACGGGTTACAAGTACAATGCGCAATACATGGCTTATCTGGTCAATGCCATTTACAATGCCGATTCGAGCGCAATAGGGGTCAATGACAAGTACTCCCTATCTTCTAGCGTTATCAAATCAACCGTCCTAAAAGCGACAGGATTGCAGCCAGGAACTGTAACGGTTAATGGACGTCCACTCTTGGTTAATGGCGAAACCACGACAAGCTATTGGGCGAAAAATGGAGCAGGTAATATGACTTATAAATTTGCCATCGGTGGTACCGACAGCGACTACACCAAAGCTTGGGATAGTTTGCTGCATAATTCTTCTATTACCACAACAAGTAGCAACTAACATATCACTTGCAAAAAAATCAAAAATAAGGTATAATAGTGTCAACTATTTGTCGTCTACCTTAGTTGAAATATTGTCCAACTAAGGTTTGCAGCAGTTAAATCACTCTTAATGGTGTTAGATTTAGCTGCTCTTTTTGTGCTTAATTTTGGAAGAATACAGCATTTGTAACCTATATTTAAAGATTCTAAAAATTCACATTAAGGACAACTTTGGCAGAATACGGCAACGTATTCTAGAGCTAGTTGGGTCAATGCTAGGGTTTTGTGTGGTTATTAAACAAACAAAACAAAGCCGTCAAGCGTCGATTGACCTCTGTATTTTAATGAAGGAGTAATACACTTTGGCAGGACATGAAGTTCAGTACGGGAAACACCGTACACGTCGTAGCTTTTCAAGAATTAAGGAAGTTCTTGATTTACCAAACTTGATCGAAATTCAGACAGATTCTTTTAAAGACTTCTTGGATAATGGATTAAGAGAAGTTTTTGAAGATGTGCTTCCAATTAGTAACTTTACAGATACTATGGAACTTGAATTTGTTGGTTACGAGTTAAAAGAGCCTAAGTATACGCTTGAGGAAGCTCGTATCCACGATGCCTCTTATTCAGCACCAATTTTTGTCACTTTCCGTTTGATTAACAAAGAAACAGGCGAAATTAAAACCCAAGAAGTTTTCTTTGGTGATTTCCCAATCATGACTGAAATGGGAACCTTTATCATCAATGGTGGTGAACGTATCATCGTTTCTCAGTTGGTTCGTTCTCCTGGTGTTTATTTCAATGACAAAGTGGATAAAAATGGTAAGGTTGGATACGGTTCAACGGTTATTCCTAACCGTGGTGCTTGGCTTGAATTAGAAACAGATTCAAAAGACATTGCTTACACTCGTATTGACCGTACGCGTAAAATTCCATTTACAACACTTGTACGTGCCCTTGGTTTCTCAGGTGATGATGAAATCATGGATATCTTTGGTGATAGCGAACTTGTCCGCAACACCATCGAAAAAGACATTCACAAAAACCCAGCGGATTCACGTACAGACGAAGCCCTCAAAGAAATTTACGAACGCCTTCGTCCAGGTGAACCAAAAACTGCTGACAGCTCGCGTAGCTTGCTTGTAGCTCGTTTCTTTGACCCACGTCGTTACGACTTGGCAGCTGTTGGTCGTTACAAAATCAATAAAAAATTAAACCTTAAAACACGTTTGTTGAATCAAACAATCGCTGAAAATTTGGTTGATGCTGAAACAGGGGAAATCCTTGTTGAAGCAGGAACTGTTATGACCCGCGATGTGATTGATTCTATCGCTGACCAATTGGACGGTGACCTTAACAAATTCGTTTACACACCAAACGATTACGCTGTTGTTACTGAGCCAGTTGTGCTTCAAAAATTCAAAGTGGTGTCACCAATTGACCCAGACCGCGTGGTAACAATCGTTGGTAACGCAAACCCTGATGATAAAGTGCGTGCCCTTACACCAGCGGATATCTTGGCAGAAATGTCATACTTCTTGAACCTTGCAGAAGGTCTTGGTAAAGTGGATGATATCGACCACCTTGGTAACCGTCGTATCCGTGCCGTTGGTGAGTTGTTGGCTAACCAATTCCGTATTGGTCTTGCTCGTATGGAACGTAACGTTCGCGAACGTATGTCTGTTCAAGATAACGAAGTCTTGACACCACAACAAATCATCAACATCCGTCCTGTAACAGCTGCGGTTAAAGAATTCTTCGGTTCTTCACAGTTGTCACAGTTCATGGACCAACACAACCCACTTTCTGAGTTGTCACACAAACGTCGTTTGTCTGCCTTAGGACCTGGTGGTTTGACACGTGACCGTGCAGGTTACGAAGTTCGTGACGTGCATTACACTCACTATGGTCGTATGTGTCCGATTGAAACCCCTGAAGGACCTAACATCGGTTTGATCAACAACTTGTCAACTTACGGACACTTGAACAAATATGGTTTCATCCAAACACCGTATCGTAAAGTTGACCGTGCGACAGGTGTTGTCACAAACGAAATCGTTTGGTTGACTGCCGATGAAGAAGATGAGTACACTGTTGCACAAGCAAACTCAAAACTAAACGAAGACGGTACATTTGCTGAAGACATCGTTATGGGACGTCACCAAGGTAATAACCAAGAGTTCCCAGCAAGCGTTGTTGATTTCGTAGACGTTTCTCCTAAACAGGTAGTTGCCGTTGCGACAGCATGTATTCCTTTCCTTGAAAACGATGACTCAAACCGTGCCCTCATGGGTGCCAACATGCAGCGTCAAGCCGTTCCGTTGATTGACCCACATGCACCATATGTTGGTACAGGTATGGAATATCAAGCAGCCCACGATTCAGGCGCTGCCGTTATCGCAAAACACGATGGACGCGTTGTCTTCTCAGACGCTGAAAAAGTAGAAGTGCGTCGTGAAGATGGTTCACTTGATGTTTACCACATTACAAAATTCCGTCGTTCAAACTCAGGTACAGCCTACAACCAACGTACCCTTGTTAAAGTTGGAGATATCGTTGAAAAAGGTGACTTTATCGCTGACGGTCCTTCAATGGAAAAAGGTGAAATGGCTCTTGGTCAAAACCCAATTGTCGCTTACATGACTTGGGAAGGGTATAACTTCGAGGATGCGGTTATCATGAGTGAACGTCTGGTTAAAGAAGATGTTTACACATCTGTTCACTTGGAAGAATTTGAATCAGAAACACGTGATACAAAGCTTGGCCCTGAAGAAATCACTCGTGAAATTCCAAACGTCGGTGAAGAAGCTTTGAAAGACCTTGACGAAATGGGTATTATCCGTATCGGTGCTGAGGTTAAAGAAGGGGATATCCTTGTTGGTAAAGTGACACCTAAAGGTGAGAAAGATCTTTCTGCTGAAGAACGCCTTCTTCATGCTATCTTTGGTGATAAATCACGTGAAGTGCGTGATACGTCACTTCGTGTGCCACACGGTGGTGATGGTGTTGTTCGTGACGTTAAAATCTTTACACGTGCTAACGGTGATGAATTACAATCAGGTGTTAACATGTTGGTTCGTGTTTACATCGCTCAAAAACGTAAAATCAAAGTTGGAGATAAAATGGCCGGTCGTCACGGAAACAAAGGGGTTGTTTCTCGTATCGTTCCAGTTGAAGACATGCCTTACCTTCCAGACGGAACACCAGTTGATATCATGTTGAACCCACTTGGGGTGCCATCTCGTATGAATATCGGACAAGTTATGGAACTTCACCTTGGTATGGCTGCGCGTAACCTTGGTATTCACATTGCGACTCCAGTTTTCGATGGGGCAACTTCTGACGACCTTTGGGATACCGTTCGTGAAGCTGGTATGGACAGCGATGCCAAAACCGTTCTTTATGACGGACGTACAGGTGAACCATTTGATAACCGTGTGTCTGTGGGTATCATGTACATGATCAAACTTCACCACATGGTTGATGATAAACTTCACGCTCGTTCAGTAGGTCCTTACTCACTCGTTACCCAACAACCTCTTGGAGGTAAAGCACAATTTGGTGGACAACGTTTTGGTGAGATGGAGGTTTGGGCATTGGAAGCCTATGGTGCATCAAATGTCCTTCAAGAAATCTTGACTTACAAGTCTGATGACGTGACCGGACGTCTTAAAGCTTATGAAGCCATCACTAAAGGTAAGCCAATTCCAAAACCAGGTGTGCCAGAATCATTCCGAGTTCTTGTCAAAGAATTGCAATCTCTTGGTCTTGATATGCGCGTGCTTGACGAAGATGACAACGAAGTAGAACTTCGTGATCTTGACGAAGGTGAAGATGATGATGTCATGCACGTTGATGACCTTGAAAAAGCACGTCAAAAACAAGAAACCGAAAAAGCAGAAGTATCTATCAAAGAAGAATCTGAAGAAAAATAAAGCCAGTCAGGCTATGGGAAGCTTTCTTAGCTTTCCATAGTATTGATGGTGTGCTAAAACAGAGATAAAAAGCTTATGAAGTTTTCTTTGTAAGTTGTCGCATTTAAGAAAATAGCTTGGCTATTTTCAAAGAACATAAAGAAAGGTAAATCTAGTGGTTGACGTAAATCGTTTTAAAAGTATGCAAATCACATTAGCCTCACCAAGCAAAGTTCGCTCATGGTCTTATGGTGAAGTTAAAAAACCTGAAACAATCAATTATCGTACGCTCAAACCCGAACGTGAAGGACTTTTTGACGAAGTTATCTTTGGTCCAACAAAAGACTGGGAATGTGCTTGTGGTAAATACAAACGTATTCGTTACAAAGGGATTATTTGTGACCGCTGTGGTGTTGAAGTAACACGTGCTAAAGTTCGTCGTGAACGTATGGGACACATCGAATTGAAAGCACCCGTTTCTCACATCTGGTATTTCAAAGGTATTCCATCACGTATGGGGCTTACATTGGACATGAGCCCACGTGCTCTTGAAGAAGTTATCTACTTCGCAGCTTACGTTGTTATTGATCCAAAAGATACACCGCTTGAACCAAAATCACTTTTGACTGAGCGCGAATACCGTGAAAAATTACAAGAATATGGACAAGGCTCATTTGTTGCGAAAATGGGTGCTGAAGCCATCCAAGACCTTCTTAAACGCGTTGATTTAAAATCTGAAATCGCTGAATTAAAAGAAGAATTGAAAACGGCTACTGGTCAAAAACGTATCAAAGCTGTTCGTCGTTTGGATGTGTTAGATGCCTTCTACAAATCTGGTAACAAACCAGAATGGATGGTACTTAACATCTTGCCAGTTATTCCACCAGATCTGCGTCCAATGGTTCAATTGGATGGTGGACGTTTTGCGGCATCAGACTTGAATGACCTTTACCGTCGTGTAATTAACCGTAACAACCGTTTGGCTCGTTTGCTTGAATTGAATGCCCCTGGTATCATCGTGCAAAACGAAAAACGTATGTTGCAAGAAGCGGTTGATGCCCTTATCGACAATGGTCGTCGTGGTCGTCCAATCACAGGTCCTGGTAGCCGTCCATTGAAATCTTTGAGCCACATGCTTAAAGGTAAACAAGGTCGTTTCCGTCAAAACTTGCTTGGTAAACGTGTTGACTTCTCAGGTCGTTCTGTTATCGCCGTAGGTCCAACACTTAAAATGTACCAATGTGGTGTGCCACGTGAAATGGCTATCGAATTGTTCAAACCATTTGTTATGCGTGAAATTGTAGCGCGTGACTACGCTGGTAACGTAAAAGCTGCTAAACGTATGGTTGAACGTGGTGACGAACGCATTTGGGATATTCTTGAAGAAGTCATTAAAGAACACCCAGTACTTCTTAACCGCGCACCGACTCTTCACCGTTTGGGTATCCAAGCATTTGAACCAGTCCTTATCGATGGTAAAGCCCTTCGTCTTCACCCACTTGTTTGTGAGGCCTACAATGCCGACTTTGACGGTGACCAAATGGCCATCCACGTGCCGCTTTCAGAAGAAGCGCAAGCAGAAGCACGTCTTCTTATGTTGGCCGCAGAACACATCCTTAACCCTAAAGATGGTAAACCAGTCGTAACCCCATCTCAAGATATGGTTCTTGGTAACTACTATTTGACAATGGAAGATCCAGGTCGTGAAGGGGAAGGTATGGTCTTTAAAGACCGTGACGAAGCGATTATGGCTTACCGCAATGGTTATGTTCACTTGCATTCACGTGTTGGTATCGCTGTTGATAGTATGCCAAACAAACCATGGACAGATGAACAAAGACATAAAATCATGGTGACAACAGTTGGTAAAATCCTCTTCAACGCTATCATGCCTGATGATCTACCATACCTTCAAGAGCCAAACAACGCTAACTTGACTGAAAAAACACCAGATAAATACTTTTTGGCACCAGGTCAAGAAATCCAGTCTGTCATTGATAACCTTGAAACAAACATTCCATTCAAGAAGAAAAATCTTGGAAATATCATTGCTGAAATCTTCAAACGTTTCCGTACAACAGAAACATCTGCTTTCCTTGACCGTTTGAAAGACCTCGGTTACTACCACTCAACCCTTGCTGGTTTGACAGTGGGTATTGCCGATATTCCAGTTATTGATAACAAACAAGAAATCATCAATGCCGCTCACGCGAAAGTTGAACAAATTAACAAAGCCTTCCGTCGTGGTCTTATCACTGACGATGAACGTTATGTTGCGGTTACGACAACTTGGCGTGAAGCAAAAGAAGAGTTGGAACAACGTCTGATTGAAACACAAGATCCTAAGAACCCAATCGTTATGATGATGGACTCAGGAGCCCGTGGTAATATCTCTAACTTCTCACAACTTGCCGGTATGCGTGGTTTGATGGCCGCTCCGAACGGACGTATCATGGAATTGCCTATCCTATCTAACTTCCGTGAAGGTTTGTCTGTTTTGGAAATGTTCTTCTCAACTCACGGTGCGCGTAAAGGTATGACTGATACAGCCCTTAAGACTGCTGACTCTGGATACTTGACACGTCGTTTGGTTGACGTTGCCCAAGACGTTATCATTCGTGAAGACGACTGTGGAACTGACCGTGGTCTTGTAATCAGCGCCATTACAGACGGAAAAGAAGTGACAGAAACACTTGAAGAACGTCTTGTTGGTCGTTACACTAAGAAATCTGTTAAACACCCAGAAACAGGCGAAGTCATTGTTGGTCCTGATGTTTTAATCACAGAAGACTTGGCTGCTACTATTGTTAAAGCTGGTGTTGAAGAAGTAACCATCCGTTCAGTATTTACATGTAATACTCGCCACGGTGTTTGCCGCCACTGTTATGGTATCAACCTTGCGACAGGCGATGCCGTTGAAGTTGGTGAAGCTGTTGGTACAATCGCTGCTCAATCTATCGGTGAACCTGGTACACAGTTGACCATGCGTACCTTCCACACGGGTGGTGTAGCGTCAAATACCGACATCACACAAGGTCTTCCTCGTATCCAAGAAATCTTTGAAGCCCGTAATCCTAAAGGGGAAGCGGTCATCACAGAAGTTAAGGGTACTGTTGTTGACATCGAAGAAGATGCCGCAACACGTACGAAGAAAGTCTTTGTACAAGGTAAAACAGGTACAGGTGAATACGTGGTACCATTTACAGCTCGCATGAAAGTAGCTGTCGGTGACGAAGTACACCGTGGTGCCCCATTGACTGAAGGTTCTATCCAACCAAAACGCTTGCTTGAAGTTCGTGACACCTTGTCAGTTGAAACTTACCTTCTTGCTGAGGTACAAAAAGTTTACCGTAGCCAAGGGGTAGAAATCGGTGACAAACACGTCGAAGTAATGGTTCGCCAAATGCTTCGTAAAGTTCGTATTATGGATCCAGGTGATACAGAATTGCTTCCAGGTACTTTGATGGACATCTCAGACTTTACAGATGCCAACAAAGACATCGTTATTGCTGGTGGTATTCCTGCGACATCACGTCCAGTCTTGATGGGTATTACCAAAGCTTCCCTTGAAACAAATTCATTCTTGTCAGCAGCATCATTCCAAGAAACAACTCGTGTTCTTACAGATGCCGCTATACGTGGTAAGAAAGATCATCTTCTTGGTCTTAAAGAAAATGTTATCATCGGTAAGATTATCCCAGCTGGTACAGGTATGGCACGTTACCGCAATATCGAACCACAAGCTGTTAATGAGCTTGAACCTACTGAAGAAGTAGATGTTGTGGTGGAAGAAGAAATCATCACAAGTGCTGAATAAAACCCAAAAGAGAGAACGATTCGTTCTCTTTTTTTGTAATCATGATAAATAAGCAAAAATTTTTTAAAATAGCGTTAATTTTTATATAATAAATCTTAAAAGGAAGTGAGGTAAATGTATCAAGTTGTAAAAATATATGGCGACTGGGAACCCTGGTGGTCATTGGAAAATTGGCAGGAAGACATCATAGAAACAAAATGCTTTGATGATTTTGAAGAAGCACGTGCTTTTTACCAACAAGAATGCCAAACACTCAAATCATCTTTACCAAGTTGTAAATGCCATGACAATTTTCAAGCAGCTTTTTGGAACCAAGAGGACCAACGCTGGTGTGAGATGTGTGGCAGCTACTTGCAACAGTACCATTCCATTGTTATACTCGAAGATGGTCGTGAGTTATCAAAAGAGGCATTGTCTTACTAAATGTATTTAATGGAGTAGGCAATGCTTACTCTTTATATAAGCGAAGAAGGTAGCTTAGCTATTTTTTTTTGTTTTTGGCTAAATAGCCATGATACCTTTCTTTTTTCGAATAATGAGATGAGGAGGTTTTTATGATTCAAGATTTAGCAAAAGCTATCATAGCAAATGCGGTCGCTAAAGCTGCTCAAGATATTTATATCCTACCTAGGCAAAACCGCTATGAAGTCTATTATCGGCTAGGTAATGACAAGGAATTGATAGATTGCTTTGATGCTGACAAAATGACTAACCTGATTAGCCATTTTAAATTTGTCGCAGGCATGGACGTTGGGGAAAAGCGTCGTAGCCAACTAGGTTCGTGCGACTACACCTTTGCAGAAGATGAGCAAATCTCGCTACGTTTATCAAGTATCGGGGACTACCGCGGTCGAGAGAGTTTGGTAATTCGTTTGCTTTATTATGGTCAAAAATCTCTCCATTATTGGTTTGATGGGCTAGAGGAAGCTTTATCTGTTGTCAATGGTAGGGGACTTTATCTCTTTTCAGGTCCAGTTGGTAGTGGAAAAACCACGCTGATGTATCAGTTGGTTCAGGAAAAATTTCCAGATAAACAAGTCATTACCATCGAAGATCCTGTGGAAATTCAGCAGGATAATATGTTGCAGCTGCAATTAAACGATGAAATAGGCATGACTTACGATGAGCTGATCAAATTGTCCTTGCGGCATCGACCAGATATTCTCATTATCGGAGAAATTCGTGATAGCGATACGGCACACGCGGTTATTAGGGCCAGTTTAACAGGAGCTGTGGTATTTTCGACCATTCATGCTAAAAGCATTTCAGGTGTTTATGCGCGTTTATTGGAATTAGGTATCAGTCAGCAAGAGTTGGAGAATAGTCTGCACGCAGTGGTTTACCAACGGTTAATTGGGGGAGGAGGTGTGATAGATGTTGCAAAAGATGGATTTAAAGAGCACCAGCCAAGCAACTGGAATCAAAAAATGGACCAGTTGGTTGCACAAGGACATCTTTCCAAAGAACAAGCGGCCATTGAAAAAATTACCCTTTAGCAAACAACGAAAACTCATTCAGTTATTTAATAATTTGTTTCATAGTGGCTTTCATTTGTCGGAAATTCTGTCCTTTCTAAGACGTAGTCAGCTGCTGGAGGCTGATTATATCGATGTAATGCAAAATAGCTTATTGGCTGGAGGTAATCTATCGCTCATGATGTCCCAGTTAGGTTTCTCTGATACGATTGTAACGCAGATGGCTTTGGCGGATATTCACGGCAATAGTCAAAGGAGCCTTGTAAAAATTGATGCCTATCTAACTAGCATGGGTGCCGTGAGAAAGAAATTGCTCGAGGTTATGACCTACCCTGTCATGTTACTTGGCTTCCTTGTGTTGATTATGGTGGGGCTAAATCATTATTTATTGCCACAACTGGAAGGTAGCAATCTAGCCACTCAGTTGATTCAGCATTTTCCCCTGCTGTTTTTAGTGGGAACTGTGATGATTACGCTCGTGGTTCTTGCGCTTTATCTTTACCAAAAACGCTTGCCTCGCATTCGGGTGTACAGTCAACTCAGTCGCCTTCCTTTTATTGGAAATACCATTCGGTTGTATTTGACGGCTTATTACGCACGGGAATGGGGCAACCTCATCGGTCAAGGTGTTGAGTTAATTGACATTGTGGCGATTATGCAGCAACAAAAATCACGCTTGTTTCAAGAAATTGGGCAAGATATGCAAGAAGCTTTACTGTCAGGGCAAGCCTTTCATCAAAAAGTATTGGATTATCCTTTTTTTCTGACAGAACTAGGACTGATGATTGAGTACGGTGAAATCAAATCAAAATTAGGCAGTGAATTAGACATTTACGCCGAGGAAACCTGGCAACGTTTCTTTGGCAAAATGAACCAAGCAACCCAGTTGATTCAACCGCTAGTCTTTATCTTTGTGGCTTTGGTGATTGTCTTGATTTACGTAGCGATGTTGTTGCCAATGTATCAAAATATGGGAGGGTATTTTTAATGAAAAATAGATTAGCTAAATGGCGTAGAAAGACTGTTCGTGGATTCACTCTGGTGGAAATGTTAATTGTTTTGCTTATTATTAGCGTTTTGATGTTGCTTTTTGTACCAAATTTAAGCAATCAAAAAGATGCGGTGCGTGAAAAAGGTAACAAGGCAGTGGTCAAGGTGGTAGAAAGTCAGCTATCGCTTTATGAACTCAAAGAAGGTGAGAAACCAAGCATTGAACAACTTGTTAAAGCGGGTTATATTACAGATGATCAAGCCGAAACCTATCGCAAAACTAAGCAATAAAGGTGTTCCAGCTTTTACCATTTTGGAATCCTTGGTGACTTTGGGCATAACGTGTTTTATGGTCATGAGTTTGTCGGGTTCGCTAAACGGTATTTTTCAAAGTGTGGAAGAAACCTTGTTCTTTTTATCGTTTGAAAATCTTTATCGCGATACGCAAACGCTAGCCAACGTTAACCAAAGAGCAATGACTTTGACTATTTCAGAAGATGCGATTTCAAATGGCGTGTCTAAGGTGAGCCTTCCACGTCAGGTAAAAGTGGGAGATACCAAGCAGATTGTATTGAACAAGGAAGGGGGCAATTCATCTTTGGGCAAGGTTGTTTTTCAATTACAAGACAAAGAGATTTATTATCAATTGTATTTAGGGAGTGGTAAATATAAAAAAACAGAGAGTAGCCGCCTACATACTCCTTGAGAGTTTAGTTGCCTTGGGCTTAATGGCGACCATTACCAGTCTTGTTTTGGGAGAAGTCACCAAAAGCAGGCAACAGATGCAAGCAAGCCTGCACCAACAAGAAGTATTAAATGTGGCAACAATGGCGATTCAAACAGAACAAGGTCATTTGGCAATCAATGGGGTCGAGGTCAGCATTGTAGAACAAGAAGGTGAGCTTTTAGTTTATGAAGGAAAAAAACGGATATTACACATTAAAAAAGACTAGACTAAAAGCATTCACCCTTTTAGAATGCTTGGTGGCGTTGCTGGTTATCGCAGGAACGGTCTTGGTTTATGACGGTTTAGCACGTTCGGTCAAAGCCAATATCCACTACCTATCCAACAATCAGGAAGAAGAGTGGCTTTTATTTTCCCAGCAATTACGCTCGGAACTAGAGGGGAGCCAATTAGACAGAGTAGCATCTAATAAACTGTATGTCACTAAAGCCAATCAGCACCTAGCTTTTGGTCAATCTAACAGCCATGATTTTCGCAAAACAAACGCTTCTGGTCGTGGTTACCAACCCATGCTTTTTGGCTTGCAATCATCAAGCATATCACAAGACGGTCAGCAAGTAACGATCAAACTTGGCTTCAAAAATCGTATGGAGAGAGAATTTGTTTACACTTTTAAGACGGAAGGTTAAGGCTGGTATTTTGCTGTATTCTTTGCTCATGGTAGCTGTATTTGCCTTGGTTTTGCAGTTTTATTTGGGGCGCGTGGTAGCAGTTGAGCAAAAACACCAAGCGCAGCGAGCCTCAAGTCAGGCTTATCTGATGGCAAAAGTAGTGGATAAGTTTGCCAAGGAACATTCAGGACAAATGCATTTTGACAAAGGCAAGGCTCAATATCACATTCAAGGTCAGTATATTCATATCACCGTCACCTTAGCCAATCAGCAAGAATTTCAATACCAATTTTACAGAAATGATGAAAATGATTAGTGACTTTTTTTGAAAAAGGTGACTTCTTCCCATTTTTCTTATTTTTTGATATGATAAAACGTGCGGAGGAAACTATGAATTTTGAAAAAATCGAACAAGCCTACGATTTCATTTTAGAAAATATCCAATTGATTGAAAATGAGTTGAAAACACATCTTTACGATGCCCTGATTGAACAAAACTCGTTTTATCTTGGAGAAGAAGGTGCAAGTGAGGAAGTAGCTGCAAATAATGACAAACTACGTCAATTGCAATTAAGTCAGGAAGAGTGGCGTAGAGCCTTTCAATTTATTTTCATTAAGGCAGCTCAAACCGAGCAATTACAAGCCAATCACCAATTCACACCAGATAGCGTGGGCTTTATCTTACTCTTTTTAGTAGAAAGCTTAACAGCCTCTGATACGGTTGATGTGTTAGAAATCGGTAGTGGAACGGGAAATTTGGGTGAAACTTTATTAACAAACAGTTCCAAAACCCTGAACTATCTTGGTATTGAAGTGGATGATTTATTGATTGATTTATCTGCTAGTATCGCTGAAGTGATGGGATCATCTGCTCAGTTTATCCAAGAGGATGCTGTACGCCCACAAATTTTAAAAGAAAGTGATGTGATTATTAGTGATTTACCAGTCGGTTTTTATCCTAATGATGCCATTGCTAAACGTTACCAAGTGGCTAGCAGCAAAGAACACACCTACGCTCACCATTTGTTAATGGAGCAATCTTTGAAATACCTGAAAAAAGATGGTTTGGCTATCTTTTTAGCACCGTCTGATTTGTTGACAAGTCCACAGAGTGATTTGCTGAAAGAGTGGTTAAAAGGCTATGCAGATGTGATTGCGGTCATTACCTTGCCTGAAACCTTATTTGGTAGTGCAGCCAGCACCAAGTCCATCTTTGTTTTCAAAAAACAATCCACTCATCCAGTTGAAACTTTTGTTTACCCCTTGGTAGATTTGAAAGAACAAGCTGTTTTGGAAGATTTTGTAAAAGAATTTCAAAATTGGAAAAAAGACAATAGGCTTTTCTAAAAAAATATGATAGAATGAGTTATATTAAGAAAGCGCTTTAGAGGTAAAGTTATGGCAAAAACGATTTCTATCAATGCAGGAAGCTCAAGTCTAAAATGGCAATTATACAATATGCCAGAAGAAGAGGTTATTGCAAAAGGGTTAATTGAGCGTATTGGTCTTTCTTGTGGGATTTCTACGGTTAAATTCAAAGGGAAAACTCATTCAGAAACAAGAGATATTCCAGACCATACGGCAGCTGTTAAAATTTTGTTGGATAATTTGATTTTGATGGCTATTATCACAGGCTATGACGAAATTGACGGTGTCGGACATCGTGTTGTGGCTGGTGGCGAATATTTTAAAGAGTCTGCATTGGTGACGGATGATGTCATTCAAAAAGTGGAAGGGTTGTCAACTTTGGCTCCTCTACACAACCCTGGAGCAGTCCTTGGTATCAAAGCCTTTAAAGAGCTTTTGCCAGATATTACCAGTGTCGTTGTTTTTGATACGGCTTTTCACACATCAATGCCAAAAGTCGCTTATCGCTACCCAATTGCGAACCGCTACTACAAAGAATACAAGGTACGTAAATATGGAGCACATGGGACTAGTCATCAATACGTCGCCCAAGAAGCTGCCAAAGTCCTTGGAAAACCATTGGAAGAGTTGAAATTGATTACTTGCCACATTGGTAATGGGGTTTCAGTTACTGCGGTTAAGGGTGGTAAATCGGTTGATACGTCAATGGGCTTGACACCGCTTGGTGGTACCATGATGGGGACACGTTCAGGAAGTATTGATCCTGGTGTGATTGCTTTCTTAATGGATTCAGATCCTGAACTCAATACGTCTGACGACATTCGAACAGTGCTAAACCGTCAGTCAGGGCTTCTTGGTGTTTCTGAAAAATCAAGTGATATGCGTGATATTCTTGCTGGCAAAGAAGCTGGAGATGCTAATTGCGAGTTAGCTTATGATATGTATATCGACCGTTTGCGAAAATACATTGCGCAGTACTTTGCTGTGTTAAATGGTGCAGATGCAGTTATCTTTACGGCTGGTATTGGTGAAAATTCAGATGTCGTGCGTGAGGATATTATTGCTGGCATGACTTGGTTTGGTGTGGATATTGATCCTGCTAAGAATGTACCAGGTGCTTATGGCGTGATTTCAACGGATCAAGCACGCGTGAAAGTTATGGTCATCCCAACAGATGAGGAACTCGTGATTGCGCGTGATGTTGAGCGTTTTAAAAACGCAACTAACGAAGTTATCAATTATTAAATATGATAAGACCATTAAAGCTGGCCTATTTGGGTCAGCTTTTTTGCAGTTGTTTGGATTGTTTTTGGGCTGGATTTTGTTTACAATAGTACGAAACAGGATGTTAGGAGAGATGATGAAATGAAACGATTTGTAACGGCCGTGGGTTATTTTTTCTTGGCTTTTGCTCTGATTTTTTTAGAACAATTGCCAACGGTTTTTATTAGAGCTAACCAACCATTCAACCAAACTTTGGGAATTACTTTGGCTTTGCTGGTGGTGTCAATTTTTACGATTTACGTTGCTAGGCGTGTTGGTTTTTTGAAACAGTTGGAGGATTTAAAAACCTGGCAGGCTTGGAAAATCATTCTTATTGGCTTTACGGCCTTGACGGTTGTCAAATATATTGGTGGTGTCATTTTGGTTTTGGAAAAAGGCCTTGACGCCAATACAGGCAATCAAGCAGCGATTGAGCAAGTTGGTATGTCGCCAATATTGCTAATTACGTTGACGGTGATTACTGCACCGATTGTGGAAGAAACGGTCATGCGAGGGCTGATTTTAGGAAAGGTCTTTAACAATTCTTACCTTGGTGTTTTGTTAAGTTCTTTCTTGTTTGGCTTGTTGCACATGCCGACTGACCTTGGAAGTTGGATTATTTATGGCGGTATGGGGTTGGTTCTCGCTCTCATTTATCACCGTACGCAAAAGCTCGAGTACACGATAGCTGTTCATTTTATTAACAATGCTTTGGGTGTGCTTTTCATGTTATTGTTATAAAAAAAGCTGGGCTTTCGCTCAGCTTTTTGACTATTATAAGTTTTTGGCTTTATCAATTGTGGCATCAATGCTAGAGATGACGCTAGCTGTTAAACCTGTTTTTTCAAGGTCAAGCAATCCTGCGATAGTTGTACCACCAGGACTTGAGATTTTATCAATCAAATCGTGTGGGCTATCAGCCCCTTGCAGCAAATTTTCAGCGCTGGCTAGGACCGTTTGTGTGACAATTTCTAATGATTTGCCCTTTGGAATACCGTATTTGACACCCGCTTTGGCGAGCGCTTCGATAAATAGGTAAATGTAGGCTGGACTAGAACCAGCAAGGGCTGTAAAGGTGTCGAAATCTTTTTCTGGTATGTCAAACGTTGTACCAAAACTGTCCGTGATTTCTTTAGCGCTTGTGAACAGTTCTTCAGAAACGTGTTCATTGATGCAAATAGCCGTTGTACTTTTTAAAATTTGTGCGTTGATATTTGGCATGATGCGAATCAAGGGCAGTTCAGGGCTTGTTAATTTGCCAAGACGCTCCAAGGTGACACCTGCAGCCATTGATAGAATAGGTTGATGAAAATGAAGTTCGGAAAGAACAGGTTCAAACATTTGTGGCTTGATACCAAGGACAACCAAATCCACTTGGTCAATGAGTTCTTGGTGTGATGGTGCTGCCGTTACATTTAGCTGCTCAGCTATTTCGCGTGAGCGAGCTAGTGATGACCCTGAAATGATAATGTCATGCGATGTTGTCTTGAGTCCGTTGATAATGGCAGAGGCCATTTTACCAACTCCGATAAATCCAATTTTCATGCTTCCTTCATTCCTCTCTAATAATTTTTGATTAAATCAACAGTTGAGCGGTCTAATTTGTTAATAATGGCTTGTAAGAAGGCTTGGGCTTGTAAGAAGTCATCCATAGCGTAAAGGGTTTGGTGTGAGTGAATGTAACGGGCACAAACACCGATAGTTGTTGATGGGATACCCTCATTTTGAAGGTGGGCAGCACCAGCGTCTGTTCCCCCTTTAGAAGGATAATATTGGTATTTGATACCAGCTTCTTCGGCAGTTGTCAAAAGGAAATCACGCATATTTTTTAGCATGATGTGGCCTGGGTCGTAGAAACGGAAAAGGGTTCCGTCGCCAATTGTACCTTGGTTGCCATAAATATCTCCCGCAGGTGAACAATCAACGGCAAAGAAGAGTTCAGGTTTGAATTTGGTTGTTGACACGTGTGCCCCACGCAGCCCAACTTCTTCTTGAACATTTGCCCCAGCGATAAGGGTGTTGTCCAAGCGTTTTCCTTTAAGGCTTTCGAGCAATTCAGTCACCATTAAAATACCAAAGCGATTATCCCAAGCTTTAGAAATCACATTTTTTTGGTTAGCCGTAAGGACGGTTTCTGATTTTGGTACAATGATATCACCAGGAAGGACACCAAAGCTTTCTGCTTCTGCCTTGTCTGCAAATCCAGCATCAAAAATAATGTCATCGATTTTTGGAAGTGATGCAGAGCCATTTGCCCCACGAAGAAAATGTGGTGGAACAGAACCAGATACAACTGGAATGGCACGACCTTCACGAGTGTAAAGGGTAAAACGTTGCGAACTCAAAACCAAAGGGTTCCAGCCGCCGATACCCACGGCACGCATTGTCCCATCTGCTTTGATGTCGTTCACCATAAAACCGACTTCGTCCATGTGAGAGGCCACCATGATACGTGGAGCCTCTTTGGCATCAGAGTTTTTGATTCCAAAAATACCGCCCAGACCATCTGTTTGCACGTCATCAACTAGTGGCGTGATTTTCGAACGTAAAAAGTCTCGAACGTTGTACTCATAGCCTGCAATACCATCAAGTTCTGTAACTTCTTTTATTTTAGAAAATAATTCTGACATAAAAACCTCGATTCTATATTTTCTATTTTAGCATAAAAATGGTAGAATAAAGCGTATGATAAGTAAAAAAAGCAGTTTCCTTTTGGGCTCTAGTGTGGTGGGAGTGACTGGTCTTATCGCCTTTAGCACAATGTTAAGCAAGCAACAGGAAAAGAAACGGCAAGAAAGAGTTAAAAGAGAAGTGCGTGATTGTTTTAGTCAGCTTGGTTCTATTTTGGTTCTTTATGTGAATCATTTTGAGTCTGACAAAACAACAACGACAGGTGGTGTTGTCCTGACAGATGGTCGTACTTTTCGATTTGTTCACCAAAGGGGTGACATTAGCTATGTGGAGGAGAAAAAATGATTAGTCCAGCGTCTTATGAAGAAATGGCGACTTATTTGGAAAAACCTGGCAAAGTGGTTTTCTTTTTTACGGCAAATTGGTGCCCAGATTGCCAATTTATCTATCCTGTCATGCCAGAGATTGAAACTGAAAATCCTGAATTTACCTTTGTCCGTGTTGATCGTGACGAATTTATGGAAGTCGCACAACGCTGGGATATTTTTGGTATTCCAAGTTTTGTAGTGACCGAAAATGGCAAAGAAATCGGGCGTTTAGTCAACAAATTACGCAAAACCAGAGCAGAAATTAACAGCTTTTTAGCTGAATTGAAATAGGAGAGAAAATGATTTTTACGTACAACAAAGAACACGTCGGTGATGTCCTTATGGTGATTGTCAAAGATAGTAAGGGTGCTAAGCTTGATTACGAACGCAAAGGCAAGGTATCACGCGTATTTCTTGAAAAAAATGGTGAAACAGTTGCTTGGAATATTTTTGATGTGTCAAGCTTGATTGCGATTAGTGGTAAGGGTCAAGTGACCTTGTCTGACCAAGATGTGGCAACCCTTAACGCTGAATTGACAAAAGAAGACTTCAGCGAGCAATTGGAAAATGACCCATCACCAAAATTTGTCGTTGGTCAAATCAAAGAAATGGCTGCTCATTCAGACAGTGACCACTTGAATATTTGCCAAGTGCAAATCTCAGATGATAAAACCGTTCAAATTGTTGCAGGAGCGCCAAATGCAGCAGTTGGCTTAAAAACTATTGTTGCTCTTCCAGGTGCAATGATGCCAAACGGTAGTTTGATTTTCCCAGGTGCCCTTCGCGGTGAAAAGAGTTTTGGGATGATGTGCTCACCTCGTGAATTGGCTCTTCCAAATGCACCACAAAAACGTGGGATCATTGAATTGGATGATACAGCAGTGGTTGGCGAAGCCTTTGCTCCAGAAAAACACTGGAAAGCTCAATAGTAATGAAAGGAGTTGGAGTTTCCAGCTCTTTTTTCTCTTGTTTTTCGAATAATAAGATAGGAGGAAGCTTATGTACAATAAAGTTATTATGATTGGTCGCCTGACTGTACAACCAGAGCTGGTGACAACACCAAACGATAAATCAGTCACACGCGTGACTTTGGCAGTTAATAGACGATTTAAATCGCAAAATGGGGAACGTGATGCGGATTTTATTTCCCTTGTGGTTTGGGGACGTTTGGCAGAAACCCTAACGTCTTACGCGGGAAAAGGTAGCCTCATATCAGTCGATGGCGAACTTCGCACACGCAAATACGATAAAAATGGACAGACGCAGTACGTGACCGAAGTCCTATGTCATTCTTTCCAGTTACTAGAAAGCCGCACCAAACGTGCCATGCGAGAAAACAACACCCCAAACAACCTAGCCGACCTCGTACTAGAAGAAGAGGAACTCCCGTTTTAATATGAAACAGTTCAAGTTTTTGACTTGGGCTGTTTTTTGTTGGATGATAGTTGAAGTTTAAGTGTTATCTATACTTTTTGACTGAATTGTATATACAATTTAAAAATGTTATAATTAAGATAAAATAATTATTGGTTTTTCAGAGGTTATTGAAAAGGTATAGAATGAAAAAACAAAAAAATTTAGGTATTTTAGTGAGCGCCATCTTTGGTTTTTTGATAGTAATTGGCTCTTATTTAAATTATAAAATATTTCCCTCAAATTCGAGTCGCATCAAAATTGGTGCCACCTATATGACGATGAATAATGATTTTTATAAGGTATTAAACAACGAAATTGAAAAGGTTGTTAAAGAGAATAATGATATTTTGTACACTAGAGATCCCGCTCTAGATGTAAATAAACAAAAACAACAAATTGACTCATTTATCCAAAAAGAAGTTGATGGTTTGAGTCGCTCTTTATTAAAAAAGATTAGTATTATTCCCAGTTCACCTGAACAAATTTTTTGCTTGTCTAATCTTTTTTTGCAATACTTTTATTTGTCATATATGCTAGAAATCAGAAGTTAAAAAAAGAGACAGTAGTTCGTGATTGGTTTGCTATTTTAGAGGTTTTTTTACTTTTAGCTACATTTGTAGCATTACAGTTTTCCTATAATGGTTTGATTTTATTAGTTTTCATGGATATCTTTTTTTCGTATACAGATTTTTATACTTTTCGTGAGAAGAGATCATGGCTATTCTTTATTTTAGCAAACTTTGGCGCTCTTTTATTGTCAAATTACGATGTTCTATCATTATTAGTCCGTACTCCTGAATTAGATGTCTATATTGATGTTTTTCCTTCAAGTACACGTTTAGCCATTCTTTTTATAAAAAATTGCTTGGTTTCGTTAAATATTATTGTTTTTATCATTTCATTGGTAACTTATATTGTTTATTCTGTCACTGAAAATCATAAGATTGAAAAGGAGCTGTTAATGGCGTCACAGGCGAATACACGATTAAAAGAATATGTTGCAGTATCTGAAAAAATTACTTAGGATAGAGAACGTAGACGTATTGCGCGTGAAATTCACGATACTATCAAAAGTAGTTTATTTTTCCCCTTGACATAATATTGAAAAAGTTCCTAATGCTGATAATCTCCCAGCTAGGAACTTTTTCAATGCTCAAATAACTGCTTGACTTATTTTTTAGAAATTGAGTTTTTTTCTTGACTATTTCTGACCAAGTGCTAAAATAGTTCTTGTAATAAGTTAGCACTAAAGAGTGTAGAGTGCTAAATTGAGATTTAGGTTTCTATTTCTCAGGATAAATAAGAAATTTGGAGGCAAAAGGCATGTTAAAACCATTAGGAGATCGTGTTGTTTTAAAAGTCGAAGAAGAAAAAGAACAAACCGTTGGTGGTCTTGTCCTAGCTGGAGTAAGTAAAGAAAGAACACAAGTAGCGACTGTTGTGTCTGTCGGTGAAGGTAGCCGTACGTTGACTGGTGAATTGGTAGCACCAAGTGTTGCTGCCGGTGACAAGGTTCTTATTGAACATGGTTCTGGAATTGAAGTCAAAGATGGTGACGACAAAGTCATGATTGTTCGTGAAGCAGAAATTTTAGCGGTATTAGCTTAATAAAAACGTCAGTGGTACGTTAATCTATTAAAGTTAAAAGAGGGATATATTATGGTTAAAGATATTAAATTTTCATCAGATGCGCGTGAAAGTATGGTACGCGGGGTTGATATTTTAGCAGATACGGTGAAAGTAACCTTAGGTCCTAAAGGACGCAATGTGGTACTTGAAAAATCATTTGGTTCACCATTGATCACGAATGATGGTGTGACAATCGCCAAAGAAATCGAATTAGAAGACCATTTTGAAAATATGGGTGCTAAATTGGTATCAGAAGTTGCCTCTAAAACAAATGATATCGCTGGTGATGGTACAACAACTGCGACTGTTTTAACACAAGCTATCGTGCGTGAAGGTCTTAAAAACGTGACTGCAGGAGCAAATCCAATTGGTATTCGTCGCGGTATCGAATCTGCGGTTTCAGTAGCTGTCGATGCTTTGAAATCAATTGCACAACCAGTTGCTAACAAGGAAGCAATTGCCCAAGTTGCTGCCGTATCATCACGTTCTGAAAAAGTTGGTGAATACATCTCAGAAGCTATGGAAAAAGTTGGTAATGACGGTGTTATCACAATCGAAGAATCACGTGGTATGGAAACAGAACTTGACGTGGTTGAAGGGATGCAATTTGACCGTGGTTACTTGTCACAATATATGGTAACTGACAATGAAAAAATGGTTGCTGAACTTGACAACCCTTATATCTTGATTACCGATAAGAAAATCTCAAATATTCAAGACATCTTGCCATTGCTTGAAGAAGTCTTGAAAACAAGCCGTCCGCTTCTTATTATTGCCGATGATATCGATGGTGAAGCTCTTCCAACACTTGTTCTTAACAAAATCCGTGGTACCTTTAATGTCGTAGCGGTTAAAGCACCAGGCTTTGGTGATCGTCGTAAAGCCATGCTTGAAGATATTGCTATCTTGACAGGTGGTACAGTGATTACTGAAGACCTTGGTCTTGAGTTGAAAGACGCAAACATGACTGCTCTTGGACAAGCCGCTAGAGTAACCGTTGATAAAGACAGTACAGTTATAGTGGAAGGTGCTGGTGATAGCGCTGCTATTGCTGACCGTGTCAATGTAATTAAATCACAATTGGCTGCAACAACATCTGAATTTGACCGTGAAAAATTGCAAGAACGTCTTGCTAAATTAGCAGGTGGTGTTGCCGTAATTAAAGTCGGCGCTGCAACAGAAACAGAATTGAAAGAAATGAAATTGCGTATTGAAGATGCCCTTAACGCGACACGTGCTGCCGTTGAAGAAGGTATCGTTGCTGGTGGTGGTACAGCACTTGTTAATGTCATTTCAAAAGTTGCAGAACTTGAATTGGAAGGTGACGAAGCAACAGGACGTAACATCGTACTTCGTGCCTTGGAAGAACCTGTTCGTCAAATTGCAACAAACGCTGGTTACGAAGGTTCAGTTGTCATTGAACGTTTGAAAAATGAATCACTTGGTACAGGTTTCAACGCTGCTAACGGTGAATGGGTAGATATGGTTGAAGCTGGTATCATCGACCCAGTGAAAGTAACACGTTCAGCTCTTCAAAACGCTGCCTCTGTTGCTAGTTTGATTTTGACGACAGAAGCTGTCGTGGCTAACAAACCGGAACCTGCTGCTCCAGCACAACCTGCTCCAGGTATGGATCCATCAATGATGGGTGGCTTCTAATTATCCACTCTAGTCAGATTTTACTCGATAAAGAAGTTAAGAGGTTTCTCTTAGCTTCTTTTTTTTAGTTTTTCCCTTAAAATTTGATATAATAGGACAAATATGACACATGATAAGGTTTACAGATGGAGGTGAGGGTATTGGATGATAAAGAATTCCTGCAGATTGGGGAATTGTATCGGGAATTACGCTTAGCGCGTGGTTTGAAATTAAAAGACGTTGCTAACCAACAATTATCCCTTTCCCAACTCTCTAAATTTGAAAATGGGCAGACCATGATTGCGGCAGATAAGTTGTTGGTTGCGCTGTCTGGCATTCACATGAGTTTAGCAGAATTTGGCCACGCTCTTAACCATTACCAAGAGAGCCCCTTCTTTTCTAAAGGCAAGCAAATTGCGATGCTTCAATTGACAGGTGATGTTGATGGTTTAAAAGCTTTGATACATGATGTGGCAGATACCGATGTTTACACGCGTTTGAATGCCATCGATGTGGCGAGTGCTATTCAGTCGCTTGACCCAGTTTATGCGATTTCAGAAGCAGACAAGGCTTTTTTGACAGATTATCTCTATGGCATCGAGGAGTGGACAGAATACGAACTCTACTTGTTTGGCAATACCATGTCTATCTTGTCTAGTAAGGATTTGATTTTTCTGGGTAAAGCCTTTGCTGAGCGGGACAGCTTTTACCAAACCTTGCCTCAGCACAGAAAGACAGCTGAGTTGATCTTTTTAAATATCATGTTTGCCTTAATTGAGCGGCGTGAGTTGCATCACATTCCTTATTTTATGGAAAAATTGGAAGCTTTGCTGACTTATCAAGATATGTTTGCCTTGAGCGTCTTGACCTTTTTGCGACAAGTACTTGATTACCTCAATGGCTCTTTGGTAAGTGTGACACCTATCAAAGATTATATTGATATGGTTAAAAAAGTGGGCAATCCGACCTTGGCTGATTTGCTGATTGAGCGTCTTGCAGCCTTTGGATTGATAGAAAAAATCTGAGCCTTTGCACTCAGATTTTGATAATTATTTCTTTAAAATGGCCAAATACGAAAAGTAAGTAGCAAAAAAGCCAAAAGCAATCCTTTAAAACGCATCTCAAAAACCTCCTTTTCTTACCATTATAACCGAATAACCGAGAAATGACTAAAAACATCTGATTATCAGATGTGAGAATAAAAAATTTATTTTCATATTTGAAAATTCTGTAAATTTCACTTTTTTTATGGTATAGTATTCTTATAAGTATTTACTGATAGTACTTATGCAACAATTGTTTGATTTGGCGATGCTAAAAAACGATTGTTAGGGGGACTAAGTTTTCCTAGGGAGAGATGAAAGATCATTACTTGTAAAAGAGTTTGACGCTTGACTTGCTCAAACTAGCAGGTCATACCTAAGATAAATACCATGGTGGTGGTTCGGTGCATTATGGATCGATTTTTAAATTAATGCAGTAGCAGGTATGACAAGAGAAATGATTTGTAAGGTCTAAGGTTCTCGACTAGAGTGTTTCTAGTAGGCCTTATTATTATTTGACAGGCATCACTAGTTATCTAGTGGTGTTTTAATATATTTTTAATTAAGCAAATAAGGTCGAAATATCCTTGCTTTTTTGGTTGTCTTAAAAGAGGATAAGCGCACAGTTGTAACTGTTTTCAAGTTCTAAAAAGCTTTTTTTAAAAAAATCAGAAAACGCTTTACAAAATGAAAATACGTGCTATAATAAAATCATCAAAGCAACGCAAACGTTTGCGTTACTTTAAGCGCAAATCAATCACTTTTTAAATGGAAAAATAGATGGCATTATTTTTTTAAGTCAAAAAGCAATTGGTTTATTAGCAAAAAGGTTTAAGGAGTTATTACATGAAGAAAGCATTTCAAAAGTTAACCAGCTTTGAATTTTGGCAAAAGTTCGGTAAATGCTTGATGGTTGTTATTGCTGTTATGCCAGCAGCAGGGTTGATGGTTAGTATCGGAAACTCACTTCCTCTGATCAATGCCGACTCAGCTATCTTAGCAACTGTTGGTAACGTTATTGCCCAAATTGGTTGGGGAATTATCAATAACCTTCACATTCTCTTTGCATTAGCTATCGGGGGTAGCTGGGCTAAAGAGCGTGCAGGTGGTGCGTTCGCAGCTGGTATTGCATTTATTTTGATCAATCTTATCACAGGTCACGTTTATGGTGTTACCCTTGATATGATTGAAGATGGAACAAGTGTGGTTCACAACGTTCTTGGTTCACCAATGCTTGTTTCTGACTATTTCGTTAACATTCTTGGACAACCTGCTCTTAACATGGGTGTCTTTGTCGGAATCATCTCAGGTTTTGTAGGGGCAACAGCTTACAACAAATACTACAACTACCGTAAATTGCCAGATGTTTTGTCATTCTTTAACGGAAAACGTTTTGTTCCATTTGTCGTTATCTTCCGTGCAATAATCGTTGGTTTGATCATGGCTGTTGTTTGGCCAATCATCCAATCAGGTATCAATGGATTTGGTACATGGATTGCATCATCACAAGATTCTGCTCCATTCTTGGCTCCATTCTTGTATGGTACGTTAGAGCGTTTGCTTCTACCATTTGGTTTGCACCACATGATTACAATCCCAATGAACTACACTTCTCTTGGTGGTACTTACGTTATCCTTACAGGTGCTCAAAAAGGTGCAGAAGTATTTGGACAAGACCCACTTTGGTTAGCATGGGTAACTGACCTTATCAACCTTAAAGGTTCTAATGTAACAGAATACCAAAACCTTCTTGCAACAGTTGTTCCAGCTCGTTTCAAAGTTGGACAAATGATTGGTGCAACTGGTACTTTGATGGGGGTTGCTTATGCAATGTACCGTAATGTTGACCCAGACAAGAAGAAAAAATACTCTGCTATGTTTATCTCAACAGCAGCAGCAACTTTCCTAACAGGTGTAACTGAGCCAATCGAGTACATGTTCATGTTCGTTGCGATGCCACTTTACGTTGTGTATGCAGTGGTACAAGGTTTGACATTTGCATTGGCTGACTTGGTAAACCTACGTCTTCACTCATTCGGTAATATCGAATTGCTAACACGTACACCGATGGCTATTAAAGCAGGACTTGGTGGCGACTTATTCAACTTTGTTATTTGCTCAATCTTGTCAGGTGTGTTGATGTACTTCATCGCAGACTTCATGATTAAGAAATTTAACTACGCAACTCCAGGTCGTAACGGTAACTACGACGATATGGATTCTGAAGATGCAGCAGCATCAGGTGATTCATCAAACGGTGGCACTATCGGTCACGCAGATACTCAAGTTATCCAAATCATCAACCTTCTTGGTGGACGTGAAAACATTGAAGATGTAGATGCTTGTATGACGCGTCTTCGTGTAACTGTTAAAGATATTGCTAAAGTCGGTGACGAAGAAACTTGGAAAAAAGCTGGTGCGATGGGCTTGATTATCAAAGGTAATGGTGTTCAAGCGGTTTACGGACCAAAAGCTGATATCTTGAAATCTGATATCCAAGACTTCCTAGACTCAGGTGCTGAAGTTCCAAAAATTGATTTTTCAGAAGTAGAAGGTCACGACGTTACTCAAGTATCTTATAAAGGTGCTGTTGAAATGGTTGAATCTGTCGTTGATGGTGAAGTACGACCAATCACAGACGTTAAAGACCCTGTCTTTGCAGGTAAAATGATGGGTGATGGTTTTATCGTGGAACCTGAAAATGGTAACATCTTCTCTCCTGTATCAGGTATCGTGACAAGTGTCTTCCCAACAAAACACGCCTTTGGTTTGTTGACAGATAACGGACTTGAAGTGCTTGTTCACATTGGTTTGGATACAGTAGCCCTTAACGGTGTGCCATTCTCTGTTAAAGTGGCTGAAGGTCAACGTGTGAAAGCTGGCGATCTTCTTGTAGTAGCAGACCTAGCAGCTATCGAATCTGCAGGACGTGAAACAACTGTTATCGTTGCCTTTACAAATACTGCTGAAATCAAATCAGTAACCTTGACAAAAGTTGGTAAACAAAAAGCCAACACAGTGGTTGCTAAAGTAGAATTATAAGATTAGAATATCTAATAAGCAAAGAGAGTCTAAGATAAGAATCGAGGACTCTCCTTTGATTTTTGGGGAGAAAGACATGGCTAAATTTTTAACGCTTAATACGCATTCTTGGTTAGAGGCAAATTCATTAAAGAAATTATTCGATTTGGCGGAGCACATTTACATTGAAGATTATGATGTGATTTGTTTGCAAGAAATCAATCAAGATATTCGTGGTTTATTAACCAAAGAGATTGAAGGGTATGAGGAATTACCAGGTAGTCCAGAACTCCATCGTGACAATTATGCCCTACAATTAGTCAATTATCTTAAGAGCCAAGGCAGACATTATTACTGGTCTTGGGCTTATAATCATATCGGTTATGACAAATACAATGAGGGTGTTGTTATCTTGTCAAAAGAGCCACTGAAAGTCAAAGATGTTTTAGTGTCTGATGTGGACGATGAAACGGATTATCACACACGACGTGTCCTTGTTGGTGAAACCAAAGCCGATGGAAAGCCTATTACAGTTGTTAGTTTGCATATGTCTTGGTTTGGCAAAGGCTTCGAAGAAGAATGGAACAAGCTGGAAACCGCTTTGAGTGATTATCCAAAACCAATGGTGCTCATGGGAGATTTTAATAACCCGACAGATACTGCTGGTTATGACATGGTTTTAAAGAGCCCGCTTGAGTTGCAAGATAGCCACAAGGTAGCAAAAGTCATTCAAGGTGATCACACCATCATCGAAGATATCGACGGTTGGGAAGGGAATAAGCAGTCTCTAAAAGTTGATCACGTCTTTACAAGTAAAGATATTGATGTCTTGTCGTCTGTGGTTGTATTTGACGGCGGTGCTTCACCAATTGTGAGCGACCACTTTGGTATTGCGGTTGATATTGAGTTTTAATGAGCAAAAATAAAAGGAAGATGTTGCCATCTTCCTTTTTGCTATGTTAATCAATAATTGGGCTTTTTAGGTAAGCATCAACGAGGCGTTCGGTTGCTTGAACAGAATCGATGTGCGTACGTTCGTATGAGTGGCTTGATTCGATACCTGCACCAAATAGAGCGTGTTTGACCTCAGCGCCTGCGCGAAGAGCTGCTGAAGCGTCACTACCGTAGTATGGGTAAATATCCAATTTATAAGGAATTTTATTTTCTTCAGCCAAATGGACCAAGTGTTGACGCAATTCGTAATGGTAAGGTCCTGAAGCATCTTTGACACAGATTGATACACTGTATTCGTCTGTTTGTTGATCATCTCCCATGGCTCCCATGTCAACGGCAAGGTATTCAACAGTTGCAGCTGGGATACTTGAGTTGGCACCGTGTCCTAATTCTTCAAATGCTGAGAAATAGAAGTGGGTTGTGTATGGTAAGGCGATATTTTCTTCCTTGTAGGTTTTAAGCAGTTTGATGAGAATGGCTGCTGAAACTTTATCATCTAAGTGACGTGATTTGATGAAACCTGATTCTGTGACAACCACACGAGGGTCAAATGAGATGAAATCACCGACTTCAATGCCCAAAGCGCGTGTTTCTGCTTCAGAAGTGACTTTCTCATCCAAACGGATTTCCATATTGGCTTGGTTGCGTTCGGCTGTACCAGCATCTTTGTAAACGTGGACAGATGTTTGGTGCATGAGAATGGTTCCGCTGATTTGTTTGCCGTTTTTAGCCACATGGACAATACAGTTTTCCCCTTCGATCGCATTGTAAACAAAGCCACCGATAAGGTCCATTTTTAGGCGACCGTCTGGTTTGATGGCACGAACCATGGCACCAAGTGTATCAAGGTGAGCGGTCACGATGCGGTGTTTGCTGTCATCTTTACCAGTGACAGTGACCATAACGCCACCTTTATTTGTGCGGACAGGAGCGTAGCCGAAACTTTCAAGCTCAGCAATCACGTAATTAATAATGTGGCTTGTGTAGCCAGTAGGTGAAGGAATATTTGCAAGTTTTGTAATATAATTAACTGTTGTTTTCATGAATTCTCCAATACATTTCTTATAACTGACCTCATTATACCATTTTTATGTTAATTTTTAGGTATTCTTAATCAGTTGTATTTCGTTTGATTAGTTTTGGTGCGACTTCTCTATGTTGAATCGTCTGGTGTTTGCCTTTGGTCTTACGGTGTTCTTGGATTAAATCTTGTAAAATATCAAGGGTAGTTTCTGTGATTTTAGAGATGTCTTGCTTGATACTTGATAAAGGTAAAATAGCTTCGCTTGCAATTGGCGAATCGTCAAAACCGATGATTTTGTAATTATCTGGCAAGCAACCGTATTTTTGGAAAACAGCATTTAAGAAAATGTTGGCATAAGTATCATTGGCTAGGAAAATTCCTTTACGTTTACCAGCGTAGTTTTTATCGATTTCTTTAAATAACTGGGTGATGCTTTGACTGATTTCGCTGTAGTTGCTACCAAGGTCTTTTTGATAGATTTGATAAGGAATATCGCTATCGCTAGAAATGGTTTTAAACCCAGCGATACGACCATAAGCAGGGATGTCCTCATTGACGAAGTTATTGATGTGAATGAGAATATCACAATTATTTTTTATCAAATGGCTGGTTGCTTGGACCCCACCAAGGTAGTTGTCGGTATTGACGCTACTGATAAATTGCGCTTCGCGCTCGATGCTAACGATAGGGATATTGTAAGATGCTAGTTCTTCTGATGGAATCGTATGACTAAGGATAATCAAACCTTGAATGTTGTAGGCTTGGAGTTCTTGGATATACTGACGTTCTAACTCGATATCATCATCGCCAAGGAAGACCAGGAACTTATAATGATTATCTGAGTAGCTAGTCAAAATTTGATTTAAAATGGCTGAGTAATAGTGAAGGTAGAGGTTTGGAATGATGATTCCGATGAATTCAGTCTGTCCCTTAGCTAGAACTTGAGCGATTTTATTTTCTTGGTACCCCAAATCATCAAGCGCTTTTTTGATAATGCTACGGTTTTTTTCAGTCAGTGAGTCAGGGTTGTTAAAATAGCGCGAGATTGTTGTTTTTGAAAAATTGGTATATTTTGCAATATCGGAAAAAGTGATTTTTTGTTTACTCATACAGTGTTCCTTAAGTCTTCTTTATAATCTATAGTATATATCTAAAATCCTTTTAAGTCAAAGAAGTAACCGGTTATATTTTTGGAACTTTTTTTAAAATGCTATTGACAAGGCAAACATTAAGGAGTAAACTTTAGATAAGGTAACCGGTTACATTACAAATAACTTTGGAGGGTGTTATGCGTAGAAGGCTCTTAAAAACATTAATGGTATCACTTTCTGCAGGGCTTTTGTTAACAGGATGCGGCAACAGTAAACCTGAAGTTGGCAGTATAAAGGGGTATGACAAGGGAGAAGAGTATCTATCAATCTGGGTTCATTCAATTGAAGATACCGATGAAGGACAGGCTTATAAAGAATCGGTCAATACCTTCAATAAAAAATACAATGGTAAATATTTTGCGGACATTGAATTTATTCCTCGAAATGATAGCGGTGGTGGTTATTCTGATAAAATCAATGCCTCTGTTATGTCTGGAGGATTACCTGATGTGTTGACGGTAGATGGTCCCAATATCGCAGCTTATGCAGAAAATGGTATTATTCAACCTTTGGCAAAATTATCGAATAAGGAAAAGAGTGCTTATCTTGACTCGATCATTGCTCAAGGAACTTATGATAATAAACTCTACGCTTTGGGAGCTGTAGAGTCTAGCGTGGGGCTTTATTACAATAAAGATATTTTAGCTGAGGCTGGTGTTAGTGTACCTGACGCTAATCACCCGTGGACTTGGTCAGAGTTTTTAGAGGTCTTGAAGAAAGTTCAACCGATTTGTGAAGAAAAGGGGGGCTATCCTTTGGATATGACTTTCCCAACGGGTGAGACAACGCTTTATTTCTATGCACCGTTTTTCTGGTCAAATGGAGGTGACTTTGTTGACAAGAGTGGTTTGAAAGTTGATGGCATCTTTAATTCAAAAGAAAATCTAGAAACGGTTAACTATTTTAAACAAATTCTAGCAAATGGCTACATGTCGAAAGTTGCTATTAGTAATTTATTTGAAAGTGGACGTGCAGCTTTCAAAATCGATGGCGCGTGGGAAGTTAATTCGGTTTATACAAGTTATGAACAATTAAATCTTGGTGTTGCTCCATACGTTGTTTCAGATAACTGGGATGGTGGTCGTTACACACCAACGGGATCTTGGGCATTTGCAGCTTCTAAAACGACAAAAAATATTAAAGGGGCAACAGAATTGGTTAAGTGGATGAGTGGCGCTGAAAGTGGCGAACGTCTTTGGGATAAAACCAAGAGTTTCCCTTCAACTTACGAAGCTTACAATCATATCAGTACGTTCTCTGAAGATGCAAACTATGCCGCACTTTATAACCAATTGAAAGATTATGGACATCCTCGCTCAATCACACCAGTTTATCCGCAAGTTAGTGACCGTGTTCAGGCAGTTCTAGAAGATAGTGTTCTCTCTGGTGCAGATGCCAAGGAAGAACTTAATCACGCGGTTGATAAAATCGATGCGAAATTGAAACGTTATGTTCTTGAGGAGAAAGAAAATGAAAAAGAATAAAGCTGAATCTATTATGGGGATGGCCTTCTTTGGCCCAGCTCTGGTCTTGTTATCGGTCTTCCTATTTATTCCTTTGATTTTGACGTTTGTCTTTAGTTTTACGGATTTCTTTGCATTAAATCCTAGTATGACTCACTTTGTTGGTCTGGATAATTTTAAAGAAGTCTTTAAAGATGAGACTTTCCGAAAGGCTTTCTGGAACACAGTTAAATTTGTTTTAATTATTGTTCCACTACAGGGCGGTGGAGCTCTCTTGCTAGCTTTGATCATTAACAAAGTTACCCATTTCAAGAAATATTTCAAAGTGGCTTTCTTTGTTCCGGTTGTTATGTCTTTGACTGTTGTATCAACCTTGTGGATTCAAATTTATAGCCCAGAAGGAATTCTTAATGCTATTTTAGGATTCTTTGGTATTGATGCTCAGCCTTTTATCAATAGTGCTGACCAAGCGTTACCTTCTATTGCCATCATGAGTGCTTGGCAAGGTGTTGGTTATCAAATGATTATCTTCCTTGGTGGTCTTCAAGGAATCAGCCCATCACTTTATGAGGCAGCTGAAATGGACCATGCAACACCATGGCAAAAATTCAAGGATATTACTTTACCAGAATTAAAACCATTACTTGTTTTCGTCTTAATCACAGTAACAATTGGTGCCTTTCGTATGTTGGTTCAACCAATGGTGATGACTGGTGGTGGCCCTTCTAATTCAACTTATACTGTTGTGTACGATATTTACGAAACGGGTACTGTTAACTGGGAAATGGGACTTGCTTCAACTATGGCAATTGTCTTTGCTGTCTTTGTTATCATTTTAACTGTTATCCAAAATATCTTGACCAAAGACAAGGAGGAAAAATAATATGTTAACACAAAAGCAAAAGAGATGGAGTTGGATATTTTCAATAATTTTGCTCATTTTGTCCTTGTTCTTCCTCTTTCCAGTTATTTGGATGTTGGCTAATTCCTTTAAAGGTGATGCGGCTATCACCACTGATATGAATACCCTTAGAGCTTTTGTACCACCAGCATTAACAGGTTCATTTTTTGATAATTATGTGACTATTCTCTTTGATACACAGTTTATTCGTTACATGGTGAATACATTATTTTATGCAGCGATTTTAATTGTGCTTAGTATCGTTGTTAACGGACTTGCCGGCTATGCGCTTGCTAAAATAAAATTTCCATTTAGAGATCAATGGTTATTAATTATCCTAGCTTTGATGATTGTTCCAATGGAAACAACAATCACTATTCATTTCTTGATTATTGCTAAAGCAGGGCTTTTGAACACCATGCTTGGTTATATTTTACCAATGATTGTGTCACCGTTTAATATTTTCCTTTTCCGCCAAGTCTTTGTTGGACTTCCTGATGATGTCTACGAAGCTGCTCAATTGGATCATTGTGGTCCGGTCAAATATTTCTTTACCATGGTTTTGCCAATGTCTAAATCAGTAGTTGCAACGGTCAGCGTCTTTACTTTCCTAGGTGTTTGGAATGATTATCTCTGGCCATCATTGGTATTTACATCAAGCGACTTATTAACAGCACAAATTGGTTTAAATGCGATTACGTCAAATGATGCAACAACTGTTGGTCAAACTCTTGCCGTGATTACACTTGTTACTATTCCTGTTATTATCATCTATTCATTCTTCTCTAAATATATTGTCGAAGGTGTGATTTCAACAGGATCTAAGGAAGGATAAATCTTATGAGTTTTATTGAATTTAAAAATATTACAAAAAAATATAAAGGTAATGATAAAAATTCAGTGACTGATTTTACACTGGATGTTGATAAAAAGGAATTTATTGCATTTGTTGGGCCTTCTGGTTGCGGAAAATCAACAACGCTTCGTATGATGGCTGGTTTTGAAGAAATTACTAGCGGTGATTTGTACATTGATGGCAAACGTATAAATGAAGTGGCACCAGCTGATCGTGGGATTTCAATGGTTTTCCAAAACTATGCTTTATATCCTCATATGACAGTTGAAAAAAATATCTCTTACGGTCTTAAAAATATGAAAGTACCTGCCGATGAAATCAAACAAAAAGTTGATTGGGCGATTGATATTTTGGGACTTGAAGAATATCGCAAACGTAAACCTAAAAATCTTTCTGGTGGTCAACGCCAACGTGTAGCACTTGGTCGTGCGATTGTCAAAGACCAAAAAGTTTTCTTGATGGACGAACCGTTGTCTAACTTGGATGCCAAATTGCGTATCAGCATGCGCAATGAAATCAGTAAACTTCATCGCAAATTGGGGTCAACAACCATTTATGTTACTCATGATCAAGTTGAAGCGATGACTATGGCAGACCGTATTGTTATTATGAAAGATGGAGTTGTTCAACAAGTTGGGACACCGATGGACCTTTACGAACATCCTGTTAATAAATTTGTTGCTGGCTTTATTGGCGCACCACAAATGAATTTTTACAATGTGTCTGTAAATGGTCAAACCATTGTATTTGAAGATGGCAATAGCATGGAAATCCCTGAGGTTATTGCTAAGAAATTAGCTGGTCGCAAGCGTGTGATTATGGGAATCCGCGGTGAAGATATCAAATTTGACCCAGCAAACCTTGAAGTTTATGCAGGAAATGAACAAAAAGCTGTTATCAACAACACTGAGATTATGGGAAATGAAAATAACATTTATTTTGAATTTGGTGGTGAAACCACTGTTGCACGTGTGACAAAATACGACGTCAGTCAAATTGGTGATGACGTAACATTTGTCTTCATGCCACATAAATTGCATTTCTTTGACATTGAAACTGAAGAAGTGATTTAGAAAAGTAGTAGGAAGGATTGTTTAAACTTATGCACACGCTTGAAGAAGCACAAAATTATATTGAACAAAATCGTATTGATAAAAGAAAGCGCCCAGCATTTCATGTGACGGCACCGGTTGGCTGGATTAACGACCCAAATGGTTTTTCAACTTACCAAAATAAAGTACATTTGTTTTATCAATATCATCCCTATTCGACAAACTGGGGACCAATGCACTGGGGGCATGTTGTTAGCTCTGATATGATTAAATGGGAAGAGCGCCCTGTTGCTTTAGCGCCGGACCAAGCTTACGACCATGCTGGTGTTTTTTCAGGAAGTGCTCTGGAAACGCCAGAAGGACATGTTCTTATCTACACAAGTGTCGAAGAAAAAGAAGATGACACTGGCAATAAAACCGCTTATCAAACACAGTCTCTTGCAATCGGTGACGGTGAAAATTATCACAAAGTTCCCGAAAACCCTGTTATCCTTGGCAACCAACTCCCAGAAGGCTTCAATCAATCAGATTTTAGAGACCCTAAAGTCTGGTTCGAAGATGGTAAATATTGGTTGGTTGCAGGTAATTTAAGCAAAGAAAAGCATGGACAGATTGTTCTCTTTTCGAGTGACGATTTACGCCACTGGCAGTATGAAAATGTTTTGGCAGGCGATGAAGATGGTGTTATCGGAAAAATGTGGGAATGTCCTGACTTTTTCAAATTAGATGGAAAACATGTCTTAATCACTTCGCCACAAAACATGTCAGCGACAGCGTATGAATTTCATAATGGACACAACGCGGTTTATTTTGTTGGTGATTATGATGAAGAAACACACACCTTTGACAAAGGTTGCCCACATGCGCTTGATTATGGTTTAGATTTTTATGCGCCTCAGACGACTCAATTGCCAGATGGTCGTCGCATCTTGGTGGCATGGATGAAGTCATGGGATTCGCTAGCTATTCCTGATGGGCAAGAATGGCAAGGCATGATGACTCTTCCACGTGAATTATCTCTTGAAAATGGCCAACTCGTCCAACGACCAATTCACGAATTATCTGATTACCATACCAATACACTTGAATTTTCAGGAGTTATTAGCAAGTCATTTGAAATGATTGAAGGGGTTTCTGGTCGTCAGATTGACATGACCTTGCGTTTATCTGGAACTGCTTATATATCATTTACCATTGATTTGGCAGTTGGTGTCAATCATTATACACGATTTACTTACAATCGCAGTCTTAATACGATTGAGGTGGACCGTACCTATTCCGGGTTGCAGGCTGATTTGAATTGTCAACGCAAAATGACGGTTTCATCTGCTGATAGCATTGAGCTACGTTTCATTTTGGATAGCTATTCGATTGAGTTATTTGTCAATGACGGTGAAAAAGTCATGTCGACAGAGATTCAAACACCACTTGATTCACAAAAAATTCGTTTCTTCAGTGATGGTGAAACCAAGCTATCTTTGGTGAAACACGATATTATTATTCCTTAACCTTGCGACTAAATTATCTATAATCCTAATCTCCTCAAAGTAGATAATGTAATCATAGAAAAAAGCAAGTGAGACATCCAAGACTCATAATCCCCTTGGATAAGTTTCACTTTCTTTTTGTGTATTCACAATAATCTCTGCCAAACGTTCAATATCAGCACTTGTGCCTCGAAGTTCAAAATCACCAAGCATTGGAAAACCAAAGCGCTTAGCGTATTGTTTAGCTGTCAAGCAATACTGCTCGTTGAAGTTGCGATTGCCAGAGCCAATGATTCCAAAGCAGTGTTTGTAGTTATCGTGTGCTGCGATAAAATCTCCCAAAGGATTTGTCAAAATCTCAACATCACCTGAGTCAACCCCGTTTCCACCTTCGAGATAAGTCGGTAAAACTGCGATAAAAGGTGATGTGACTGGAAAAGTTTCATGCTTAAGTTCTTTGATATTGATAGTTTTGCTTTCAAGTTGGTAATGTTCTTTTAAGTATTCTCCTAAACGTTTAACAAAACTTTGAGTGTTGCCACTTAGGCTGATATAAGCAATGGTTAATGTATTTTCTGTCATAAAATTCCTCATGATTGTTTTACTTTTAGCCAATTTATCATATTAGAGATGGATAGACAAGCAATTAGATTTGAAAATAGGAGTAGTACTGTTTTGCGAAAATGCATAAAAGTTTACTCTTTTATTTTAAAACACTAGACTTATTAAAGTAACTGTGATATACTTTTATTAAAGATGTTGGTAGCGCAATCATTTACAGTTACTAAGTCTATTATTTAAAAGGGGAGAATAACCATGGCAAAAGCATTAATTATCTGTGTTGCCGGAATGTCATCATCACTTATGGCACAAAAAACAACAGATTATTTTAAAACACAAGAAAAAGACATTACTGTTGAAGCAATCAGTTCAAACGAAGGGGAACGTGTGATTACTGATGCTACTTATGATTTGTACCTTGTTAGTCCACAAGCTACAATGTATTACAACCAATTTGCGGCAGCGGGTGCAAAATCAGGGCGACCTGTTGTCAAAGTTCCACCACAAGCTTACGTTCCAATCCCAATGGGTGTTGAGAAAATGGCTAATTTGATTTTGGAAAATATTTAATGAGGTGCTGCTAGATATGACTGAAGAAGAATTACAACTTGCTGCTTTTGAAATTATTTTACACAGTGGCACAGCCCGCACCTCTGTTCACGAAGCTCTTGATGCTATGAAAAATGGAGCATTTCAAGAGGCTGAAGAAAAATTAGCTGCAGCTGATGAAGAACTTTTACAGGCTCACCATGCTCAGACTGATTTGCTACAGAAATATGCAAGCGGTACCGAAATCAAAATTGAAATCATCATGGTTCACGCACAAGACCACTTGATGACAACAATGACACTGAAAGAAGTTGCCATCGAAATGATGCACATGTACAAAAAAATCAACGCTTAAACAAACACCATCTTTGATGGTGTTTTCTTAAATGAATTGCATTAAATAACACCTTATCGTTATCTGATAAGGTGTTATTGTGAAATTAATAAAAGGATTTATGAGGAAAGCTCTTCTTTGAGGAGTAAGTAGAGCTAGGAATTGTTGAATTCTACTGGGATTAAGGTAGTGAATTAATCTTCAAATCCGTTATCGATGGTTACTTGTTTGAACCATTCACCAGATTTTTTAATAGTTTTGATTTGTGTATGGATATTATTTGAGATGAAACCGTAGCGGTTACGGTAAGCATTCATCCAAGACCAGCAATCGATTGGTGTCCAAAGGTGATAGCCAAAGCAGTTTGAACCTTCTTGGATACCACGGTGAAGGCAAGCCAAGTGTTCTTTGATGAAGTCGATGCGGTAATCATCTTGGATTTTTCCATTTTCATCCATGAAGCGTTCTTCGCGAGAAACACCCATACCATTTTCTGAGACAAACCAAGGGATATTTTTATAGTTATCACGAATGTTAATGGCGATGTCGTAAATGGCTTCTGGGTAGATTTCCCAACCTTTGTCGATGTTCATGCGACGACCTGGCATGTTGTATTCGTCATAGTAACGATTTGGCATCCAAGCACCGACAGAATTTGGTGCGATGTCTGGTGCTTTCACACGATTTGGGTGATAGAAGTTAACACCTAAGAAATCAATGGTATTTTCTTTAAAAATTTGAGCATCTTCAGGTTCTGTTTGCCAGATGACGCCATCTTTTTTGAGAACTTCTTCAAGTTCTTCTGGGAAATGCCCATTGATTGCTGGCTCAAGGAACATTTTGTTGTTCCAAAGTTCAGCAAAGTGTGCAGCAGCTTGGTCTTCTTTAGAATCAGAAGCAGCATAAGTTGGTGTTAAGTTTAAAACTGTACCAATGCGACCACCGTCTTTGTCTAAACCAAGTTCTCTGAATTTAGCGATGGCTTTTGCTGAAGCGATGTTTAAGTTGTAGGCAACTTGAACAGCTTTTTTACCATCAACTAATTTTGGATAGTGGAATTGATAGAGGTATTCACCGTCGACAACAACCATTGGTTCGTTGTGAGTTGTCCAGTCTTTGACGCGGTCACCGAAAGCCTTGAAAGCTTGTTCAGCAAAACCAACATAAAGGTCAACCACGTAGCGTGATTCCCAACCTCCATATTTGTGATAAAGCTCGACAGGTAAATCAAAATGGTGTAGGTTCATAATTGGACGAATGCCATTTTCGATGAAGCAGTCAATAACGTCATTATAGAAGTCTACTGCATCTTGATTAACGGTATTTTTTTCGAGGTCATCAATCAAGCGTGTCCATTGAATAGAAGTACGAACACTGTTGAGACCGATTTTCTTCATCAAAGCAATGTCTTCTTTGTAACTATTATAGAAGTTTGATGCTGTGTCTGGACCAACTTGGTTGTAAAAAGCTTCAGGTTCTATTTCGTACCAGTAATCAAACATATTGGCATGTTTTTTATGGAAACGACCCTCGCTTTGAGGACCAGATGTCGCAGCTCCCCACCAGAAGTCTTCTGGAAATGTGTAAGTTGCCATAAGATTCTCCTTAAAAATATATATATTTTGATTTTACAAGTACAATTATACACTTTTTAAAATAGAAGACAATATTTTTATATAAAAAAACTAGACTTTTACAAAAAATAAGTTATAATGATAATGTAAAAACAAACTTAATGGAAAGAGGAGTGTTTATGAACAAGTTTCTAGATGCTATCAGTGACAAACTTTTGCCTTTGGCAAACAAATTGGCTTCCAATCGCTACTTGTCGATTTTACGTGATGCCTTCATGCTTGCCTTCCCGTTGACCATGTTTGGATCAATTGTTGTCGTTATTTCTAACCTTCCTTTTTTAAACGATGGTACGAAAGCGCTTTTATCAAGTCTGTTTGGTAATGCACAAAATGCGACAATGTCGATTATGACCGTCTTTGTAACCTGGGGGATTGGTTACTACCTATCTAAATCATATGATGAAGATGGTATTTTTGGCGGAGCAATTGCATTTGCAAGTTTCCTTCTTTTAACACCGTTTTACACTTTGACAGATAAAGGTCAAGAAGTATCTAACGTTCTTAGCCTAGATCGCTTAGGGGCAAAAGGCATGTTCCTAGGAATGATTGTGTCATTTATCGCAACTGAAATTTACTGCCGCGTTAGCAAAAAAGGTTGGCAAATTAAAATGCCTGACAGTGTGCCACCTGCAGTTGCAAAATCATTTGCTGCTTTGATTCCAGCAGTTTTGACATTATCAATCTTCACAGCGCTTAATGCAATCGTAACAGGTGCTTTCAGTACAAACCTTCACGATGTGATTTATAATGTTATCCAAATGCCTTTGGTTGGTCTTGGTAGTAGTATTTGGGCGACACTTATTGCCATCTTTTTTATCCAATTCTTGTGGTTCTTTGGTCTTCACGGACAAATCCTTGTTAACTCTGTTATGGACCCAATTTGGAACACTTTGATGTATGATAACTTGGATGCTTATAAAGCAGGTGAACATATTCCTCACATTATTTCAAAACCATTCATGGAAACATTCACTGTTGGTCTTGGTGGTTCAGGGATGACTCTTGCGGTTGTTATCATCATGGCATTTATCATGAAGAAAAAACAATACCGTGACGTTGGTCGTTTGGCACTTGGTGCTGGTATCTTTAACGTTAATGAACCTGTTATCTTTGGTTTGCCAATCGTTTTGAATGCTACAATTCTTATTCCTTGGGTGATTTCACCAATCATCGTTACAGCTCTTAACTACTTCGTAATGGCAATTGGCCTTGTTCCTGCACCAACAGGAGTATCTGTTCCTTGGACTGTGCCAGTCTTCTTTAGTGGTATAATTGCGACAAACTCACTTGCTGGCGGTCTTCTTCAAATTATTGACTGCTTGATTGTCGGATTTATCTGGCTACCATTCTTGCATATGCTGGACAAACAACCTGATTCTGCGCTATAATAAGACTATAAGTTTTAAAAATTAGTCTATATAAGTGGAATAGGAGCGATCTATGTCAAAATATGAAGAGATTGCAGGGATTATTCGAACAAGGATTTCAGACGGAACTTACCCAATTGATTCGATGCTGCCGATTCAATCTAACTTGGCAAAAGAATTTGGGGTAAGTCGAATGACTATCAAAAAAGCTATTGAGATGTTAACCATTGAAGGTTTGGTCCTTTCAAAACAAGGTAATGGAACGAAAGTTTTAAATTCATCGTTTTGGGATAAAGAGGATTCGAGATTTCGATTGAACAACTACAATGGCTTAAGCCACGACATGAAGGATGATTCTCGCAAATTAACGAGCAAAATCATTGAATTTACCGTTGAATTTCCTGATGTGGAGATTGCTGAACGTCTTCAGGTCGAACAATCAGCACCAGTTTACAAAATTATTCGTCTACGTTTGCTAGATGGTAAACCATATGCTCTTGAGCATACTTATATGGCGTGTGACTTGGTTCCTGGATTGGATGATAGCATTTTGTTGGCATCGGTTTATGATTATCTTTGGAACACTTTGCATCTTAAATTTGCTGGATCTTATCGTCATATCACTGCTGAAAAACCTGATCAATACGATAAAGACCATTTAGCTTGTCGGGATGATGATCCTATTTTGCAAGTGGAACAAGTTGTTTATTTGGAAAATGGTAGACCAATTGAGTATTCACGCACGAGAAATCGTTATGATGTACGCGGATATTCACTGTTGGATGTTAAGAATATTTAGCTGGGAAACCCAAAAGAACTTTGGGTTTCTTCGTGGTAGACAAGCAGATTTGCTTGAAGAAAGGAAATTTTTTATGGCAGAACCATTATTTTTAAAAGCACAAATGCATGATAAAATTTGGGGCGGAACAAAACTTCGCGACGAATTTGGTTACGATATTCCGACTGAAACGACTGGTGAATATTGGGCTATTTCAGCTCACCCAAATGGTGTTTCAATTGTGGATAATGGTACATATAGAGGTGAAGGTTTAGATAAACTTTATCGTGAGCACAAAGAACTTTTTGGAAGTCCAAAATCAGAAGTCTTTCCATTATTGACAAAAATTCTTGATGCTAACGATTGGCTTAGTGTACAAGTTCACCCAGATGATGCTTATGCCCTTGAACATGAAGGTGAACTCGGTAAGACAGAATGTTGGTATGTCATTGCTGCTGATGAAGATTCAGAAATCATTTATGGTCATAATGCCAAATCAAAAGAAGAACTTGCTGAGATGATTGAAGCAGGCAAATGGGACGATTTGTTGACAAAATTTCCAGTCAAAGCTGGTGATTTCTTCTACGTACCAAGTGGTACAATGCACGCTATCGGTAAAGGTATCTTGATTTTGGAAACACAACAATCAAGTGATACAACTTATCGTGTTTACGATTTTGACCGTCGTGATGCGGCTGGAAACCTTCGCGACTTGCACATTAAACAATCAATTGATGTTCTAACAATTGGTGAACCTGCAAACAGCACACCTGTGACTGTAGATGTGGATAACTTGAGTTCAAGCCTTTTGGTGTCAAATGAATTCTTCGCTGTTTACAAATGGGTTGTGTCAGGTGCCGTAAACTTTACCCAAACAGCGCCATATTTGTTAGTAAGTGTTCTTTCAGGTCAAGGTAGCTTGACTGTGGATAACCGTGTTTATAACCTTAAAAAAGGTGATCATTTCATCTTGCCAAACGATGTAAAATCATGGCAACTTAATGGCGATTTAGAAATTATCGCTAGCCATCCAAATGAAAAATAAATGTTCGTAAGTATGAGTGAAATAAAAAATCCGAGAGACATTCTGAACCGCACCCCAAAAGTTAGACACAAAATCTAACGATTGGGGTGCTTTTTGTATGAAATTAACTTATGAAGATAAACTAGAAATCTATAAACTCAGAAAACAAGGTGTGTCTTGGCCTCAGCTGGTTCAAACCTATGATGGTATTTTTTATTCCAACGTTACGAAGTTTGGGGATAACTTGTTGATAACCTGCTGCCCAGTTTGAACTATCCCAAGCTCCGCCCCATTCATTGGCAGTATTTAAGATGACGTGGTCTTCGTTTCCAATGAGAGCATCTTTCATTTCCATCCAGTAATTAGCAGTATTTTCCAAATATTGAATGTTATCTGAATCAGTAGCATCGTGTGCTTCGACGATAGCAATCAAGTGGTTGTCTTTACAAAGTTTGATGAGTTTTTGAATTTCTGCTAGTGAAGTTTTGCTGTATTGCTGCCCGTCTCCCATAACGATACGAATACAGTTTTATTAGTTTTCTCCTCCTAAAAAAGTTTTAGGCCCTTATGTTTTGAATGTAACTTTTTTCCGCGGTTAATAAAGTAATTGTATACAAATAATCAAAAAAAGTTTCAGGAAGCGCATTAAAAAAAGCATAACAGAATTATTTGTAAAAATATATACTTTTATAAAATAAGATGATAAAATGGAGCTGTCAAAAGAAGGAGGTGGCGAATAGCTTATTGATTGACAAATTTATTATCCGATAATTGAAAAATTTTATTAGTTAACCATAAAAATCAGAGTAACTTTTAAAATCTCCTGGGCTGTTTTGATTTTTTATGGTTACATTTTATGGGAAAATGTATTATTTGCAAGAAATTATCAATTAACATTTGGAACTTTAGCTCTTCTAGTTTAAAATATAGATAATAATATGCATTAGTTTATATATTAGATTTAGAGGAGAAGTAATGGAAAAATATAACCTTATTGCAAATGATGTGCGTAAGAAAATTTTAGAAGGTGTTTATCAACCGAATGAACAACTGCCTTTTGAAAAAGATTTTTGTCGCACGTACAAGGTTAGTAAGATGACGGTCAAAAAAGCCTTAGATATTCTCGTTACAGAAGGCTTGATTTACAAACGTCGTGGGGCAGGGACTTTTGTTATGGACCTGTCAGTTGAAAAAATGAAGAAAATGTTGATGGATATCCAAATGATGGGGACAACAGCATTTTATCCAGACAAAAAAATTACAAGTCGCGTGATTGATTTTACGGTTGTGAAAGCAGATGCGAAAATTGCAGAAAAACTAAAAATTAAGGAAACAAGCTTCGTTTATAAAATTCATCGTGTCCGCTTAGTTGATGATAAACCAACGGTTATCGAAGAAACTTACATGCCAATCGATTTGATTACAAGTTTGAAAATCGAGCATGTGGAAAATTCGATTTATGATTATATTGAAAATGATCTTGGTTTAAAAATTCAATCAGGCCACCGTACGATTACTGTTCGTCGTACGACGGATGAGGAAGCTAATTACTTGTCACTTGAAAAAGGTGACCCAGTAGCAGTAGCTGTTCAAACGGGTTATTTAACAAATGGTGCTGCGTTTGAATATTCAATTAGTACACATCGCTACGATGAATTTTCATTAGAGATTGTTTTAACACACCGCTAGCAGTGTTTTTGCTAGGTAGAAATGGAGAAGAAAATGAATTTAGCCGTGTTTGATATTGGTGGAACTTCTGTGAAATATGGCCGTTACCAAGATAGTGCCATTGATAAAAAAGGTTCCTTTCCAACTCCCAAAACTTGGGAAGAAATGAAAAAAAACTTGCATCGTGTCTTTACAGAATTGTCAGATGCAGATACCAAAGGGGTTGCTATTTCAAGCCCTGGTGCTGTGGATACTGAAGAAGGTGTGATTAAAGGATTTAGTGCTATTCCATACATTCATAACTTCAAGATTATTGATGAATTGGAAGCTATGTTTGGCCTACCTGTGACTATCGAAAATGATGCTAACTGTGCTGGCCTTGCTGAAAGTCAATTTGGTATCGGAAAAGATAGCAAAAAATCAATTTATTTCATTCTTGGGACAGGTATTGGTGGTGCAGTTTGCCTTGATGGTAAATTGTACAAAGGAAGTAGTCTTTACGGTGGTGAATTTGGTTTCATGATTATCAAAGACGGCATTACGCTTAGTAACCTAGCTAGTCCCGTTGCCGTGGCTAAAAAATACGCTAAAGAGCATGGCTTGACTGATTTTACTGGCAAAGATTTATTTGATTTAGCAGATGCTGGCAATAGTGATGCTAAGGCTGCCTTGTCAGAAATGTATGATGTCATTGCTATCGGTATTTTCAACTGCCTTGTCAGCATTAACCCTGATTTGGTTGGTATTGGTGGCGGTATTTCTGCGCGTGAAGATTTGGTGCCAGAGCTTGATAAACGTATCAAAGCTTTGATTGAAATAACAAATGCGCGTGAATTAGACTATCAATTAAAAGTCTGTCAATTTAGGAATGATGCCAATCTATTTGGAGCTGTTTCTAACTTTTTAAACACAAAGTGAGGCAGCCATATGGAAATTAGAAAGAATGACCGTATTGTCTTTTTTGGTGATAGTATCACTGAGTGGGGACGTGACAAAGCGGACCCAGTAAGTCTCGGAACTGGCTTTGTGAGCTTAGTAGCAGCTGATTTGTTGGAGCATCATAGAGATTTTCATTTACAATGTTTCAACCGAGGAATCGGTGGCAATAAAGTTCAAGATTTGTTGGACCGCGTTGATACTGACTGCCTTTCTTTGAAGCCAGATGTTGTGATTTTAATGGTTGGGATTAACGATGTTTGGCATTTAGTTGGTAAAGATGGTTTTGCTAGCGATAGCGAGCAAGAGCGTTTTGAGACGATTTATCGACAATTGTTGCAAAGTTTGAAGAGTGCGGGAGTTGAGCGAATTTTGCTGATGGAACCTTATGTTCTAGATTACCCAGAAGACCGTATGACTTGGCGTAAAGACCTTGATCCAAAGATTCAGATTGTCCGCCACTTGGCGCGTGAATTCAGTCTTAAATTAGTTCCGCTTGATGGTTTGATGAATGAGCAAGCTTTGCTTAATGGCAGACGCGAACTGACAGGTGAAGACGGTGTTCATCCAACCTTGGCAGGAGCAACCGTTATCGCTCAAGAAATTTTAAAACGCCTGACTTTTGTTTACTGACATAATGCACCAGATTTTGGTTGAAAACTAAAAAGTTGACCTGAACAGTTTTTGGTTCAGGTCTTTTTATCTAATGCATTGGTATTTTAGGGTATTTAATGTTAAAATAATAGACAATATCAACAATCTGTATGCGTAAGAAGAGGTCATTATGGCAAAAAATGTAAATTTAACAGGAGAAGAAGTCGTTGAGCTGACAGCTCAGTACATGAGCGAATCTGATGTTCAAATGGTCCAAAAGGCGTTGGATTATGCTACTAAAGCTCATTTTTACCAAGTCAGACAATCTGGTGAGCCTTATATCATTCACCCGATCCAAGTAGCGGGCATTTTAGCGGAACTTCATTTGGATGCGGTAACAGTGGCTTGTGGTTTCTTGCACGATGTGGTAGAAGATACCGAGTTGACTTTGGAAGACATTGAAAAAGAATTTGGACGCGATGTGCGTGATATCGTGGATGGAGTGACCAAGCTTGGTAAGGTTGAATACAAATCACACGAAGAACAATTGGCAGAGAATCATCGTAAAATGCTGATGGCGATGTCAAAAGATATTCGCGTTATCTTGGTCAAATTGGCAGACAGGCTACACAATATGCGTACGTTGAAACACTTACGTAAGGATAAGCAGGAACGCATTTCGCGTGAAACCATGGAAATTTACGCACCTTTGGCACACCGTTTAGGGATTAGCCGTATCAAGTGGGAATTGGAAGATTTGTCTTTTCGTTACCTTAATGAAGTCGAGTTTTACAAGATTTCTCACATGATGAAGGAAAAACGTCGTGAAAGAGAAGCCTTGGTTGACGAGATTGTCAAAAAAATCAAGGACTACACGCAAGAACAAGGGCTTTACGGCGATGTTTATGGACGTCCAAAACACATTTACTCAATTTACCGCAAGATGCGTGACAAAAAGAAACGCTTTGATCAGATTTATGATCTAATTGCCATTCGTTGCATCATGGAAACACCAAGCGATGTTTATGCCATGGTGGGTTACATTCACGAATTGTGGCGCCCAATGCCAGGACGTTTCAAAGACTACATTGCGGCTCCAAAGGCAAATGGTTATCAATCAATCCATACCACTGTTTATGGTCCAAAAGGTCCCATTGAAATCCAAATTAGAACCAAGGAAATGCACCAAGTCGCCGAATATGGTGTAGCTGCTCACTGGGCTTATAAAAAAGGAATCAAAGGCAAGGTTGACAAGCAAGAACAAGCGGTCGGCATGAGCTGGATTAAAGAGCTTGTGGAATTGCAAGACGCTTCAAACGGTGATGCCATTGACTTTGTGGATTCTGTTAAGGAAGATATTTTCTCAGAGCGCATTTACGTCTTTACACCGACAGGTGCCGTGCAAGAATTGCCAAAAGATTCTGGTCCGATTGATTTTGCCTACGCTATCCACACACAAGTAGGTGAAAAGGCAGTTGGTGCCAAGGTTAATGGACGCATGGTTCCCTTGACGGCTAAATTAAAAACAGGTGATGTCGTTGAAATTGTCACCAATCAAAATTCATTTGGGCCTAGCCGTGACTGGATTAAGATTGTTAAGACCAACAAAGCTCGCAATCGTATTCGTCAATTTTTGAAAAACCAAGACAAGGAACTCTCGGCCAATAAAGGTCGTGAGTTGTTGGTGGATTATTTTCAAGACCATGGTTACGTTGCTAATAAATATCTAGATAAAAAGCATATCGAAGCGATTTTGCCACGTTTTAGTGTGCGCAGTGAGGAAGCCTTGTATGCAGCTGTTGGATTTGGCGAAATCAGCGCCGTTGCTGTCTTTAATCGCCTGACTGAAAAAGAACGTCGTGAGGAAGAGCGTGCGAGAGCCAAAGCCGAAGCCGAAGAATTGATGAAAGGCGGCGAAGTCAAGACTGAAAACCGCGATGTTTTGAAGGTTCGCAGTGAAAATGGCGTGATTATTCAAGGGGCGTCAGGTTTGCTGATGCGTATCGCAAAATGTTGTAATCCTGTACCAGGTGATCCTATCGAAGGCTACATTACAAAAGGTCGCGGGGTTGCCATTCACCGTGCTGATTGCCATAATATCAAGAGCCAAGAGGGCTATGAAGAACGTTTAATTGAAGTGGAGTGGGACGATGCTAATTCAAGCAATGACTACTTGGCGGAAATTGATATTTACGGCTTGAACCGTTCAGGATTGCTCAATGACGTGCTACAAGTCGTGTCAAATGCGACAAAAAACGTATCAACCGTCAATGCCCAACCAACTAAGGATATGAAGTTTGCTAATATCCATATTAGCTTTGCTATTCCTAATCTAACAGCTCTGACAAGCGTGGTTGATAAAATCAAAATCATTCCCGATGTTTATTCTGTTAAGCGAACAAATGGGTGATGTTTTCTGTTAAATAAAGCACAGACTCCCAGTAGTTTTGTTCACTATTGGGGGTCTTTCGTCTAAGAAAGGTAATTAAAATGAAAATTGTGATGCAACGTGTCAAGCGTGCAGCCGTAAGCATCGATGAGGCTACTGTTGGTGCGATAGACCAAGGACTTCTATTATTGGTTGGCGTGGGACCAGATGACCAGCAGGAAGATTTGGATTATGCGGTGCGTAAAATCGTCAATATGCGTATTTTTTCAGATGATAATGGTAAGATGAACTTGTCAGTCCAAGATATCAAGGGCAAGATTTTGTCTGTTTCTCAGTTTACGCTGTTTGCAGAAACCAAAAAAGGCAATCGCCCAGCTTTTTCAGGTGCTGCAGAGCCTGAGATGGCAGAGAAGTATTATCAAGCGTTTAATGCTGCCCTATCCCAATTTGTCCCAGTTGAAACAGGGCAATTTGGTGCTGATATGCAGGTAAGTCTAGTCAATGACGGCCCTGTGACTATCCTACTAGACACCAAATCGCGCTAGTAATGTCTGTATTTAAAATGATTGGAGAGATATGTCAATAGAGAAATGGTTCCCTGAAGCTCGTCGTGACAAAGAGGACACGTCTGGTGAGGAGTGGATTGTTTTAGAGGAAAATGGTCAAAAGTGGTACCTTCCCATTGCCCAACTCAGTGAGCGTGAAAAAGCCTTGCTGCAGTTTAAGCAGGTGGCCATTTCAGATAATAGTCACACCAACCATCCTTGGTATCGGTATTTGGTGCAAAAAAAGGGCAATCCTCCAACAACCTACAAACGACTACAGATGATTTACATCGAGCATCCTTATGCCCTTCCCAAAGAGTTGTTCACGTTTTTTAAGGCGCTATTGCCTAATCTCATTACGGTGGTGACCTTGTCGGAAAATCGTAGCTTGCTCTTGCTCAATCAAGAACAACCAATGGTGGTTGAGGATGTCATTCAAGATGTGTTGCCGACTTTGGAGAGTGATTTTGGAACCAAGCTGACCGTTTTCTTTGGCAATTGCTGGAATTGTGTAAAAAAGGAAGATGCTCAGATTTATTTTGAGGAGGAGATGCGGCTTTTTTCAAGTGTCAAATTGTATGGTGGCAATGAGAGAACCAGTACTTTTCCAGAATTGCTCCTCTTAAACCTTGCGCATGCTTCAGATGTTCCTACGATTAAACGCACGCTGTTGGAGTGTATTGACAATAGCAAAGATATGCGTGATGTCATCGTGATGTTGTGGCAAGAGCAGGGGAATTTAGCTAAAACAGCTCAACACCTGTACATTCACCGCAACTCCCTTCAGTATAAGTTGGAAAAATTTCGCTTAGCTTCTGGTTTGAATGTGAAAAACTTAAATGATTTGACCTTGTCTTATTTGTTGGTCAAGATGTCTTAATTTTGGTCATCTTGCACAAAAAAACTTGGGCATTTTGTCTCTATTTTGTAAACGCTGCCTTTGCTATAATAAAAGCACATCGTTCAAAGGAGTAACAAAATGGTCGAATTAAATCTTAACCACATTTACAAAAAATACCCAAATGCAAGCCACTATGCTGTTGAGGACTTCAACCTTGACATTAAAGATAAAGAATTTATCGTCTTCGTAGGACCTTCAGGTTGCGGGAAGTCAACAACGCTTCGTATGGTTGCAGGTCTTGAGGACATCACAGAAGGTGAACTTAAAATTGACGGCGAAGTGGTCAATGACAAAGCACCAAAAGATCGTGATATTGCCATGGTTTTCCAAAACTACGCCCTTTACCCACACATGAGCGTTTATGATAACATGGCCTTTGGTCTGAAATTAAGAAAATACAAAAAAGACGATATTGACAAACGTGTTCGTGAAGCTGCTCAAATCCTTGGTTTGACCGAGTTTCTTCAACGTAAACCAGCTGACTTGTCAGGTGGCCAACGCCAACGTGTTGCCATGGGACGTGCAATTGTCCGTGACGCCAAAGTATTCTTGATGGATGAGCCTTTGTCAAACTTGGATGCGAAATTGCGTGTGTCAATGCGTGCTGAAATCGCTAAAATTCACCGCCGTATCGGGGCAACAACTATCTACGTTACCCACGACCAAACCGAAGCCATGACACTGGCTGACCGCATCGTTATCATGAGTTCAACGAAAAACCCTGACGGTTCAGGAACTATTGGACGCGTGGAACAAATCGGAACTCCACAAGAACTCTACAACCGTCCAGCTAATAAATTTGTCGCTGGCTTTATCGGAAGCCCAGCCATGAACTTCTTTGAAGCAACTGTTGACGGTGATACGCTAGTGAGCGATGGTGGCTTCACTGTGAAATTGCCAGAAGGCCAAAAGAAATTGCTTGAAACCAAAGGATACAATGGCAAACGCGTTATCTTTGGTATTCGTCCAGAAGACGTATCAAATAACCCATTGGCACGTGAAACTTACCCTGGCGCAACGCTTTCAGCTGAAGTGACCGTATCAGAGTTGCTTGGTTCAGAAACCATGCTTTACGTTCGTTCAGGTGGTGTTGAATTGGTAGCACGTACCGATGCGCGTGACGTTTTCGAACCAGGTCAAGCTGTTGAATTAACCTTCAACGTTGCCAAAGGACATTTCTTCGACCCTGAAACAGAAAAAGCTATTCGCTAATTTAACGCTATCCAAAACAGAACTCTTCTAGAATACAACCCAAAAAGCCTTACGTCTAACGACGGAGGGCTTTTTTGGGTTTTCATCATAAAATAAAGTTACTTACCAAATGAAATGAACTAGCACCACGAGTAAAAGGTATCCTAGCAGCCTTTATCACTGTTAATGTTTATAAATTCTGTGTGCTTCGTGACATCACCATCAAGATACCAAAAGAAGTACCTGGTACTATTTCTCAAACATTAAAAAAGTTGTTGTGGTTGAAACAGCTTATGCCAATACTCTTGACAATCTTGACCAAAAGACAAATGCTGTCACAGCAACAGAAGCAGCAGCAGCTGGTTACAAAGCTAGCCAAGATGGTTAGTACGAATTTTTGACAGATTTAGTTGATAAGATTAAGGATGTCAAAAATAACAATGGACTTGGTTTCTTCTATTAGGAACCACTCTGGTACAACGGTAACGTCTTGTGAGCTACGCAAGTGGGTATGTCACATCTTGGCGTTTCAGATATGACAGGTAACGAATGGGAAAATCAAGCTGTCTTCGATTTCCAAGGAAATGCTTTACGTGGCATCAAAGCCTTTAATTACTCTAATCTAACAAATCTCCTTCAAAACAATAGCTTTGAGTGGGATGGTTATACCGAAAGTCCATCATCTTGGAATGTTTGGAAAAATGGCCAAATTTCTGGGATTAAGACCGAAGTTTATGATAATACGCGTTATAAACTCAGCTTCTGGTCAGACAAAGCATATGAAAGTTCTATCTATCAAACAGTAGGAAATCTCAGTTCAGGTACTTACAAATTAAGCATCGATGCTATGGGTGATACAAGTCTTGAAAATGCAGAACTTTATATCAAAAACTACGGTGGCAACGAACAAAAAATCTCTCTCAAAGATTCAAATACTTGGAAAACCTATACCATTGACAACATTCAAATCACAAACGGACAGTGTGAAGTTGGCGCTTACGTCAAATCATCTGCCAACAAATGGTTAAACATTGATAACGTCCGACTTGTTAAAGTTGATTAAGAAAAACTCCCCCAAGAACTTAGTTCTAGGGGAGATTTCTGTTTTATTTTTTCAGCGCTCTTCGGTAATGGCTTGGGCTTTGTCCGAAATGTTTTTTGAAAGCCTTGCTGAAGGCGAGAGCGTCTGGAAAGCCTACAGCGTTTGCGATTTCTGATATGTGAAAAGTCGTGCTGGTAAGCAAATCAGCACTTTTTTCCATGCGGATTTGAATGAGATAATCCTTGAGAGAATAATCTGTTTCTTCTTTGAAAATCTTGTACAAGTAGGAGCGATTTAGATTGAGCTTTTTTGCAATCTCACTGATTTTTAATGGATTTCCATATTGTGTGTGAATGATTTTTTTAGCTTGCTTGATGTAATTTTGAATCAAAATACTGCTATCAGACATTGCTTTGCTTGGAAATTCTTCTATTAAAAATGCTAGCAATTTGTAAAGTTCAGCAATCAGCTGAAGCTCTGTAATGTCATCGAGTTTTTGATCACGGAATTGTGTTAATTTGACTAGCTGATCGAGGATTTTAGAGTTGAGCGTTGAATGACAAAAATAGTGTTCAAGAAGTTGTGTTTTATTTAAGATGCTTTCAGCTTTTGAGCCACTAAATCCAACCCAAAGATAAGTCCAAGGGTGCTTGCTATCAGCTTGGTAGAAGGTCACTTTTCCTTTTGGCAAAATGAACATATCACCTGTTTTAAGTTCGGTCATTGTGCCATCAATTTTGAAAGTTCCCTTGCCATCAACAATGAAATGAAGGACGTAGTTATCCCTAACAGTAGGTCCAAAAGAGTAGTTTTTATCACAAATCTCGACACCATAATGGTCGACGTTCAGGTCAAAATTATTCATGTCAAATTCGTTGTAGGTATTTAGAACATTCAAAGTATCAACTCCTTTATAAACAACATTTTACCATATTTGCCCAACATGATACAATTCAAGAGGTAACTAAATGATGGTAAAATTTTAGTAAACAAAGGGAGGAATTATCATGGGAATTCGCATCGAAGGGAATCTTTTTTACATTCAAAGTAAAGAGATGTCAATGATTATCGAAAATAAAGAAGGGGATTTGCTTCTTCGTCATATTGGAGGCAAAATCGCCAAATATCACGGCTCAAATGCTATTTTGGAGAAGGACCACGCTTTTTCAGGAAATCCAACTCCAGATAACCGCACCTTTAGTTATGATACACAACGCCAAGTTTTTGGCGTTCATGGATTCGGAGATTTCCGACAACCATCTCTAAAAATAGCACACGCTAATAACGAATTGACACAATTTAAGTTAACATCTAGTGAGATTTTAAATGGTGCAAAAGAAGCAACAGGATTACCTAATCCACATTCAACAGAAGATGCCGAAACTTTAGTTTTGACACTTGAAGACAAAGTCGCTGCGCTAGAATTAAAACTTTACTACACTGCTTATGCTGATTGCAGCACTATTTCAACTCATGCTGAGGTTCGAAATTTATCAGAGAAAGCAGTTGTTATCAATCGTGCTTTGTCAACCATGCTTGATGTGCCAGCTTCTGATTATGATGTGGTGACATTGCAAGGTGCTTATGCGCGTGAAAAAACGGTTCGTCGTCAAAAAGTTGAACAAGGTATTTTCACAGTTGCTTCAAATCGTGGTGCTTCAGGTCATTCACATACACCTGCTATGATTTTATGTGAGCATACAGCAACAGAAGATGCTGGTCAGGCTTTAGCTCTTCAACTGCTTTACAGCGGTAATTTCCAAGCTTTTGTCCAAAAAAATCAATTGAACGAAGTTCGTTTAGGTATCGGAATCAACGATGATAATTTTGCTTGGCAACTATCAGCTGGCGATAGCTTTGAAACACCAGTGGCTTTGATGACCTTTTCAAATCAAGGTCTTGGAAAACTTACTCAAGAAAGTCAATTGTTCATTCAAGATCACATCATGCCAAAACAATTTGCACATGCTGAACGTCCAATTCTCATTAACAATTGGGAAGCGACTTATTTTAATTTCAAAAAAGAAAAATTGCTTGATTTAGCTGACGAAGCAAGCAAACTTGGTATCGAGCTTTTTGTTCTTGATGACGGTTGGTTTGGTAATCGATTTGATGATAATCGTGCGCTTGGTGACTGGGTTGTCAACGAAGAAAAACTCGGTGGACCTCTGAATGACTTGATTGCTGAAGTGCATGCCAAAGGTTTGAAATTTGGTTTGTGGTTTGAACCAGAAATGATTTCTGTTGATAGTGACCTTTATCGTGCGCATCCAGATTGGGCTATTCAAGCTGAAGGTCGTGGTCATACTTATTCTCGTAATCAATTGGTGCTCAACCTTGCAAATCCTGATGTCGTAGCCTACATCAAGGCAGCTATTGATAAGATTTTGACAGAAAATACTATTGATTATGTTAAATGGGATTATAACCGTAACATCACAAATATCGGAAATGGTGATACTTATCTTGCGACCCAAATGCAATCTCATGCTTACATGCTAGGTTTGTATGATTTGGTGTCTTATTTGACAGAAAAGCATAGTAACATTCTCTTTGAATCTTGCTCAGGTGGCGGTGGTCGAAATGACCTTGGTATGATGCGCTATTTCCCACAAGTTTGGGCTAGTGACAATACTGATGCTATTTCACGTTTGCCAATTCAATACGGCTCAAGTTACCTTCACCCAACCATTTCAATGGGTTCTCACGTATCAGCAAGTCCTAATCACCAAATGGGTCGCACAACACCGATTGAAACTCGCGGTAATGTTGCCATGATGGGAAATCTTGGCTATGAACTTGATTTGACCAGCTTGCCACAAGCTGAAAAAGATGTAATTACTGCTCAAGTTGCTCACTACAAAGACATTCGTCCAGTGATTCAATTTGGTAAGCAATATCGCTTGATTAATCCAGAAGAAGGGTCAAATGAAGCAGCGGTTCAATTTGTTTATGAAGATAAGGTAGTTGTCACTTATGTTCGCACACTTTCAACCATTGAAATCATTGAAACAACACTTAAGTTGAAAGGATTGGAAGAAGAGGCAACTTACCAACTACAAGGGATAGATCAAGTCTTCTCAGGGGCAGAGCTCATGTATGCGGGCCTCACAACGATTCTCCCACAAGGTGATTACCTCAGTAAACAATACTATTTCGTGAAACAATAAGGAGGTTTTCCATGAAATGGCCTAAACGATTAATAGTGACTGGAGTGGCAATGTTGACAGCGGCAGCTGCTTTGACATTGACAGCTTGTTCAAAAAACAGTGATTCCTCTAATGATGGCAAGGTAACTATCGAATATTTCAACCAAAAAACAGAAATGGTTAATACGCTAAAAGAAATCATTAAGGATTTTGAAAAAGAAAATCCAAAGATCCATGTTAAAATGACCAGTGTGCCAAGTGCTGGTACCGTCCTAAAAACACGTATGCTTGCAGGCGATGCTCCAGATGTCATTAACATTTACCCTCAGAACGTTGATTTTAAAGAGTGGGCAAAAGCAGGTTACTTTGAGAATATGACTGGAAAATCATACCTTGAAAACATCAAAAATCATTACGAAAAAAATTATGCTGTCAACGGCAAAATTTATAGCGTCCCGCTATCAGCCAACGTTTCAGGGATTTATTTTAACAAGACAAAATTTGAAGAATTAGGCCTCAAAGTTCCAGAAACGTGGGATGAATTTGAAACACTTGTTAAACAAATTAAAACTGACGGTGAAACACCATTTGCGCTCGCTGGCAGTGAAGGTTGGACTTTAAATGGTTATCACCAATTAGCCTATATCAGTGTGACTGGCAGTGGTGATAAGGCAAATGATTATCTTCGTTTTTCTCCGGTGAATTTTATTTCAACTTCAGATAGTGAGGTTAAAGGGGTGCTAACGCGTCTATATTTGCTTGCTGATAAGGGTAATCAACAAACTAACTGGCAAGGTGCTTCCTACAATGATTCTGTAGTGGCGTTTGCAACTGGAAAAGCCTTGATGATGCCTGGTGGTTCATGGGCTTTAGCTGCCATCGAGCAACAAAATCCAGATTTTGAAGTATCAACATTTGCATTTCCTGGTGAAAAAGCTGGTCAGGAAGTAACTGTCGGTGCAGGTGATTTGGCCTTATCTATCTCATCATCAACTAAGCATAAAAAAGAATGTGAAGCATTCATTTCTTATATGGCTTCAGCTAAAGCAATGCAAAAATATTATGACGTCGATGGCTCACCAGTATCTGTAAATGGTGTGGTTGAAGACGAGAACTCTCCCCTTGCTCCGCTTTATCAATTAGCTTTTACAGATAAGCACTATGTTTGGCTTGGTGAAAATTGGACAAGCGAAGAAGACTTCTTTAGTTTGACAACCAATTATTTGATGAGCAAAGATGCTAAGCAATATACAGATGAATTAAATGTCTTTTTCAATCCGATGAAAGCCGATGTGACGAAGTAGGAGGAAACTAGAATGCGAAAATTTTTAAATAAATATTGGGGCTGGGTGTTCTTGATTGTTCCCTTGATTTTACAAGCAATTTTCTTCTATTTCCCAATGATTCAAGGTGCTTTCTACAGTTTTACAAACTGGACTGGATTGACTTACAATTTTGATTTTGTTGGTGTCAACAATTATAAAATCTTGCTAACGGATACCAAATTCTTTAAAGCTCTTGGCTTTACTTTGATTTTGACCATTGCGTTAATTATCGGTGAAATTGTGATTGGTATCTGGGTGGCGCGTGCTTTGAATGCTAAAATCAAAGGTCAAACGTTCTTTAGAGCTTGGTTCTTTTTCCCAGCTGTTTTGTCAGGGTTGACAGTGTCTTTGATTTTTAAACAGGTTTTTAACTATGGTTTGCCTGCTATCGGTGAAGCTTTGAACATTGAATTTTTGAAAACAAGTCTTTTAGGAACAACTGGCGGTGCTGTTTTTGCAGCAATCTTTGTTATGTTGTGGCAAGGTGTTGCCATGCCGATTATTCTCTTCCTATCTGGTCTTCAAACCATTCCAAGTGAGATTACAGAAGCGGCCGCAATCGATGGCGCAAACAGCAAACAAACGTTCTGGAACATTGAATTACCATATCTGTTACCAAGTATTTCTATGGTCTTTATCATGGCACTAAAAAGTGGCTTAACAGCTTTTGACCAAATCTTTGCTTTGACTGGTGGTGGACCAAGTAATTCAACAACATCAATCGGACTTTTGGTTTACAATTATGCCTTTTCAAGTAACCAATACGGTTATGCTAACGCAATTGCCTTGATTCTTTTTGCCATCATTGTTCTTGTTTCAGTGTTGCAACTTAAATTATCAAGTCGTTTTGAAGTATAGGAGTGAGTGAGAGATGAAAAAAGAAGAACGTTATAATACTTTTTGGAAATATGTGCTCTTAATTGCGGGTTCAATTCTGATTTTGATTCCTTTATTAGCAACTGTCTTTAGTTCATTTAAGACAACTAAGGATATCATGCAACATTTCTTTGCTTTTCCAAATCCTGTCACTCTAAGCAACTACACACGCTTGCTTGCTGATGGCATCGGACATTATTTCTTAAATTCAACGATTATCACCGTTGTATCAGTGATTTTGGTGACTTTATTTATTCCTGCGGCTGCTTATTCAATTGCTCGTAATATGAGCAAAAAACGTGCTTTCAATATCATGTACAGTTTGTTGATTTTGGGAATTTTTGTGCCATTTCAAGTTATCATGATTCCAATCACAGTAATGATGAGTCGACTTGGCTTGACTAATATTTGGGGTTTGATTATCTTGTACTTAACATATGCTGTACCACAAACCTTATTCTTGTATGTCGGATACATCAAGTTAAGTGTTCCTGACAGTTTGGATGAAGCAGCTGAGATTGATGGTGCTGATAAATTCACAACTTATCGCAAAATCGTCTTTCCAATGTTAAAACCAATGCACGCTACAACTTTGATTATCAATGCACTTTGGTTTTGGAATGACTTCATGCTTCCACTCTTGATGCTGAATAAATCATCAGACTCTTGGTCATTGCCACTTTTTCAATACAACTACACAGGACAATACCTCAGCGACTACGGACCAAGCTTTGCATCATACGTCGTTGGTATTATTACTATCACAATCGTTTACCTCATTTTCCAAAAACATATCATTTCAGGAATGAGCAACGGCGCAGTGAAATAAGGAGTCGACGCAGTGTCATTAAGACACAAGGAGGCTCATCTTTTTCACCCAGCTCGTAGCCCGAGTTCAACTTTTGCTGGGTGCTAAAATCCAAAAGGGTAAAGGAGTAACTATGACAATACAAAATAAAACAATGCTTATTACTTACTCAGATAGTCTGGGAAAGAATTTGAAAGAATTAAATGAAAATCTTGGCAAGTATTTTGGAGAAGCTGTCGGCGGGGTTCATCTTTTGCCATTTTTCCCGTCAACAGGTGACCGTGGTTTTGCGCCAGTCGATTATGATGAGGTTGATGCTGCATTTGGGGATTGGGATGACGTGAAGGCATTGGGTGAGAAGTATTATCTCATGTTTGATTTCATGATTAACCATATTTCTCGTCAATCAAAATATTACAAAGATTATCAAGAAAAGCACGAAGCTAGTGCTTACAAGGATATGTTTCTTAACTGGGATAAATTTTGGCCAGAAAATCGTCCGACACAAGCTGATGTGGATTTGATTTACAAGCGTAAAGACCGCGCACCAAAACAAGAAATTCACTTTGCGGACGGTTCAGTTGAGCATCTCTGGAACACATTTGGTGAAGAGCAGATTGACCTTGATGTGACAAAAGACGTGACCATGGATTTCATTCGAAAGACCATCGCGCATTTAGCTGAAAATGGTTGCGACCTTATTCGATTAGATGCTTTTGCTTATGCAGTTAAAAAATTAGATACTAATGATTTCTTTGTAGAACCAGAAATCTGGGAATTGCTTGATAAAGTCCGTAGCATTGCTGCGGAATCTGGTACAGAGTTACTTCCAGAAATTCACGAGCATTATTCGATTCAGTTTAAAATCGCTGAGCACGATTACTATGTTTATGATTTTGCCCTTCCGATGGTGGTTCTTTATAGCCTTTACAGCGGAAATGTTAATCGTTTGGCGAAATGGCTTAAAATGTCTCCAATGAAACAATTTACGACACTTGATACGCACGATGGTATTGGAGTTGTTGATGTCAAAGATATCTTGACGGATGAGGAAATTGATTACACGTCAAATGAACTTTATAAAGTAGGTGCCAACGTCAACCGAAAATATTCAACAGCCGAGTATAATAATCTTGATATCTACCAAATCAATTCAACTTACTATTCTGCGCTTGGGGATGATGACAAGAAATATTTCTTAGCTCGTTTGATTCAAGCTTTCGCGCCAGGCATTCCACAAGTGTATTATGTTGGCTTTTTAGCTGGTAAAAATGATCTTGAATTGTTAGAAAAAACAAAAGAAGGTCGCAATATTAATCGTCATTATTATAGCAGTAGCGAAATTGCAGAAGAAGTCAAACGTCCAGTTGTTCAAGCTTTGCTAAAATTATTTACTTTCCGTAATCAATCGGCTGCTTTTGACCTGGATGGTAGTATTGAAGTTGATGAACTTGATAGTCACACAATTCTTATTACACGCCGTAATCAAGGCAGTAGTGTTGTCGCACAAGCAAAGATTAATCTAAAAGATTTGACTTATCATATCACAGAAAACGGTCAAGAAATTACCTTTCTATAAAGCTAAAAGCAAGGGATTATCCTTGCTTTTCTCTGCATCTAGGTTTGAGTAATGCAAACGATTGCGTGAAACAAAAGAAAAAGCTAAAATAGAGACAAAGAATTCTAAAATGAGGTGCGTTATGGAAAAACATTGGTGGCACAAAGCAACGATTTATCAAATTTATCCAAAATCTTTTAAGGACTCAAACGGTGATGGAGTTGGTGATTTAAAAGGAATTATCAGTAAGCTTGATTACCTGCAAAAGCTCGGAATTACAGCGATCTGGCTCTCTCCAGTTTACCAGTCTCCAATGGATGATAATGGCTATGACATTTCAAATTATGAGGCGATTGCTGATATTTTTGGCGATATGTCTGATATGGAAGAATTGCTAGAAGAGGCAAAAGCGCGTGGTATCCGCATCATTATGGACTTAGTGGTTAATCACACGTCAGATGAGCACGCTTGGTTTGTTGAAGCGCATGAAAATCCTGATAGTAAGTATCGTGATTTTTACATTTGGCGTAATAAACCTAATGAGCTCGATTCTATTTTTGGTGGCTCTGCTTGGGAATATGATCGCAAAACTGGGCAATATTATTTGCACTTTTTCAGCAAGAAACAACCTGATTTGAATTGGGAAAATCCGCTGTTACGCCAGTCTGTTTATGATATGATGAATCGCTGGATTGACAAAGGTATTTCTGGTTTTCGTATGGACGTGATTGACATGATTGGGAAGATTCCTGACCGCTTAATCTCAAATAATGGTCCAAAATTGCACGACTACCTTAAAGAAATGCACCAAAAAACTTTAGCCGGAAAAGATTTGTTAACGGTTGGTGAAACTTGGGGAGCAACTCCGGAAATTGCTAAGAAGTATTCATCGCCAGCTGAGAAAGAATTGTCCATGGTCTTTCAATTTGAGCATATCGGTCTTCAACACAAGCCAAACGCTTCAAAATGGGAATACGAAAAAGAGCTAAATGTTCCTGCTCTCAAAGCTATTTTCAACAAATGGCAGACAGAACTGGAACTTGGTCAAGGCTGGAATTCCCTTTTCTGGGACAATCATGATTTGCCGCGCGTGCTTTCTATCTGGGGTGACACTGACGATTATCGTGAAAAATCAGCCAAGGCGCTAGCCATTTCCTTACACTTGATGCGAGGAACGCCTTACATCTACCAAGGAGAAGAAATCGGCATGACTAACTATCCTTTCAAAGATTTGGGAGAAATTGATGATATCGAGTCACTAAATTTTGCCAAAGAAGCCCTTGAAAATGATAAGACACCAGAAGAAGTCATGGATAGCATTCGCATGATTGGACGTGACAATGCTAGAACACCGATGCAATGGGATAATGGCAAGAATGCAGGATTTTCAACAGCTGATAAAACTTGGTTACCAGTTAATCCCAATTACACAGAAATTAATGTACAAGCAGCTCTAGACAATCCAGATTCTATTTTCTACACTTACCAAAAACTCATCAAACTTCGCAAAGAAAACGATTGGTTGATTGATGCGGATTTTGAACTTTTGGATACAGAAGATAAGATTTTTGCTTATCTTAGAAAAACAGCAGATGAAACTTATTTAGTAGTCGCAAACTTATCAAATCAAGTCCAAGCCTTTGAAACAACTCTTTCTTATCAAGAAACTATCATCAGTAACACCTCAGAGTTAATGGATTTTGAAAATCATGAACTCCAACCATGGGATGCTTTCTGCGTAAAAGTTGGGTAGTAAAAAACAGCTCCTAATTAGGAGCTGTTTTTAGGTTTATTTTGTGCTATCACGTAAAGTCAAGTTGGTAGCTAGTCTTGTCATTGTTGGGACGGTGTGGCGTTTGATAAGTTGGCGATTTAAGATATCAACAGCTGTGCGTCCCATTTCTTCAGTATAGACTGTGATACTGGATAGAGCAGGAAAGACCTGCTTCGTTAGAGGTGTGTCATTGAAAGAAATGAGGCTGACGCGGTCAGGAACAGCAATATTAGCTTCTTGAAGCGCACGAAGGGCACCTATGGCTAGAGTGTCATTTGCAACAAAGAAAGCTTGTGGAAGGTCGTCGCCCAATTTTTCGATAGCTTCTTTCATCAAAGCGTATCCTGATGGGGCAGAAAAATCTCCTACAAAGACATAGTCAGGGTTATAGAGATTATTTTCGTAAGCATAGTTTTTAAAGGTACGGAAACGTTGGTCGACAATGAGTTCTTTTTGGTCAGTTGTACGTTCTTCCCCAGCAATCATCCCGATTTTAGTAAATCCTTTTTTCATGAAATAATCGAGAACCTTGACAACGGCGTTATCAAAATCCGTAGTGACGCAAGGGTGACCAGCATTTAAAGTATCACTATCAACGAAAACTAGGTTTTTTGAATGATTTTCTAGACTGTGAATTTGTTGGTCTGAAAATTTACCAATAGCGATAATCCCGCTAACACTTTCTGAAATCGTTAGAATGTCATTGTTAAAATAGCGTACAACGTCATAACCCAGTTCTTGAGCACGTTTTTCAAGACCAATACGAATGCTGTAATAGTAAAGGTCGTTTAACTCTTCTTGTTCACTATACCATTGGACAATGGCAATCTTTTGACGTTCTTGTGTGATGTTTGTGTTGCGTTTGTGTTTTTCGTAACCTAATTCTTCAGCAACTGTCAAAATACGGTGACGTGTCTCTTCACCAACTGAGAGGGTTTTATCTTTATTAAGGACACGTGAGACGGTCGCTGATGAAACATTTGCTAGCTTTGCGATATCTTTTAATGTAGCCATAGGTCATCCCTTCTTTCTTGATAGTATTATATCACATCATTAGGAAAAATAAAGCTTTTAAGTAAAACTTTAGTAAATATCATTGACATGTTTTAACTAAGACAGTAAAATGAAACCGTAATCATAATAAAGCAATAAAAAAAGGAGACCCTCATGAATACGAAAGAACTTAATCAAGCTTTTATTAATGTTTTTGGAACAGAAGCCGATGCTACATTTTTCTCACCAGGTCGTATTAATCTAATTGGTGAACACACTGACTACAACGGTGGTCACGTATTCCCTGCAGCTATCACTCTTGGAACATACGGGGCAGCTCGTAAACGTGATGATAAAGTTTTACGTTTTTATTCAGCTAACTTTGATGATTTAGGTATTATTGAAGTGTCACTTGATAATCTTACTTTTGATAAGAAAGATAGCTGGACAAATTATCCAAAAGGTGTCATTAAATTCTTGCAAGAAGCTGGTCACAAAATTGATAGTGGTTTTGAACTTTACGTCAACGGTAATATTCCAAATGGTTCTGGCTTGTCATCATCAGCCTCACTAGAACTTTTGGTCGGTATCGTAGCCGAAGAATTATTTGACCTTGAAGTTGAACGTTTAGACTTAGTAAAAATTGGTAAACAAACAGAAAATAAATTTATCGGAGTAAATTCTGGTATCATGGACCAATTTGCCATCGGTATGGGTGCTGACAAACAAGCTATCTACCTTGATACAAATACATTAGAATATGAACTTGTTCCACTTGATCTTGGTGACAATGTCATTGTCATCATGAATACTAATAAACGTCGTGAGCTTGCTGATTCAAAATATAACGAACGTCGTGCAGAATGTGAAAAAGCAGTAGAAGAACTTAACCAAGTGCTTGATATCAAGATATTGGGTGAACTTGATTTGCAAAGTTTTGACGAATATAGCTATCTTATTAAAGATGAAAATCGTCTCAAACGTGCCCGCCATGCTGTCTGGGAAAATCAACGTACCCTTCAAGCCAAAGAAGCTTTGATGGCTGGTGAACTTGAAAAATTTGGTCGTTTGGTGAATGCCTCACATGTCTCACTTGAGCATGATTATGAGGTAACAGGTATCGAACTTGATACCCTTGCTCACACTGCTTGGCAACAAGAAGGAGTTCTCGGAGCTCGTATGACAGGAGCGGGATTCGGTGGCTGCGGTATTGCTATTGTTGCTAAAGATAAAGTTGATGAATTTACTAAAAACGTTGGGCAAGTTTACACTGAAACAGTTGGTTATGCGCCAGCTTTCTACATTGCTAAAATCGCTGGTGGTTCACGTGTCTTATCTAGAAAATAATTAAGATTAGAGAGATAAAATGAAACTTTTAGATACTTTTGTCGCTAAGGTAATTGAAGCAAGCGACTATACAGAAGATGATATGTTTTACTTGCGTAACCGTGTCCTAGCCCTTGTGGGTGAGGATGGAGCAGAGCAAGAAACGCAAGAAACAGATTTAATTGCTCTCAAAGAAGAGTTGGTTGACTTAGCTGTAAAAAATGGCAAAGTCGGCGAATTAATGGCAGAAAAAGATTGCTTGGGTGCTGAATTGATGAACTTCATCACACCAATCCCGAGTCAGGTGAATCGTCGTTTCTGGGACACTTATGCTAAATCTCCTCAACAAGCTGTCGCAGATTTTTATGACCTAAGCAAACGTAATGACTACATTAAAATCGCTGCAATTGCCAAAAATATTGCCTTTACGACGCCGTCACAATACGGTGATATTCAGATTACGATTAATTTATCAAAACCTGAAAAAGACCCTAAAGCAATTGCTGCTGCTAAGTTAACCAAGGCGTCTTCTTATCCAAAATGTCAGTTATGTATGGAAAATGAAGGCTATCAAGGTCGAATTAATCACCCAGCGCGTGCTAATCACCGCATCATTCGCTTGAATCTTGGCGATGAAAAATGGGGCTTCCAATACTCACCATATGCCTATTTTAATGAACATTGCATTATCCTAAATACTGAGCATGTGCCGATGGTTATCAGTAAAAATACTTTTGCGCAGTTACTTGATATTGTCGATATTTTCCCAGGTTACTTTGCTGGGTCAAATTCAGACTTGCCAATCGTCGGTGGGTCAATCTTGACACACAATCACTATCAAGGTGGTCGTCATGTCTTTCCAATGGAAATAGCCGAGCTGGACAATGAATTTCATTTTAAAGGTTATTCTGATGTGACAGCAGGTATTGTCAAATGGCCAATGTCAGTGCTTCGTTTACGTAGTCAAAACAAGGCACGCTTGGTTGAGTTGGCTGAAAAAATTCGTTTGGCATGGTACGATTATTCTGACGAAAGTGTTGATGTATTAGCTTATACAGGCGACACACCACATCACACAGTTACTCCAATTGCACGCAAACGTGATGGTCAATTTGAACTGGATATCGTTCTTCGAGACAATCACACGACAGCTGAATTTCCAGACGGTGTTTATCATCCACATGCTGATGTGCAACACATTAAAAAGGAAAATATTGGACTTATCGAAGTTATGGGGTTAGCTATTTTACCGCCACGTCTGAAAGATGAACTGCTAGAAGTTGAAAAATATCTTTTGAACCAGTATAATGAAATCGCTGCCTATCATAAGGATTGGGCGGATAAGATTAAAAAATGTACGGATATTACGGACAAAACGGTGCATCGCATTGTTCAAGAAGAAGTCGGTCGAGCTTTTGTTCGTGTTTTAGAGGATGCTGGTGTTTACAAACGGACCCCTGAAGGTCAGGAATCTTTTATGCGCTTTGTCACGAGCATCGGTTTGGAATAGGAGAAAAAGATGTCTATTTTAGTGCTTGGTGGAGCTGGCTACATCGGCTCTCACATGGTTGATCGTTTAATTGAAAAAGGTGAAGAAAAAGTTGTTGTTGTCGATAGTTTGGTGACAGGACACCGTGCAGCGGTTCATCCTGACGCAAAATTCTATCAAGGAGATCTTGCTGATCAAGATTTCATGCGTAAGGTTTTCACAGAAAATCCTGATGTGGATGCTGTCATTCACTTTGCAGCTTATTCATTGGTTGCAGAATCAATGGAAAAACCATTGAAATACTTTGATAACAACACTGCTGGTATGATTAAATTACTTGAAGTGATGAATGAATTTGGTGTTAAATACATCGTCTTTTCATCAACAGCAGCAACTTATGGTATTCCAGATGAAATTCCAATCAAGGAAACAACGCCTCAACGCCCAATCAATCCTTACGGCGAAAGTAAGTTAATGATGGAAACCATTATGAAATGGTCTGACCAAGCTTATGGTATTAAGTTTGTGCCTCTTCGTTATTTCAACGTTGCGGGTGCGAAACCTGATGGGTCTATCGGCGAAGATCATGGACCTGAAACCCACTTGTTACCAATCATTTTACAAGTGGCGCAAGGTGTGCGTGACAAAATCATGATTTTTGGAAATGATTACAACACTCCAGATGGAACGAATGTTCGTGATTACGTTCACCCATTTGATTTGGCGGATGCTCACCTTTTAGCAGTCAAATACTTGCGTGAGGGCAATCCATCAACTGCTTTTAACCTTGGTTCATCAACAGGTTTTTCAAACTTGCAAATGCTTGAAGCAGCTCGTAAGGTGACAGGAAAGGAAATCCCAGCAGAATTGGCAGGGCGTCGTCCTGGTGACCCAGATACTTTGGTAGCGTCATCAGAAAAAGCGCGTGAAATCCTTGGTTGGAAACCACAATTTGATGATATTGAAAAAATCATCGCTTCAGCCTGGGCATGGCATTCAAGCCATCCAAATGGCTATAACGACAGATAAAATGTTAAGGCATCAAGTCTAAACTTGGTGCTTTCTTCTGATGCTAGAAAAAGGATGAAAAACGCCTTGATTTCGGACGTTTTTACGGTCAATTCTTGCGTTAGGTAGGTAATTTTGGTATAGTAAAATTTGACCTTATAATTTTGGAGGATAGATATGGGAACAATTATTATGTTGGTTGTGATGATTGGGTTGCTTTGGTTTATGCAACGTTCACAACGCAAACAAGCTCAAGAACGTCAAGATCAGCTTAATGCTTTAAATAAAGGCGATGAAATCGTTACAATCGGTGGTCTTTACGGTATCATTGACGAAGTGGATACAGATAACAAAAAAATGGTCTTGGACGTTGATGGTATTTATTTGACTTTTGAATTAAGCGCTTTGAAACGTGTTGTAAACAAAGCAGCTCAAGATACCATTGAAACAACTGTTATCGAAGAAGTGGAAACACCAGTTGAAGAAGATCAAGCTATTGAAGCAGATTCTGATTCTGATACAGCGGTTAAAAGCGAAGACTAAAAATCAATTCAGGTGGAAAAACCATCTGATTTTTTCTTTTGGCCTGAGGATTGTGGGTAAAAACTATGTAAAACTGGGTAATAAGTAGAGAAAAAATACGCGTTTTATGATAAAATATAACGAGCATATACTTGGTAAGGAATTTTTATGTTTAATTTTAGAAGAAAAGAAAAAACGCCTCATCTAGATAAGATTCCCAACCATATCGGGATTATCATGGATGGTAATGGTCGTTGGGCAAAAAAACGCATGCAGCCTCGTGTGATGGGGCACAAAGCGGGAATGGATGCCCTTCAAGAAGTCACAATAAAAGCGTCACAGCTAGGTGTTAAGATTTTAACCGTTTATGCTTTTTCAACTGAAAATTGGTCACGTCCTGAAAGCGAAGTGTCCTTCATCATGAATTTACCTGTGGAATTCTTTGATAAATACGTCCCAGAATTGAATGCCAATAACGTTCGGGTGCAAGTGATTGGGGATACCAAGCGACTTCCAGAAGCTACTTTAGATGCTTTGAATCGTGCTTGCGAAACAACCAAACACAACTCAGGCTTGATTTTAAATTTTGCCTTGAATTATGGTGGTCGTGCAGAAATCACAGAAGCGGTGAAAATGATTGCGCAAGAAGTATTGGAGGCTAATATCAGTCCTGATGATATCACAGAAGAAGTGATTGCCAATCACTTGATGACCAATCATTTACCATATTTGTATCGTGACCCAGACTTGATTATCAGAACAAGTGGCGAGTTGCGTCTGAGCAATTTCTTGCCTTGGCAATCGGCTTACAGTGAGTTTTACTTCACACCTGTTTTGTGGCCTGATTTTAAAGGGGACGAATTGGTGAAAGCTATTGAATCGTATAACGAGCGTCAGCGTCGTTTTGGTGGAATATAGAAAGGGCTAACATGAAACAACGTGTCATTTGGGGGGCAATTGCCTTAGTTATTTTTCTGCCTTTTCTACTGTGGGGCGGCTTATCTTTTCAGGTTTTTGTAGGTCTGTTAGCGATGATTGGTGTCGCTGAGATGTTACGCATGAAGGGGCTAGAATTCTTCTCACTTGAAGGGGTTTTAGCCATGCTGGGTGCTTTTGTTTTGACGGTGCCTTTGGACCACTATTTCCCATCATTGCCGATTGATTCGAGTTTCTCAGTTTATGGGATTTTGGTTTTCTTATTGTTAGCAGGAACGGTTATCAACAGCGATGACTATTCGTTTGAGGACGCGGCTTATCCGATTGCCTCAAGCCTTTACGTTGGTATTGGTTTCCAAAATCTTGTTGCTGCTCGAATGAGCGGTCTGGATAAAGTCTTGTTTGCCCTCTTTATTGTGTGGGCGACGGATATTGGCGCTTACATGATTGGTCGCCGTTTTGGTACGCGTAAGCTCTTGCCAAAAGTATCGCCTAATAAAACCATCGAAGGTAGTTTAGGCGGTGTGGTTTGTGCGATGGTGGTATCACTTGTCTTTATGCTGGTTGATAAAGCCGTTTATGCGCCGCATCATTTGTTGGCGATGCTGCTTTACGTTGCTTTATTTAGTGTTTTTGGGCAATTTGGTGACTTGGTGGAAAGTGCCATCAAACGTCATTTTGGGGTGAAAGACTCTGGAAGATTGATTCCTGGGCATGGTGGTATTTTGGACCGCTTTGATTCAATGATTTTTGTTTTCCCAATTATGCACCTTTTTGGTCTATTTTAAACACGATTTAATAGGGTATTGATAATTCCTGTTCTGTTAGAAGAATAGGAATTCTATCATTTTTCCTGCCGTATGGAAAGGAGTCAAATGCTCGGAATTTTAACCTTTATTATTGTTTTTGGTATTTTAGTGGTGGTTCACGAATTTGGGCATCTCTATTTTGCCAAAAAATCTGGTATCTTGGTTAGAGAATTTTCAATCGGAATGGGTCCTAGGATTTTCTCGCATATTGACAAAGAAGGTACTGCTTATACCATTCGTATCCTACCTTTAGGTGGTTATGTGCGAATGGCAGGCTGGGGTGAGGATACAACTGACATTAAAACAGGAACGCCTGCCAGCCTCACGCTAAATGCAAACGGTGTGGTGACGCGTATCAATTTATCGCAAAAACAATTGGACCGCACTGCTCTTCCAATGAATGTGACATCGTATGATTTGGAAGACAAACTTGAAATCACTGGTTTGGTATTGGACGAAACCAAAACTTACGCCGTTGATCATGATGCAACCATCGTGGAAGAGGACGGTACGGAAATTCGTATCGCTCCCCTTGATGTTCAGTATCAAAATGCGACTGTTTGGGGACGTTTAATCACTAACTTTGCAGGGCCTCTAAACAACTTTATTTTAGGAACAATTGCTTTTATCGTCCTTGTCTTTATGCAAGGTGGGGTTCCAAACACAGCGTCTAACGTGATTCAAGTGACGCCAGATGGTGCCATGCAGGAAGCTGGTGTTAAAAGTGGTGACCGTATTTTAAAAATCGCCAATTACGAGGTTTCAAATTGGGATGACTTGTCTGATGCCGTTTCAAAAGCGACCGACCATTTGTCAGAGGGTGATACCATTGACGTGACTGTCAAGACCACATCAGGTTCGGTTGAAAATGTGGCTGTTCGTCCGAAAAAGAACAATGGCAGTTATTTCATCGGCGTTTCCCCTGGTCTAAAAACAGGTTTTTGGGATAAGGTGACAGGTGGCTTTAAACTCGCTGGCCAAAGTGTGACAATGATTTTAAGTGCCTTGAGAAGCCTGATTTCCCAATTTAGCTTAGACAAGCTAGGTGGCCCAGTTGCTATCTACGAAGCGTCTAGCCAAGCCGCATCAAACGGTTTAATCTCTGTTGTTTATTTGTTAGCGACCTTGTCAATGAATTTAGGTATTGCCAATTTGATCCCTATCCCAGCTTTGGATGGTGGTAAAATTTTGATGAATCTGATTGAAATGGTTAGAGGAAAACCGCTAAAACAAGAAACAGAAACGTATATTACCTTGGCAGGAGTTGCCATCTTGTTTGTTTTGATGATTGCGGTCACATGGAATGATATCATGCGTGTCTTTTTCTAAAGGCAGCTGACTACAATTCGTTACTATAATTATTTTGGAAAGGAATTTAGGCGATTTTGCCATGAACAAGAGGATAAGTAAGCTAAGGTTAGATGAGAAGCTTGCTTATTTTCATGAAAATCGCCATTATCGTGTTATGAAACAATCACAAATGCTTATCCCTACACTTCGCGAAATGCCAAGTGATGCCCAAGTTATTAGCCATGCTTTGATGGTTCGTGCTGGATACGTTCGCCAAGTATCAGCTGGTATCTATGCCTACCTTCCTTTAGCGAACCGTACGATTGAGAAATTCAAAGCCATTATGCGCGAAGAATTTGAAAAAATCGGTGCCGTTGAAATGTTAGCACCAGCGCTTTTAACCGCTGATTTGTGGCGTGAATCAGGTCGTTACGAAACTTACGGTGAAGACCTTTATAAATTGAAAAACCGTGACAAATCTGACTTTATCCTTGGTCCAACACATGAAGAAACCTTCACTAGCTTGGTGCGTGATGCGGTTAAATCTTACAAACAATTGCCGTTAAATCTCTACCAAATCCAATCAAAATACCGTGATGAAAAACGCCCTCGTAATGGTTTGCTTCGTACGCGTGAATTTATCATGAAAGATGGTTACAGTTTCCATGCGGATTACGATGGTTTGGATGTGACTTACGAAGAATACCGCAAAGCTTATGAAGCTATTTTCACGCGCGCGGGTCTTGATTTCAAAGGTATTATTGGTGACGGTGGTGCCATGGGTGGTAAAGATTCTCAAGAATTTATGGCGATTACACCAGACCGTACAGACCTTGACCGTTGGGTAGTTCTTGACAAGTCTATTGCCTCAATGGACGAAATTCCTGAAGATGTTTTAGAAGATATCAAGAAAGAATTGGCGTCATGGTTGGTATCAGGTGAAGATACGATTGCTTACTCAACAGAGTCAACTTACGCTGCTAACTTGGAAATGGCAAGCAACGAATACAAACCAAAAACAAAAGTGGTTGCTCAAGAAGACGTTCAACGTGTGGAAACACCAAATTGCAAAACCATTGACGAAGTGGCTGCTTTCTTAAACGTGCCAGAAAGCCAAACCATTAAAACCCTTCTATTCATCGCTGATAATGAGCCTGTAGTGGCGCTTTTGGTTGGTAATGACCAAGTCAACGAAGTGAAATTGAAAAACTATCTTGGGGCTGATTTCCTTGACCCAGCTAGCGAAGAGGACGCTGTTAAAGTCTTTGGAGCAAACTTTGGTTCACTTGGACCTGTTCAATTGCCAGAAAATGTGCGTATCGTGGCTGACCGCAATGTTCAAGATGTGGCAAATGCAGTTGTTGGGGCAAATGAAGATGGTTACCACTTAACAGGTGTCAACCCAGGTCGTGATTTTGAGGCAGAATACGTTGATATTCGCGAAGTCAAAGAAGGTGAAATCTCACCAGACGGTAAAGGAACGCTTAAATTTGCGCGTGGTATTGAAATTGGTCACATTTTCAAATTGGGAACGCGTTATTCTGAAAGCATGGGTGCAACGATTCTTGACCAAAATGGTCGTGCTGTGCCAATTATTATGGGCTGCTACGGTATCGGAGTTAGCCGTATCTTGTCAGCTGTGATTGAACAACACGCTCGCCTCTTTGTGACGAAAACACCAAAAGGTGCTTACCGCTTTGCGTGGGGTATTAACTTCCCTAAAGAATTGGCACCATTTGATGTGCACGTCATCACTGTCAATGTGAAAGATGAAGCTGCTCAAGCATTGACAGCTAAAGTTGAAGCAGATTTGGTTGCTAAAGGTTACGAAGTCTTAGTTGACGACCGTAATGAACGCGTTGGTTCTAAATTCTCAGATAGCGACCTTATTGGTTTGCCAATCCGTGTCACTGTTGGTAAAAAAGCTGAAGATGGTATCGTCGAAGTGAAAATCAAGGCAACTGGTGACACTATTGAAGTCAATGTAGAAAACCTCATTGAAACCCTTGATATTTTAACCAAAGAACAATAATCCTTAACAATCTGGACCTTGGGTTCAGATTGTTTTGTCTTTACCCAAAAGGGGCAGCTTAATATCGAAAAAAGTCCTATTTTATGGTAAAATGAAAAAAATACGCTTTTGACAAAGGGAAACATGACACGTGTTTCCTCTTTTATTCAGTCCTTGTGGCTAGTTAGTTTTTGGAATTGAGGTCGTTTACGCATGATGTCAGAATTGTTTAAGAAATTGATGGAGCAAATTGAGATGCCGCTTGAAATGCGACAATCGCCTGCTTTTTCATCTGCCGATATTCGTGAGGTCAAGGTGCATTCTGTTTCTCGCCTTTGGGAATTCCATTTTTCATTTGCGGAAATTTTGCCTATTGAAATCTACCGTGAACTGTCTTATCGTTTGGTTCAGACCTTCAAACAAGCCGATATTAAGGCGACCTTTGACATTCAAGCAGAAACGGTTGATTTTTCACAACCCTTATTGCAAGCTTATTATGAGGAGGCTTTTGAACACGCACCTTGTGACAGTGCGAGTTTTAAAGCGTCTTTTAGCAAATTAAAAGTGGCTTATGATGGGCAAAAAGTGGTGATTGAAGCGCCAGCTTTTGTCAACAATGAGCATTTTCGCAAAAATCATCTGCCTAATCTCACGCGTCAATTTGAAGCCTTTGGCTTTGGTCGGGTGGCTTTTGATATTTATTCGGATGAGGTAATGACGCAAGCCTTGACGGAGGATTTTACTTCTAATCGTGAGGCTATAGTGGAAAAAGCGGTGCAGGACAACCGTGAAGCCGTGAAATCATTAGAAGCAACCATGCCGCCAGTTGAAGAAGCACCAAAACCAGCCCCTGACTTTAGAGAACGTGCTAAACAGCGTCAAGCAGGATTTGAAAAGGCTGAAATCACGCCAATGGTCGAAGTGACCACGGAAGAAAATCGTATCGTTTTTGAGGGAATGGTGTTTGATGTGGAGAAAAAGACCACACGAACAGGCCGCCACATCATCAATTTCAAAATGACAGACTACACCTCTAGCTTTGCTTTGCAAAAATGGGCTAAAGACGATGATGAATTAAAAAAATACGATATGATTGCCAAAGGTGCTTGGTTGCGTGTGCGTGGAAATGTGGAAAACAACCGCTTCACCCATGCCTTGACCATGAATGTGCAAGATGTCAAAAAAATTGTGCACCATGAGCGCAAGGACCTCATGCCAGAAGGTCAAAAACGAGTGGAATTTCACGCTCATACCAATATGTCCACCATGGATTCCTTGCCAACCGTGGAAGAATTGATTGATACTGCTGCGAAATGGGGGCATAAGGCTGTTGCCATTACCGACCACGGCAATGTGCAAAGTTTCCCGCATGGTTATCATAGGGCTAGAAAAAATGGAATTAAGGCGATTTTTGGCTTGGAAGCCAATATCGTTGAGGACAAGGTACCAATTGCTTACAATCCTGCTGATTTGGACCTAAACGAAGCGACTTATGTCGTGTTTGACGTGGAAACCACAGGACTTTCTGCGGTCAATAACGATTTGATTCAGATTGCGGCGTCTAAGATGTACAAGGGCAATATCGTCGAGCAATTTGATGAATTTATCAATCCAGGGCACCATTTATCTGCCTTTACAACTGAGTTGACAGGGATTACGGATAATCATGTCCGCAATGCTAAACCAATTGAACAAGTCTTGCAGATGTTCCAAGATTTCTGCAAGGATACCATTCTCGTTGCTCACAATGCCACCTTTGACGTTGGTTTTATGAATGCGAACTATGAGCGTCACGGTATGCCAACGATTACCCAGCCTGTCATTGACACGCTGGAATTCGCCCGCAATCTTTATCCAGAGTACAAACGCCATGGTTTGGGACCATTGACCAAGCGTTTCCAAGTATCGCTTGAGCATCACCACATGGCCAATTACGATGCGGAAGCTACGGGTCGCCTGCTCTTTATTTTCTTGAAGGAAGCCCGTGAGAAGCACGGTTTGACCAATATGATGGATTTAAACACCAAGCTGGTTGCTGAGGATTCTTACAAAAAAGCCCGTGTCAAGCACGCCACTATTTACGTGCAAAACCAAACAGGTTTGAAAAATATGTTCAAGCTGGTCAGTTTGTCAAATGTGAAATATTTTGAAGGTGTGGCGCGTATTCCAAGAACAGTTTTAGATGCTCACCGCGAGGGCTTGCTTGTAGGAACGGCTTGTTCGGAAGGAGAAGTCTTTGATGCGGTCTTGTCATCGGGGGTTGATGCAGCGGTCAAGGTGGCACAATACTATGATTTTATCGAAGTGATGCCGCCAGCTATTTATGCTCCTTTGCTGGCTCATGGCACCATTAAGGACGAAGAAGGCATTCATCAGGTCATTCGGGATTTGATCGAGGTAGGCCGCCGTTTGAATAAGCCCGTTTTAGCGACGGGAAATGTGCACTATATCGAGCCTGAGGATGAGATTTACCGTGAAATTATTGTCCGAAGCTTAGGGCAAGGGGCCATGATTAACCGTCCTATCGGTCGTGGTGAAGATGCCAAGCCTGCTCCACTGCCTAAGGCTCATTTCCGCACCACCAATGAAATGCTGGATGAGTTTGCCTTTTTGGGTGAGGAGTTGGCTTATGATATCGTCATAACCAATACCAATGCTTTTGCAGACCGTTTTGAAGAGATTGAAGTGGTCAAAAAAGATTTGTACACGCCTTTCCTTGATAAAGCCGAAGAGCGCGTGGCGGAGATGACCTACCAAAAAGCCTTTGAAATTTACGGCAACCCATTGCCCGATATCATTGATTTGCGGATTGAAAAAGAACTGACGTCTATTTTGGGGAATGGCTTTGCCGTGATTTACTTGGCGTCACAGATGCTGGTTATCCGTTCCAATGAGCGTGGGTACTTGGTAGGTTCGCGTGGGTCTGTTGGGTCAAGTTTTGTGGCGACCATGATTGGGATTACCGAGGTTAATCCCATGCCTCCGCACTATGTCTGCCCAAATTGCCAACACTCAGAATTCATCACAGATGGTTCCGTGGGGTCTGGCTATGATTTGCCAGATAAAGATTGCCCAGAATGCGGCACTCGTTACAAAAAAGATGGCCACGACATTCCTTTTGAAACCTTCCTTGGTTTTGATGGGGACAAGGTACCCGATATTGATTTGAACTTCTCAGGGGACGACCAGCCATCTGCTCACTTGGATGTGCGTGATATTTTTGGGGAACAATATGCCTTTCGTGCAGGAACCGTTGGTACTGTTGCGGATAGGACGGCTTACGGATTTGTCAAAGGCTATGAGCGTGATTATGGTAAATTCTACCCTGAAGCTGAGGTGGAACGCTTGGCACAAGGCGCAGCTGGTGTCAAACGGACGACAGGACAGCACCCAGGAGGGATCGTCGTTATTCCAAACTACATGGATGTTTACGATTTTACCCCTGTTCAATACCCAGCCGATGATTTGTCAGCGGAATGGCAGACCACGCACTTTAACTTCCATGATATCGATGAAAACGTCTTGAAACTCGATATTCTCGGTCATGATGATCCGACCATGATTCGAAAATTACAGGACTTGTCAGGCATTGATCCCAAAGACATTCCAGCAGATGATCCCGATGTCATGGCCCTCTTTTCTGGTACAGAGGTGCTTGGTGTCACACCAGAACAAATTGGAACGCCGACAGGTATGCTGGGAATTCCAGAGTTTGGGACTAACTTTGTTCGAGGCATGGTCGAAGAAACCCATCCGACCACTTTTGCGGAATTGCTCCAGTTATCAGGGCTTTCACACGGTACTGACGTTTGGTTGGGAAATGCCCAAGATTTGATTAAAGAGGGCATTGCGACTCTAAAAACCGTTATCGGATGTCGTGACGATATCATGGTTTACCTCATGCACGCAGGTTTGGAGCCAAAAATGGCCTTTACCATTATGGAGCGCGTGCGTAAGGGCATGTGGCTGAAAATTTCAGACGAAGAGCGCAATGGCTATATCACTGCCATGCGTGACAATCATGTGCCTGACTGGTACATTGAGTCTTGTGGAAAAATCAAGTACATGTTCCCTAAAGCCCATGCAGCGGCTTATGTGTTGATGGCGCTCCGCGTAGCTTATTTCAAGGTACATTATCCTTTGTATTATTACTGTGCCTACTTTTCAATTCGTGCCAAGGCTTTTGAGCTTAAAACCATGAGTGCAGGTCTTGATGCGGTGAAAGAACGCATGGAGGATATTGCTGCCAAACGCAAGGCCAACGAAGCCTCTAACGTGGAAATCGACCTATACACCACCTTGGAATTGGTCAATGAAATGCTTGAGCGTGGCTACACCTTTGGTCAATTAGACCTTTACCGTAGCGATGCAACTGAGTTTATCATTGACGGCAACACCTTGATACCACCATTTATTGCCATGGATGGATTGGGTGAAAACGTTGCCAAACAAATTGTCAAGGCGCGTGAAGAGGGCGAATTCCTCTCAAAAATGGAACTCAGAAAACGTGGTGGCGTGTCTGCTACATTGGTTGATAAAATGGACGAAATGGGCATTCTTGGCAACATGCCAGAAGATAACCAGTTAAGTTTATTTGATGACTTTTTATAGATGTTAAGCGTCCCTAAAAACGAGCAAAGGCATTTTGTTCGTTTTTTCGTAAAAGCAAGGAGAAAAGATGTCTGAATTAACAAATCAAGCTGTGAAAGCCATGGTCGTCATGCGTAAGGCTTTTCGGACCATTGATACCACGGTGTCAGAAACCTTTAAAGCCGACGGCCTCACCCCGACCCAATTTAGCGTGCTGGATGTGCTTTATAGCAAGGGGCCTATGAAAATCGGAGAGCTGTTGGAAAGCATTTTGGCGACTTCGGGCAATATGACTGTTGTCATCAGAAATATGGAGAAAAAAGGCTGGGTCACGCGCACCACTTGCCCTAATGACAAACGTGCTTATTTAGTCACGCTGACAGAGGAAGGACGCCAAGTCATTGAGCGTGCCCTGCCGCACCACATCACCAAAATCGAGGAAACCTTTGCCGTTCTCACCCCTCAAGAACAGCTTGAACTCATTCGCTTGCTTAAAAAATTCAAACCGCGTGAGCATAATCATTTACAAAAGCCAAAATAAAGCATACAATAAGCCTATAGAAATTACTATGTAGTGATAAACGAGTTATCGCTTGTATTAAGGAGAAAACGTATGAAAAAAGTATTATTTATTGTTGGTTCATTGCGCAAAGGATCTTTCAATGAACAATTGGCTGAGAACGCCAAAAAAGCCTTGGCAGGCAAAGCAGAAGTTAGATACCTTGATTGGTCACAAGTTCCAGTCTTTTCACAAGATTTAGAGGCTCATTTGCCAAAAGCAGTCCAAGATGCTCGTCAAGCTGTTTTAGACGCAGATGCGATTTGGATCTTTTCTTCTGTTTATAACTTTGCTATTCCAGGTTCTGTTAAAAATCTTTTGGACTGGCTATCTCGTGCGTTAGACTTATCTGACCCACGTGGACCATCAGCAATCAACGAAAAAGTCACAACCGTTTCTATCGTAGCAAACGGCGGCCACGAACAAGTGGCAGAAAGCTACCGCGCCTTGCTTCCATTTATCCGTACCCAATTTGTTGATAACATCACCATGTCACATATCAACGATTCAGCTTGGGCAGATGGTGTATTTATTCCAACAGCCGAAGTGTTAGTTGATCTTGACAAGCAAGCAGCGGCTTTATTAGCAGCTTTAGATTAAAATGGCAATGAAAAAACGGCCTTGCCCATGAGGGGCAAAGTCGTTTTTTCGATGCTTATTAGTCAATAATGAGCATGCCTTCTTTAACGGCAAATGGATTTTTAGGGTCAATGTGGTCGTAGAACATGATACCGTTTGTGTGGTCGATTTCGTGTTGCACAACGATTGAATTGTACCCTTTTAATTTAACGCGGTGTTTTTCACCGTTCTTGTCAAAATATTCCACAGTAACGCGTGCATGACGGACAACATAGCCTTCGACAACACGGTCAACAGACAAGCAGCCTTCACCATCAGCAAGCGCAGCATCTTGCACAGAATGTGCTACAACGCGAGGATTGTACATAACCTCTTGCAAGCTGTAAGCTTCTTCTGGTGGGTTGCCGTCTTTGTCCTCAGGATTTGGCACAAGAACAGCAATAATGCGTTTTGAAATGTCCAATTGTGGAGCGGCTAAACCAACACCACCACGCAAGCCCATTTTTTCAGCCGTTACAGGGTCTTGTGAATTTTTCAAGAATTGTAGCATTTTTTCGCCTAGGATGATTTCCTCGTCAGACAATGGGAAAGTTACGTCTTGCGCAACGGCACGAAGGGTTGGATTTCCCTCACGAATGATATCATCCATATTGATTAAATGACTCGGTTTGACTAATTTTTTAATAGCAGACATAATTCCTCCTCTTTTCATTCTCTAATAACACTATAGCACAAAACAAGGCAAGCAGAAAGCTAAAGGCTTAATTCGTGATTTTGAGGGCGATTAACTGGCTCATATCTTTGATGCGGTAGTAGGGTTTTTCTTTTTTGATAATGCCCAAATCAATCAGCTCATGAATCACGCGCAGCAAATGGCGGTAGCTAACACTAAACGAATCCGCCAGACTCTTTAATTCTAAGGTAAATAAGCCCTTGTCCTCTACCGCTAAAATATGCGTGGCTAAGCGTTCTTTCAAGGTGTAATTTAGGTTGGTCGAAGCACGGATATTTTGGTCGTAAAGCGATTGCGCCAAGCCCTTGCTGAGGTTTAATAGCAAGGTATTATCTGCCAGCAATTCCTCGCGAATGCCCGCCAAGGGAAGTTGGACCACCACCGTGTCCTCAAGTGTAATCACTGATGATACCACAGGCTGATTAGTCAATAACTCAATATCCCCAAGCAAGGTTGGCTTATCTTTGATGTCTAAAATGTGCTCCTTGCCGTTAAACAAACGACGGACAATTTTGACTTTGCCTTCCACAAAATAAGAAAGAGCCGTCAACTCTTCCCCTTGGTGGCAAATGGCTTCCCCAGCAGGTAGCCTAAAAACGTGTAATTTATCAAAATAGTGTTCTGGAAAAATCGACTTTAACTGGTATTCTTTGGTAAGCGCTTTTAGCGACACGTAACCCTCCTCATGTGACAAAAGTCCTATTTTTATGTGTCAACATTGATTATACTTGTTTTAGCCAAAAAAACAAGTAAGGAGTTGTTATGAAAACCTTTTTAGAGAAATTGAGCTTATTATCTTTATCTCTGATGCTCGTTTCGACCTTCTCAACCTCGACAGCATTACCGCAAATGATCGCGACTTATCAACAACAAGGCTATGCGACAAGCCAAGTTGAGTTTCTTTTTTCGATTACCTCATTTACAATCATGGGCATTTTGATTTTAAATCCTTTTTTAAATCGTGTCTTGTCTGAACGTGTGAGTGTTATCATTGGTTTGCTTTTAATTGCTTTTGGTGGTAGTTTGCCTGTCGTTCGTCAAGATTACAGCCTTGTGGTGGTATCACGTATCTTGTTGGGAATTGGGATTGGCTTGATTAACTCTCGTGCCATTAGTATCATCAGCGAAACCTATGAGGGACACGAACGCGCCCAAATGCTTGGTTTGCGTGGGTCTTTTGAAGTTTTGGGAAGTGCCTTTTTAACAGGAATCGTTGGTTTCTTGGTTCCGATTGATTGGTCTTGGGCTTTTATCATCTACCTATTTGCTTTGCCTGTTTTGTTCTTTTACCTTCTTTTTTCTCCCAAAAAACGCATAACGGAAAAAGTGGTTCAAGAACGTTCTTCAGCCAAATTCACCAAAGATGACATTTTCTTTATTGTCGGATTGTCGTTGCTCGCTGGTTTTGTGATTAACATCAATAGTGCCAATAGCCTTCGTATTCCAGTTATTATCGACCAATTGCACCTAGGAAGTCCTAGCCAAGCCAGTATGATTTTAAGTGGTATGATGCTCATGGGGATTTTGTCAGGTTTCCTCTTTAAGAGCTTGTTGTCTTATTTCAACAGACACTTGATTACCGTGTCGCTTATTCCATTTGCCCTTGGTTTGTTTATGCTTGGTTTTGCTCAAAACCTTTGGATTATGCTACTAGGTGCTATGTTATCAGGCTTCTTGTATAGTATCATTGTGACAACCGTCTTTAACGTTGTTTCTAATAAAATGCCTGCTCAGCTCATTGGTGATGCCACAACCTTGATTTTGCTCTTTTGTAACTTTGGAGGAGCCAGTGCGGCCATTACCTTAAACCTCTTTTCAAAAATTAACCCACACCCAACCTTTGCCTTTATCATTTATGGTGTGATTAGCTTGGTGATTAGTTTGATTTTAGCTTTAAAAGCTTACTTTTCACGCAAAACGGTGTGTGTTAATTCGTAAAAAAAGAGCAGGTATTTTTGAGAGATAGAGAAAAAATCTTTGACAAAATCAGTCATTATCTGCTACAATAATCGGTGTCGTAAGACAAGTAACTTTTTCTTGGTTGTAGGAAACGCCAAACCCTATGACTCGGATGAAGCATTATAAAGGAGAAAAGATATGGCAATCTCAAAAGAGAAAAAAAATGAAATCATCGCTCAATACGCACGTCACGAAGGTGACACAGGTTCAGTTGAAGTTCAAGTAGCTGTTCTTACTTGGGAAATCAACCACCTTAACGAGCACATTAAACAACACAAAAAAGACCACGCTACTTACCGTGGATTGATGAAAAAAATCGGTCACCGTCGTAACCTTTTGGCATACCTTCGCCGTACAGACGTTAACCGTTACCGCGAATTGATCGCATCACTTGGACTTCGTCGCTAATCACAAACGACTGTCCAAAGCCTGTCAAGAGCCTATGCTTTTGGCAGGTTTTTTTCTGTGCTTTTTTAAGAATAAAACATTAAAAGTATATTAGTTTACTTGGGAAAATGTATCCCTTTACAAGACTATAAAAATAAAAATGAAAAAGCTTACAAAAAACAGCTTGACATTTTATTTAAAAAACGTTAATATAATTAGTGAAGAATATCACAATAACACAAAGTGTTGGTGATGATTCCTTTTACTTGATGATCGGCTGAACGCCACTTAGACCTCTTGATCAGTTTTAAGTGTTGTCCTGTTTTGACTCTAAGTTACGGAATTATATTGTAAGATTTTTCTTCGATAACAATATTAATTTTTAAGGTATTATAAAGGAGGCTTTTAATGGCTGAAACAAACAATGCAGAAGTAAAGACAAATGAGTTGAGCGCTGAAGAATTGGCACAACAATACACAGGTTCTTTAGTTGAAAAAGCGCTTGAAGCTGAACGTATTTATGCGACTTACTCACAAGAACAAGTTGACAAAATTGTAGCAGCGATGGCACTTGCAGGTTCAGAAGCATCTTTGGAACTTGCAAAAGAAGCACACGAAGAAACTGGTCGTGGTGTTGTTGAAGATAAAGATACCAAAAACCACTTTGCAACTGAGTACGTTTACGAACGTATCAAAAATGAAAAAACAGTTGGTATCATTGGGGAAGACAAGGTTGCAGGCAGCATCCAAATCGCAGCTCCTCTAGGTGTTTTGGCAGGGATTGTTCCAACAACTAACCCAACATCAACAACAATGTTCAAAATTTTGGTGGCTTTGAAAACACGTAACGCTATCGTGTTTGCCTTCCACCCACAAGCTCAAAAATGTTCAGCTCATGCGGCAAAAATTTTATACGATGCAGCCGTTAAAGCAGGGGCTCCTGAAAATATTGTTCAATGGATTGAAACACCATCACTTGCGAACACATCAGCTCTTATCCAAAACAAAAACATTGCGTCAATCTTGGCTACTGGTGGACCTGGTATGGTTAATGCAGCCCTTAAATCAGGAAACCCATCAATGGGTGTAGGTGCAGGTAACGGTGCTGTTTACGTTGATTCAACTGCTGATATTGACCGTGCGGTTGAAGATTTGTTGATGTCTAAACGTTTTGACAATGGTATGATTTGTGCTACTGAAAACTCAGCGGTTGTTGCTGCAGACATCTACGACACATGGATGCAAAAAATGCAAGAAAAAGGGGCATACCTTGTTCCTAAATCAGACTACAAGAAAATTGAAGACTTCGTCTTTAACGCTAACCACGGTGTAAACGGACCAGTTGCCGGAATGCCTGCAACTTGGATTTGTGAAAAAGCAGGTGTGGCTCTTCCAGAAGGCAAAGATGTTCTCTTGTTCGAACTTGACAAAGCTAATATAGGTGAAAAGCTATCATCAGAAAAACTTTCTCCACTTCTTTCAGTTTACAAAGCAGAAACACGTGAAGAAGGTATCGAAATTGTATCAGCTCTTCTTGACTATCAGGGTGCTGGGCACAACGTTGGCATCCAAATCGGTTCTCAAGCAGATCCGTTTGTAGCTGTCTATGGAGACGCTGTGAAAGCTTCACGTGTATTGGTTAACCAACCAGACTCAGTTGGTGGTATCGGTGATGTTTACACTGACGCACTTAAAGCTAGCTTGACATTAGGAACAGGATCATGGGGGAAAAATTCATTGTCACACAACCTTTCAACTGGCGATCTCCTCAATATTAAAACGGTTGCTAAACGTCGTAACCGTCCACAATGGATTCGCTTACCAGAAAAAACTTACTATGAAAAGAATGCTATTTCATACTTGCAAGATGAGTATGAGCCAATGAAACGCGCGTTGATCGTTGCTGACCCAGGAATGGTTCAATTTGGTTTCGTTGATACTGTTTATGCCCAATTGGCACTTCGTGATGAAAAAGTAGAAACATCACTTTACGGAACAATCAAACCAGACCCAACACTTGGTCAAACTATTGAAATTGCAAAACAAATGCGCGAATTCAAACCAGATACTGTTATTGCTATCGGTGGTGGATCTGCCATTGACGCTTCTAAAATTGCTCGCTTGATTTACGAAGTATCTCTTGACCGTGGTGCTGAATTCCTTGATAGCTACGATGCAGTGAGCGAATTCTTCCTAGAATTGCAACAAAAATTCATCGATATCCGTAAACGTATCGTGAAATTCAAACACCAAACAGCAACACGTCTATTCTGTATCCCAACAACTTCAGGTACAGGTGCTGAAATCACACCATTTGCTGTTATCACAGATGATTACACTCACGTGAAATACCCACTTGCTGACTATGAATTGGTACCACAAGTTGCCATTGTTGACCCAGAATTCGTTATGACTGTGCCAAAACGTACAGCAGCTTGGTCAGGTCTTGATGCGTTGTCACACGCCCTTGAATCTTACGTATCTGTTATGGCTTCTGACTTCACACGTCCATGGTCACTTGAAGCAATCAAATTGATTATGGAAAACCTTGAAGATGCTTATAACTACGATCCTAAGAACCCAACGCTTCGTGGTGAAAAAGCGAAAGAAAACATGCACTACGCAGCAGCGATTGCAGGTATGGCGTTTGGTAATGCCTTCCTAGGTATCAACCACTCACTTGCTCACAAAACAGGTGGTGAGTTCGGCCTTCCACACGGTCTAGCTATCTCTATCGCAATGCAACACGTTATCCGCTACAACGGGGTAACTGGTAATGTGAAACGCTCTGTTTACCCACGTTACGAAGAGTACCGTGCACAACAAGACTACGCAAACATTGCTCGTTACATCGGTCTAGAAGGTAAAGACGATGCTGAATTGGTAGAAGCACTTTGCCAACGTATTGACCAGTTGATGCGTGCTGTTGATGTTGAGCCATCACTTTCTGCAAACGGCGTAACCAAAGAAGCCTTTGACGCTGCAGTAGATCGTTTGGCAAGCTTGGCTTATGATGACCAATGTACACCAGCTAACCCACGTCAACCATACATCTCAGAATTGAAACAACTTTTGATTGACATGTTCTAATGTCGGTTGTTTAAAGCCGTCTATAAATGAAGCCTCCCATGTTTTTTTGGGAGGCTTTTATGATACAATGGGGAAAGATATGTTAGAAACTGTTTTTAAGAAAGGTTGGTCACAAAAAGATGATTGGGTCATTGATAGTTGGTGCCTTGATTGGTATGATTGCTGGTAGCATTACAAATAGAGGGGAATCCATGGGTTGTATCTACCGCATTTTTGCTGGTTTGGTTGGTTCTTATGTTGGTCAAACCTTATTTGGTTACTGGGGACCTTCTCTAGCAGGCATGGCAATCTTACCTTCGGTTTTAGGGGCTATTATTGTTATTGCTGTTGTGGATTTGTTATTTAGATAAACACTATAAGAGGTTGGGGTAGCGCTATCCTAGCCTCTTTTTGAAAAATTGACGATAAGAGTCTGAAATTACTGTTTAATTATGATAAAATAATAGGGATACGTAGTTTTATGCAAAGACGAGTTTGTAAGATTGTTGGCTTTTACAGGTTGGTTTTTGTAGAAAACGGGCGTATCAAAATAAAGGTTTTATGAGGAATAATCATGTCAAAACAAACTTTTCAAACGACTTTTGCGGGGAAACCCCTTGTAGTTGAAATTGGACAAGTAGCCAAACAAGCCAACGGTGCCGTTGTGGTACGATATGGTGAATCAACCGTTCTTAGCGCTGCGGTCATGTCTAAGAAGATGTCTATGGGGGATTTCTTCCCACTTCAAGTTAACTACGAAGAAAAAATGTACGCTGCTGGGAAATTTCCAGGTGGTTTCAACAAACGCGAAGGGCGTCCGACAACAGATGCCACTTTAACGGCCCGCTTGATCGACCGTCCTATTCGTCCTATGTTTGCAGAAGGTTTTCGTAACGAAGTCCAAGTGATTAACACCGTTTTGTCTTACGATGAAAATGCTAGCGCTCCAATGGCAGCCATGTTTGGCAGCTCGCTTGCCTTGTCTATCTCAGACATCCCATTTAATGGCCCAATCGCTGGCGTGCAAGTGGCTTATATCGACGGTGACTTTATCATCAATCCAACAGCCGAACAAAAAGAGCTTTCTCTTCTGGAATTGACTGTTGCAGGGACCAAAGATGCCATCAACATGGTAGAATCAGGCGCCAAAGAATTGTCAGAAGATATCATGTTGGAAGCCCTTCTTAAAGGACACGAAGCTGTACGTGAATTGATTGCCTTCCAAGAAGAAATCGTGGCAGCAGTTGGTAAAGAAAAAGCTGAGGTGGAATTGTTGCAAGTGGACGCTGACTTGCAAGTTGAAATTATCGCTGCCTACAATACTGACTTGCAAAAAGCGGTGCAAGTGGAAGAGAAAAAAGCGCGTGAAGCCGCAACAGAAGCTGTCAAAGAAGAAGTCAGAGCCGTTTATGAAGAACGCTACGCTGAGGATGAAAACTTTGAAACCATCATGCGTGACGTGGCTGAAATCCTTGAACAAATGGAACACGCTGAAGTCCGCCGCTTGATTACCGAAGATAAAATTCGTCCTGACGGTCGTCGTGTGGATGAAATTCGTCCTTTGGATGCTGAAATTGATTTCTTGCCAAAAGTGCATGGTTCAGGGCTTTTCACTCGTGGGCAAACCCAAGCTTTGTCTGTCTTGACCCTTGCTCCAATGGGAGAAACTCAAATTGTAGATGGTCTTGACCCAGAATACAAAAAACGCTTCTTGCACCACTACAATTTCCCACAATATTCGGTGGGTGAAACGGGACGTTATGGGGCTCCAGGCCGTCGTGAAATTGGTCACGGTGCACTTGGCGAACGTGCGCTTGCCCAAGTTCTTCCTAGCTTAGAAGAATTCCCATACGCGATTCGCCTTGTTGCCGAAGTCTTGGAATCAAATGGGTCATCATCACAAGCATCAATTTGTGCGGGAACCTTGGCGCTTATGGCAGGTGGTGTGCCAATCAAAGCTCCTGTTGCAGGGATTGCCATGGGTTTGATTTCTGACGGTAGCAACTACACTATTTTGACGGACATTCAAGGTCTTGAGGACCACTTTGGTGACATGGACTTTAAAGTGGCGGGAACTCGCGAAGGGATTACGGCCCTTCAAATGGATATCAAGATTGAAGGCATTACCCCACAAATCTTGCAAGAGGCCCTTGCTCAAGCGAAAAAAGCGCGCTTTGAAATCCTTGACTTGATTGAGGCAACCATTCCAGAACCACGTGCTCAATTAGCACCAACTGCACCAAAAATTGATACCATTAAGATTGATGTGGATAAAATCAAGGTGGTTATCGGTAAAGGTGGCGAAACTATTGATAAAATCATCGAAGAAACGGGTGTTAAGATTGACATTGACGAAGATGGAAATGTATCGATCTTCTCTTCAGACCAAGCAGCTATTGACCGTGCCAAAGAGATTATTGCTGGTTTGGTGCGTGAAGCCAAGGTCGGTGAAGTTTACCGTGCCAAGGTGGTTCGTATTGAAAAATTCGGCGCCTTTGTCAACCTCTTTGACAAGACAGATGCCCTTGTTCACATTTCAGAAATCTCATGGACTCGCACGGCAAATGTGGCAGATGTCCTAGAAGTCGGTGAAGAAGTTGACGTCAAAGTCATCAAAGTTGACGACAAAGGACGTGTGGATGCTTCGATGAAAGCCCTCTTGCCACGCCCAAAACGTGTTGAGCGTACACCAAAAGAAACAGACTAAAAAAGAAGGAATAGTGGCTTTATCCAAGCTCTCTGACAAAGAGGTCGTGGATAATCCATTTTGGATAGAAATATGACAAATCAAAATGAACTGGACTTGCGTTTGCGTGCTTTTGTCAACGCACCAAATAACTTTTTAGATAGCGTTGCTTTAGTCAATGCTTTACACAATACTCCAGTATTGGCGAGCAAAGAGCCTTATGCCGTTGAGGTAGAAGGGCAAAAAGTCACTCCAGTCTTTACAGATCAAGAGGATCTAGAAACTTTTAAACAAGACCAAGCCAGTGCTAGAGAACAAGAGTGGGTGGAACGCCTAGCCATTGACATTTTAAGAGAAGTAATTGAAAAAGGCTTGTACGGTATTGTCTTTAACTTGAAAAAATCAGGTGATTTTGGCAATTCAACCATTTTCAAGAGCAGCGAATTCATTCAATTTTTAAATGCTTACACCACGATTTTAAACAAGCTCATGGGGGATGACAATCTCGCTGCGGATGTGCTTGATAAGTTCTATCTGGTGCCAGCTTTTGTGCATCCACGTGATGACGAAAGCTTTGACCGTATGTTCCCAACCATGTCAACACCTGACGGGGAAAGCTACGTGCCTGCCTTTTCAAACCTGCAAAGTTTTGCAAAATGGTATAACCACGATGAGTTTGGTTTGCCTTTCCGTAAAGCACAGGGCAGCATTTTGGTTTGGAATTTAGCGGAAATTTACCAGCCAGGACATGGTGAAAACGATATTGACGAAACGGTTGGTGTGGTGATCAATCCGTTTGACGAACAACAAATTTTAGTGAATTGGTCAGAAATTGATGAGTAAAGGAGAGTGTCTATGGGTTGGTGGAAAGAAACAATTGAAATCGTTAAGAAGAATGATCCAGCAGCTCGTAACTCTCTGGAAATTATCTTAACGTATCCTGGTATAAAAGCTTTAGCGGCCCATCGCTTATCCCATTTTTTGTGGCAACACGGCTTTAAATTGTTGGCGCGGATGCACAGTCAGTTTTGGCGTTTTTGGACGCAAATTGAAATTCATCCTGGTGCTGAAATTGCTGAGGGCGTTTTTATTGACCATGGTTCAGGGCTTGTCGTTGGGGAAACGGCCATTGTTGAAAAAGGTGTTATGCTGTACCATGGTGTTACCCTTGGTGGTACGGGAAAAGACGTTGGTAAACGCCACCCAACCGTGCGTGAGGGAGCCCTAGTGTCCGCCCACGCCCAAGTGATTGGTCCTATAGAAATCGGAAAAAATGCGAAAGTCGGTGCGGCTGCTGTTGTGGTTTCAGATGTGCCAGCAGATGTGACCGTTGTTGGGGTGCCAGCAAAAGTGGTGCGTGTTCACGGGAAAAAAGACGAAACGATTATTCACGATATGGAAGAAAATCGCGAATACTACACGTCTAAGTTGGAAGAAGCCCGTTATCAAAGCTTGCATTCGTCAAAACTTTAGACCAAACGACAAGTGGAGAAAAAAGATGACAATTAAGATTTATGATACAATGACTCGAAGTTTGCGTGAATTTGTGCCCATAACCGAAAATACGGTTAATATGTACGTCTGCGGACCAACGGTTTACAATTACATTCACATTGGAAATGCACGTAGCGTGGTGGCTTTTGATACTATTCGCCGCTATTTTGAATACCGTGGCTACAAGGTCAACTACATTTCTAATTTCACGGATGTGGATGATAAAATCATCAAAGGTGCGGCTGAAGCTGGTATGGATACCAAGGCTTTTTCAGACAAATTCATCGCTGCTTTCTTGGAAGATGTGAAACAACTAGGCGTCAAGCCTGCTACTAAAAATCCACGTGTTATTGATTACATGGACGAGATTATTGATTTTGTCAGTGTTTTGATAGATAAGGGATTTGCCTATGAGGTTGGTGGCGACGTGTATTTCCGTGTAGCCAAAAGCCATAATTATGCTAAACTGGCCAACAAAACCCTAGCTGATTTGGAAGTGGGGGCCAGTGGTCGTGTGGACGGCGAAGGCGATATTAAGGAAAATCCGTTGGATTTTGCGCTTTGGAAGGCAGCCAAACCTGGCGACGTGTCTTGGCAAAGTCCTTGGGGTGAGGGGCGTCCTGGTTGGCATATTGAATGCTCGGTTATGGCGACAACCCTTCTTGGCGATACCATTGATATTCATGGTGGGGGAGCCGATTTGGAATTTCCGCACCATACCAATGAAATTGCCCAATCAGAAGCCAAGACTGGCAAGACCTTTGCAAACTACTGGATGCACAACGGTTTTGTCAATGTGGACAATGAAAAAATGTCAAAATCGCTGGGTAATTTTGTGACAGTCCACGATATGTTGAAAACAGTGGACGGGCAAGTGTTGCGTTTCTTCCTTGCCACCCAACAATACCGCAAACCTATCAATTTCACAGAAAAAGCCGTGCATGACGCTTCTGTCAATTTGAAATATTTGAAAAATACGTATACCTTGCCTCTAGGTCAAGCAGTTGATTCAGCTGAATTGGCGGCTTTCAAGGCTGATTTTGAAGCGGCTATGGACGATGATTTCAACACCGCAAATGGTATCACTGTTGTCTTTGACATGGCAAAATGGATTAACTCAGGCAATTATGACCAAGCGGTTAAGGATACTTTTGCGGCTATGCTGGCTGTCTTTGGTATTGTCTTTGAAGAAGAAGTCTTGGATGCGGATATCGAAGCCTTGATTGAAAAACGCCAAGAAGCGCGTGCCAACAGAGATTTTGCGACTGCCGATGCCATTCGTGACCAATTGGCCGCACAAGGTATCAAACTGCTAGATACCAAAGATGGGGTGAGGTGGACACGTGACTAAGGTAGATGTCAATCTCATCAACGGTATTGCCCTAGCTTTTGAAGGCGATGCGGTTTATTCCATGTACATTCGCAAGCACTTGATTTTTCAAGGCTTAACCAAACCCAATCAATTGCACCGCAAGGCAACTAAGTACGTGTCTGCCAAAGCCCAAGCTTACCTTATCAATCTGATGCTAGAAGCGCAGCTATTGACCGAAAAAGAAGAAGATATCTACAAACGCGGTCGCAACACCAACAGTCACACCAAGGCAAAAAATGCGGACGTTGTGACTTATCGGATGTCAACAGGTTTTGAAGCCGTGATGGGCTATCTGCACATGACAGACCAAATTGAGCGTCTGGAAGAGCTCATTGATTGGTGCATTCAAACAATTGAAAACGAGAATTGAGATAAAAGATTAGTCTTGGTCAGTCAAAGCGAGGCTAATCTTTCTTTGTGTCTTTTGACTAATGAGGTGACGATGAAAAATCGGGTGTTATCAGAATTTACAGACCAAAAAATCAAGACCGTTATGCTGGACTTGTTGCTAGAAAAGCCCTACTCCAAAATCAGAATAACGGATATCACAACTCTGGCCAATATCAATCGAACAACTTTTTGTTTTACCAGTCAAAAGAGGAGTTGGTTCAGTGCATTTGCGAGGACTACCTCACTCAGTATGGGCAGGAACTGAAAGAATCCTTGGAAACGGGAAATTTAGATTTGACACTTGTGGTGCGTTATTTTGACAATTTACCCAAGCAAAAAGACTTGCTCAAAGTGATTTTTCGCTGGATTTGCCCAAATACCATCCTGACAGGGAAATGCAAGCCACGATTGAAAAGGTTATTTTGGATATTTTTTCGCACAAGTACCCTCATGTGCCACAGTATCGGCTTCATTACTTTGCGACCTTATTTGCGGCAAACACCTTAGCCACGATTAAATGGCAATTGACCAAGCCTGATGAATGTTCGGTTGAAGAAGTAGCTGCTATGATTCAGCTTGCCATGACCAGCGGTTTGGAAAGTATTTTACTCGACAAATAATGATTTTTGTCTTTGACTTTGTAAATTGATGCGATAGACTGCTAAAAAACGAAGGAAAAAGAGTCACATTATGGTTAAACTTGTCTTTATCGTTGGATCACTACGTAAAGGATCGTTTAATGAACAATTAGCGAAAAAAGTAGAAAGTCTATTGCCAAAACACGTGGACGTTTCATATCTTAGTGTTGATTTACCTTTAATGAACCAAGATTTAGAAATCCCAGTCTTACCAGAAATCTAAGCTATTCGCGATCAAGTGATGGCAGCAGATGCCCTTTGGATTTTCACGCCAGCTTATAACCATGCTATTCCAGGAAGCTTGAAAAATGCTTTGGATTGGTTGAGCCGTTCTTTGGATTTGTCTGACTTGCGTGGACCATCGGCCTTGCAAGATAAATTTGTCACAGCTTCTTGTGTGGCTAACGGACAATCTCCAGAAGATGTCTTTGAACAACTCATCCCTTTGTTGAATTGGCTTAGAACACGCGTGGTGGAACCTTTCACAGGTGTTCCAATTAACCCAGAAGCTTGGGGAGATAACAAACTCGTTGTTTCTGATGATGTTGTAAACCAATTAGAAACCCAAATCAAAAACCTTCTTGCTGCGATATCAGCAGATGACAAGTAAGCTACTAAATAAACTGAGCCAGTTCTCGTATGAGGACTGGCTTTCGTGTTATAATAGTCCTATGAAGAAAAAAGAACTTAATGACATGACTGATATTGTTTATGGTGTGCACGCTGTTACAGAAAGCTTGGCCGCCAATACTGGAAATAAACTCTACATTCAAGATGACTTGCACGGCAAAAACGTAGAAAGCATGAAACAATTGGCTGCCGACAAGAAAGTGTCTATTTCATGGGTGCCTAAAAAAACTTTGAATGACATGACTAACCACGCCGTTCACCAAGGCTTTGTCTTGCGAGTATCCGCTTTTTCTTATGCTGATTTGGATGCCATTTTAGATAAAGCCAATCAAGAGGATAATCCTCTTATCTTGATTTTGGACGGTTTAAATGACCCTCATAATTTTGGGTCTATTTTGCGAACGGCTGACGCAACCAATGTGGCAGGGGTGATTATCCCCAAACACCGTGCGGTCGGAGTGACGCCTGTTGTGGCTAAAACGTCAACAGGTGCTGTGGAACATGTTCCTGTTGCCCGCGTGACCAACCTCAGTCAAACCCTAGACAAACTAAAAGAGCAAGGTTTTTGGGTGTTTGGAACGGACATGAACGGCACCCCTAGCCATAAGTGGAATACCGCAGGGAAATTAGCCTTGATTATTGGTAACGAAGGAAAAGGCATTTCACCAAATATCAAAAAGCAAGTCGATGAAATGATAACCATTCCTATGAACGGACACGTTCAGAGCCTAAACGCCAGCGTAGCAGCTGCGATTTTGATGTACGAGGTTTTCCGTCATAAATTAGGCTAAACCCTCAAAAACCTCTAGGAAGGAAACAAAATGAAGCAAAAAATCCTTTTGGTTGATGGTTACAATATGATTGCTTTTTGGCAAGAAACACGTCAATTATTCAAAAAGAATCAGCTTGATGCTGCCAGAACGCTCTTGTTACGCAGGCTTAACAACTATGCCCATTTTGAGCATATTGATATTATTTGCGTGTTTGATGCCCAATACGTTCCTGGTGTTCGCCAACGTTATGACCAGTACAAAATCCAAGTGATTTTTACAGAAGAAGATGAAACGGCTGACGCTTATATTGAACGCACCGCAGCAGAATTAAACACACCACGTCATTTGGTGGAAGTAGCAACCAGCGATTTAAATGAGCAGTGGACGATTTTCTCACAAGGTGCCTTGCGCGTGTCGGCGCGTGAGTTGGAGCAGCGGGTTGCCGAGATCGGCTCTAATTTGAGGAAAATGTCACGGCAGATTGATTTGTCAACGCCTAAACTTCGCCCTTGGAATGACAGTCAATTAGACCAGCTCAAGCAATTTTTGAATGATTTGTCCTAAGTTTTTGCTGCCCTTTCAAAAGTTATAGTTAGCCATAAGTATTTTGTATAACTGCTAGGTCCCTTTTGGTTTGACAAACGTGATATAATGTAGGGCATTAAGGGAGTGAGTTTTATGTAGTTAACTTATGCCGTATTAGGAAGTGACGCTATGGGTTTGCGTTTTGGGTTGTTGCTTAAAGAGCATCTTGGAGCGCAGGTGGATTTTATTGACACTTGGGAAGAACATATAAAGACCGTGATAGAGCAAGGTGGGGTCTACCAATCTCGCGATGGCAAAGACAGGCACTTGGTGCCGATACCCCTTCAGCGACCTGAAGAGTATAAAGGTAAACCTGATGTTTTGCTGGTTTTTGATAAGCAAATGCACTTAGCAACCTTGCTCGAGCGTAGCCAACATATTTTCCGTGAAGAACAGCACGTTTTCACAGGAATGAATGGTGTGGGGCACATTGAAGCCTTGAATCGTTATTTTGTACCAGAAAAAGTCTTGGCAGGAACTTGTTTGATTGGAACAGTCTTAAAAGGGGCGGGTGATGTTGACTTCATCGGAAAAGCAGGATCGGGTTCGGTGAATCTAGCTGCCCAATCAGGCAATCTTGATGCTGTCTAAAAACAGATTGTTGCTGATTTTGAAACTTCCAATTTGACCCCTCATCTCACGGATAACTTTTTAGGGACACTTTACACCAAAGTAGTCTTTAATTCAGTCATCAATACGATTTGTACGCTATTTGAAATTCGGATGGGGCAGTTTATTGATTACGAAGGGGCTGAAAAGCTAGGTCGTCAGCTGATTGACGAAGCTTACGATGTTGCTGATTTAGCGGGCATAAAACCCTTGGGCAGTCGTGACGAAGAATGGCAAACCATCCATTATGTAAGCAAGGTGACAAGCCCACTGCATTACCCATCCATGTATCAAGACATGAGTAAAGGGCGCCAAACAGAAGTGGATTATATCAATGGCTACATTTATGATTTAGGGCAAAAATACGGCTATCAAGCTAAAACACATGATTTTCTAAGACACTTGGTTCATTTAGCGGAAAATACCCGAAAATACCGTTAAATCAAGCTATCAAGAAATACAAAACATAAAAAAAGATAGTAGGTAATGCTTGACTAACTACTATCTTTTCTGTTATTATAATAGATGGTATTGTTTACCCCATTTGTAAGGCCCCGGAACCTTTCAAATAACTCGTGGATTCGGAACACCCACACTTTGTAAACAAAAACGAATTCGTATAGGAGAACTCATGAACAAAACAACATTCATGGCTAAACCAGGCCAAGTTGAACGTAAATGGTACGTTGTTGACGCAACAGATGTACCTCTTGGACGTCTTTCTGCAGTAGTTGCTAGCGTACTTCGCGGAAAAAACAAACCAACATTTACACCACACACTGATACAGGTGACTTTGTGATTGTTATCAATGCTGAAAAAGTTAAATTAACTGGAAAAAAAGCAACTGATAAAATCTACTACACTCACTCAATGTACCCAGGTGGATTGAAACAAATCTCAGCAGGTGAACTTCGCTCTAAAAACGCTGTTCGCTTGATTGAAAAATCAGTTAAAGGCATGCTTCCACACAACACTCTTGGACGTGCACAAGGTATGAAATTGAAAGTCTTCGTTGGTAACGAGCATACACATGCTGCACAAAAACCAGAAGTACTTGATATCAAAGGACTTATCTAAGAGAGAAAGGAGCATCTATTAAATGGCACAAGCACAATACACAGGTACTGGTCGTCGTAAAAACGCTGTTGCACGCGTACGTTTAGTTCCAGGTACTGGTAAAATCACAGTTAACAAAAAAGATGTAGAAGAATACATCCCACATGCTGACCTTCGTCTTGTTATCAACCAACCATTTGCAGTAACATCAACTGAAGGTTCATACGACGTTTTCGTTAACGTTGTAGGTGGTGGTTACGCAGGTCAATCAGGCGCTATCCGTCATGGTATTGCACGCGCTCTTCTTCAAGTTGACCCAGATTTCCGTTCTTCACTTAAACGTGCAGGTCTTCTTACACGTGACGCACGTATGGTTGAACGTAAAAAACCAGGTCTTAAGAAAGCTCGTAAAGCTTCACAATTCTCAAAACGTTAATCAACTCGATTACATCAACGTTTATGGACATTCAAGAAATATTTCTTGAATGTCTTTTTTGTTGTGAGTGATTTTTGAGAAATGGTGCGAAGTTAAAATTTTTTCATTTATGAGTTATAGAAAACAGAATTCTCTCACAAATCAAATACATCTAGTATTTGATTTTAAAAAAGTATATTTTTTATGAAAAAGTCATTTTATTTTCGAAAGTGATAAATATTTTTCTGAAAATGCATTGATTTTTTTGGGGAAAAGGCCTATATTGTTTGGTGGCGGTACTAGACCAGCCGATGGTACTAACTCAGCAACAACAAGCCCAGGTAAATATCATATCCATCGTATGTTGGAAGCAATGGATAACGAACCGGTCAACTTTGGTCTTTTAGCAAAAGGTGCTGGTCCTAACCCTGAAACTATCGCAGAACAAATTGAAGCTGGTGCCGCTGGTGTTAAAACCCACGAAGACTGGGGTGCAACCGCAGCTGGTATTGACAATTCATTGAAAGCCTGTGATAAATACGACGTTCAATTTGCCGTCCACACTGACTCTTTGAACGAAGGTGGATTCGTTGAAAATACCTTGAATGCCTTTGCCGGAAGAACCGTCCACACATTCCACACCGAAGGTGCCGGTGGGGGACATGCTCCAGACATCATGGTCGTTGCTAGTCAAGATAATATCTTGCCATCATCAACTAACCCAACAACCCCTTATACTAAGAACGTTATCGATGAATTGTTCGATATGACTATGGTTTGTCACAACCTTGACCCTAAAGTCCCAGAAGACGTTTCATTTGCCGAATCTCGTGTTCGTAAACAAACCGTTGCGGCCGAAGACGTGCTTCATGATATGGGTGCTCTTTCAGTCATGACATCTGATGCGATGGCTATGGGTCGTGTTGGTGAAGTGGCTATGCGTTGTTGGCAATTAGCTGATAAAATGAAAGCTCAATTTGGACCACTTGAAGGTGATAGTGAATTTAACGACAATAACCGTATCAAACGTTATGTGGCTAAATATACTATCAACCCTGCTATCGTCAATGGTATGTCTGATTACATTGGTTCAGTTGAAGTTGGTAAATACGCTGATCTTGTTATTTGGGAACCTTCTAAATTTGGTACAAAACCCAAAATGGTTCTTAAAGCAGGTATGATTACTTACGGTGTTATGGGTGATGCCAGCTCAAGTCTTCCAACACCTCAACCACGTATGATGCGTGATTTGTATGGTGCTAAAGGTAAAGCTATCGGAAGCACAAACATTACTTTTGTTTCACAATACGCTTATGACCATGGTATTAAAGAAGAACTTGGCCTAGACCATATTGTTCTTCCTGTTCATAATACACGTAACTTAACAAAACGTGACATGAAACTTAACAACTACACACCAAAAACAATCAAGATTGACCCTCAATCATTTGAAGTAACAATCGATGATAAATTGATTTCTTGTGATCCTGTTGAAACAATTTCATTGGCACAACGTTATTACTTGTTCTAGGATAATGAGTAACAAGGGAATTCGGTATAATCACATAGTTTTATTGAATTCCCGTTTTTGTTTTTAAGGAGAAAACGATGATTTTAACAGAAGTGTACAAAAATGTTGATGATATCAGTAATTTGCAAGATTTTCACGTTGAAACAGCGATGGTAAAAAGCGATGATTTGCTTAAAAAAGTTTTGCGCGTGACAAGTGACCACGGTCACGATTATGGTATCCGTTTGGACGATGATGTTTTGGAAAATGGCTCAGCCTTTAAACTATCGGATAAAGAATTATTGGTTCTTAGTGTCAGTCCTGATGAAATGATGGTAGTGACACCAACAGATATTGACAATATGGGTGAATTGGCTCACATGCTTGGTAATCTTCACAAACCAATTCAAGTTTCTGAAGGAAAAATCTCACTTTTATTTGATAAAGTTGTGGCACAAACTTTGGATAAAAAACACATTCCTTATGAAATCAAAGAAGTTCAATTGACTGAACCACTCCGTTATGTAGATTTGGCGAAATGATGAAATAATATGGATACTAATTTTTTAAACTATCTAGAAGTTTTTCAAGTTTGCGATTCGACCTTTCCAATTGGGACCTTCAACCATTCATTTGGTATGGAGAATTACCTGTTTGACCGTCGCATCAAAAAAGGACCTGAGTTTAAAACATGGCTAAAAAACTATTACAAAACACAGTTCAAATATGGTGAAGGTTTGCTGGTGAAATTGAGTTATGAGGCTTTAGAAGAGGGTGACTTCTCACGTCTTTTAGAACTTGATCATTCAATGGATACCGCAACCATCGCAAAAGAAACAAGGGTTGGGACACGCTTGATTGCCCAACAGATGCTGACCTTGTTAATGAAACTAAATGGTGAAAACATCCCATTTTTGAAGGACTACCAAGCTACGATTAAGCAAAAAGAAGCTTATGGCAATCCTGCTATTGTGTTTAGTTTGTTTGCACATGAAAAAAAGATGCCTCTTCACGAAGCTTTCTTAATGTATGGTTATAGCGTGGCGTCAACGCTTGTTCAAAATGCCGTGCGTGCCATTCCTCTTGGTCAAAAAGAAGGGCAAGTGATTTTGCGAGATATTGTAGAAGAGATTGCAACCCTCTACCAACCTGTCTCACATTTGACTCAAAACTTCTTGGGAGCAAATTCCCCAGGCTTAGAGTTGGCTCAAATTAATCACGAAACACAAGAAGCACGACTTTTTATGTTATAATTAAATTTTGGAGGATACAACAATGAAACGTACAATTAGAATTGGTGTCGGTGGACCTGTTGGTTCTGGTAAAACAATGATTATCGAACGTCTAACCCGTCATATGGCAGATGATTACAACATCGCGGTTATTACAAACGATATCTACACAAAAGAAGATGCTGAATTTATGGTGAAAAATTCAGTCTTATCTGAAGATCGTATCATTGGTGTTGAAACGGGAGGTTGTCCTCACACTGCTATTCGTGAAGATGCGTCAATGAACCTAGCAGCTATTGAAGAATTGGAAGATCGTTTTGATCATGATTTAGACATCATCTTCTTGGAAAGTGGTGGTGATAATTTGGCTGCAACCTTTAGCCCAGAATTGGTTGACTTCACCATTTACATTATTGACGTGGCTGAAGGTGAAAATATTCCTCGTAAAGCTGGTCAAGGAATGATTAAATCTGATTTGTTTGTCATCAATAAAATTGACCTGGCTCCATATGTTGGTGCTGACCTTGAACGCATGAAAAAAGACTCTGAAAAATTCCGTGCTGACGGTACTTTCTTGTTTACCAACTTGAAAAAAGACGAAGGTCTTCAAGGTGTTATTGACTGGATCAAACGCGACTGCTTATTAGAGGGCTTATAAAGTGAAAGATATTGACGGTTATATTGACTTACGTTTTGTCCACCGCAATAATCGAACAGTAGCAGAAAGAACTTACCGAGAAGGCAATTCTCGGATTTCTGCTTCGATTACTGATACAGGGACAACGCCTGTTTATTTCTTGATTTCAACAGGTGGTGGCTTTATTGAAGGCGAAAGTTATCATCAACATATCAGTTTGGAAGAAAATGCCCATGCTGTGGTCACAAGCCAAGCGCCAAGCTACATTTACAAGTGTGAAAATGGCTTAACGACCAAACAAAGCACCGCGATTACAGTCGGTAAAAATGCGACCCTAGAATTTTATCTTGACGAAGTGGTGCCTTACAAAAACGCTAACTATCTCCAAGAAACGACAGTCGATTTAGACGAAGGAGCATCAATCATCTTAACAGATGGCTTGACAGCTGGTTGGTCACCAGATGGCTCACCTTTTCAATACCGTTTTGCAGGTTTGAAAATGACCATCAAACAAAACGACCGCTTGTTGTTGAATGACTTTCTTGTCTGTGACCCGCTAGAAGATGATATGGGTGAGATTGGCTTTTTCGAAGGATACAAAAATTACAATTCCGTGACCATTATTGACCCGCTTTTGACGCAAAAACACGTGGACCAATTCAGAGAAGTCCTAGCTAGTATTGATACGGATTGTCGATATGGTATTACTCAAATTGATTCAGGTGTGGTCTTGCGTGTGCTTGGACCAAATTACCACGAAACTCGTCGCCTCATATGGTTATTTACCAATTTTTACCGCGAAGAAATCAAAATCTTCTCTCCAATCAATCTTAGAAAGCCGGATGTTCACATTCGATAGGTGAAAATGATGTTTTTAGATGTTATTTTAGGAGGCTTAGGGGCTATCCTTGGTGCCTTTTTGCGTTCAATCTTAAGTGATAAACTCAATGTCAAAGGCAATAAAATCCCTTGGGGAACGCTTTGGGCCAATGTGATTGGCTCTGTGCTTGCTGGTGTCTTGGTTGGTATGGCTGCCAATCATGCCTTGTCCCATATGACAAATGTCTTTCACATCGGCGGTTTTTGTGGTGGTTTGACGACCTTTTCAACTTACTCGCTGGAACACTACAAGATGGTCTTGGCAAATACTAAAGGCATCGCTTGGCTCTACTGGTTAGCCTCTGTTCTGATTTGTATCTTCTGTGTTTATGTAGGCCGATGGCTTTATGGAATCATTTAGGAGGGGAACATGAAAAATAGTGAAAAATACAGTGCAATTGCAAGTGGTGCCTTTTTTGGTGGTGGTCTTCGTGTTTTAGTTGGAAATCTCACACCTGCTAGCTGGGGGTCTTCCTTTGCTGTTCTTTGTGTCAATATACTAGCCTGCCTGATTATCGGCTGCTTTACAGGATTATTTATCAAACACGTGACCAATCCTTTTACCAACAAAGCTATCGTGACAGGTTTTTGTGGTAGTTTATCGACTTTTTCATCGTTTTCAGTCGGCATTGTGCAACTCTTGGCGTCCAATCGTGTGATAGAAGCTGCTTGTTATATTGTCTTAAATCTCGTTATCGGCTATGCTGCGGTAGTCGTAGGACTTCGATTGACTTTGGGCAATAAAGTTAAAGAATATTTAGTAAAATAATTTAATGAATTGATTTAGTGAATTAAAAGAAAGAGAGTATATCGTATGGATATACCAGATAATTACTTAAGTCCAGAAACGTGTGCGGTTTTGGCTGCAGGAGCGCTCGCTGTTGTTGGCTATTCTGTGCGAAAAGTCAAGGTTGAATTAAGCGAAAAATCAGAACTAACACCCATGTTAGGGATTGCCTCGTCCCTTTCCTTTTTGATTATGATGTTTAATGTGCCTGTTCCTGGCGGTACAACGGCACACGCTGTTGGAGGAACTTTGCTGGCCATTTTGATTGGACCGTACGCTGCCTGTCTGTCCATAACGGTCGCCTTGATTTTGCAGAGTTTCTTATTTGCAGATGGCGGGATTATCGCTCTTGGCGCCAATGTGTTTAACATGGCCTGCGTGATGCCTTTTGTTGGCTATGCTATTTACCGTTTCTTTGCCAAACGCCATCACAGTGACCTTGGGGTTATCCTTGGTTCTTATATTGGTATCAATGTATCTGCCTTGTTAGTTGGGGTAGAACTAGGCTTGCAACCTGTTCTTTTCCATACGGCTAGTGGCCAAGCCCTTTACAATCCTTACCCACTATCAATCACAGTTCCTGCCATGACCTTGACGCACCTCTTGTTTGCAGGACCAATCGAAGCCTTCTTTACTTACGTCATTTACCGCTTTGTTAAACGCGTTACTCCAAATGAACTCTACGAAAATGCCGCTATTCAGTCAGAAAATGCCAAAACATCCTTTAAACCCTTGTATTACCTTTTAGGAGCTCTAGTGGTTTTGAGCCCGATTGGATTATTAGCTCAAGGAACAGCCTTTGGCGAATGGTCAAAATCTGAAATGCTAGATAAATTAAAATCAGAAGGTGTAGCAAGCCAATTACCACAAGGGATGGCTAAAGGATTGGACTATCAAGGTTTGTTTAGTGACTACACAATTCCAGGCACCAATCTCCCACTAGGATATATTTTGAGTGCTATTACTGCCATTATTATCTTTGTTTTAATCGGGAAAGTATTAGGAAGTCTGAATGGAAAAGAGAGAGACTAATCTAACTTTACCTACTTGGTTAACCGCAGAAAATCACGATAACATCAAGACGGACCCCCATCGCAATTACATTCAGATCAACATCAGGGGTGTTATTTGCCTGCTTAATTTTTTAACAAATACCAACGTTTCTTACTCCTCCAAAAAATCCCCTTGGATACGCCTACTATCTTTAATTACCTATACTATCATGATTTTAAAAGGAACCAGCTTAACCTATCTTTGGATAGTAGGACTGTTGTTGTTTATCAAATTGAGCGTTTTGCCAGGCTCAGTTATCATTAACATTATCAAAAAATTGTTTCGTTTGCTTATCGTATCTGCCATTGTTTTACTCCCAAGTATTGTGATTAGCCAAAACGATATGACCCTATTTTTGATACGCGTTGGATTGATTTTAGTGAATATTTCCATCTTCCTCACCATTACCTCGTGGCAGCACTTTATTTTAGCGCTTCGTCAATGGCATCTGCCTACGATTATCATCCTAGTCATTGACATCACGATAAAATACATTTATATGCTAGGAATGTTTTCAGAGGAATTATTATACAGTATTCGTTTGCGGACCTTGGGGCAACACGTGAGCCGCCAAGTTTTAGGGGCCTTATTAGGACAATTGTATTTGTCCTCAAAAGAACGCACAACCGAAACCTACCAAGCTATGGTGCTAAGAGGTTATACCCGTGATTCAAAGGGGTATTCTTTGGATAGACGCCTCCCTTTTAACCGCTATGATTTCGGTGTTTTAGTCGAATTAGTTGCCTTGATTGTCTTATATTTTATCTAAAGTAGGAGTCGCTGATGATTAAAATAGAAAACGGAAATTATCATTATACAAATAGTATTGGGATTCATGATATTAACCTCGACATTTCTAAGGGAGAAACGGTCTGTATCATGGGACCCAACGGTTCAGGGAAATCCACTTTATTGAAGTTGATAGTCGGATTGTGCCCTTTTGAGGACGGAGAATATATCTTTGAAGGCGATAAGATTGATGCTGATTTCTTAAATGATAATCAAAAAGTCGGCAATTTTTATCGCCATTTTGGCTTTGTTTTCCAAAATCCCGACATTCAACTGTTTAACATGACCGTCTATGACGAGGTAGCTTTTGGCTTGCGTAACCTAGATTTATCAGAAGACGAAGTCAAGCAACGTGTCATGGATAGCCTAGAATTGCTGGGTATTACCCACCTCAAGGAGCGCGTGCCCTATCACCTCTCAGGTGGTGAAAAGAAACTAGTCGCTATCGCGAGTGTCCTAGTCATGAACCCAGACGTGATTATTTTTGACGAACCCTTTAACGGCTTGTCCCCTAAATATCGCAAACTCATTACAGAGCTGATTCAACAACTTCAAACGATTGGCAAGACCTTTATCATCTCAAGTCACCATTTTACGCAAATTCGATACCTCGTTGATAAGGCTTATATTTTTACAGAAGATCATACACTTGACAAAGAAGTCCTCCTCAAAGATTTGGAAGACCTACCAGACTTTATCGAGTATTTGGACAATATATAGACATACCAAAAAGTAGCAGAAATCCCCATGAACTGCACCCCAGAAGTGGCTCATTGTCAACTGCAGTGGGTTGATGCCAGCTAACATCTAGAGAGAACCAAATTGGTTTTCTCTTTTTT
>ERZ778496.92-NODE-92-length-102899-cov-7.893110_pt1 | contig 102899 bp, 81 predicted proteins | sample MGYA00433099_ERZ778496 | MGnify/ENA primary metagenome ERZ778496 (study PRJEB29527, sample SAMN07138962) | mouse gut metagenome | material: feces | host: mouse | place: China:Nanjing | collected 2016-01-25 ...
CTCCCGGAATCGGGAGCGGAGAGAGAGGGAGGAAGCGTCCGGTAAGAAATTCTGATATTTTTGTAATATCTTGTGGTAAAACTTTGTTTGTAAGATAATATAGCTATCTTTGCAAGATAACGTAAAAAACTAAACCTCTATGGATAACAAAAAAAAAGAAAAGAAACCTGTGTCTGTCTTTCAAAAGATATTGGAGGACAAGCGGATTATTCGAGAATGTATCAAAAATGGGGGTGATATAAAAAAAATAGCGCAACAACGTGGAATCAAGTTTGCCACTCCCTTATGATATAGTAGAGGAAAGTGATTGGGATTATTCTTTTAAGACTAAGCATGGCATTGTTTATCATGCTTACTTTATAGATTTTTCAATGTACCATCCGACATTTGATAATGTCTATACTTTTAATATAGAGCCTGAGTCGGATAGACCTCATCCGGTAGATAATCGTATAGCGATGACCATCGTCTCGTTGTTACGGATATTCTTCTCAAGGAACGACCGTGCGATGATAATGGTTTGTGATAATTTAGATGGCAAAGAAGAGAAGCGCAGATTGTTGTTCTCTAAATGGTATTCTGTTTATAATGATGGAAGCATCATAAAATACGATGCTTCCACCCAAATCGACGATTACCAGCTTTACGTTTCTATTTATTTAAATAAAAACAATTCAAGACGTAATGTCTTAATTCAAGCCTTCTATGAATTGATAAAGAATAATTTATATCCAATAGATGAATGATGACTGTTTTTTGGTGCATAATATGGCTTTCATAAGGTCTTATACTCCTCCCCGGCGTCAAAGCCTGGGCAAGCCTTCAGGATATAGGGGCTAAGCTGGTAATGCCCTAGTATGCGTGCCTCCGGGTAATCCCTTCGTAATTGCCGTAACAGGTCCATCAAGGTACACCGCTGGGCGTAGGTCCGGGTATCTGCCGGCCGGCCCTGTTCGTCGAGCCCTCCCTCGTAGCAAATACCGACACTGTGGTCGTTCCATCCGGCCGCGTGCGCCCCGATCTGGTTGACCGGCCGGCAACGATGCAGCTCTCCGTCCCGTGTGATATAGAAATGATAGGCGATGTCGGCGAATCCCCGTGCCTTGTGGGAGGAGCGTAGCGCCTCCACCGGGAAATCCCTGTCATATCGTGTGGCCGAGCAGTGAATCACAAGGAGGCGGACCTCCCTGTAATTCTGGTAGAAACAATAAGCCTTACCCATGGTAATTGAAAAATGAGAGTTGATAATTGAAAATTAGAGAATACAGGATTGGATGCCAAGTGCCCCTGCGATGGCGGTAGCTACTGCGATGATCACTTTGATAATAGTACTCCATACGGACTTTTTCATGATAATTAAGAATTAATAGTGAATAATGAATTGAATAATGAAATCCCGGCTGATATAAGAGGAAAGCTTCGCTTTCCTTCGGACGGCCTCAGCGGACGGGCGTCAAGCGGAGAGACCGTAGCGAGCGTCCGGAGCATCCCTGTCTGAGCGCAGCGAGTTGGGATGCGACAGCGAGCGTAGGTCTCGAAGTAGCCCGTCAGCGTCAGCCTTGACCTTTTGGTTACTTTTGGGTCAAGCCAAAAGTAACGCGTCAGATCTCATCAGGCGACTCCGAATCCCCCCCTTCCTCCACCGGTGTCCCGAGTATCGTGACCTTCAGGAGCGAAGTCTTCTCGCCCAGCAGCGAGTAACGTCGTGCCCCGTTCAAGATGGTATAAGAGGGTGAGAATCCCGGTACGATGCTCCGGATCTGCGTGGCCTTGACCTCCTCGGCGGTCGCCACCCCCTTCTCGGTGACGAATCGGTTATAGACGGTCCCGAACCCCAGCAGCTCCACTTTGTAGCCTTTTTGCAGATTCTTGATGACATACCGCTGATAACGGTCGAGCACATTCAATACATCCCCCTTGGTGAGCGAGGACTCCTCGGCGATCTGGTCCGAGGCATCCCGTGTGGTGAGGGTTCCGAAATAATAAGGCACCGGTTTGTACACCTCCTGTTTGGGATCTGTCTTCGGTACGAAAAACTTTCTGGCTTGAAATGCTTGTGGCATGGTTTGATAATTAAAAATTGGTAATTGAAAATTAATTATATTGCTGATCAACGTTGCAAAGATAGGTTCCGCCGTAGGGGGCGGTGATGCCGAGTGACGCCCGGGGAGATGAATAATGAATAATTAACAATGAATAATGGGTGTGATCGGTGTCAGACCATGATGCCCATCGTAAGCTCCCTTGAATGGGCATCGTAAGTAGTTTACGATGGGTATTGTAAGAAGCTTATGATGGGCATTCGAAGAATTGCCAACTCGTTTACGGTTCTCCGAGGTAGCGGGCGATCAGCGCCACCTGCCGTGGCGTGAGGATCCGTTGCTCGGGGCGGTATCCCGTCTCCCGCAGCCTGTCGTGCAGCTCGGTGCATCGGATGATCCAGCGGCGCAGGCGGTTACAAGCTTGGTGTGAGGCAAGCTCTGGGAAGTAGAGTGCCGCCAGTTCGGACTTTTTTAATGGTAAGGACATTTTTATTTATGATTTATGATTTATGATTAATGAATTTGGGATGACATGATCGTGAAACTTTCATTCTTTCAAACTTTCAACGATCCTTTTCTCTCACACACGTGCGCACGCGTGAAGCGAAGGAATATTCGCCCCGTCCGTTCTTGACGAGGATCCCTTTCTCCACCATCCTTCTGAGGTGGGTATCGAGGGTATTCTGCGGTATCCCGTTCTTCTCCGCCTCTTGTGCGGCTTGTTTCCGGCAGAACTTCAGGGGGAGGGCCTTGAGCAGGGAATCTAAGGGCGCGGCCTGTTGCGGGGCAAGCTCCACGGATGGAAGGTAGCCTAGGATATGGCAGGAATGGCGGTAAAGAGGCTCGACGAGCGACATCACGGACTCGAAGTCCTCATCGGTGACCTGCAGGTCGAGTTTCGGGACGATGCCGTCTCGGACGTTCTCCTCCGGGATTTCGTCCGAGGGGGAGAGACCGGGGGAATTGAAAATGGGAAATTGAGAATGGAGAGCGGCTTGTCGGGGAGGAAGGAGTTTCTCCACCGCCCGCATCAGGGCCACTACGCTCAGGATCCGGCAGGTGTTGATCGCTATGCGTGCCACGGTGCTCCGCATGGATCCTCCGCCTAAGCATCCGGCGTGGCTGAATATCTGGGCGAAATGCCGGTCGAAACGTTGTTCCTGCTCCTTCGAGAGTCTCAGCTGGATGAGGTTCACCTCTTTCGCGATCCGGTCCGCGACCTGTTTCCACTGGCGACCCCATTCGATGAAACGTTGGTCGTAATCCACCCCGTCCGCATGGAACTGGCTCGTCCATTCATTGATGGAAGGCATGAAATAGAATAACTGGCGTGAGAACAAGCCGTTCTCGGCCGATGGGATGAGGGGTTTGACTTGCGCGGGCGTTCCGCTCAGCAATACGCTCAGGTAGGAAGCGGCGCATTCCCGGTACTCCTTGTTCGTGCGTCGGTTGAAAGACAGACGCTCATGATCATGACATTTGCGCAAGGTATCGCTCCAATGGCCGTGGTCGGTGTCGATCGCCGCGCTCACGGTATCGGCCTCGGTCTCGCAGATCAACCCGATCCCCTCGGCCTCGATCAGGTTCTCCAGGATACCTGTGCCGGAGTTGTTTCCTGCGATGAGGAACATCCTCAAGGGCGGCTGTTTCGGTTCCGGCACCTCGGAGCGTCGCTTGCCCAGCGCGTCCCATTGGGTCTTTTCCGTGCGGAAGCGATCGTATCTCTCCCGGTAATCGGCCATCAGCTCATCGTGGAAGGGCTCGGCCAGCCGGCGTACCCAGGTGAGCGCTCCCTTTCCAGAGGCGGGGGGCGCCACGATGAAGGTTTGCAGGCAGGGATACTGGAACTTCCTTCCGTAAAGGATCCTCAGTCGCTTGTTGAGTGTCGCTCCCAGCACGGTGATCGCCCCCAGCAACAAGATGTCTCGTTGTGCGGGCGAGTTTCCGCAATCCAGCAGTCGCTCCAGGAAGGCGGGCCAGGGCCTGTCGGGGAAACAAGGGGGAAGCGTTTCCGAGTTCTTTATAACGTACGCTTCGTGCGCACGCTCGTGTGTGAAGGAATTATCGCCTGAAAGATTTGAAAGATTTGAAAGATTCCCGGCCTTTTTGTCGTTTTTGCGATCGTATCCGGCGGTATAGCCCCGTACGATATCAGTGAGCTGCTTGTCCGGTCTTACGCCGGCGATCTTGGCCCAGTGGAATACGGATCCCAGCCCGTTCCGTCCATTGCCCCCCTTGAGGGCGTGGTCGAAGAGCTTGTCCGCCTCGTCGGGCACGTACTTTTCCGACATGCGGCAGATGCGGTGGAAGAGCGACCGTCCCGCTTCCCCGCAATCATTGGCGATGGCGAAGGCGATCGGCATATACTCTTGATAGGTGGGGGCGATGTTCGCCCCTTGTCTCTCGATGGCGGCCACGAGCCGCTCTAAGTCTGATAAAGGATTCATGATGAATAATGAATGGTGAATAATGATTTATAACTGTCACTTGTCAACTATTAAGTCCGCTATTACGCAGTAACGCCGAAGGATCGTGGCAGAGGAAGCAGGCGCGGGCAAGGTCTGCGTTTGAGGCGTCGGCTTCCAGGCCGTATTTCCACTTGAGGTATTCCCAGGCGGATTTCCGTGCCTCGTCGAAAGCCCACTCGATCGTGGCGGTAACGGACAGGCGGTAGGGCACGATGAGTTTTACGCCCGTGGCGCTGGGGCTGATGAAGGCGAGGTCTGGGCGTAGCCGCTCGTCCTCGAACAGCGTATCTCGCCAACGGGTAGCCTCCTCGGGTGAGGGGAGGTGGTCGATGTCGATGACGAACTCGCCCGAGGGCACGAGCAGGTGGTCTTCCTTGCGGTAGGAGAAGACCCCGGCGGGGGTGACGTAGGGCAGCAGGCCGCGTTTCAGGGAGGCGAACCGCTTGGGGTCGTTTCCAGCGGCACGTACCCGGTCGGTACGCTCTCGCAGCCACTCGTTGGTGGTGATATAGGCGTGCATTTGGCTGATGCAAACAACCCCGTTCGGCACCTGGTTGGTGATGGGGGCGTTGAAGAAGGAAAAGATAGACTCTTTCATCGAATTGTTTTTGAGTTTGAATTTAAATATCGTTGATCGGAAACACCCGCTCCGGATCGGCGGTAAAGATAGAATCCCCGCATTTGGGAGTGGCTCACCCATGTATGAGCCAATTTCAGATTGTTATAACTTAATTTAGTATTTCTTCAAGGTTTTGACGTTTCACCATGGGGAGATTTCCCCGATGAGACGTTATGATCGAATCACGAGGCTCCGGTTCCAACCCTTGGATCCGTGTGGCCGCCATGGAAGTACATTTAATCCTGTATCACTGGGGGCTTTCCTCCATGCGCGAAGCCTCCGATCTCTTGGGTGTCAGCCGGAACACGTTGTCGAAGCTAGACCCGAGACATCCGGACGGCAGCCTCCGCTTGGAATCGCTGGACCGTATCTACGCCACGTTCTTTCGTCTGGTACCTTACCAGTTCCCGGAGCGGGAGTGGGAGATTGAGCGAGATGAATTGAGGCGTTCCAGGTGCCGGATATTGGAGCAAAGCTATCTGCTGCCGAGGAAGGTGCGAGAGAGGGTGGAGAGGGAGATACGCTAAATCGAGTGCTTATTGTTTTTAGTTCTAATCTACCATTAAATAGAGTATTAGCGTATGGTTTCGTCTCATTTAGGTAATAATCGGATAATAAAGAATACTATATTGCTTTATTTCCGTATGATATTGCTGATATTGGTGCAACTTTATATTGTACCTGTTATTTTAAGAAATCTTGGTGTAGCAGATTATGGTTTGTATAACGTTATAGCTGGGGTTGTTACGATGTTTTCTTTTCTTGGTGGATCCTTGTCGTCAGGAATACAGCGTTTTATGTCTTTTGCGATAGGAAAAAATGATAAAGAGCTTTTGAATACGACTTTTGGAGTGACTGCCTCTATATTCATTGTCTTTTCTTTTGTGACTTTTCTACTGTTGGAAAGTTTTGGATCGTGGTTCGTGAATTGTGGGATGAATATTCCTGCGGAACGAATTGTCGCGGCCAATTGGGTATTTCAATTCTCGGTACTGTCTTTTATTGTCAATCTAGTGACAATACCTTATAATTCTGCTATAATCGCTCATGAACGAATGAGTATCTATGCCTATGCCAGTATTTTTGATGGTGTGTTAAAATTTTTATTGGCCATATCCTTGTCCTTTTTTTCGTTTGATAAATTGATTTATTATGCAGGTTTTATAGTTGTTATCTCTGTCTCTATTTGTTTGTTTTATATTTATTATTGCAAAAGGAATTTTGAGGAATGCCGGGATATTAAACTGACCTGGAATCCGGAAATAGGGAGAAAACTCTTGTTTTACTCCGGTTGGAATGTCGTGGGTGTTTTGGCAAATATAGGCAGGGGGCAAGGTTTGAACATTGTTATGAACCTTTTCTTCGGTACATTGCTTAATGCGGCTCACGCTATTGCCTTGCAGATAAATGGAGTAGTTTCGCAATTCATAAGTAACATATATATGGCGACTCGTCCTCCGATTACGAAGTTATACGCTCAAGGTGATATCGGCGGTATGTGGAATTTGATTTTTAGGAGTGCGAAGATTACTTTTTATCTGCTGATGATTTTGAGTATTCCCGCTATTATAGAAATTGAGACAGTCCTCTCGTTATGGCTTCGCGATGTGCCGGAATATACGAGTAATATAGTTGTGTTAATGTTGATGATGACATTGATAGAGACATTGGTGAATCAGTTGATCTCAGCATTCCAAGCGGCTAATAGAATCAAACGATACCAGCAATATTCTAGCACTATAATTCTTTTATGCGTGCCTCTATCCTTTGTCGTATTAAAGTTTTGGAAAATGAATCCGATGATCCCATATGTTATATCCATAGCTCTTTCGTTTTTTTATGTATTATCTATAGTTGTGGTAGCTAAAATGGAATTGAATATGTCTATGAAAAAGTTCCTGCATTCTGTATTAATACGAAATGTTATTGTTTTTGTAATCGTATTTGTATTAGTACGAGTTCTAAGCGATTTATTGGATGCTTCTTTCGGTAGAGTTGTTGTCACGTTTTTGTTGACTTTATTGTCATCTGCTATCATGATTTGGATCGTAGGATTGGATGGCGTAGAGAAGGCGTATGTGTCAAATCAAATAAGTAAAGTAATAACGAATATAAAAAATAATCGTATTCATGAGAAATCCTAAAATTATAGCAGAGATTGGTTGTAATCACAAAGGTGATATGAGTATCGCAAAAGAGTTGATAATGACGGCAGCTACTTATTGTAAGGTGGATGTGATAAAATTTCAGAAGCGTTGTAATAAGGAATTATTGACTCTCGAGGAGTATAATGCGCCTCATCCTCATCCGGAAAATGCTTATGGCTCTACTTATGGGGCTCATCGCGAGTTTCTTGAGTTTACATTGGAGCAACATAATCAATTACAAAAATGGTGTGAGGAATTTGGGATAGAATATTCCACCTCGGTTTGGGATGTCACTTCTGCGAAGGAGATAACTTCTCTTCATCCGAAATTAATCAAGGTACCTTCTGCTTGTAATCTCAATAAACCCTTGTTGCAATATTTGTGTAGTAATTTTGAAGGGGAGATTCATTTGTCGTTCGGAATGACTACCAAGCAAGAGGAGGAAGAGATTGTTTGCTTTTTTGAGCGAAATGGACGGGCCAAGGACCTGGTTCTTTATGATTGCACGTCTGGTTACCCTGTACCCTTTGAGGATATTTGTTTACTAGAGCTTACTCGTATGCGTAAGGAGTATGCGGGTAGGGTGAAGGCTATAGGTTTTTCAGGGCATCATTTGGGTATTGCGGTGGATAGTGCGGCTGTAGCTTTAGGTGCGGAGTGGATAGAGCGTCATTATACGTTAGATAGGACGTGGAAAGGAACAGATCATGCGGCTAGCCTAGAGCCTGATGGCGTAAGGAAGTTGGTTCGCGATTGCCGTGCGGTAGCCCAGGCTCTTACCTATAAACAAAAGGACGTGCTTGATATTGAGATGGTACAACGTGATAAATTGAAAAAGAATCAGGTAAAATGGTAATTTAATAATGAAAACAATCGCATTTATACCGGTAAGGGGTGGAAGTAAATCAATTCCTCTTAAAAATATCAAACTTTTTTGTGGAAAGCCTTTGGTTTGTTGGAATATTGAGGCTTTGGTAAATTGTCCGGAAGTGGATGAGATAGTAGTGGCTACTGATTCTGACGAGATTTGGAATACGGTCTCTGCTTGTTGTTACCCCAGGACTATCTTGTATCGTCGTTTGGCGGAAAACGCGTGCGATACAGCCAGTACGGAAAGTGTTATGTTGGAATATATTGATAAGGTCCAGCTTGCGGAGGATAGTATTTTTATGTTAGTTCAGGCAACTTCGCCTCTGACGGAGACTCGCCATTTTTCGGAAGCTCTTCGCATGTATTTTAAAGGTGAATATGACAGTATATTGACTTGTGTGCGTAATTATCGCTTTTTATGGAATGAGAATGGTACGTCGATGAACTATGACTATATGAAGCGTCCTCGTCGGCAAAACTTCAAAGGGCTATTGATGGAGAATGGCGCTTTCTATATCAATACGGTAAGGAATATACAGGGTTGTGGAAATAGGCTTAGTGGTAAGATTGGCATTTATGAGATGCCGGAGTATACCGCCACGGAGATTGATGAGCCGGATGATTGGATTGTATTGGAGAATTTAATGCGTAAATACGTGTTGCCACAAAACGTTATGAGGAAAGAGATAAAACTTTTCTTGTGTGACGTGGATGGGACTCTAACGGATGGAGGTATGTATTATACGGAAAGTGGTGATGAGTTGAAAAAATTCAATGCTCGTGATGGTATGGGGTTCCAATTGCTCCGAGAGGCTGGGATAAAAACAGGGATCATAACTTCTGAGAATACAAAAATTGTAGAGAATCGTGCCAAGAAATTGAAAGTGGACTTTTTATATCAGGGAAAGCGAGATGGAGGGAAACTTGCTGTAGCTAAAGAGATTTGTGATATGTTGAAAATCGATTTTGGGGAAGTGGCATATATTGGGGATGATGTTAATTGTGTGGATTTACTATCTGCGGTTGGATTTGCCGCATGTCCTGCTGATGCGGTAATAGAAGTAAAAAAGATCCCTCATATAAAGTTATTGGAGAAAAGGGGCGGCGAAGGTTGCGTGAGGGAGTTTATTTCTTTATTCTTAAATAAGAATCGATGATTTATAGAGATAAGAAGTTCTTTGTGAAAGCAACCATGTCGCAATTATTAATATTATTATTTGCGCTGATTTGCTATTGTAGTATGGATCTCGAATCCTTTTATACGAAGACGGTATTTGAGATTTCTTATTTGCTTGTAATGATACAAGCTTTTTATGTACAGAGACGCTTACATGAAGATTGGAAAAATATCTCGAATTTATTCTTATTCTTTTTTTTCTTCTTTTTAGGTAATAGGTTCCTGTTTGATCTGGTATCAGATGAATATAATGTTTGTTATTTCGAATTTTTTCTAAATAGGATGGTCAATGTTGCAGTTGTCAATAGGGCTTTGTTTAATTTGATCATTGCGGTGTGTAGCTATACAATAGGAACAATATGGTGGATTAGTCGTAAACAGGGTAGGCGTAATGAAAAGATTCCATATTTGAGTGTTGCTGGCTTGATGTCACAAAAAACTGTGTATTTAATGCTTTTCATAGGCTTTGTGTTCAAAGGTTATTATTCATATCAAACATACCAGGCGTTACTTACTCAGGGGTATTTGCAATATTTCATAGGAGGGTTTGATATAAATAGGAACTTGTTGATGATGTTCTTGGAAGCTTTCTATGAAATTGCGATATTTATTCTTATCAGTCAAAAAGAAAGACTGAATAAAATAGATATTTTGTTAATTATAGTATATGTAATCATGTCGTTGGCTACGGGACAGAGAGGTTTTGCTATGCTTTCCTTCGTGTTCATTCTGTTTTATATGTATAAATTGGGTAGGATAAAATTGGGATTCACGGCGATAGTGGTACTCGGAATCGTGCTCTTTGTGGTTGCTAGTTCTATGAGTTATATTCGTGGAGGAAAAGAGTTTTCTATGGAAGAGATCATGAATGCGTTTTTTGATTTCTTTTATGGACAATCTATTTCTATAACAGTTTTGGTTGCGACGATAGATTATGAGAATTATATAGATTTTTCTTTTTGGGATTTGTTTGGACATATTCGTTATCTTTTGACTTATTATTGGGATAAGTTGACATTTCAGTTTGAACGTCCTGTAGATGCGCTTACTCTTCAGGCTGAAGAATATAAGTGGTATGGGCAGTATATTTCTAGTATAACTAATCAAGATATGTTTTATCGTGGACTAGGATTAGGCTCTTCTTATATGGGACAGTTTTATGCCGTAGGTAAGGAGTATATGCAATTACTTGGAGGTGTTTTTGTTGGTTATCTTGTGGAATTTCTTTATGATAAAGTATGTTTGCCTCATTTCTTAAAACGTTTTTGGGCTTTCCACGCATTGACGATAATTGTATTTATTTCAAGAGCTAATTTGTTTGAATTTATTAATATGCAGTGGCATGTATATGTGGTGTCTGTTTTATTATATATTTATTTTATTCATCTAAATAGAATTCTTTATCGTAGAACTAATAATAAATGTAGCAAATATGTATAAACTATCAATTGTCGTTCCCATTTATATGGTGGAAAATTATATAGAACGATGTGCTATATCTTTGTTTCAACAAACACTGTCTGATGTGGAATTTATATTCATTGATGATAGATCTCCGGATAAAAGCGTAGACGTGTTGAAACAAGTTATTTCTAATTTTACTTCGCTTCAAGATTCTATCCGTATAGTAGAGCATCCAAATAATAGAGGATCAGCCGCGGCAAGAATAACCGGCATAAAACAAGCACGGGGAGAATATATAGCTTTTTGTGATTCTGATGATTGGGTAGATTCGAATTTGTATGAGCAGATGTATGAAGTGGCCAAAAGAAATGATGCGGATTTGGTTTATTGCAATTTTAAAATGGAGTATCTTTCGAAAACGAAAGTAGCGGACTTGCCGAAGAAACAGAATGTAGATGATTATATCCGATTTATGATGATGGGTGCTATCCCTTTTTATTCTTGGATTAGGTTGTATCGAAAAAATATATTACAAGAGCGTGTTGATGAATTGTATCAACTTGGAATCAATATGTGGGAGGACGTTTTAATGAATATGAGATTGTCTTTTTGTCTTAAACAGATAGCCTTTTGCCCTGTAGCCGGATATCATTATAACCAGTGTAACTTGAATTCATACACTTTTGTTCGGAGTGAACAATCGCAAAGAAACATACTAGAGGTGGTTCGTTTGGTTTCTTTGGTTGTTGAGAAGTGGCAGATTTTCATGTTCCCGCTAAGTTGTTTTAGGCTTAATGCATTGTATTCTATTAGTTCTCATTCCTCAATAGAGGATTTGAAAAAGATGAATTGGCCTTATTCTGTTGAAGATAATAGGTGTATTTGGAAACATCCTATCATGTCTGTTGATAATAAACTGTTCTTGACATTATTGAGTTTCCGATTGTATAAAACAGCTTATATCTATATGCGAATTAAAAGAAAAATCAAAAATATTATTTTGTTTAAATGAGTAATAAGGAGATAACACACGTATGTTTGGTGGAAACGGTATATACCTTGTTTCTTTATATGCTTCTTGTCGAAGAGGAGGACTATGAGCATACATTCTTTTTTTGCTCGTCATTGTTACCTGCTGAGATCAAGAAGAAACTACCTCAATCACATTGTTTCAAATTACCCCACAAACGATATCATAAATGGATTTTTCGTATTCTTTTGTATTATACATCTGCTTTACGATGGCCATTCATAAAGCGTTGTACTATTTATGGGAGTGATAATTATCTGTTTAGTTCTGGAATAATTCGTAATAATCGTTTGAATTTGTTGGAAGATGGAACTTCTAATTATTCATTAACTTATGTTGATCCAAAATTGTACACTTTGAGAAGTTGGCTGATGGGATCTATTGCGGCTTGCGGATGCGGAGGTAGAGCCCCTAACGTTGAAAAAATCTATTTGACAGGCTTGCTATCTATACCGGAAGAGATACGATCGAAAGTTGAACTTTTTTCTGTTCGTGATCACTGGGAAAAACTAACTGTTACTTATCAAAGAAAAATTCTAAGTTTGTTCGATATCTCTATCGATGTAATCCGAGATTTGCGTAGATATACTGATGTTTTATTTACGCAACCCATGTATGAAGATGGGCTTTTAATAAAAGAGGAGGAAATCGCTTTATACAAACAACTTTTGTCGAATAGCAATAAATGTAAATTGGTCATAAAAGTTCATCCTCGTGATAAGATGGATTATCGGGATTTGTTCCCTGATGCATATATATTAAAGACGAAAGTTCCCATGGAGCTACTTTCTATTTTAGGTGTTCAGTTTAAGGAAGTGTATACGGTGTTTTCCACAGCGGCTCTTTCGTTACCTTACAAGGCTAATATTCATTTTATGGGGACATCTGTACATCCTAATTTAGTAAAACATAGAGGAATTATTGAGTATGATGATTGTTTTTTTTGAAAAATTGTCTATGTTGTTACCTATGCTTAGGATCTGTTTTAGAATTTGTCTTTTGGTGGATGTAAGTTTGTTGGTTTATAATAAATTATCAGTGAAATGAAAATACTTCATGTTATCGATCATTTAGGAATTGGTGGTGCTCAAAAACTTGTTTGTGATTTAGCCCAATTACAGTTAGCAAAAGGCCTCTCTGTATCAGTATTATCTCTGTGCAAAACCGATTCTTTTTTAGAAGTGGAATTGCATAAAAAAGGCATTAAAGTGGATTGTGTATATAAAAGTATCCGATCTATATATAACCCTTTGACGATATTAAAGATTCATAAGTACCTAAACGAAGCGGATATTGTTCATGTGCATCTTTTCCCCGCTAATTATTGGTGCGCATTTTACAAGTTTTTCTTAAATAAGAAACTAAAGTTGATAACAACAGAGCATAACACAAATAATAGGAGGCGAAATAAAAGCTATTTTAAGTATATTGATAGGTTTATATATGGAGTGTATGATGCTGTAGTTGCATGTTCACAAAAAGCCCAACAGACCCTAGAAGGTTATTTGAACAATAGTGATAAGAATAAAGTGCTATTTATTAGTAATGGTGTTCCTATAGCTTCTTTTCAGCAAGCGGTAGGATATGATAAGGCCGAACTGTATGGAGTGAAAGATGGTGTAAAGGTTGTGACAATGGTCGCTCGTGTCCAAGAACCGAAAGATCAAAGTACAGTTATCCGTTGCTTAAAATACTTGGATGAGGATATACATGCTTCGTTTGTTGGGGATGGGGTGTTGAGAGAGGATTGCGAATTTTTAGCAAAGAAATTAGGAGTTGCTGCTCGATGCCATTTTTTAGGCTTTAGAAAGGATGTATCCCGTATAGTGAAGACTTCGGATATAAATGTGTTGTCATCTAAATGGGAAGGGTTGTCGTTATCGTCTGTGGAATGTATGGCTACAGGAAAACCTTTTATCGGTACAAATGTACAAGGTATTAAAGAAATCGTAACAGGAGCAGGTTTGTTATTTGAATGTGGAGACGAAAAGGGGCTTGCCACGATTATTAAGCGCCTTTTAGAATCAAAGGAGTTATATCAATCTGTATCATATTCCTGTTATTCTCGAGCTAAAGAGTATGATATACTTTATACCCATAATGCTTATATGAATTTGTATTTTGAGATTTTAAATGAGACTATACATGAGTAAGCGTTCGTATCCATATATGACAAAATTATTTATCGTCCTCAACGAGGACTATTTCCTTCTTACGCACCGTAAGGAGCTGGCTGTTCGTGCGCAAGAATCTGGCTATGACGTGACGATCGTGGCCAAGAATACCGGACGTAGGAAGCAGGTGGAAGCATTAGGGCTGAAAATGGTGGAGCTTCCTGTTAATCCGACGGGAAAAAATCCGATAGAGGAGCTAAAGGCTTTCTGGTTTCTTTATCGATTATATAAACGGGAGAAACCAGATATCGTGCATCATGTAGGCTTGAAAGTTATCCTTTGGGGTGGATTGGCCGCAAAACTGACCGATGTGAAGGGTGTAGTGAACGCTGTCAGTGGCTTGGGAGTGATGTTCTCATTGGAGAAAGAATCTCGGTTGACAAGTTTGATTTTGAGTGTTCTCCGTTTCTCAAATCACCGGAAAAACTTGATTAATATATTCCAGAACCATGAGGATGAACGGTTGTTTATCGAGAAAGGGGTGGTAACTCATGATCAAATCCGGTTCATTAAAGGATCGGGAGTGGATCTGAAGAGGTACGCCTATACTCTGGAGCCTGTCTCGGATAAGATTCGGATACTGTTCACGGCAAGGATGGTAGAGGAGAAAGGGGTTTGGGTATTGGTGAATGCCGCAGAGTCGCTCCGGAAGGAATATGAGGGGCGTGTATGCTTCCTGCTTTGTGGTGGTTTGTCCTCAAATCCCAAGGCGATCAAGGAGGAGGAATTGAACGATCGTTGTGATGGGAATTATATACAATGGCTGGGATATCGGTCGGATGTGCCGGATTTGTTGAGATCTTCTCATATCGTGGCTTTCCCTAGTTATTACCGAGAGGGAGTGCCGAAGTCGTTGATTGAGGCTACGGCCATTGGGCGACCAATCGTTACGACCGACTCCATCGGTTGCAAGGATACGGTAGAGGATGGGACGAATGGTTTTTTGGTTCCTATTAAAGATAACGAGGCATTAGCCGAGAAGTTGAGGATTTTGATTGATGACACAGATTTGAGGAAACGGATGGGACTCCATTCACGGCAGATCGCGGAGCGGGATTTTTCCTTGGATGATGTTATCGCAAAGCATTTGTTGATTTATAGGGAATTGTTGCATTGTCAATAGTCCCAATATGGATAGGATTCTTTCTTGAATGATCATATTAATGAGGAAATCTTGTCGACTGAAGAGCAAGCCTCTCACCCCAAAAGGCGGTTAAATTTGATGAAGGAACTGCTTTCTTGATAAATCAAAGCCTTATTTTCTGCCTGTAACAGGCTTCCTTACACAAATCTTTTTTCAACATACATATTTATGAAGGTTTTACTGACCGGCTCTGCCGGCTTTATCGCCTCGTTTGTCGCACGGCGTTTGCTGGAGCGGGGAGACGAGGTCGTAGGTTTGGATAATGTCAATGGGTATTATGATACGGCTTTGAAGTATGGTCGCTTGAAGGAGGCGGGTATATGGGAAGAGGAGGTGGATTGGTATAAATTGACTCCGAGCCATACGTATGAGAAATATCGTTTTATCCGGATGAATCTGGAAGATCGGCAAGCGATGCGGATGCTTTTTGCCAACGAGGGGTTCGATGCGGTGGTTAATTTGGCCGCCCAGGCGGGCGTACGTTATTCGATCACGAATCCGTATGCGTACGTGGAATCGAACTTGGATGGTTTTATCAATGTGCTGGAGGGATGTAGGCATCATAAGGTGAGTCATTTGGTGTATGCCAGCTCCAGCAGCGTGTATGGGCTGAACGCTGATGTGCCTTTTTCGGAGAAAACGAGTATCGCCCATCCCGTTAGCTTGTATGCCGCATCCAAGAAATCTAACGAGTTGATGGCACACGCATATAGCCAATTGTATGGGATTCCTACCACGGGTCTGCGCTTCTTTACGGTATATGGTCCATGGGGGAGACCGGATATGTCTCCTTTCCTGTTTGCTGATGCTATTCTGCATGATCGTTCGATCAAGGTGTTCAATAACGGGGATATGTTACGCGACTTCACGTATATCGATGATATTGTTGAGGGGGTGATACGGGTCTTGGACTGTCCGGCTACATCGAATCCGGATTGGGATCCGGAACATCCGGATCCCAGCTCCTCTTCCGCATCCTATCGTATTTATAATATCGGTAACTCTCAGCCGGTTAGATTGATGGATTTTATACAAGCTATTGAGATCGCTTGCGGGAAAGAGGCAGTGAAGGATTTCCTTCCGATGCAACCGGGGGACGTGTATCAGACGAACGCCGATACTACGTTGCTTCAACGGGCGGTGGGTTTTAAGCCTTCGACGGATATTCAAGAGGGTGTTGATCGGACTGTGGCATGGTTTAAATCATATTATAATCTATAAAATAAATTCTACGGTATGAAAATAGCGATTGTCGGGACAGGATATGTCGGTTTGGTAACGGGTACCTGTTTCTCGGAGATGGGGGTGGACGTTACGTGTGTGGATGTGATGGCCGAGAAGATCGAGAACTTGAAGAAGGGTGTTATCCCTATTTATGAGCCGGGCTTGGAGGATATGGTCCATAAGAATTATAAGGCCGGACGTTTGAAGTTCACGACGGATCTCGCCTCCGTGCTGGATGACGTAGAGGTGGTGTTTAGTGCGGTAGGTACGCCTCCGGACGAGGATGGCAGCGCAGATCTGCGTTATGTTCTGGAGGTGGCTCGTACGGTAGGGCGACATATCAATAAATATACGTTAGTGGTGACTAAAAGTACGGTGCCGGTGGGTACGGCCCGGAAGGTGAAGGTCGCTATTCAAGGGGAATTGGATAAACGAGGGGTGTCTGTTGAGTTTGACGTGGCCAGTAATCCGGAGTTCCTGAAAGAGGGTAATGCGGTGGACGATTTCATGAAGCCGGATCGTGTGGTGGTCGGCGTGGAATCGGATCGGGCACGAAAGCTGATGGAGAAGTTGTACAAGCCGTTCATGATGAATAACTATCGCTTGATCTTTACGGATGTTCCTTCTGCCGAGATGATCAAATACGCCGCTAATTCCATGTTGGCTACCCGTATCAGTTTTATGAATGATATCGCTAATCTTTGTGAGTTGGTGGGTGCCGATGTGAACATGGTGCGTAAGGGGATAGGCTCGGACAGCCGTATCGGGAGTAAGTTCTTGTACCCGGGCTGTGGCTATGGCGGCTCTTGTTTCCCGAAAGACGTAAAGGCGTTGATCAAGACGGCGGAAAAGAATGGCTATACGATGAATGTCTTGAGAGCGGTCGAGGAGGTGAACGAGCGGCAAAAGAGCGTGTTGTTCCGTAAACTTCAAAAACATATCCCGGACTTATCCGGTAAGACGGTGGCCTTGTGGGGCTTGGCCTTTAAACCGGAGACGGATGATATGCGTGAGGCTACCTCTTTGGTCTTGGTCGATTTGCTGACGAAAGCGGGTGCTACGGTCAAGGTATATGATCCGATCGCCATGACGGAGTGCAGGCGTAGGCTGGGCGACAAGGTTGTCTATGCGAGTGATATGTATGACGCTACGGTGGATACGGATGCGTTGTTGCTGGTTACGGAATGGAAGGAGTTCCGTATCCCTAGCTGGGCTGTACTTAAAAAGCTTATGCGTAATTCCTTATTGATCGATGGCCGTAATATTTATGATGCCCAAGAGCTTTATGAGACTGGCTTTACCTATGAGTGTATAGGGATGAGCGCAAGGTCGTGATTGAAGGATTTAAGGATTATATTGTAGCTGAAAAGAATGGGCGACTATTGATTTGTCGTTTGCGGAATGAGCAAATGATAAAGGAGTGGGGAAGATAGGGATTTTCTTGTTTTCTGATAAACTTAAAAATAATCACCTTGGACATTCATTTCCTCTTTGAAGGGGGAGACGAATGGCTGGGGTGATTATTTTTTTAGGTTTAATATCGTAATGATTTGTCTGTAACCTTGTAAGGTTACATTATAAAAATGTATGGAGAGTCTACTTCATGCATATTGCAAACTTCCAGTTGGCTGAGAATGGAATGTGTCCCCGGAAACATTATACCTCCCTTCTTTGTTATGCCTCATTAAGGATTGAAAACAAACCCTCCCTTTTGCTTATAAAATGTAAGCTTTGTTAACCAAACGTCCGATAAAAACATTTTTTCCGTGAAAGTGTCAATTATTTTATGTCTGTTTAAACAATATGTTAGGAATTGTCTGTATCTTTGCGGCAAAATCAAAAAGTTGATTCGACAATGGAAGTATTGAAGCACGAGTGTGGTGTCGCCATGGTCCGGTTACTGAAACCTCTGGAATATTATCACGAGAAGTACGGTAGTTGGATGTATGGACTGAACAAGCTCTATTTGCTGATGGAGAAGCAGCATAACAGGGGGCAGGAAGGAGCGGGCTTAGCCTGCGTGAAGTTAGAGGCAAATGCCGGAGAGGAATATATGTTCCGTGAACGGGCCGTCGGGACCGGAGCTATTACCGAGATATTTGCCGCAGTTCACGAACACTACAAGGATTTAGCCCCCGGGCAACTCAACGATCCGTTATTCGCCAAAGCCAACCTACCTTTCGCCGGAGAGCTTTATATGGGCCACCTCCGTTACAGTACCACCGGAAAATCCGGAATCTCATATATCCATCCTTTTTTACGACGCAATAACTGGCGTGCAAAGAACCTTGCCGTTTGCGGAAATTTCAACTTGACAAATGTTCATGAGGTATTCGAGGAGATCACGGCGATCGGCCAGCATCCCCGGAAATATTCCGATACGTATATCATGCTGGAGCAGCTGGGACACCGGCTGGACCGGGAAGTGGAGCGTCTGTACCAAAAGTGTGAGGCGGAAGGATTGAGAGGGATGGATATCACGCATGCTATCGAGGATCAAATTGATTTGTCGAACGTGCTGAAACGCTGTACCCCGGGCTGGGATGGTGGTTTCGTGATTTGCGGTATCACCGGTAGTGGCGAGTCGTTCAGCGTGCGGGACCCGTGGGGAATCCGTCCGGCCTTCTATTATGCGGATGATGAGATTATCGTGTTGGCTTCCGAGCGTCCGGTTATACAAACCGTGATGAACGTGCAGGTAGAGAATATCCGGGAGTTGAATCGGGGAGAGGCGATACTCGTCAACAAGAAAGGCGAGTGGCATATCTCCCAGATCGTGGAGCCGAAGGAGAACAAGGCTTGTTCCTTCGAGCGTATCTACTTCTCACGGGGTAGCGACGTGGATATCTACAGGGAAAGGAAGCGTTTGGGAGATAATCTCGTGCATCCGATCTTGAAAGCGGTGGATTATGATTTGAATCATACCGTCTTCTCTTTTATCCCGAATACGGCCGAGGTCGCTTATTTCGGGATGCAGGAGGGGTTGAACAAGTATTTGAATAAGCTGAAAAAAGAATGGATCGCCGACCGTAGTCACCTGCTCAGGGAAGAGGAACTGGAGCAAATCCTTTCTATGCGAGTCCGCTCGGAGAAAGTAGCTATAAAAGATATAAAATTACGTACATTTATCGCTGAGGGCAATAGCCGCAATGATCTGGCGGCGCACGTGTATGATATTACTTACGGAAGTATTGAACCTTTTATAGATAATCTGGTTGTGATAGATGATAGCATCGTGCGGGGTACTACCTTACACCAGAGTATTATCGGTATCTTGGATCGCCTGCATCCGAAGAAAATCGTGATCGTAAGTTCTTCTCCACAGGTACGTTACCCGGATTATTACGGTATCGATATGTCCCGGATGAACGAGTTTATCGCTTTTAAGGCCGCGGTGGCCCTGTTACGTGACCGGGGGATGGAATACGTGATCTTGGACGCTTATCAAAAGGCGAGGCGACAACAAACAGCGGCAGATAGTCCGTTGGTGAATTACGTAAAGGAGATATACGCCCCGTTTACGGACGAGGAGATATCCGTTAAGATGGTGGAGTTGCTTACACCAGCCGGGACACAGGCGAAAGTAGAGATCGTTTACCAGACTTTGGAGGGCTTGCGTGCCTCTTGTCCGGAGCATCCGGGTGACTGGTATTTCTCCGGCGATTACCCGACACCGGGCGGGACTCGGTTAGTGAACGAGGCTTTTATTCACTATATGGAAGAAGAATATCTAATTAATTGAAAATTGAAAATGGAGAATTGAAAATTAGGATGGGCGATGGCTTGTTCAGCTTAATTTCCGATGCTCTTTTTATATTATAAAACACAGTTTTTTATGAGAACAGCAACTTTGATCTTAGACGACGGTACCGTCTTTCGTGGTTACTCTTTCGGCTATGAGAGACCGGTCGCCGGCGAGGTCGTGTTCAATACCGCTATGACCGGATATCCGGAGAGCTTGACGGACCCTTCGTACGCAGGCCAGTTGATGGTGTTGACTTATCCGCTCGTTGGTAACTACGGTGTCCCGCCTCGTACGTTCGGGACGAACGGGATCGCTACGTTTATGGAGAGCGAGAAGATCCACGCCGAGGCGATTATCGTTAGCGATTACAGCCATGAGTATAGCCACTGGAACGCCGAGTGCAGCTTGGGCGAGTGGTTGAAGGAGGAGAAGATCCCGGGCATATACGGTATCGATACGCGTGCGTTGACTAAGAAATTGCGTGAGCATGGCGTGATGATGGGACGCATCGTTATCGGCGATGCCGATAACGAGATTGGAAATGGAGAATTGAAAATCGAGAATTATGAGCATGTGAACTATGTGGATCGGGTATCGTGCAAAGAGATTATTTGTTACCTGCCCGATGGTACGAGCCAGACCTGTTCTTTATCGGAAGCCTCCGATTCCCGATTCTCGATTCTCGATTCTCAATTCCTAAAGCGCGTCGTGCTTTTGGACTGCGGCGTGAAACATAACATCATCCGTTGCCTGTTGAGGCGTAACGTGGCGGTGATCCGTGTGCCTTGGGACTACGACTTCAATCAGCTGGAATACGATGGCTTGTTTATCAGTAACGGTCCGGGCGATCCGGATACTTGCGATGCCGCCGTGCGGAATATCCGTAAGGCGCTTTCCGGGGATAAGCCGATTTGCGGTATTTGCATGGGTAACCAGTTGTTGGCGAAAGCCGGCGGTGCTTCTATCTATAAATTGAAGTACGGTCATCGTAGCCATAACCAGCCGGTACGCATGGTAGGTACGGAAAAATGCTTCATCACCTCGCAGAACCATGGTTACGCCGTGGATAACGATACGCTGGGTGAGGAGTGGGAACCGCTGTTCGTCAATATGAATGACGGGACGAACGAGGGTATCAAGCATAAGACGAAGCCTTTCTTCTCCTCTCAGTTCCATCCCGAGGCTTGCAGCGGGCCGCTGGATACGGAGTTCATGTTTGATAAGTTCGCGGACTTACTGTAGCCCCGTTCGTTTCCGGGTGTCGGAATAACTCGTTTCCGGGTGTCGGAATAACCCGTTTCCGGGTGTCGTAAATACAAACATTAAAAAAATGAAGCAATGAAAGAAGATATAAAGAAAGTCCTGATACTCGGCAGCGGAGCCTTGAAGATTGGTGAGGCGGGCGAGTTCGATTATTCAGGCAGCCAAGCTCTGAAGGCGATTAAGGAAGAGGGGATTCAAACGGTATTGATCAATCCGAATATCGCTACGGTACAGACCTCGGAAGGAGTCGCGGACACGGTTTATTTCCTGCCCGTTACTCCTTTTTTTGTGGAAAAGGTGATCGAGAAGGAACGTCCGGAAGGCATCTTGCTCGCTTTCGGCGGGCAGACGGCGTTGAATTGTGGCGTGGCCCTTTACCAAAGCGGCGTGCTGGAGAAGTATGGCGTGAAGGTGTTGGGTACCCCGGTGCGGGCTATCATGGATACCGAAGATCGGGAGTTGTTCGTACGCAAGCTGGATGAGATCGACGTGAAGACGATCAAGAGCGAGGCCGTGGAGAACGCCGCTGACGCTCGTCGTGCGGCCGCTGAGCTGGGGTATCCGGTCATCGTCCGTGCCGCTTATGCGCTGGGGGGCTTGGGTTCCGGTTTCTGCGACAATGAGGAAGAATTGGACGTGTTGGTGGAGAAGGCTTTCTCTTTCTCTCCGCAAGTATTGGTGGAGAAAAGCTTGAAGGGCTGGAAAGAGGTGGAGTACGAGGTGGTGCGCGACCGCTTCGATAACTGCATCACGGTATGTAACATGGAGAATTTCGACCCGCTGGGAATCCATACGGGAGAGTCTATCGTGATTGCCCCCTCGCAGACCTTGAGCAATACGGATTATCATAAATTACGTGAGTTGGCGATCCGTATCATTCGCCATATCGGTATCGTGGGCGAGTGTAACGTGCAATACGCTTACGATCCGGAGAGTGAGGATTACCGGGTGATCGAGGTGAACGCCCGCTTGAGCCGTTCTTCGGCCTTGGCTTCTAAGGCGACCGGTTATCCGTTGGCTTTCGTGGCCGCTAAATTAGGCTTGGGCTACGGTTTGTTCGACTTGAAAAACTCCGTGACGAAAACGACTAGCGCTTTCTTTGAGCCGGCTCTCGATTACGTGGTATGTAAGATCCCTCGCTGGGACTTGGGTAAGTTCCACGGCGTGGCTCGTGAGTTGGGTTCCAGCATGAAGTCGGTTGGCGAGGTGATGGCGATCGGACGTACCTTCGAGGAGGTTATCCAGAAGGGCTTGCGTATGATCGGGCAGGGTATGCACGGTTTCGTGGAGAATAAGGAGTTGGTGATCGAGGATATCGATAAGGCGTTGCACGAGCCAACCGACCGCCGTATCTTCGTTATCTCGAAGGCATTCCGGGCCGGTTATACGGTAGACCAGATTCATGAGCTTACCAAGATAGACCGATGGTTCCTACAGAAACTATATGGAATCATGCAGACCTCCAAGGAGCTTCACGCTTTCGATATGAAGGGGATCCAACGTTGGCGCATCAATCCGGAGTTGATCCGCCGGGCGAAGATACAAGGGTTCTCTGATTTCCAGATCGCACGGGCGATCGGTCTCGACGGGGATGTGGAGAAGGGTATGATGTTGGTTCGCCAGTTCCGTAAGGAGCATGGCATTCTTCCGGCGGTGAAACAGATCGATACCTTGGCCGCCGAGTATCCGGCGCGGACGAATTACCTGTACCTGACGTATAGCGGTACGGAAAACGACGTGACGTACTTGGGCGATCATCGCTCGATTGTCGTGCTGGGTTCCGGCGCTTACCGCATCGGTAGCTCGGTGGAGTTCGACTGGTGTGGCGTGCAGGCCTTGAATACGATCCGTAAGGAGGGTTACCGCTCCGTGATGATCAACTACAATCCCGAGACGGTGTCTACCGACTATGATATGTGCGACCGCCTTTATTTCGACGAGCTTACCTTCGAGCGTGTGATGGATATCCTCGAGCTGGAGAACCCGCACGGCGTGATCGTCTCCACCGGTGGCCAGATCCCGAATAACCTGGCGATGCGTTTGGACGAACAGCATGTGAATATCTTGGGTACGTCAGCCAAGAGCATCGATAATGCCGAGGACCGTGAGAAGTTCTCCGCCATGTTGGATCGTATTGGCGTGGATCAACCCCGCTGGAAAGAGCTTTCTTCCATGGAGGATATCAATGGTTTCGTGGCAGAGGTAGGCTTCCCCGTGTTGGTTCGCCCGAGTTACGTGCTGAGTGGCGCCGCCATGAATGTCTGCTCGAATCAAGAGGAGTTGGAGCGTTTCTTGAAATTGGCCGCCAACGTCAGCCAAAAGCATCCGGTGGTGGTAAGCCAGTTCATCGAGCATGCGAAAGAGGTGGAGATGGATGCCGTGGCCGATCATGGCGAGATCGTGATGTATGCCATTAGCGAGCATATCGAGTTTGCCGGGGTTCATTCCGGCGACGCTACGATTCAGTTCCCGGCCCAGAAATTATATGTAGAGACGGTTCGTCGTATCAAGCGTATCAGTAAGCAGATCGCTAAGGAGCTGAATATCTCCGGCCCGTTCAATATCCAATATCTGGCGAAGGGCAATGAGATCAAGGTGATCGAGTGTAACCTTCGTGCCAGCCGTTCTTTCCCGTTCGTGAGCAAGGTGCTGAAGATAAACTTCATCGAGTTGGCTACCCGTGTCATGCTGGGCTTGCCGGTAGAGAAACCGAATAAGAATGAGTTCGATTTGGATTACGTGGGTATCAAGGCCTCTCAATTCTCGTTCAACCGCTTGCAGAAAGCCGATCCGGTATTAGGGGTCGATATGGCTTCCACGGGCGAGGTGGGTTGTCTGGGTGATGATGTATCCGAGGCGGTGTTGACGAGTATGCTCGCTGTCGGGCAACGGGTTCCGGAGAAAAATGTCCTTTTGTCTACCGGTACGCCGAAGCAGAAGGTAGCCATGCTGGATGCCGCTAAGATGCTGGCGGCGAAAGGCTACAATCTATTCGCTACGGGAGGTACGCACCGTTTCTTGGAGGAGAATGGCATTCCGAGTACTAAGGTGTACTGGCCGAGCGAGAAGGGAGAACCGCAGGCGCTTAAGATGCTTCATGAGAAGCAGATCGATATGGTCGTGAATATCCCTCGTGACCTTTCTGCCGGAGAGCTTGACAACGGCTATAAGATCCGCCGTGCCGCCATCGACCTGAATATCCCGTTGATTACGAATGCCCGTTTGGCAAGCGCTTTCATTCAAGCCTTCTGTACCTTGAGCGTAGATGATATCTGCATCAAGAGTTGGCAAGAATATAAATAAAAGGGGGCTTGACGTAAATCAAGTGGTATTTATTTCGTAAGTTTGCACATTCAAACAAAAACAACCATGAATATGGATACAGCGATATTTATTGCTCGCAGGATCGCGGCGCAATCGATTCTACTCAGTGAGGAAGCCGCCCAGAAACTGGCCTCTATCTTAATTCGGACAGAATTGAAAAAAGGTGCCTTGTTTTTGGGCGAGGGAGAGATTTGTACGCAACTCGGTTATGTTTATAAGGGAATGGTCCGCCAGTTTTATTTTAAGAATAAGAAAGAGCTGACCGAGCATTTCGCCAGCGAGGACCACATCTTCATTTGCATCGAGAGTTTCTTGCGCCAGCGTCCCGCTAATCTGTTGGTGGAGGCCTTGGAGAATACGGTATTGTATGGCATTCCTCATGATCCTTTATTGGCATTGTGCGCCGAGGATTACGAGATCGAGGTCATGTATCGCCGCCTGTTGGAGAATTCGCTGATCCTGTCTCAACGGAAGGCAGACTTCCTTCGTTTCGAGACCGCTAATGAACGTTATGCCCGCTTATTGAAAGAACACCCTGAGATCGTGCAGCGTGCTCCCTTGTCCCATATCGCCTCTTATTTGCTGATGACTCCCGAGACATTAAGCAGGGTAAGGGCTAATATGCAGTTATGACGGCAAGTACAAGGAACTTATAGGACAAAGCTTGAGCTTTGTCCTTTTTTATTGATTTTTACGAGATCGTTTTGCGGATCTTGCCCTCTTTTTGTTTGCGAAGGGTACGCAAGGTTCCCGGGAAGACGATCGCTAGGGTCGTTCCATGTGTCAATCTTTATATGTAAACATGAATAGGGTTCCTATTGTCTTAGGGCTTCCAGTAACTTATCGACCGCCTCGGCGGGAGTAACTTCGCTCTTTAGTAACTGGACGAACTTGCTACCGATGATGGCACCGGAAGAATGGGCTGCCGCCGCCTCGAAAGTGGCTTTATTGCTGATGCCGAAACCTACTAAGCGGGGATTCTGTAGGTTCATGGCGTTGATACGACGGAAATAGGCTTGTTTCTGCTCGTTGAAGTCTTGTTGGGCTCCGGTCGTGGCGGCGCTGGATACCATATAGATAAATCCGCTGGTATGGGCATCGATCAGCCGGATTCGTTCCTCGGAAGTCTCGGGGGTGATTAGCATGATCATTTTCAGGTCATGGCGATCGGCGATCTCCTTGTAGTCGGAGATGTAATCGGCATAAGGCAAGTCGGGGATGATCATTCCGTCTATGCCGGCCTCTACGCAACTGGCGCAGAATTTCTCGAAACCGTATTGCATGATGGGATTCAAGTAGCCCATCAGGATGATCGGGATCTGTACTTCGCTCCGGATCTCTTTCAATTGCCCGAATAGGAGGCGGAGTGACATCCCGTTACGCAACGCTTGCGTGGCGGCCTCTTGGATGACGGGGCCGTCTGCCATCGGGTCGGAGAAGGGGATTCCTACTTCTACCATGTGGATACCTTTAGCCTGTAAGGCTTTTAAGATGCTTGCCGTATCGTTTAAGTTCGGATAACCGGCGGTGAAATAGACGGATAAGATCCCGTCTTTCTGGGTCTGGAATAAGTTTGTGATGCGATTCATTTTGAATTCTATTTTGAAATAAAAATACTATCAGACGGTGGGAGACGGGGCACGCCCCATCTCTACAGCTGGATGTGAAATTTGTTGGATGAAATCCTTTAGTTTGTCGACGTCTTTCAATCCCGGCTCGATCTCGAAGCCACTGTTGAGGTCGATACCCGCGAAACGGGGATGCCGGAAGTGCCGGATCGCCTCCGCGTTTTCCGGACGGATGCCTCCGCTGAGCAAGAAGGGAGTCTCTCCTTTATACTCGGTTAGGATGGACCAATCGAAACGTTTGCCTGAGCCTCCATAGCCCTCGCATCTCGTATCGAAAAGGAAATAATCCACCCGGCCCTCATATTCCCTTGTTTTTTCGAAGTCCTCTTTCGTAGCGATGGGGAAAGCCTTGATCAAGGAATAGCCCCTTTTTTGCAAGGTGTGGCAATCTTCCGGCGATTCGTTACCGTGAAGTTGGAGATAGTCTAGCTTGTAGGCGGAGGCTTTCTCCATCATGGACTCGATGGTAGCGTTGACGAAAACGCCCACTTTCTTAGGGGACAATTGTTCACTATCCGTTATTACCTGCTGCTCCGTCGGGCATTGCCCGACAAAGCGCTTGGAACGCTCGTAGAAGATAAAGCCGATCCAGTTGATGGCTAGGGCGGCTACTTCCCGGATATTCTGAGGCTCCCGCATTCCGCAAACTTTGATGATCATGCCAGTCCTCCTATAAAATCGGCTAGGGTATCGCCCGGCCTCTCGGTTTTCATGAAAGTCTCTCCGATCAGGAATCCACGGAAACCGGCCTCACGCAATCGGCGTACGGTATCGGTCTCGGATATTCCGCTCTCGGACACTAAAAGAGGGGAGAAGCCTCGCGTCTTATCGACCAACTTGAATGAGTTGTTTACGTCCGTATGGAAGGTGCCGAGGTTACGGTTGTTCACGCCGAGCATATCGATATCCGCGTTCAGGTATTTGAGCTCGTCCTCGCTATGGACTTCCAGCAAGACTTCCAATTGCAGGCTATGGGCGGTCTCGGCGAGTATCCGGCATTCTTCTTCCGTAAGGGCGGCGGCGATCAACAAGACAGCGTCGGCACCCATCACCCGGGCTTGGAAGAGTTGGTAGGTATCGATGATGAAGTCCTTGCGAAGTAACGGGAGATCCACTAGCTTGCGGGCCTTTTGCAAGTCGCCCAAGGAACCTCCGAAGAAATCCCCGTCCGTAAGGATCGAGCAGGCGGAGGCTCCTCCGGCCTCGTAAGCGGGCACCACGTCGGCGATATTCGCACCCGGATGCAGCCAGCCCTTGGAGGGGCTTTTACGCTTGAACTCGGCGATAATACCGGAGGGGGATGATTCCAAAGCCGCACGCATGGAACGTGTGTCACGCTCCATACGGTCGCTACCTAGAGCCAATAAGGTCTGTAAGCTCACGGCCTGTTTCTGCCGGGCTACCTCGATGCGCTTATTGGCGATAATATCTTGTAAGATGTCCTTTTTCATAGGATATGTTTCTTTATCAATGGTTCAAAGATATAAATTTACGGAATGTAGCCAATGCTTTTTCGCTTTCCAGTGATTCACGTGCCTCGGCGATACACGTCTCGATTTTCTTCTCGGGACAGATCACTTGGATGGCGAAGGCGGAGTTGGCGATCACGCAGCTCTTTTGGGCCTCGGTAGCCCTGTTCCCTAATACGGCGTCGAAGATACGGGCCGCTTCCTCCGGGGTCTCTCCGCCGTCGAGGTCCGCTTCCGTGCAACGTTTGAATCCGAGCATCTCCGGGGTATAAAGCTTCTCTTTCTCCGGCATGGCTACCTTGAAATCGGCTGTGAGGGAGATCTCGTCGTAACCGTCCAAGCTATGTACCACGGCGAAACGGGTACCGCTCTCTTGATACGTATAATTATATAGGCGGAGTAGCGGGAGGTTATATACGCCTAACAATTGGTACGTAGGCATGACCGGGTTGACCAGCGGGCCGAGCATATTGAAGAAGCTGCGCACGCCGAGGCTCTTCCGTACTGGAGCTACCGCTTTCAGCGCCGGGTTGAACAAGGGGGCGTGGAGGTAGGCGATATGGCAGGTATCCATGGAGGTACGTAGCTTATCGATATCGTTCGTGAATTTTACGCCGTGTTGCTCCAGCACGTTGCTGGCGCCGCTCACCGAGGTAGCCCCGTAGTTACCGTGCTTTACGACATGGTAACCGGCACCGGCCACTACGAAACAAGAGCAAGTGCTGATGTTGAACGTGTTTTTCCCGTCGCCTCCGGTACCTACGATATCGATCGGCTTGTATTCGCTTAGATCTACCGGTACACGCATCTCCAGCAAAGCTTCCCGGAATCCGGTCAATTCCTCTACGGAGATACTGCGCATCAGGAATACGGTGATCAGGCTGGCGATCTGGGAATCGTTGTAGCGTCCCTCCGCTATATTCTGGAGGATATTCCGGGCTTCTTCCCGGCCTAGATATTGGTGCTCGAATAATCTGTATAATATTTGCTTCATGTCTGTAATGTGTTGAATGATAAAATATTGCAGTTTTGCGATATTTCTTTATCGAAAAACTTTTGTTTCTCTAGGGGAAAACTCTTGTTTCGTTAGGAAGAAACTATACGTGCCTTAGGAGGTAATTAGCGTTTCAGCCAGTTCTCTATAATTGTCTTCCCTTTGGGTGTCAACACGGATTCCGGATGGAATTGGATACCTCGTACATCGTACTCACGATGGCGCAAGCCCATGATCTGTCCTTCTTCCGTATCGACCGCCGTGATTTCCAGACAATCCGGGAAGTTTTCCTTGGAGACCGCCCAAGAATGATAACGCCCAACACGTATACCCGGTTCTAGTCCCTCGAAGATAGGATCTTTAGCGACAATCCGTATATCGGAGCAAACGCCGTGATGCACATCGGTAAGGTTTATCAATGTGGCGCCGAATGCCTCGCCGATGGCCTGCTCGCCTAGGCAGACACCTAGGATGCTCTTTGTCGGAGCGTACCGGCAGATCAAGGGGAGGAGGATGCCGGCTTCCTCGGGGATGCCCGGTCCCGGGGATAATAAGATCTTATCGAAACGCTCTATCTCTTCCAAGGAGATCTTGTCGTTGCGGTGTACCTCTACGTCCGTACCCAGTTCCTTCAATATATGTAGCAAATTGTAGGTGAAGGAATCGTAATTATCAAATAATAATATCTTCATTTTATATATATTGTTGTCGTAGAGACGGGGCACGCCCCGTCTCTACAACCGGATAATCAATTGATTAATTTCTCCGCTAGGTCTATCGCCTTCTTCAAGGCTCCCAGCTTATTGTTTACCTCTTGCAATTCACGCTCATCGTTGCTTTTAGCCACGATCCCGGCTCCCGCCTGATAGTAAAGTACGTTGCCACGACTGACAAAGGTACGGATCGTGATCGCTTGGTTCAAATCACCGTCCAGACCGATAAAGCCGATACAGCCGCCGTAAGCGCCCCGGTTGTGATGCTCGATGTCGGTGATCAGTTGCATGGCCCGTACTTTGGGGGCACCGCTCAACGTGCCGGCGGGGAAGGTATCGACGTAGGTCTTTACCGGGTCGCTATCGGTGTTGATCTCGCCGCTCACACGGGATACGAGGTGGATGACGTGGCTGTAGTATTGTACCTCCTTATAGAAATCCACTTGCACGTCGTGGGTGTTCCGGCTGAGGTCGTTGCGGGCGAGGTCTACCAGCATCACGTGCTCGGCGTTCTCCTTGGGGTCGGCTAGCAGGGCCTCGGTACGTTGTTTGTCTACCTCGATATTACCGGTACGGAAAGCGGTCCCGGCGATCGGGTCGATGCTGGCGTGTCCGCCCGTTACCTTGCAATGCGTCTCGGGGGAAGAGCCGAAGATACGGAAACCTCCGAAATCGAAATAGAACAAATAAGGAGAGGGGTTGATGCTGCGAAGAGCCCGGTACACCTTGAAGTCGTCTCCCTTGAACGGTTGCTCGAAGCGACGACTTAGTACGATCTGGAAGACATCCCCCCTGAGGCAGTGCTTGATGCCTTGGCGGACCATCGCCTTGTATTCCTCGCCGGTGATCGGGGAGGTCTCGGGACCTGATGTCTGGAAGTTGTAGGAGGCGAAGTTACGGTTCTCGATCAGCGTAAGGATCTCTTCCAACCCGCTATCCTCGCCGTCTTGAACCATCTCCACCAGAGTAAGCTCATTTTTGAAATGGTTGAATACGAGAACGTACTTATATAATATGTATAGCATATCGGGGGCGTCGTTCTCCTCGTGATGAACTTCCATGACCGGGATGTTCTCGAAATAACGGACGGCATCGAAAGCCGTGTAGCCGAATAATCCGCAGACCTTCTTGTCCGCTCCCTCCACCTTGAAGCGACCGAGGAAAGCGTTCATCGCCTCGGGTACGTTATAGTCTTCGGTGATTGGGGTAACCTCACGGGTCTCGTCTGGGAAGGTAGCCGTGCATTCCCCGTTGTTGATACTGATGCTCGCCAAGGGGCGGAGCGCTATAAAGGAAAGGCTATTCTCGTTTCCGTGGAAATCCGAGCTTTCCAACAGGGCCGATTCCGGGTAGATATCCCGCACCTTCAGATAGATGTTTACGGGAGTGTGAAGGTCGCCCATCACCTTCTTGCTTATTGTCCTAAAGGTATAATCCATACATATAATTTTCAATTCTCAGTTCTCAATTTATAATTAATGTAAGTGTCCATATCTTTATCGCCACGGCCCGAGACAGTCAGTACCACTACCTCTTCCGGCTTGAAGTTTACCTTGGCCAAGGCTCCCAAGGCATGGGCGCTTTCCAAGGCCGGGATGATTCCTTCCAGACGGGTCAACTCGAAAGCGGCCTCCAACGCCTCGTCATCATCAACCGCTAGGATTTGCGCACGGTGCTTTACGGAGAGGTTCGCGTGGATCGGGCCGATGCCCGGGTAATCCAAGCCGGCGGAAACAGAATAAGGTTCCTCGATCTGTCCGTCCTCGTTCTGCATGACCAAGGTACGTGCCCCGTGGATGATGCCCTCTTTACCCAATTGGATCGTGGCGGCGCTCATGCCGGAGTGGATGCCCTTGCCGCCGGCCTCGGCCAATACGATTTTCACCCGCTCGTCGTCCACGAAATGATAGATCGTACCGGCGGCGTTACTCCCCCCGCCTACGCAGGCGATCAGGTAATCCGGGTGATCCCTTCCTTCCTTCTCCAGCAGTTGCTTCTTGATCTCCTCGCTGATAACGGATTGCAGCCGGGCTACCATATCCGGATAAGGATGGGGCCCTACCGTAGAACCGATAATATAATACGTATCCGAAGGATGACAGCACCAGTCACGGATCGCCTCGTTCGTGGCGTCTTTCAAGGTCATGTTTCCCGAGGTCACGGGCACGACGGTAGCTCCCAGCATTTCCATCTTCTGTACGTTGGCATGTTGGCGTTCCACGTCTGTCTTCCCCATATAAACGATACATTCCATATTCATCAAGGCACATACCGTAGCCGTGGCCACTCCATGCTGTCCGGCACCCGTCTCGGCGATGATACGGGTCTTCCCCATGCGGCGGGCTAGGAGGATCTGGCCGATCGTATTGTTGATCTTATGTGCTCCGGTATGGTTCAAGTCTTCCCGTTTCAAATAGATCTTGCATCCGTACTTCTCGCTCAACCGTTTGGCCAAGTAAAGAGGGGAGGGGCGGCCTACATAATCACGCAATAACTGATCGAACTCTTCCTTGAAGCTATCGCTCTCCAACACTTGCAGATAGGTATTCTGTAAATCTTCCACGCATTGATGAAGGATCTCGGGAACATAGGCCCCGCCGAACTCACCATAGTACCCATTCTTGTCAACTTGATACGTTTTCATCTTTTATCTATTTTAGTTATTTTCCTTTTGAATTTGCCATAAAAAGAAAAGAGGCCTGCCGCAAGTGCGACAGACCTCTTTATATCTTTATGTAGTGCTTTATATATACATACGAGTCTTCGTTCCTTACGACCTTTTGAGTTGTACGGAGCGCCACCACCAATATGTATTTACTACGAATGTTCTCATGACTCTGTTTTGTTATTACGGCAGCAAATATAGAGGATTTTTGACAAACAGCAAATAAAATCGTACTTTTTTATGAATGAGATAAAAAAGATCAGAAGGTCTATTAAAACTGCTCTATTTACAAATTGTAATTCATTGAGCCTTGCGTGGACGTGTATTGGTGTTTTTGGTATTTGTTTTTATTATTTCGAGGAATAATTTGCTTTCAAAATAATAGTTTCTACCTTTGCGGAAACAATAAAAAACGATTAATATTTCTAATATGGATACTAAATTAACTGGAAAAACTCGCATGGAGAGCGATTTGATCGGCGCTCGTGAAATCCCCGCCGAAGCATTATACGGAGTTCAAACCTTGAGAGGAATCGAGAATTTCTCGATCAGTAAATTCCGTTTGAGCGAATATCCTTTATTCATTAAAGGATTAGCTATAACAAAAATGGCGGCTGCCATGGCTAACTTTGAGCTAGGCTTGCTTACCGTAGAGCAAAAGGACGCTATCATCGCCGCTTGCGGGGAGATTATCGATGGCAAGCATCACGACCAGTTCCCGGTGGATATGATCCAAGGCGGAGCGGGTACCACTACGAATATGAACGCGAATGAGGTGATCGCCAACCGTGCCTTGGAGCTGATGGGACATGAGCGGGGTGAATACCAATACTGCTCACCGAACGACCATGTGAACTGCTCGCAATCCACGAACGACGCATATCCGACCGCTATCCATATCGGTATGTATTTTAAGCATCTTCAATTGCTTCCCCATCTGGAGGGATTGATCGCCTCTTTCCGTAAGAAAGGAGAGGAGTTCTCGCGGATTATCAAGATGGGACGTACGCAGTTGGAGGATGCCGTACCTATGACGTTGGGGCAGACCTTTAATGGCTTCGCCAGCATCTTGCAGGATGAGATCGCTCACTTGAATGAGGCCGCCGCCGATTTCTTGGTGGTTAATATGGGAGCTACCGCTATCGGTACGGGTATTTGTGCCGAGCCGGGATACGCGGAGAAATGTATCGCGGCTTTACGTGAGATAACCGGATGGGATATCCGTCTCTCCCCCGATTTGGTAGGAGCTACCTCGGATACTTCTTGCTTGGTAGGCTATGCTTCCGCCATGAAGCGGGTTTGCGTGAAGATGAATAAGATATGTAATGACCTTCGCCTGTTGGCAAGCGGCCCTCGTTGCGGTTTGGGTGAGTTTAACTTGCCTGCTATGCAGCCGGGTTCTTCTATCATGCCGGGTAAGGTGAATCCGGTGATCCCGGAGGTGATGAACCAGATCGCTTATAAGGTAATGGGTAATGAGCTATGCGTGACCATGGCTGGGGAAGCCGCCCAAATGGAGCTGAACGCCATGGAGCCGGTGATGGCACAATGCTGCTTCGAGTCCGTGGATTTGCTGATCAATGGTTTCGATACCTTGCGTACCCGTTGCGTGGACGGTATTATCGCTAACGAGGATCGTTGCCGTGAGGAGGTACATCATAGCATCGGCGTGGTGACGGCCTTGAATCCGGTAATCGGTTATAAGAATTCGACCAAGATCGCGAAGGAGGCGTTGGAGACCGGCGTTAGCGTTTATCAATTGGTTCTGGATCATGGTATCTTGACCAAGGAGGAATTGGATACGATCTTAAGCCCGGAGAATATGATCAAGCCGGTGAAGTTGGATATCAAGCCTCGCCGTTAATTGAGTTCTTATTATATATAATGTATACCATTTGTAGACCGTATAGGTAGATTTTTCCATCCTATGCGGTCTTTTTAAAATTATAATCTCTATCTTTGAACTGACTTAATTCTAATAATCATGATAAATAGACGAGATTTTTTTAAGAACGCATCCCTTTTTACCTTGGGTGGCCTGATGGCCGGAAAGATCGGGAGCGCACATGCGGCTAAACCTGTCACTTCTGAAACGATGGCCGCTAAGACAGTTGGTTTACAAATCTATTCTTTAGGCAAGGAACTTTATGCGGATGTACCCGGTGGATTGAAAAAGATCAAGCAAATGGGGTACACGAATCTAGAATTGGCCGGTTACAGGGAAGGCAAGATCGGTGGTGTAGACATGATGGAATTCAAGAAGATGGCGGATGATGCCGGATTGAAGATCACCAGTTCCCACGTGAATCCTCCGGTACGTGAGTACACGAAGGCCAATCGCTCCCAGATCTCCGAGTATTGGAAGAAGACGGCTGATGACCATGCCAAACTAGGCGTGAAGTACCTGATCCAGCCCGGGCAACCGAGTACCCGTAGCACCGAAGAAACCGCTTTCGTCTGCGAGATTTTTAACGAGGCGGGTAAGATCGTGAAAGCGGCCGGTATTCCTTTCGGCTATCACAACCATGAGATGGAGTTCGCCAAGGTAAATCCGGGCAGTACGGAGGCCAAGCTGGGAAGGCGTGTGAAAGGAGATTGCATCTATGAGTTGTTCTTGAAGAATACTGATCCTTCGCTTGTATTTTTCGAGATGGATGTTTATTGGGCCGTGATGGGACAACAAGATCCGATGGAATGGTTGAGGAAATATCCGAACCGTATCAAGGTATTGCACATCAAGGACCGTGCTATTCTAGGCGAGTCCGGGATGATGAATTTCGAGAATATATTCCGGCAAGCTTACGCGAATGGAATCAAGGATTATTTCGTGGAGTTGGAGGGTATGCCTGACGGACGTTCCCAGTTTGAGGGTGTGAAAGGGTGTGTGGATTATTTATTGAAAGCATCGTTCGTGAAATAAGTCTTTTGATTCATTAAAAACACGCTCATGGCGGTAGGATGCCTCCTCCGTTATGAGCGTGTTTGTTCGTAAAGCGATGGCGGGATACCGGCAATGAATTTTCGTGATTAACGACTAATTTTTCTTCTTCCTGCTAATAGAATACCAAGATTCTTGAAAAAATACTACCTTTGACATCGAAAATTATAAAAAAGGGTTTATGTCTTTAAAACGTTTTGGTGTCTCATTGGAAGACAATCTGTTGGAATCATTGGATCAATATGTGAATGAGAATGGCTTCGCCAATCGTTCGCAGGCGATTCGTTTTCTGATAGAGAAGAATGTAGCCGAACGTAAATGGCAATGCAACCATATTGTAGCCGGGACGATCGTGATCATGTATGACCAAGTCAAGAAAGAGATCTCATTGAAAATCACGGGTATCCAACAAAATTATAAGGATGTGATCTTGTCGTCTTCCCAGTATTATATCAATCAGAATTTTTGCTTGCATATAGTGACGGTGATGGGAACAGCTCACCGCTTGACGGAATTGTCGGATAAGTTGACAACAATCAAAGGCATTAAGCATGGTAAGTTGGTGATGAGCCGGGCGGATTAATGTTTTTTTTGCAGGTTTGGTAACACGTTTTTTAATATACGTGTTACCGTTGGGCGTTTAAAATAATAAATAGTATAGATATAACAAGTAGTGTATGAGAAAAGAACTTTTACTAGTTTCCGGACTATTGATAGGCTCCATGGCATTTGCGATAGATCCGGCAGAGATTGACAGTCTGATCAATTTAAAAGGGGTGGTGGTTTCCGCCAACAAGATCCATGTGAACCGGAACAGTGTGCCGTTATCTATCTCGGTCATCGAACGGGAGGAAATTGAGGCTAGTAGTGAGTCGGCGTTGCTTCCTGTATTATCGGAGCGAGTACCCGGGCTGTTTGTCACGGAAAAAGGGATTACAGGTTTCGGCGTTTCCGAGGGAGCGGCCGGGACAGTTAATATCCGGGGTGTTGGACAGAGTAATAAGGTCTTGATGTTGTTCGACGGACAGCCTCAATGGGCCGGTATATTTGGCCATTCGCTTCCGGATACCTATGTGGCTTCGGACGTGGAAAGGGTGGAGGTGATCCGTGGTCCTGGTTCCTTGTTATATGGCTCGAACGCTATGGGAGGTGTCGTGAATATCATTACCCGCCAGCATAATCAGCCGGGACGGCGTACACAAGCCCGTATCATGTACGGCTCGTATAACACCCAGAAGTATATGATTAATAATGGGTACAACATCGGTAACTTTAATAGTTATATCTCATTGAATCATGACCGCACGGATGGACATCGTCCGGATTCGAAGTTTCATATCACGAATGGTTTCGCTAAGTTAGGATATAAGATTGATGATCATTATAAGATCACGGGAGACGTAAGCTTGGCTAAGTTCAAGAACCAGAATCCGGGAGAGATAACGAATCCGCTTATCGATAATATAATGAATATCTTGCGAGGTACTACATCCTTCGCTTTGGAGAATAATTACGAGAAGACAAGTGGTGCCCTTCGTGCTTTCTACATCTGGGGCCATCATAAGATTGATGATGGGTATAATCCGGGCGGGACACCTAATCCTTATCTGTTTTATTCGGACGATCATAATGCGGGTTTTTTGCTTTATCAGTCTTTCCGCTTGGTGAAAGGGAATAGTTTTACGATCGGTATCGATTACAAGAACTGGGGTGGTAACGCATGGCAGGATAGTATCAATGGCAATCAGAATGAGTTGGTGAATAAGACCGTGAACGAGGTAGCCGGATATGTTATCATGCAGCAAGATCTATTTGATAAGGTAAGCTTGAACGCCGGGGTTCGTTATGAGCATAACAGCACCTTTGGTGGTGAGTGGATTCCGCAGGCCGGCTTCACGGTGCGTCCGTTCGAGGGGAACGTGATAAAGGCTTCTTTGTCGAAAGGCTTCCGGAGCCCGAATATACGGGAGATGTATATGTTTCCGCCTCAGAACCCTGATTTGAAACCGGAAAGCATGATGAACTACGAGGTATCCATCGGGCAGACATTCTTGGAGGGTAACTTGTTTACGGAGTTGACTGCCTTTTTTATCGACGGTCAGGATATGATCGAGACGACACGTATAGACGGACGCCCTAAAAATGTCAATACGGGTACTTTTACAAATAAAGGTATCGAGTTCGATTCCCGCTATCAGATTCTCAATAATTTGAGCCTCGATATGAACTATAGCTATTTGCATACGAGCAAGGCCCTGCTGGCGGCTCCGGCGCATAAATTTTTCGCTGGCGTGATGTATGCCCCGGGGCGTTTCACTTTCAACGTGAATGTACAATCCATTTTCGACCTTTATATCAATACGACGGACAAGGTGAAAGAGGATTACACGGTTTTGAACGCAAAGGTAGCCTACCGTTTCGGTACACGTGATAAAGGCTTGAATCTATTTGTCAAAGGAGAGAATTTAACGGCTACCCGTTATTCCATCAACGAAGGATTCCCGATGCCGAAGGCGATATTTATGGGAGGTATAGACGTAACTTTCTAGCATGGGTGGAAAAAGAACTTCCTCGAATACTCATATCTCCTTGAATTTTGTGTCTACTTCCTAATATTTGTTTTATCTTTGCTTTATCAGAGTTTATTTTCTTTTGATTAAAAGAATAAAACGTTATATATATGGATGTGAAAAATGATTTGGGTGGAGGAAAGCCTACGTTGCTGATTGCGGAAGATGAGGAAAGTAATTATCTACTTCTGAAAACCATTTTACATAAATATTGTAATTTGATCCGTGCTAGGACAGGGTTGGAAGCTGTGGCTCTCTTTAAGGAAAACGAGGTGGACTTGGTCTTGATGGATATAAAGATGCCTGAGATGACGGGTATCGAGTCCTTGAAAGAAATCCGTAAGTTATCGAGAGATATCCCCGTAGTCATGCAGTCGGCTTATGTATTCGACTCTGATATGGAAGCCGCTAGAGAGGCTGGGGCTTCGGGTTTCATCACGAAGCCGATCAATTTGAAGATATTGAAAAATACGATATCGCAATATTGCCCGTCGGTTGTATGGTAAGGATAGCGACAAGTTTGATTTATTGGAACATTCGGTTGAGATCCCTTGAGTAGTAGAGACGGGGCACGCCCCGTCTCTACTACTGGATTTGGATATATGGAATGGGGGAAATGAATTTTATAATAACTTACGAATTATGAATTCTATCCTCATGTGTTTGCCTTGGTTTCGTATATTTTCGCTAATTTTGTTTCACTGAATTTAAAAGGATATGATACAGAACGAAAGAGAAATCAGGCATGAGCTTGTGTTACAGGCCGCACGCCGCATGATGACAGCCGCCCGCACGGCTCCTAAAGGCAAGGGTATTGATATCATAGAGATAGCGATGGTGACGGATGGGGATATCTTACGCCTGTCTGATGAGATGATCCGGATAGCGGCCGAGACCGGATTCAAGTTCCTGCTCCGTGACGCCGAGAATATAAAGAGTGCCGACGCCGTGTTGATTATCGGTACCTCCCAGAAAGTACAAGGTTTGAACTGTGCCCATTGCGGTTTCAATACCTGCGTGGAGAAGCCGGACTTGGTTCCGTGCGCTATTAATTCCGTCGATCTGGGTATCGCAATCGGCTCAGCTTGCGCTACGGCGGCTGACTTGCGTGTGGATACCCGTGTCATGTTCAGCGCCGGCTTGGCGGCCCAGCGATTGGGGCTGTTGGGAGACTGTAAATGCGTGATGGCGATACCGGTCAGCGCCTCGTCGAAGAACCCGTTTTTTGATCGTAAACCGAAAGAAGAACCGAAAAACTAGAAACAAATGAGTGACTCTATTCTAAAATTCGCGAATAAGCTGGAGATACGTTATTCCTTTAATAATAAATCCAATTATATGGATGCCATGACCAAGCACCGGTGTGAGAAGGAGATTCTTACGTTGATACGTTCCTTGGCGGATATGCTGGACGTGAAGCTGACGGTTTACAACGAGCCTTACGATAAGGAGGGTGGTTTCCGTGAGAAGCTGGGCGTGGCTGGGGAGAGTAGCCGCTCAATCTCTATCGTGTTGAACTTGGTGATGCGGATATTGACCCGTCCTTCCTTGTCGGTAGGTGGACAACCGCTGATGGATCGTACGCCGGCGGACGAGGAGGAGATGCAGCGTGAGCTGTCCAAGTTACGCCGTGAACTACGGCTGAAGACTCCGGGGGCTACGCCTTCACACCGCTTGATCGACTTGTTGAACGCCTCGCCCCGTTTCTGTAAGTGTAAGTCTAATTTCTACGAGGCTTTGAAAGGGTATCCGAAGGTGACGAAAATCTCGGTACGTGAGTTGAACGAGAAGGATCGCAACCGTTCCGGTTCGCTGGAGGTGAAACGGGACCAGTTCGATTATTTTATCTTGCGTAGCGACGATCTGCCTACGGTCAAGGATAATAAGGCCACGATAGAGATCATCTCGCCGGTACTGAAAGATAGTAAGTATCGGTGGAAAGGTATCTACAACAAGGGAGGCGAGACGATCGATTTCTATATGCAAGATGAGGATTTCAAGAAACAGATGTTCGAGGACAAGATCTCGTTCACGAGCGGCATGTGCATCGATTGCGTCTTGGAGATCGCCCGCCGTCTGTCGGAGCTAGGAGAGGTGGTCAACGTGAGCTATACCGTGACTACGGTGATACGTACCCGTTTCGATAAGATGGAGATCGTCACCCCTCAAGGCAAGCGGCATCTTCGTAAACTGGAAGCCGCGAAGAAGCAGCTTACGCTGGATTTGTTCGGCTAATCCGACAGCGGTATTCCCATCGCTCTCAAACACTACCGTGTTCCCACCTGAACACAGTAGTATTCATCAGCGAACACAATAGTATTCAATCCCGGACACAATAGTCTTTTTGCTTTGAATACTATTGTGTTTTTTCGTAAGGACGGCAGTCTATACGAGTGTATATTTCCTCGGATAATTGAATAAGATCGCCAATAAGGCGCCTGCTCCCAGTAGATACGGGTAGTAAAGATATTGCATGATCTCGATAGGGGAGACATGCCCGAGTCCGGCGGCCATCAACATCTGGGCGCCGTAGGGGATGATTCCCTGTACGAAGCAAGAGAAGATATCCAATAGGCTGGCGCTGCGGCGGGGATCTATCTTGAACCGGTCCGCTATATCCTTGGCGATCGGGCCGGCCATGATGAGGGCGATCGTATTGTTGGCCGTGCAAAGATTGGCGAAGCTCACCAAGGCCGCTATGCTCATCTCGGCCCCCTTGGAGGAATGGATGCGGGAGGTAAGCTTGCGGATGATCCAGTCGATACCCCCGTTATAACGGATCATTTCCAACATGCCTCCTGCCAGAAGCGTCACGATAATCAGCTCGCCCATATTGGTGATACCTAGTCCCATGGAGGCGTTCCAGCCCCAAATATCAAAGCTACCGGTCCACAGACCTACTATACCGGACAGGGCGATCCCCATGAATAGCACCAACATGACATTGATCCCGCAAACGGCGGTTACCAACACCACCAGATAAGGGATCACCTTGACCCATTCGATCGGGGCCGGGGCGTAAGCGTTCTCCACGCCGCTTCCCACCAGCACGTATATCAATCCGGTCAGGATCGCTATCGGGAGGGCGATACGGATATTCACCTTGAACTTATCGGACATCTGGCAACCCTGCGTGCGGGTAGCTACGATAGTTGTATCGGATATGAACGACAGGTTATCGCCGAACATGGCGCCGCTCACCACGACACCCAGCATAAGGGCGTCCGGCATCCCCGTCTTGTCCGCGATACCGACGGCTACCGGGGCCAAGGCCACGATCGTGCCCACCGATGTACCTACCGAGATGGATATGAAGCAAGCGGCTAGGAAGATTCCGGCCGCCAACAGGTTACCGGGCAGGATGGACATCGCCAGATTCACGGTAGCGTCTACGGCACCCATCGCCTTGGCGGTCTGCGCGAAGGCCCCGGCGAGGATGAAGATCAATACCATCAGCATGATATTGCTGTTGGCCGCCCCCCGGCAGAACTGCTCGATACGGTTGCTTAATTTACCTCCCTTGGAGATCGCTATCGCTACGATCGAGGAGATGACGAAGGCTACCGTTATCGGCATCTTATAGAAATCTCCCGCCATGATAGATACCACCAAATAAGTCAATAAGAATACCACCAGCGGCGTCAATGCCCATGCGCTCGGTCTACGTCCTAACTCCCCCATTTAATTTACAATTTTCAATTCTCAATTTTTAATTCTCAAAAGGAGAACCGCAGCGCTATACGCACGCCCCCCTTCTTGATATTCGGTTGGTCCAGATACGTCAACCGGCGGTAATAATCGATCCGTAATATCTTGAAGATGTTCTCCAGGCCTACGCTGGCCTCCAGGTAAGGCGTACGGCCCATCGGCGAGGTTCCCTCGGGGAAACGGTATAGTCCCGTCGGGTCCAAGGCCGGATTATTCTTATCGGTCAGTCCTCCGTAGAAACCGCTGAACGATATCACCTCACGCAAACGTAGCCACTTCACGCCGGGAATACGGTTTAAGATCCATCCCTTCATATAATACGTGAAGTAGAACGAGACATACTGGTCGCTTACGAACTCCAGCGCACGCATCATGTTGAAGGCTTGCGGCTGGATCGTGATGGACTGGTTGGTATTCGGCATGATGAGCAAAGGGAAAGGAACCTTGTCCCATACCTTGCCCGCCGTTACCAAGGCGTCGATATGTCCGAAGGAAGAGAGCCAGATCCGTTTCTCGGCGCTGATCTCCGTATGGTTGTAGTTGAAGTCGCCCCCCAACACGTTCTTCAATCCCATCTGATGGGATAGCTTGAATACGGGAGCGTCTTTCGAGAGGTTGAAAAGAGAGTTCTTACCCTCTCGTCCGTTATAGGCACGCTCGCCCGGGGCGAAGCGGATTTGGGCTCCTAGCTCGGTGTTGGTGAAACTCTTTAAGTTCGTCAATGTCCCGTCGGCGTTGTAACGGTCGTAGCGGAGCGTTCCGGCCGCCTCGTTGTTCTCGTTTCGCGCCCAAGTGGTAAGGGTCAGGCCATTCAGCCATTCCTTTTGGTACTGGAGCATGGTCTTGCGGATGTATTGCATCATGGTGACGGGCTCGCCTACCTTCCATGCCACGAACATATTATCCTTGCTGGTGAAGAGGAAGTCCTGACCGGGCGTATATACGTCGTACTCTTGGATTGCGGAGATATTGTTCACCAGGCTTTCCCCCTCGTGATATTTCTTCTTGTTCACGCTATACGTCAGCTTGGCGTTATACTTTAGCTTACGGTCGTTTACGCCATAGGCCAGATAACCGCTGCCGAACCAGTGTGGGTTGAGGTTTGCCGTCGTCATACCTCCCACACGCATGCGGAAGCCCTCCAGATGGTTGGCGCTGAAAGTGGTATTCATCGGGCCGAAATCGAACTTGCTCTTATCCTTGTCCGCCGTGGTCGGGATGTAACCGGTGATCAATATCTCGGCGGTCTTGATGATCACGTTGAAAGCCGGTACCTTGCGGAGTTGCGCCAACAGATCATCCAAGGCGCTCTCTTTCTCTTTCAAGGGGACGTGGCGGTTGTGTATCCAGAAGGTGTCGGTCTGGGCGGTGGCTTCGGGCAACTCATGGGTCGGGCCGAGAAGGCCGAAGATCGAGTCGGCGTTCTGCACGTCGAACTGATACTTATCGAAATTCCTTAGCTGGTGGGCATAGAGCTGTTGCGCCCCTTTTACGATATAGAAATTAACGTAGGTATTCTCGTTGGCGAGCACCCAAGTACTATCCGGCATCCGCTTGAACTCTTGTTCGATCCGGAGCTTGTCCACCCAGTTGAGGTTGATGTTCGCCGGGGTGTTCAAGAGGAATTTCTTGACGGCGTAATTACCGTCCAGCGTGATGTACAAGCGGCCCGTGAAGCCGTAGCTCTGGCTGTTTACGGGCACGAAGGCGAGATCCACACATTTATCTCCGGCAACGTCCACCGTATCCATGATATAATATTTGTAATAGGAGACGGCCAGCGTGGAAGATAACGGGCTCACGAAACGGTTCAACAAGATATTGATATTGTTGTCGAAGATATTGACGCCCTTGAATATCTCCTCGAGGTTGGAAGTGATAGCGCCTCCATCGTCCAATGTCTTGTCGATACCCTGCTGGCGCTTGGCCTTGGTGATCGTCTTCTCCGCCTTGGGATGTTTACGGTAGTATTGGTCGGAGATCGTCTCACGGACGGAGATCGTCAGGATCGGTTTCCCGTTGAACTCCGAGGTATCCAGGTAGTTCTTGATGAACTTGAATTTCTTCAAGAACTTATTCTTCTCGAGATTGGGGTTGAAGTCGTCCAGCGACATGCTGAGCTTCTCGTACACCTCGCTTTGGTACTCGTCCTTCGCCTCGATACGGTTATCGTTCTTATGCTCTATGACTTTCTTGATCAGTTCCACGGCAGGGTTGTCCTTGCGGGAATATTTCTCGCGCTTAGGCTTGACGACTACCTCGGCAATCTCGAACGAGGTAGGCCGGAGGAGCACGTTGAGGGCGTTGTTCTTCTGCCCCGCCTTTAGGTTTACGACCTTATTGTCATATCCAAGCGAGGATACGACCAGCCGGGTAAGCCCTTTGTCATTCTGGAGGCTGAAAGCCCCGTCATCGTCGGTCATCGCCCCGATCGTCGAGTTCTCGAACATGACGGATACGTAGGATAGGGGTTCCCCGCTTACGGAGTCTCTCACGATTCCGGACGCGGAAGTTATGCTCTGGGCGTATAGGACGGAAATGCCGGTCACGAATTGTAACAGGACTAGCAAAGTGATATAGCGAATAGATCTTATCATGTAAATGTCTCGTTATTCCTTCACGGATAATACAGTTGACAAAGGTATGCTTTTTTCGTGGGAGGGAGGGGGGAGAGGCTATTAATAATCATTAATCACCAGTTGTAGAGACGCAGCACGCCGCGTCTCATCCTCTCTAAACGGTAACTTAAAAATACGATCAGACAGTATTGAGATGCGGCGTGCCGCATCTCTACAACGCCTCCTTGTTCCACTTGTTCTGCGGGTTCTTCCCCTCGGGGGTATAGAGCTGGGCGATACGGGCGGCGTAGGCTTTCTCTACCTTGCCCCGGACGATCTTCATGGTGCTGTTTACCATGCCGTTTTGCTCGGTAAAAGGCTCGGGGAGGATGGCGAAGGTGGTCGGCAACCAACGATCCGGGAACATACTAGACAGGTCGCTTCCCTTGCGGAAGCGGTCGATCTGGCGCTGGATGACACGGATGGCCTCTTCCCGGCCTTGATCGCTCGTGAGGTCCAGATTCTGGTGGGCCAGATGCTTCCTCAACCGTTCTTTGTTAGGGACCAACAGGGCGGTCGTGTACGGACTCTGGTTATTGTACAGGATCAGCTGGTCGATGCAAGAGGAATGCTCTACCAAGGCTTCCTCTATACCCTCCGGACTGTATTTCTCCCCGTCGCTTCCGATCAGCAGGCTCTTGAAACGCCCCAACACATAAAGAAGCCCGTCACGCATATATCCCATATCCCCGGTGTACAGCCAACCCTCCTTTACGGTATCGGCCGTCGATGCCGGGTTCTTCCAGTAGCCGGCCATCACGTTCTCTCCCCGGATGACGATCTCGCCTTTCTCCCCCGGAGGAAGTACGTTGCCGTCCATGTCGCAGATCTTTAGGTCGAGGGGCCGTACCAATACGCCGCTACTGCCGAAGGTATGGCGGCGGGGGCCGTTGGTCGAGATGATCGGTGTCGCCTCGCTCAGCCCGTATCCTTGGTACATCGGGATTCCCAAGGCGTAATAGAACTTCTGCAAGTCCTTATCCAGCAAGGCGCCCCCTCCGATAAAGAACTTTAGCTCGCCCCCGAAGTTCTCACGGACTTTCGTGAACAATAGCTTGTCGAACAAACGGACCAGTGGCTTCAAGAGGACGCGGAAACCTTTTCCTTCCTCCTCGTCGCTATCCCCGTTATAGATATAACCGATCCGTAAGGCTAGGTTGAAAAGGCGGGCGGCGTTCTTGCCTCGCGCTCGGATACCTTGCTCGATATTCTTCTTGAAGTTCTTCGCCAAGGCGGGGACGCTCAGTATCAGGTACGGCTTGAACTCCTTTATATTGATAGGGATATTCTTCAAGGTCTCCATACCGGTGCGCCCTACCTGCACGGTAGCTACCGAGGCTCCCTTCGACATGAAGATGTAGAATCCTACCACGTGGGCGAAGCAATGGTCCAGCGGGAGTATCACCAACGTACGCCACGTATCGTCTATATCCACGCAAGTGAGCGCTTGCTCCACGTTCGCCGTATAGTTGCGGTGGGTGAGGATCACGCCTTTCGGATCGGCGGTCGTGCCGGAGGTATAGGTGATGGTGGCGTAATCATCGTTGCCCAGCGATTGCCCGATCGCCAAGAACTCCTCTAGCGGATGAATACCCAGATAGACCTTCCCCATCCGGCGTATCTCGGACAGCGGCATCTCACGGTCTTGGTATTCTGCCTGCTCGTCGAGTACGATGATCTTCCGTACGGCGGGGAGCTTGTCCTTGATCGCCCGGATTTTCTTGAGTTGCTGGCCCGATACCATGATATATTTCACGTCGGCGTGGACGAGGCGGAATAAGAGGTCATTCGCCTCCTCCAGCTTGATGGATAGGGGGACATTGGTAGCCCCGGCGTAAAACATGGCCAGCTCTCCGATGATCCATGCGTTGCGGCCCTCGCTTAGCAAAGCCATGTTATCCCCTTTCCGCACGCCCAGCGATACGAGGCCTGCGCCTTCCTCATAGACGAGGTTGCGAACCTCGGAGTAAGTGGTTGGCTCGAATCGCTTGCCCGTCTTCTCCCATAAAAAAGGATTACTCGGGAATCGCTTGGCTGAACTCTCAAAAAGGTCTATAATTGTTTTCTTTTCCATATCTTTTCGTGTTTGTAAGAGGATGTGTCAAAAGTCGGTTGAGTTTATTTTTTCCATCTCTTGCAGGTAACCGCATGCCGCTTCCACCGTAGGGACGTTCTTGATCACGATGCTTCGCTTGCCATTCTGCTCCCGGAGGTTGCATTCACGGGGATGCTTCTGGATGAAGCCCAGCAGCTTGCCGAACGCCTCGCTTTGGTAATACGGGCTATCCGGGTTATTCACCAAGAAGAGGCTCATCTGCCCTTTCTTCAGGACCACTTTCTCCATACCCAGTTTCTTGGCCATGCGGCGGAGGCGCACGATCCGGATCAACTCCTTGCCCTCCTTCGGTATCTTGCCGAAGCGGTCTTTCAAGCGCTCCGTAAAGGCGAGGATATCACGTTCCTCCTCCATATTATCCAACTCCCGGTATAGGGAGATACGCTCCGAGTCGTTGGGGATGTAGGTGGGAGGGAACATCAATTCCAGGTCGCTCTCGATATAGGTCTCCCGGACGTACTCGCTGCCCGTATCCCGGTGCCCTTCGGCATTATCGGCGTAAAGATCGGCGAATTCCTCGCTTTTCAACTCGTCTACCGCCTCCTCCAAGATCTTCTGATACGTCTCATAGCCTAGGTCGGCGATGAAACCGCTTTGCTCGGCGCCTAGCATGTTCCCGGCTCCCCGGATGTCGAGGTCTTGCATGGCGATATGGATACCACTACCCAGCTCGGAGAAGTTCTCGATCGCCTGCAACCTGCGTCGTGCCTCCTGCGTCAGCGAGGTGAGGGGCGGGGAAAGGAGGTAGCAGAAGGCTTTCCGGTTGCTTCGTCCTACACGTCCGCGTAGCTGATGGAGGTCGCTAAGCCCGAATTGCTGGGCGTTGTTGATGATGATCGTATTGGCGTTGGGCACGTCGATGCCGCTCTCCACGATACTGGTGGCGATCAATACGTCGTATTCATAGTTCACGAAATCGAGGATGATCTTTTCCAGCTTCTCCGGCTCCATCTGCCCGTGCCCCACGGCTACCCGTGCGTCGGGGACTTCCCGCCGTACCAAGGCTTCCATCTCGTAAATGTTTTGGATACGGTTGTTGATGAAGAACACTTGCCCGTTCCGGCTCATCTCGAAATTGATCGCTTCCCGGATGATATCGGGGTTGAAACGCTCCACCTCCGTCTGTACGGGATAACGGTTGGGCGGTGGCGTGGTGATGCTGGAAAGGTCCCGGGCCCCCATCAAGGAGAACTGTAGGGTACGGGGGATCGGGGTAGCCGTCATTGTTAAGGTGTCCACGTTCACCTTCAGTTGCCGAAGCTTCTCCTTGACGGATACCCCGAACTTCTGCTCCTCATCGATGATAAGCAAGCCCAGATCCTTGAAACGTACATCCTTGCCGACGATCCGGTGGGTGCCGATCAAGATATTCACCTCGCCCTCTTTCAGCTCTTTCAAGGTAGCCTTGATTTGCGCGGCCGTACGGGCCCGGCTGATATAACCGATCTTGCAAGGGAAATCCTTCAAGCGCTCATAAAACGTCTGGTAATGCTGGAAAGCCAGTACGGTGGTGGGTACCAACACGGCCACCTGCTTATTGTCCGATACCGCCTTGAATGCCGCACGGATAGCTACCTCGGTCTTTCCGAAACCAACGTCTCCACAAATCAGCCGGTCCATCGGACGGGTACTTTCCATATCCGCCTTGACCTCGGCGGTAGCCTTCATCTGGTCCGGCGTGTCCTCGTAGATGAAGCTGGCTTCCAGCTCATGCTGCATGAAGCTGTCCGGCGTGTAGGCGAAACCCGTCTCTTGCTTGCGTTTGGAATAGAGGAGGATCAAGTCCCGGGCGATATCCTTCACCTTCGCCTTGGTACGTTCCTTCATCTTTTCCCAAGCGCCCGTGCCGAGCTTGCTCAACTTAGGAGGCTCGCCGCTCTCTTTCCCCTTGTATTTCGATAATTTATGCAGGGAATGGATGCTGACGAAGATGATATCGTTATTCTGATAAATCAATTTGATGGCCTCTTGCATCTTACCGTTCACCTCGGTACGTACCAATCCCCCGAACTGTCCTACGCCATGATCGATATGTACGATATAATCCCCCTGCGAGAACTGGTTCAGCTCCTTGAGCGAAAGGGTGATCTTTCCGCTTCGTGCTTTATCGCTCTTCAGGTTGAACTTATGGAAGCGGTCGAACAATTGATGGTCGGTGAAAAAGCAGATGCGTAGCGTATCATCGGCGAATCCCTCGTGTATCGTGCGGTTTACGGCGGTGAAAGGGATATTGTCGCCCCTATCCTCGAAAATCATCCGGATACGGTTGGCTTGTTTCTCTTGATCGCTCAATATATATAATGCATAACCCTCGTTGAGGTATTTATGGAACGACTCGCTCACCCGGTCGAAATTCTTATGATAGATCGGCTGCGTTTGCGTAGAGAAATGGATGGTAGCGTCTGCCGTTCCCATCGGTCGTGCCCCGAAATGGATGCGACGGAAATCCAAGACCTCCCGTAGGAAGTCCTCCGCTTGGACTAATTTCTTCCGCATCTGGTCGATATCGGCGAAGGATTCCTCGTCGGCTACCACCGGATCGTCGTTCCATACGCTTCCGATGCGCTCCTTGCACCATGCGAGATCTCTCGCCGCTATGAAAGTATTCCGGGGAAGGGAGCCTAGCAAGGAAGTACTATCCTTGGCGTTCTTGCTCATCTCCGGGACGATATAGATGCTGTCCAGTTTCTCCTTGCTGAGTTGCGTCTCCACGTCGAACGTACGGATGGTCTCCACCTCATCGCCGAAAAAGTCGATACGGTAGGGGAACTCGTAGGAGAAAGAGAAAACGTCGAGGATACTGCCCCGGAGGGCGTACTGCCCCGGCTCATATACATAATCGACCTGCTCGAAGCCATACTCGTCCAGTACGTCGGAGACAAACATATTATCCAGCTTCTCGCCTACGCTGATCTTCAAGGTGTTATCCTTCAATACCTCCCGGGCCACGACTCGTTCCGCCAAAGCGTCCGGATACGTAACAATCACGAAAAAGGCGTCCGGGTCTTGCAACCGGCTGAGTACCTCGGTGCGCAGGATCTCGTTCGCCGGATCGACATGCCCATACTTAATGGCCCTTCGGTAAGCGGACGGGAAGAAGTATACCTCATTGCTGGCGGTAAGCTGCATCAAGTCGTGATAGAAATAGCCGGCTTCCTCTTGGTCGTTCAACACACACACATAACTTCCCCTTCCTTTCGTAAAAAGAGAGGCAATCGTCATCGCCGGACCCGAGCCACTCAGTCCCTTTAGGAATATATTGTGGGACGTATCGTTTTTCAGTAGGGTGTCCAGCGCCGTCACTTGTAGGTGAGCGGCATATAGTTTCAATAATTCTTGTACTTCCAAAGCGATATCTTGTTTCCGCGAAGGTAACCTTTTCTTATAAAAAATAAGCCACATTATCCTAAATCCAGAGTGACTGCACTCAAATTACTCTAAAGAGTTTACCATTGCAATATGAATCCATCTAATTATTTTTCAGCAGTGACAGATCCTCGTGTAACAGGTCGCAGTCTACATTTGTTGTCAGATATATTAATGATAGCTTTGTGTACTTATCTGACAGATGGAACAGATCATGAAGACATGCGTCTGTTTGCCTTAGAGCCTAGAGAAAAGTTGGATGATATACTTTCTCTACCCAACGGCGTACCTTCAGAAGAGTCTTGCCGTTCAGTGAGGAATGCGGTCGTTTCTTATTGTAGAACTCCTGCCATTCCATAGCATTCCATAGCCATCGCATTCAAATCAAGTGTATTGTCCGATAATCGGCGATAAGACTAAATAACATTCCTGGTAAGACAAGGTAAGACTTCGTAAGTGAGTGGTAACATACTTTCTTTTAAGAATACGTTTCTTTTGCATAAACGAAAAATGATAAAAGCAAACCGATATGAAACGTACGATTTACTACACGATTTTATGCTTGCTGATGAGTTTCGGTAAGATGATGGCACAAGGTATTTCCGGGAAAGTGAAGGATGGCAAGGAATTGCCGGTAGATGGAGTGGCGGTGATTTTACAGACCCTCGACTCTGTATATGTGGATGCCGTGGTTACTGATACACTTGGGAATTTTCGATTGAATCATCCGCTGGACCAGTTGTATCGACTTATTTTCCAACACATCTTATATAATGCGGTAGAGAAGGAGATAACTACCGCCAACGTAGGTACGGTGGTGCTGGAGGAGAAAGATTATCAGTTGGCCGAAATTACCGTAAAGGGAGAATGCCCGCAAGTGAAGCTAGAGGGAGGCAAACTGACGTATGATGTCCCTCAACTGATGAAGGATAAGACCGCCACGAACGCTTTTGAGATCATCAAGGACTTACCGGGGCTTATCGAACGAAATGATAATCTGGAACTGGTAGGGGCCAGTCGTTTGAATATAATCTTGAATGGCCAGTTGACGACAATGTCGACAGATCAATTAATCCAGTTACTGAAAACTATGCCGGCCTCAAGGGTCGAAAAGGCCGAGGTGATGTATAACGCTCCAGCTAAATATAATGTCAAGGGGGCATTACTCAATGTCGTATTGAATAAGAATGAGTCCGAGACTCCTTCTTGGCAAGGAGAAACGGGTGTGGATTACACCCAATATCGCCATGCGAGGGGAGATGCGCATATGAATTTACTTTATACGAATAAGGGCTTTAGCATGGATTTCCTGTTGGATGGAAATAAGAGACGGGATGTGATGGGGGAGGATATGTTGGCCTACCATACATTAAATAGTGGTATGACGGAAATAAGCCAACATAATCGGGCCCTTGTCCATGTAAATAGAGGAACGGTTCGTCTGGGAATGGATTATACGTTCGCAAATGAGGATAAACTCTCTTTTGCATATTATCTGAAGGGAGATAAAGTCTTATCGGACCGTGATGCCTTTACCTCATATTTGGATCTGTCGAAGCCGGAAAATAAAAGTGAGAGTATGAGCTTGGTCCGTGACGACGGGCACTCCGCTATCCATAATATACGTTTACAGTATGACGGACATGCCGGGATATCGGCAGGAGCGGATTTTACTCGTTATCATTCGCCTTCGGTACTTGATTACCAGGATACGAATACGAATGGTTCCCGGACTGATATGATAAATAATACGAGACAGGATGTATCCCGCTGGTCCGTATTCCTAAATAAGACACATAGTTTCGCTTCTGGGTGGGGATTGAATTACGGTGTGCATGGAGGTTACGCCTCGTCGAAAAACTATTCGGGGTATTTATATGATCAAGGTGCTGGCTATGAGATGGACGAGGAAGCGTTGGAGGATAATACACAAAAGGAATACATCGCTGATATTTTCGCAGAGGTATCGAAAAGCTTCGGAGACCGTTTCTCTGCTACGGTCGGGCTGAAAGGGGAATATTTTAAGTCTGACTACGCCTCTAGCCGGGAAAATATGAACCTATGGAATGAGGGGGCGTTGTTTCCCACCGTATCCCTGAGCTATACGTTTTCTCCCCGACATATTTTACAGTTCGATATAAGTAGCGATAAGACCTACCCCGATTATTGGCAAATCTCCCCGCAAGTAACGCCTCTAAACTCTTACTCGGAGGTGGCGGGAAATCCCTTGTTGAAACCTTATCGCACGTATGAGGGGCAGATGGTCTATATCTTCCGCCAAAAGTATATGCTGGTAGCGTTCTGTGAATACACGCCGGATTATTTCGCCCAACTTCCTTATCAAAGCGATACGGAACTGAAGACCGTTTTTCGTTTCGAGAATATGGATTATAGTCTGGAAGCGGGATTGGCGGTGATCATTCCTTTTAATGTAGGTCGTTTTTGGAATAGCCGCATCACACTGCGAGGTTGGAGGATGCAAGAGAAGAATGATAACTTCCACGGTATCTCATATAACCGTGAGGCTTATCTCGGGTTAGCGCATATGAGTAACACTTTTAACCTATGTGATAAACCGAATTTAAAAATGACGATAGATGGCCAATACGTGACTCCCGGTGCCATCCAAGGTATATACGACTTGGGTTTCATGTATGAGATATCCGCTGGATTAAAATGGACTTTCTTGAATGACCGTGCTAGCTTGACACTTAAAGGAGACGATATTTTCGCCAGCAGCATTCCACGTAGCATCAAAATAAACCAAGGCAATCAATGGAGCCGGATGAGGAAGTTGAATGATGAGAGATGTCTGAAATTATCTTTTGTCTGGAAGTTTGGTGGTTACAAGGAGAGGGAACATGATTCGATAGACACATCCCGTTTCGGAAAATAATAGATACCTTGTAGTTTCATCCTAATGAACTCTTTGTTTCAATAGGATGAAACTGATGCTCTTCTAAAGGAAATCCTATATTGCTTTGAATTGGTCAATATGACGAAATTATTGGTGTGTGTAATTAATTTTAGTAGGCTAGAACTATCAACGTGTCTGAATTGTTATTATATTAGATGCAATAATCATTAAATCGAAAGGCCATGGGAGCAAAGAAGAATTTTGTGTTGGACACGAATGTCATATTACATGACTATAAGTGCGTCGAGAACTTTCAGGAAAATGATATCTATCTACCCATCGTGGTATTAGAGGAATTAGACAAGTTCAAGAAGGGGAGTGAGCAGATCAATTATAATGCCCGTGAATTTGTTCGGGAGCTGGATTTATTGACTAGTAATGACCTGTTCTTAAAAGGTGCCTCACTTGGACCGGGAAAAGGTACACTCTATATCGTGACCGGTGATAAGTACCAGGAGAAAATAGCGCATTCTTTTCCGGATAAAACACCAGATCACCGTATCTTGTCTTGTGCGTTGACAATAGCCGAGAAGAATCCGAAGATCACGACAACCTTGGTCAGCAAGGATGTGAACCTTCGTATGAAGGCTCGTTCTTTGGGTATTCCCGTTGAGGATTATATCACGGATAAGGTCGTGAATGTAGATATTTTCGAGCGTGCGCAAGAGACCTATGAGAATATAGACCCCGATTTGATCGACAAGATCTACAGCTCTCCGGAAGGTGTGGATGCAGATTCGTTGGATATCAAGTCTAAGCTCGACCCCAATGAATGCTTTATCTTGAAAAGCGTACGTAATAGTGTATTGGCTCGCTACAATCCGTTTACGGATAAGATCAAGAAGGTGGATAAAGGCACGAACTTTGGTATCCAGCCCCGTAATGCCGAGCAGAGTTTCGCTTTCGAGGTATTGAACGATCCGAATATCAAGCTTGTGGGGCTGACCGGAAAGGCCGGAACCGGAAAGACATTGTTGGCGTTGGCCTCTGCCTTGAAACAAGCCGGCACGTATAAACAGATACTTTTGGCCCGTCCGATCGTCGCTTTGGCGAATAAGGATCTTGGTTTCCTTCCGGGTGACGAGAAGCAAAAGGTCGCTCCTTATATGCAACCTTTATTCGATAACTTGAACGTGATCAAGACCCAGTTTGCCCCGGGTAATCCCGATGTCCGTAAGATCGACGATATGCAGAAGAACAACCAGTTGGTGATCGAGGCGTTGGCCTTTATCCGAGGTCGTAGCTTGTCTGAGACTTATTGTATCATCGATGAGGCCCAGAACCTCACGCCGCATGAGATCAAGACGATTATCACCCGTGCGGGAGAGGGAACGAAGATGGTCTTCACGGGAGATATCCAACAGATTGACTCCCCGTATCTAGACGCCCAAAGTAATGGCTTGGCCTATATGATCGACAAGATGAAAGGACAGGACTTGTTCGCCCATATCAACTTGATAAAAGGCGAGCGAAGCGAATTATCTGAATTGGCGTCAGATCTTTTGTAATTAAATATAGGGAATTGAAGATTGAAAATAAACGCTTATGTGAAGCTTGATTTTTAATCTTCAATTCTTAACGATTAATCGTTTACGCTCGGACAGACATAAATCTTCCGGAAACTACCTTTATAGGAAGGGTCTCCCATATCCTTGATCTCATTGAGGTGTTGTTTAAGATGAGCTGTCTCTCCATGCTTTTGCAATTCCCTGTCGTTTTTCCAAGTCTCGGCGATAAAGAATTCGGTACTATCGGTGAGGGACTGATACATGCCGTAGTCGATACATCCCGGTTCTAGCAACGTGCTTTCCTTGCATTTCAAGAATGATTCCTTTAAGGCGGAGACACATTCGGGTTTTACTTTTCGTTTGATATTCAGTACGACTTCCATGGATTCTTTGCCGTTGGCGCAGGAATCGGCGGTGGCTTCTTTATTGCTTCCTCCATGCGTACAACCGGATAGAGCGATTAATACGCAGACCATTGATATAAACACTTTCTTCATGATAGATTGTTTTTAAGTATTTGATACGACAAAAGTAGTAAATGATGGGAGAATATGGAGGCTTTGTTTGTGAGAGATTGATATTATTTTGATCTAAACACAGGAATCGAACATCTGATATTAAATTATTGTTGTTAATGGAAGTTGGAATGGATATATTTGTGAGTGATCTATGATAGAGCCTGCTATCAGTAATTTGATTTGGGGCAAAGTAAGCACTACAACTACTTCCGAACGCAAAAACGTTAGAGTTTGGACTTAATTTCACAAAATAATTGAAAATCCTAGGTTATAGAGACGGAGCGTGCCCCGTCTCTACAACTGGATGAAATTAGGTGGGGTTTAGTCAATTCCTTTACCTTGGTGCTTTCTGATATAAGAATATCGCTATAAACGTATAAATTATATTTGGTATCCAAGCCGCTACGGCAGGACTCACATAACCATTAATAGCGAAGGTGGAAGTAACCGTCATAAACAGGATGTAAGAGAAACTCAACGCCAATCCGATACCGATATTCATACCCATACCTCCCTTTATTTTCCGGGAAGACAACGACGCTCCGATAGAAGTCAAGATAAACGCCGCCATGATCGTAGCGAAGCGCTTATGATACTCGATCTGGAAGGTCTGTATATTCCCGATACCTCTTTTTTTCTGCCGGTTGATATACGTATTCAGCTCGGGCGTTGTCATCGTCTCGCAATCATTCACGGAAATCAGGAAGTCCGAGGGCACGATGGTCAAGGTCGTATCCTTACGGGAGCCTTGGGAAATATGTTCCCGCATGCCATCGAAATCACGGATCATATAATCGATAACGGTCCATTGATAAAGCGAGTCGTATTTGATCGACTTGGCGGTCAGACGGGAGATCAATTTCTTATCTTCGAAATGCTCCAAAGAGAAACGGTATCCCATGTTCGAGCGAGCGTCATAGCTATCGAAATAAGCGATAACACCCGGCTCGATCTCCAATTGGGCGTTCTTCACGTAGTCCACCTTCTTGTTGCGGATATACTTGTTCTGGAAATCAATACGAGTCTCATTCGCAGGGGGAATGATGTAAGCGTTCAGGATAAACGTCACGATAGCGATAATCGTAGCCGAGACCGCATAAGGAAACATTAACCTACGGAAACTCATACCGCTGGCAAGCATCGCTATGATCTCCGAACGATCCGCTAGCTTCGACGTGAAAAAGATCACGGCGATAAATGTAAACAACGGACTGAACAAATTGGCAAAATAGGGGATAAAGTTCAAGTAATAATCCAAGATGATCGCCTTTAAGGGGACATCCGGATTCAAGAACTTATCGATCTTCTCGTTTATATCGAAAACGACGGAGATAGAGATAATCAAGGCGATAGCGAACACGTACGTGCCCAGAAACTGCTTGATGATATACCAATCGATCCGTTTTAGTTTAAATTTCATCTGTCTCGTTTTTTATAACCGGTTCGCTAATTGACGGACCATACCACTTTTCCATGTAGTAAAATCGCCAGCGATGATATGTGCCCTCGCTTCTTTCACCAGCCATAGGTAGAAAGCGAGGTTATGGATAGAAGCGATCTGTAAGCCAAGCATTTCTTTCGCCTTGATCAAGTGGTGCAGATAAGCCTTGCTATATAAGGTATCCACGTAGGAATGTCCGTCCGGATCGACCGGCGAGAAATCGTTCTCCCATTTCTTGTTACGCATATTGATAGTACCGAAGCGGGTGAAAAGTTGGCCGTTGCGTCCGTTACGGGTCGGCATGATACAGTCGAACATATCAATGCCCCGTTCGATCCCTTCAAGCAGATTGATCGGGGTACCTACGCCCATCAAGTAACGAGGCTTATCTTTCGGTAAGATATCGTTTACGACTTCGATCATCTCATACATCTTATCGGTAGGCTCGCCAACGGCCAGTCCCCCGATAGCGTTTCCATCGGCGCCTTTTCGGGCCACGTTCTCCGCCGCCCTCTGCCGCAAGTCCGTATAGACGCATCCCTGTACGATCGGGAAGAGACTTTGTCGGTAGCCGTATTTCGGCTCCGTGCTGTTGAAGCGGGCGAAACAACGATCCAGCCAACGCTCGGTCAGGCCCAGTGATTGCTTGGCGTAATTGTAGTCGGCATCTCCCGGGCAACACTCATCGAAGGCCATGATGATATCTGCGCCGATAGAGCGTTCGATATCCATCACCTTCTCCGGCGTGAACATATGCTTGGAACCGTCGAGATGCGAGCGGAACTCGGCTCCCTCTTCATGCAGCTTGCGATTGTCGGAAAGGGAGAATACCTGAAACCCCCCGCTATCGGTCAATATCGGCTGATCCCACGTATTAAACTTATGCAAGCCTCCTGCCTGCTCCAAGATATGGATACCGGGACGAAGATACAGATGGTACGTATTCCCCAAGATGATTTGTGCCTTGGTATCTTCCTTTAGCTCGGTCATATGTACACCCTTTACCGTACCTTGCGTACCCACGGGCATAAAAATAGGCGTCTCGATTACCCCGTGATCGGTGGTAATCAAGCCCGCCCTAGCGTTCGATTTCGTGTCGTTATACTGTAATTCAAATGTCATGTATCAAAAATTTGTGACAAAGGTAGCATTTTTCTCTTAGAATCCGAAGTCATCTATTTCTACCTTTTTCACCTCTTCCTCTTTGGGCTTCTCCACGAATTTGTGTACCTCGTTTGCCTTGATGATGATCGCTCTCATCGGGCGTACGGGACAGATCGATTCGCAGCCGCCACAACCGATGCAAAGATCGGGGTTTACTTGCGGGATGGTCAGCGTGCCCTCGTAAGGAACCATATGCACGGCTTGGGTAGGGCAGTGCTCCGAGCAGGCCCCGCAGTCCGTCCCCTCTGTCTTTACGATACAGCGGTTGATGAAGAAGGTGGCGATGCCTACTTGCGTAGTCGCTTTCTCTTCCTTGGTAAGCGGCTTTATAGCGTGCGTGGGGCAAACCTCCGAGCAGACCGTGCATTCGTAATTGCAATAACTGTCGATGTAAGCGATACGGGGTTTCAACATATAATCAAAGCCATACTCTAATCCCGTGGGACGTAGTACATGACTCGGGCATTGGGTCACGCAAATCTGGCATCCGGTACATACATCCTTGAAACGCTCTATGCTGATCGCTCCCGGCGGTACGATAGGGAGCCATTTCTTGCCGTGCTTATCTTGCCCGTGCTGTCCTTTACAGTGTCCGTCTTGCCCCTCGCATGAATGTTGCCCTTTGCCATGCCCTTTTTCAATTCCTTGGGCAATGGTGGATACGATCGGGAGGGAGACCGCGACGGTAGCTCCTGCCGAGAGAAATGTACGGCGGCTGTTCGGAGCGGTAGCCTGTTGGATCACGTCCGTTTGTGCGCGAGCTGTTTCGGCTTCTTTCTTGAAGGAAGGCTTGAAACGGTATTGCAATCCTCCTTTAGCGCACGAGGACACGCAGTTGAAGCAATCTACGCAACGGGAGGTATCTACGGTGAGGTTCTTGCTGTCGATCGCCTCCACCTTACAAGTATGCTCGCAATTACCACAATGCGTACAAGCTTCTTTGTCAAAGGAGATCCGGAAAAACGAATACCGGGAGATCAGGCTCAACAGCGTTCCTACCGGGCAAAGCGTATTGCAGAACAACCTTCCCCGGAATACGACCATGAGGATGAATACGAGCAACGCGACCAAAGCGGATATCACGCCGAATACCGTCACGTTGCTAATCGTGACGTGATAAAGCGTATAGTTATCCATCTGTGCCAATCCGTCGGCCAGCAGGTTATTGACCCACATGACGGCCGGACGGAACAAGTTGCTCGCGATACGGCCGAAGTTACTGTACGGATCTAGCAACGTACATAATTCGATCATCCCGAAAACAGCCAATACGAATGTAAGCCCGAGAATAGAGTACCGTAAGATATTCATAGGCTTATGATAGCTGAACCTGCGTACTCCTTTCTTTTTCTTCTTTCCGATACAGAAAACCCGGTTGATAATATCTTGCAATACGCCCGCCGGGCAAATGACCGAGCAATAGATCCGGCCGAACAATAAAGCCAATATGAATTGGAAGACCACCAACCCCGCCATTCCCCCTAAAATAGCAGGCATGATCTGGAGATGCAACAACGTGTGCAGGTTGTCCGGCAATACATCGGCGAAATCAACGAAGAATAAAAGTATGGGTGCGAAAATGAGGATCGCGAGTACGACCCGCAATCCTTTTAGGTAATTAGGCTTTTTCATCCTCGATTATATCTTAATACGTTTGATCGTGACATTATCCAGATTCGTCGCACCCAGCTTTAAAGCCTCGCCTTTACCGATATGACCTACGGCGGCCATATCCAGCTTCTTCACTTGGTTGAACAGGCGAAGGGCAGCGGTGTCGATAGCGACGATATTGGTGGAGGCGATCAAGGATTTCAAGGTAGCCACATCGGCCGCGCTCTTTCCTTGCGGGCCGTTTTGGTGCATGATACGATAAGCGTCCACGATGTTCAATACCGGTTTCTTTTGCCAAGTGCAAATATCGGCGATGCATTGTTGCAAATCATTTTGATGGAAGAAACGGCGATCCCATACGATTCCCATATAGTTCTTCATGGCGCAAGTCATCTTCGCCCCACCATGGTTCTTCAATACGGGGACGTTGATCCATGCGTCAGCCTCGATCAGGGCCTCATGGATCTTGGCGCTTTTCAGGTTCACGCCACCCGGGATGGATACTTCCTTGAAATATTTCTCATCGTTGGCAGGCATGATGATACCTCCGGCCTCTTTTACGGCTTCGGCGATCCCGCTCGTCTCATAGCATTTCTGCCAGTTATCGCAGGTGTGGTCGAATACGGTCACTTTAGAGGCGCCGGCCTCCAAGCATTTCTTGACCAAGGCTTTCACTAATTTGGGGTTCGTATTACCGGCCAATTCAGGAGAGCGGTCCCAACCGATATTCGGCTTGATCACGATCTTTTGTCCTTTCTTTACGAAGTTTCCGATACCGCCAAGGGCTTCCAAGGCTTTATCTAGCATCACCTCCGGCTCTCCACCCATAACGGCTACCATATCGGGAGCCTTTTCTACGGCTACGGTGTTTGTGGAAAGGGCCGCTTGCAGACCTTCAAAATTTAAGGATAGAGCTGCGCTAGCGATGACACTGGTCTTTAAAAAATCACGACGTTTCATAATTGTATACTATAATTGGTTTATATTTTGATTTACGGTACAGTCTTTTTTTGCTCGTTTGTTATTCTGAACAAAGATAATGATTATTTTGATATGCGAGTCAACTCTTTTTACAAAGTAGAACGAAAGTAGTCAACTAAAATAGCGAAGCTACACGCTGCTTTTTACTGCAACGCTCGTGCAGTGTTACTGCAACAGGCATTGCAGTACCGCTGCATAAGCCTTGCAGTACTACTGCAACCCGGGTTGCAGTAATCTTGCGTAATAAGATAAATTCTTGTCGGAAGGCATATCGGTTCTGATAATATTTTCCTACCTTGCGAGGCAAAAAACAGATTGTATGGTTTTATATTGTAGAGTATCATTGAACGCTTTTGTCGAAAGCTTTCGGAATACCTCGGGGCCTGATTCCTTTTTCACGCTTCCGGCGAAGGGGGTGATGCATATCGTGCCGCAGGAGGAGATCGAGTATGGACTTTCCTTGCTTAGGGAGTCTATCGGCTTGTATGAGGAACGCAAAGGGATACCTGTGGAAAAGAGCAAGAAGGCGATGCCCTTTTTCAGACAGGACAGCCGGATGCTGGTGGGGCCGGAGATAGGCATGTACGTGATCCCTTTGTATGAGAAACCCGGTGAGCCGGCCCGGTCTGCCGAGCCTTCTCTGGTCCTTGAGCTGGACTATCAGTCGTTGGGCGAGCTTTGCCTGTTCGAGAATTATTCCCTGTTGTCCTGCAAGTATGAGAAGGAGCCTATCTTGAACCATTTTATGGCACAATTGGAAAAGGAATACGATACCTTCTTTTTTGATGAGGAGCACACGGGTTTTACGCCTGATTCCCACTTTTTCTCGATGCTGTGTAACGCCTGTCTGGAGGTGAAGCAGCCTTCCTCGGTGGGGGATAAGGAATGGCGGTTGGCCTCGCTGCAAGCTACGGACGAGGTGCTCTATCGTTATGAGCATGGAAACTTGATCCCATACGTCCCGGTATCGATGCCGGTAGACTGCCTGAAACGGGTTTATCTGGAAGATTTCCGGCGGCAGCCCTTATTATTCGGGACTTTGAACGGTTTCTTGAAAAGCAAGGGACTTCCCGCCGAACAATTACTAAACTTATCATAAGGAATGAAGACAGTATCAAATCAAGAACTAACGATCCGTGTCGCCGAACATGGAGCGGAGTTGAGTAGTATCGTAGCGAACGCTACGGGAAAGGAGTATCTCTGGCAAGCGGACCCCGCTTTCTGGAAACGTCATTCCCCGGTATTGTTCCCGATCGTCGGGAGCGTATGGAAGGCCGAGTATCGGAACGAGGGAACCGTGTATCCGCTGTCGCAGCACGGCTTTGCACGGGATATGGATTTTACGTTGATCGATGAGGCGGAGAATGAGTTGCGTTTCGCGCTGGAAAGTACCCCGGACACGTTGAGAGCCTATCCGTTCCCTTTCCTTTTGGAGATCGGGTATCGTTTGGAGGGCAATAAGGTGGAGGTGCTTTGGCGTGTGAAGAATACGGGAGATCAGACGATGCATTTCCAGATCGGCGCTCATCCGGCTTTCCTGTACCCGAATTATGAGGTGGATCAACCGGATCGGGGGTATTTCGCTTTCGATGTGAAAAAAGATCTCGTATACCGTGCGCTGGTGGAGAAAGGGTGCGTAGGGGATGTGGTTCGTCCGGTACCTTTGGATGCGGACGGCTTGCTGCCGTTGAATATCCATACGTTTGATATCGATACGTTTATCTTGGAGGACAGCCAGATTAAGCGGGTGGACTTATTGGATGTGGAGAAACGTCCGTACCTTTCGCTTACCTTTACGGCTCCGGTGGTAGGCTTATGGTCTCCGCCTACGAGAAACGCTCCGTTTGTCTGTATCGAACCTTGGTATGGGCGTTGCGACCGGGTGGATTATGCGGGTGAGTATAAAGACCGGGATTGGGTATGGCATTTGGAACCGGGAGAGGTCTTCGATGCCTCCTATACGATAGAGATAGCGGGGGCTTGATCGCTTCGTTGATATTTGCCGTAGGCAGACGACGCTGATTATATCGTGATCGTCTGTCTATGTTTTGCTTTAGATGTTGGCTATTTTATTCAATAGCTCTATCTTCCCGAATAAGATCAGTAGATCATCCGCCTCGATCACCAATTCCTCGGTGATGCGGCTGATAACCTTGTATTCTGTCTGTGTGAGCCCGATCAGGTTCTTTTTCTCGTAAGGGCGTTCGATCGCTATCAGATGGATGCCGAAATTCTCCTCGAAATCGATGTTCTTGATGGTTTGCCCGACAAGAGTGGCCGGTGTCTTGATCTTATAGAGATGTTCCGTGTCGGTTACTTTATACCAATGCCGGAACAGGCCGCCTAAAGACGCTTGGGAGGTGTACATCGTAGAGAAATCCTTTTCCGGGGTGATGATCTCGCTTACCCCGATCGCACGGATTACTGTCTCATGGATCGAGGAGATCGCCCGCACGATCAGTTTGCCCGCATCCAAGCTTTTCAATAAGGCGACAGTCTGAACGGAAGTCCCGAAATCCTTACCGAATGTTACGATAATGGCATCCATCTCACTCAAAGGCAGGGTGTTCAATGCCTCTTTGTCTGTGGAGTCCAAGGCGACCGCCCCCGCTATGTCGTTTTTCAGCATATCGACACGATGCAGATCCATGTCTACGCCGATCACCTCATTGCCGACACGTGTCAAGTCCTTTGCTATCGCACGTCCTAAATTCCCTAATCCGATTACTAAATATTTCATGCTATCTTGTTTTTACATTAATATATTTTCTTGTGGATATGTATAGTCCTTTTTCGTGTATTCCTTGCAGAAACTTACGAGGAAGGCCAATACCCCGATACGTCCGACCAGCATCGTGCTGATAATGATGATTTTCCCGATAGGGGTGAGATGAGGGGTATAATCGATGCTCAAGCCTACGGTACTCAAGGCGGAAACAACCTCGAACAATAGGGAGAACAATGGCGCCCCTTTTTCCGTATAAGATAATACCCACGTAGCGATCGCCACCCACATGAAGTACATCATGATGATAGCGAATGCCCGGCGGATAGCGAATGGGGCGATCTCCCGTTTTCTCACTTCCACTTTATCTTTCTCACGTGCGGCGTTCAGGGTCGTAACCAGAGCTACGAAAACGGTGGTCACTTTCAATCCGCCGCCGGTGGACATAGGGGCGGCTCCAATTACCATAAGGATCCACGTCAGCATTAAGGTCGGAGGGGCCAATGTAGTCATATCCGCCACGTTGAATCCTGCCGTTCTAGGCGTGACGGCGCCTAAGAACGCATTTGCCAGTTTCCCCCGCAAAGGAAGGTCGCCCAAGGTATTGTCATACTCGAAAAAGAGGTAGAAAACTGTTCCGGTAATTAATAGGATCAAGGTAGATATAACAACTATGTACGTATGTACATTAATGATACGGGGCGTATGGATATAATGCTTTTGCTTACCGATCAATATCTTGATACCATTCATCAGCAAGTGATGCAAGAGTTTCAGGTAATTGAAGACGATCGGGAAGCCCAAGCCTCCGAATATAATCAGCATGGCTATCCAGAAATGGAGGTTGTACTTATCCGCCACTAACGGATCGTACATATTGCCGCTCAAGGTAGAGATCCCTGCGTTACAAAAAGCGGACACGGCATGAAACATTGCGTAGAATAATTCCTGCTGCGTACCTCCCGGCAGGCTTCCCCGTACGTCCATATAAATAAAATAGGCACCGATCCCCTCGATAAACAAGGTCACGAAAAGAATATTTAAGATGACCCGGAATAATCCTCCCGTCCGATCCTCGTTCAACATATCTTTCAGCATCATCTTGCTCGTAAAAGAGGATTTCCCCATAAAGGAGAGGGCGAAGAAAGAGGTAAATGTCATGACTCCTATGCCGCCTATCTGTATTAAAATCAGGATGATAATATGACCAATATGCGTGAAACTGGTGGCTACATCGACGGTAGTTAGTCCGGTTACGCATACCGAGGTCGTGGAGATAAACAAAGCGTCGATAAACGGAATCCGGTGCGTAGTGGCGTTCGGCAACGATAGCAACCCGGCCCCGACCAATATCACGAACACGAAACTGAGCAAGAAAAGCAACGAGGGCTTGATCCGTGTCTGCATCAGCGTGAACGTCTGCCGGGATAAGTGAATCGTGCTAAGTAGCAATAATAAGACATATACGAAGAGAGGTTTCGTAAGGAAAGACAAATAAGGCAAGGAGTGCGCTATGGCATCCTTGAAAAATATTTTGCTGGATAATACGGCGAATAAAAGGAAATAGATGCTGATATCGAGATACAACATTTTCTCCTGTATGATTTCTTGGAACCTCACCACGTACCGGAGTGTTATGCCCGTGAAAAAAGCTAGCAGGATGAATGGGCGGGAACGCTCTAGGATATGGACGGAATCGGGTGTCTGTACAAAGCCGAACTGGTAGATCAATACGAAGAAAGAGGCTAAGGAGGCGAGTAGGATGGTCGCTTCCGCTATCCCGTTCAACAATCCCTTCATTTTATCCCAATAAATCAGCCAGGCGAAGTATATGTTTTTTAGATTCATGTCCGATGTTTTATAAATATATAACAAATGTAGGAAATAAAAGTTAGAGGTTCGTGAAGACGCCTTCATTATTTGTTCTCATGCTAATTGTTTTACTTACATTATGTGTTGTATAGCATATTGTACGATTTACGATATTGAAAATATCAGAAAAATAATTGATTAGTAGGTATAAAAAAGGTATTTTGTAATAGCTTTATTAAGAAAAATACTTATATTTGCGTAAATCTAATTACTGATATCATGGATACACAAAACGAGAATAGAGAGATGCTTTCCCCTTATGTTTCCGTAGACTGCGTTCTTCTCGGCATCAATGATGACAAGCTCACCGTGCTGCTGGCAGAGCGGAAAAGCGAGGAGGGCGAGTTGATCGGCTATAAACTACCTGGTAGCCTGATCTATGAGAACGAGGATTTAGATGACGCCGCTTATCGGATACTGAATGATTCGACTGGCTTGAAGCGTGTCCAATTGAAACAATTCCGTTGTTTCGGTTCCCCCGCCCGTACCTCGAACCGCTTGGACGTGATGTGGCTGGAGGCGACTTCCAAGGTGAAGATCGGACGGTTGATCACGGTCGCTTATCTTGCCTTGTGCAAGAACAGTAGGAAGACGTGTTCGGCCGATAAATCCGACTCGATCCGCTGGTGCCCGATCAATGAGCTTCCCCGTTTGCCATTCGATCATAAAGAGATTATCGAGGCTGCCATACAGGAGATCCGTAATTGGGTGGAGAAGGAGCCCGCCATCATTTTCGACTATATGCCGATGAAGTTCACGGCGTTTCAGCTTAGGCGCACGTACGAGGTGATCTATAACCGTGAGATGGACGTGCGCAATTTTCATAAGAAGATGAATTCCTTGGATTACGTGGTGCCCACGGAGGACATGCAAGACGGGGTCGCCCATCGTGCCGCACGGTATTATCGGTTTGATAAGGTGAAATATAATCAACAACGTTCGAAGTTTAATAAGATATAAAACCATACGATTATGTGTCTGTTAGGATGTGACATTGGAAGTTCTTCCATCAAGGTCTCTATTATCGATGAGGAGACCGGGTTAACAATAGGTGCGGATTTTTATCCCAAAGAAGAGGCCCCGATTAAGGCGTTGCGCCCAGGGTGGGCGGAGCAAAATCCAGAGGATTGGTGGTCGTACGTGAAGATCGCTATGAAAGGCGCCATGAGCAAGGCGAAGGTGAAAGGCGAGGATATCAAGGCGATCGGTATCTCGTACCAGATGCATGGCTTGGTGGCGGTGGACAAGAAGATGGAGGTGCTTCGTCCATCTATTATCTGGTGCGATAGCCGTGCTGTTCCTTATGGCGAGCGTGCGTTTAAGAATATAGGCGAGAAACGATGCCTTACCCACCTATTGAACTCGCCGGGTAATTTTACCGCTTCCAAGCTGGCTTGGATCAAGGAGTACGAGCCGGATATTTACGGCCGTATTCATAAGATCATGTTGCCAGGAGATTTCATAGCCATGCGCCTTACGGGGGATATCGTGACTACGGTTTCCGGTTTGTCGGAGGGGATCTTCTGGGACTTCAAGAATAATGCTTTATCGGAGGATTTGATGAATTATTATGGATTCAGTAAGGATCTGATCGCCGATATCCGTCCGACGTTCGGTGTGCAGGGCGAGGTTACCGCCTCGGTTGCGGCCGAGTTGGGATTGAAGAAAGGTACGCCGGTTACCTATCGTGCGGGCGACCAGCCGAATAACGCTTTATCATTGAATGTATTGAATCCGGGTGAGATAGCGGCTACCGGCGGGACTTCCGGAGTCGTGTATGGCGTGAACGGCAAGGTGAATTACGATACGCTTTCCCGTGTGAATACGTTCGCCCACGTGAACCATACGACGGAGCAGACCCGTTTGGGTGTCTTGTTGTGCATCAACGGAGTCGGTATCCTTAATTCTTGGATCAAACGGAATATAGCGCCAGAAGGTATTAACTATAATGAGTTGAATGATTTGGCGGCTACGGTTCCCATTGGTTGCGACGGACTTTCGATCTTGCCGTTCGGAAACGGGGCAGAGCGTATATTGCAGAATAAGCAAATCGATTGCTCGGTTCATGGATTGAACTTTAACATACATACCAAGGCGCATATGGCTAGGGCGGCGCAGGAAGGTATCGTGTTCGCCTTTAAATACGGTATGGATATCATGAATGAGATGGGGATCGATATTCAGGTAATCCGTGCGGGGAATGCGAACTTGTTCTTAAGCCCGATTTTCCGGGATGCTTTGGCGGGCGTGACGGGTACGGTGATCGAACTGTATGATACGAACGGTGCGGTAGGAGCGGCCAAGGGTGCCGGTATTGGTGCCGGTATCTATAAGAATGCGGAAGAAGCGTTCGCTTCCTTGAAGAAGATTAACGTGATCGAGCCGGACGGTTTCAAGGCGAATGCTTATTGTGGGGCGTTCGAGATTTGGAAAGGACGATTGGAGCAATCTATTTAACAGCAGAATTATTTACATTTTTAATATATATTATTATGAGTTACTTTAGAGGAGAGAAAGAATTTTTCCCGGGAATCGGACAGATTCAGTTTGAGGGACGTGAGTCAAAAAATCCGTTGGCATTTCATTATTATGATGCGGATAAGGTAGTAATGGGTAAGACACTAAAGGATCATTTACGCTTCGCTATGGCTTATTGGCATACCTTGTGTGCCGAGGGAGGTGATCAGTTTGGTGGTGGTACAAAATCATTCCCTTGGAACGACAGCACGGACGCTATCACCCGTGCGAAGTACAAGATGGACGCCGCTTTCGAGTTTATGACCAAATGTAATATTCCTTACTATTGTTTCCACGACGTGGACGTGGTGGACGAGGCTCCTACGCTGGGCGAGTTCGAGAAACGTTTGCAGACGATGGTGGAACATGCCAAGGAGCATCAAGCCGCTACCGGAAAGAAACTGCTATGGTCTACCGCTAACGTGTTCGGACATAAGCGTTATATGAACGGTGCCGCTACGAACCCTTATTTCCCGACCGTGGCATGCGCTGGCACGCAGATCAAGAATGCTATCGACGCTTGTATCGCCTTAGGGGGCGAGAACTATGTGTTCTGGGGTGGTCGTGAGGGTTATATGAGCCTATTGAACACGAACATGAAACGTGAGAAGGATCATTTGGCTATGATGTTAACGATGGCCCGTGATTATGGTCGTAAGAACGGTTTCAAGGGTACGTTCCTGATCGAGCCGAAACCGATGGAACCGACGAAACATCAATATGACGTGGATTCGGAGACCGTGATCGGCTTTCTTCGCCATTATGGACTGGACAAGGATTTCGCCTTGAATATCGAGGTGAACCACGCTACCTTGGCCGGACATACATTCGAGCATGAGTTGCAAGCCGCCGCCGACGCCGGCATGTTGTGCAGTATCGACGCGAACCGTGGCGATTACCAGAATGGTTGGGATACGGATCAATTCCCGATGGATATCTATGAGTTGGCACAGGCTTGGCTGGTTATCCTTGAGGGAGGTGGCTTGACTACCGGAGGTACGAACTTCGACGCCAAGACCCGCCGTAATTCTACGGACTTGGAGGACATCTTCATCGCTCATATCGGTGGTATGGACGCTTTCGCCCGTGCTTTGATGATCGCCGCCGATATCCTTGAGCACTCAGACTACCGCAAGATGCGTGCCGAGCGTTACGCTAGTTTCGATGCCGGCGAGGGTAAGGCATTCGAGGATGGCAAACTTACACTGGAAGATCTTCGTACGATCGCTTTGCGTGACGGCGAGCCGAAACAGATCAGCGGTAAGCAGGAGTTATACGAGATGATTGTAAATCTGCATATCTAAATAATTAAAAAATCGAGAATTGGGAATTGAAAATTATCGTGCGTAAGCCCTAGTTTTCAGCTCTCAATTCTCGGTTTTTCACTTATAAATCTATTCCATGAAAAATAACAACACTTATATTTTCGCTCTAACCTTGGTTGCTACCTTGGGAGGCCTGCTGTTCGGGTATGACACGGCGGTAATCTCTGGTACGGTAGAGTCTTTGCGTAAGTTCTTCATCGAGCCGCAAGGATTTCCGTTGGATCAGGCGAACGCTTTGGAGGGCTTCGTGGTAAGTAGCGCATTGATCGGATGTATCCTAGGTGCCTCGTTTGCCGGGTGGATCAGCCAGCGTTACGGCAGGAAGCCGACGTTGATCTTGGCCGCTATCCTTTTCTTGCTTTCCGCTATCGGTTCGGCTTGGCCGGAGTTATTTATCGGTATGCCCGGAAGTGGGGATCATACGTTTATGTATGCATTCGTGGCTTATCGTATCTTGGGAGGTATCGGTGTGGGACTAGCCTCCATGGTATCGCCGATGTATATCGCCGAGGTGGCTCCCTTCGATCGCCGGGGGAATCTGGTGGCATGGAACCAGTTTGCCATTATCTTTGGTATGCTGGTGGTCTATTTCGTGAATTATACGATCGCTCTTCAGGGAGATGCCGCTTGGCTGCATACGATTGGTTGGCGTTGGATGTTCGCTTCTGAGATTATTCCGGCGGTATTGTTCCTCTCGTTCTTGGTGTTCGTGCCCGAGACGCCTCGTTACCTCGTGATGCGTGGGCATACGGAGAAGGCGTTGGTGGTCTTGAGGCATTTGATGGATCAGGCGGACGCCGGCCGTGAATTGGAGGACATACGGAATAGTTTCAAGGAGAAAGCTCCATCGATGAAGCCTTACTTTCAGTTTATGGGGACTTGGTTGGCGTTGTTCTTGATTGGTTACGGGTTGTTGTCGTGGGCAGGTAATACGAGCGCATTGGAGATCGCCTTGTTGGCTAGCTTCTGTATCGCCTTGCTGTTCCCGATCCGGTCGTTTGGCGTGCTGATCATCTTGGTGGGCGTGTTGCTCTCCGGTTTCCAGCAATTCGTGGGGATCAACGTGGTGCTTTACTATGCCCCGGAGATCTTCAAGACGATGGGAGCGGCTACGGACGCCGCCCTTTTGCAACAGATCGTGGTAGGGGCGGTGAACCTGTCGTTTACTGTATTGGCTATTTTCACGGTGGATAAGTTCGGACGCCGTCCGTTGATGATTATCGGGGCGCTCATCATGGCGGTGTCCATGTTGATCTTGGGAACTACTTTCTACACCCATTCGGTGGGTATGGGATCGTTGGTTTGCATGCTGGTTTATACGGCGGGGTTCGCCATGTCGTGGGGGCCGGTCTGCTGGGTGTTGCTGGCGGAGATCTTTCCGAACTCTATCCGATCCACGGTGATGAGTATCGCCGTGGCGGCACAATGGATCGCCAACTTTTTGGTATCATGGACTTTCCCGATGCTGGATAAGAACCAGTACCTGACTGATATGTTCAATCACGGTATGGCCTATTGGATCTATGGCGTGATGGGTATATTGGCGGCGTTGTTCATCTGGCGTTTCGTCCCCGAGACGAAGGAGAAGACGCTGGAGGAGATGGATGACTTTTGGCGGCGTTAATTCGGTATAATTGATAGTGATTATGGAAAAGGAAAATATAGACCCCAAACTGGTTCTCGCCCTCATGGAGCGTGAGATTTGTCGCCGGGCGTTATTGATGCACATGTTGATGCAGGGTTACGAGCATTTCGTCTCGATCCATATGCTCAAGCAGTCGATGAAGGCCCGGAAATTCACCTACGAGGAAGCGGAGCGTTTTGCCGATGTGTTGGAGCGGCACACGGGTATCAAGGTCGCTCCCGAGAGGTTCATCCGTAATGAGGACGAGGATGCGAACGAGCTGCTGGAGCATTACACGGAGCTGGAACGAATGCGCAACAGTCAGTTGAGCGATACGATGCGGCCGATCCACGATGGCTTCAATCGGTATCTGCATCATAATCTTCACGTGGATGTAACTCATGCCACCCGTCTCTGCGGATTGCCTTGGAAGCTTTCTTGACTTTCGCGATGGGCGACATCGACTGGCAAGAGATGCGACGGAATATCTTGGATGTAGACTTGCGGATCATGAAAGCCGTGCCGATCGATTCCGTGGCTGTCCGGCATGATTTCCTCCGTTTCGAGAACGTGTATCATGAGATTTGCCTCAAGTGTGCGAACCGCGAGCGTAAGCGGCGGGGAGAGCCGCCTGGCGATAACTTCCAGATCAATATCTCCTAGATGGGAGGATAGGGGGAATGACAAAGATGAGGGGGAGGGTGTCTCGCGACAGCCTCCCCCCCTTTATTACAAATAATATGCTTGTGAAAAAAAATATCTTGTAAGAGGTTACGCCTCCGGTTGCCCGTTCGTCTCCTCTTCCTTCCGCTTGTTGGCGCTCTTCGTGGCACGTGCCTTGATGATCGCACTCTGGCGGTCGATGAGGGTGTTGAGGGCGTTGATCACGTCGATGTAATCGGTGTCGCCGTTCACTTCGGCGAGGGCGTTGAGGCGTTTCACTGCGGCCCGATATGCGTTGTCGGTGGCTAGGCGGGCGGCCTTGGTAGCGCCGGTCACTTTCGTGGCGTTTTGCGTGTTACGCTCGGCGAACAACTCCAGGAAACGAGCCGTTTCGGTCTTCAGCCGGCTTACCCAGCCGTCGATATGGATGGCGGCGAGGCGGTTCGTGGTGATCTCGTCCGCAGATATCTCGTCGGGCGACTCCGAGTCCGATACGCCGTCGAATTCCTCCAGCTCTTGTATCAGGTTATGCAACACGCCGGCCTCCTCCAAGTAGGGCAGGGCGGTGGGATTGCCGTATTTCTTGAGGATGATACGGGCCTGCCGTGCCACCTCGGCGATGGCGGGGTCGAAGAAGCCTTCCATGGCGGATACCTGGCTGTTCAATCCCCGGTAAAGCTTATCGCAGACGGTGTCTTGGGTTATGATGGGCTGGCTGAGGACATGCTCGCCGCCGCTTTGTTTCAACGCTTTGTCGAACGTCTCGTAGGCGGTTTTGTAGACTTGGTACACGGGAGCGAGTTTCTCGTCCGTGCATTTACCCATCTCTGCTATAGCTATTTTATGAAAGCCGAAGTCTTCTTCTTGGCGAAGGCGACTTTGATCGATGTACTTGATTTCACTCATGTCTAGTCGTTTTTAGATTTAAAGTACGTTGTCAAGAGTTCCCGACAGCTGTTTTTTGTTTGTTTTTTCCTTGTCAAGAGTTCCCAACAGCCGTTTTTTGTTGTCCTTCTTGCTGTCGGGAGTTCCCGACAACGTTTTTTTTGTTGTTTTTCTCCTGTCGAGAGTTCCCGGCAGCTGTTTTTTGCTGTTTTCCTCTTGTCGGGAGTTCCCAACAGCTGTTTTTTATCATTGCCATGCCAAATGTAGTTTAATTTTTCTTGATTTAGCTATAATCTGCTAATAAATTTCTTATTTTTGCCATTATACTTCAAAAATAAACAAGCGTTATGTTGCACAAAGGCTATCGGATGCTTTTCAACTGTCTGATGTTTTACCTCTAACAGATAGTATTTCCCCATTCCCGGGGAGACGTTTCGCTATACATATATATTACATTACGTTATCCTTTAAAAGTAAGTCTATGAATACAACCAACCGTACGCTGCGATGCGTACACGATACCGTTCCTTCCGTGGAAGCGAACAATTTCGGGATGAACGACCGTATCAAACGCTTGCGCCGGCAGACCTTCGAGGCCCAGCCTTCCCTATCCATCGAGCGTGCCTTGATCGAGACCCGTTTCTATCAGGAGAATTACGGGAAGTATCCGATCCCTATCCTGCGTGCCTTGAACTTCCTTGAGATCTGCAAGCGGAAGACGATCTATATCGGCGAGGACGAGTTGATCGTCGGCGAGCGGGGGCCCCGCCCCAAGGCCGTGCCTACCTTCCCGGAACTTACCTGCCATAGCGTGGAGGACTTGCATATATTGAATACCCGGGAGCTGCAACGTTACACCATCAGTCAAGAAGATATCGATACCTACGAGCGGGAGGTGATCCCGTACTGGAAAGGCCGTACCCAGCGGGAACGCATCTTTAGTCACGTCCCCAAGGAATGGAAAGAGGCGTACGAGGTGGGTATGTTCACCGAGTTCATGGAGCAACGCGCGCCCGGGCATACCGCTTTGGACGGCAAGGTCTACCAATATGGCCTGCTGGACTTGAAGAAACGTATCGAGGGGGAACTAAGCGCCTTGGATTTCATGAACGACCCCGAGGCCACGGATAAGCAGGAGGAGCTGACGGCCATGTCTATCTCCTGCGACGCCGCTATCCTGCTGGCCGGGCGACATGCGGACTTGGCCGACGAGATGTCTCTCACCGAGAAAGATCCCCGCCGTGCCGCCGAGCTGAGGAAGATCGCCGAGGTATGCCGCCGGGTTCCCGCCCACGCTCCCCGTACCTATTGGGAAGCGATCCAGATGTACTGGTTTGTCCACCTCGGTACGATCACGGAGCTGAATGGTTGGGATGCCATGAACCCCGGTCATTTCGACCAGCATCTGGCGCCTTTCTACGAGAAAGAAATCGCCGCCGGAACCTTGACCCGTGACGAGGCGAAAGAGTTGATGTCTTGCTTCTTCATCAAGGTAAACAATCATACCGCCCCGCCGAAAGTAGGTATCACGGCGAAGGAGAGCGGAACCTATAACGATTTCACGAACCTGAACATCGGCGGCATCCGGGCGGACGGTAGCGATGGCGTAAGCGAGGTCTCCTATATCATGTTGGAGACGATCGAGGAGCTGCATATCCTCCAGCCCGGCAGCGCCATCCACGTCAGTGCCCGTACGCCGGAGCGTTTCCTTCGTGCCGGGTGCAAGGTGATCCGCCAAGGCCATGGCTACCCGTCGGTATTCAACCCGGATGTGTACGTGCAGGAGTTGATGCGGCAAGGCAAGTCGCTGCGTGATGCCCGCGAGGGAGGTTGCAGCGGTTGCATCGAGGTGGGCGCTTTCGGGAAGGAGGCGTACGTGTTGACCGGTTATCTGAACGTGCCGAAGATATTGGAGGTGACGCTGCATAACGGCGTAGATCCGGTAAGCGGTCGCAAGGTTGGTCTGGAGACCGGCGATCCCCGTGGTTTCCGGACGTATGAGGAGCTTTACGCGGCGTTCATGCGCCAGATCCATTATTTCGTGGACATGAAGGTGCGGGTCAGCAACTATATCGACCGCATGTTCGCCAAGTACGCCCCCGCCACGTTCCTCTCTCTGTTTATCGATGATTGTATCGCGAAGGGTAAGGATTATTACGATCGCGGGCCTCGTTACAACACCACTTATATCCAGTGTACCGGATTAGGCACGATAACCGATAGCCTTTCCTCTTTACGGAAACACGTCTTCGAGGATAAGACCTTCACGATGGAAGCCTTGTTGGACGCGATGGCGGATAATTTCGAGGGACATGAGCCGATGCGCCAAATGATCCTGAACCGTACGCCTTTCTTTGGCAACGATGATCCGTACGCCGACCAGATCGCCGTCCGTGTCTTCGACGATTTATATGATGCGATCGAGGGCAAGCCGAATACGAAAGGGGAGTGTTTCCATTTGAATATGTTATCCACCACTTGCCATGTCTACTTCGGCAAGGTGATGGGAGCCACCCCGAACGGCCGCTTGGCCGGGCGTGCGATCTCCGATGGTACCTCGCCCTCACACGGAGCCGATACCCACGGGCCGTCCGCCGTTGTCAAGTCCCTCGGCAAGCTGGATCAGGTGAAGAGCGGCGGCACGCTGCTGAACCAACGCTTCCTGCCCAGCCTGCTCCGGCGGGAGGAGGATATCTCGAAGCTGGCCTCCTTGATCCGTAGCTACTTCGCCTTGGGTGGCCATCATATCCAATTCAATATCGTGGATACGGAAACGCTTTACGCCGCCCAGAAGTGTCCGGAGGACTACCGGGATCTGCTGGTCCGTGTAGCGGGCTATAGCGACTATTTCAACGATATGAACGCCGATTTGCAAGCGGACGTGATCGCACGTACGGAGCAAGAGACTTTCTAGGCCATGCTGTTATTCGATATCAAACGATACGCCATAAACGACGGGCCGGGCATCCGTATCACGATCTTCATGAAAGGATGCCCGCTTGCCTGCGTATGGTGCCATAACCCGGAAGGCATCTCGCCCCGGGCGGAGAAGCTGTATACGAGAAAGAAGTGCATAGGTTGCGGGGCCTGCGTGAATGCCTGCCCCACCGGGGCGTTGACCTTGACGGAGGCGGGTATCGTCACGGATCGGTCTCTGTGCCGGACATGCGGTAGATGCGCCGAGGTTTGTCCCACCTTGGCGATGGAGATGTCCGGCCGTGAGTATTCTATCGACGAGGTCATGCGTGAGATCGAGAAAGAGACGGTCTTTATGGATCGCTCCGAGGGAGGCGTTACCTTCTGCGGGGGAGAGCCGTTGTCGCATCCCTCGGATTTGGTTGCCCTGCTGGATCGTTGCGGAGAGTTGGGAATCCATCGTGCGGTGGATACGACCTTATTCGCCTCGCCGGATACCGTCTGGAGAGTAATGGAGCGCACGGATCTTTTTCTGGTGGATTTAAAACATATGGATTCTGGTAGCCATCGTCGTTTCACGGGTGTCCCGAACGAGCGTATCCTCTCCAATCTTCGGATGATCGCCGAAGCCGGGATGGACTTTCTAATCCGCATTCCGTTGATCGAGGGCGTCAATGCGGACGAGGAGAATATATCCCGCTCTGCCACCTTCCTAGCCTCCTTACCGTGGAAACGGAAAGTCGTCAATCTTCTCCCGTATCACGACATCGGAAAAGGCAAGCACGATAAGCGAGGAACCCTCTACAACCCCGGGTACCTTCCGCTATTCACCCCTTCCGAAGCAGTCCTGCAAAGGTGTATCGATCAATTCGCCTCTTGTGGAATAACTGCGTTGATCGGAGGATAATAGTGCCTTCGTCCCCAAGACACCGTAATTGTCGATCCATTCCCCGGCCGGGGAGAATGTCTGCCTTAATACGGACTATTATAAGGCGGGTACGGTAACGCTGAAGCGATCTTTTAGACATCTAATCGCTCCTTCAGCAAAGCCGTGATCAGTATACGGGCGATTATATGGCTTATTTGATCAAACGTACGGAATATTTACAGGCAACAGGGCGTTAATTTGTTTTTTTCCATATATTTGCTTATTAACAAAATAATAAAACGAGAAGTGATGATGAGCTACGCCAATTATCTTTACATAGCGATCCGTGCCGCGGTAGACGCAGGCAAGTCGATCATGGATATTTATAACGATCCCGACTCAAACTTCGGGATAGAGAGAAAAGCAGACAACTCACCGTTGACAAAGGCCGATAAGGCGGCCCATCGATTGATAACAGACGCTTTGTCCGTTACCCCGTTTCCGGTCTTAAGCGAGGAAGGGAAGGAGATCCCGTTCAAGGAGCGCTCCAAATGGGAGACGTTGTGGATCGTGGACCCGCTGGACGGTACCAAGGAGTTTATCAAGAAAAACGGTGAGTTTACCGTGAATATAGCCTTGGTGGAGAAGGGTGTTCCTGTGCTGGGTGTCATCTATGTGCCTGTCCGGAAGGAGTTGTATTTCGCCTCCTCCTCCGTGGGGGCTTATAAGTTTATGGGAATCGATAGCAGTAGCCAGCCCTCGATGAACGAGATGAAACAGGGAGCGATACATTTGCCCATGGCACTGGCGCATCAGGGAGTTGTGGTAGTAGCGTCTCGGTCTCACCAAACGGAGGAGACCACCGCTTTCATTGATAATCTCCGCAAGCAGGGAAAGCCCGTTACGTTGATCAGTAGCGGTAGCAGCCTGAAGATTTGTCTGGTTGCGGAAGGTTCGGCCGATATCTATCCCCGTTTCGCCCCGACGATGGAGTGGGATACCGCTGCCGGCCACGCCATTGCCAAGTCTGCCGGTTGCGACATATATCATATCGATGGTAAGACTCCGCTTCGCTATAACAAGGAAGATTTGCATAATCCATGGTTTATCGTGAAGTGAGGGACTACTTTCGGCTCTCTCTCATACTCCTTAGATACTCGCTCCGCTAAAGCTGTAAATATCATGGCGGTTGTACTTAGACAGATTCCAAAGGTATGATATGGTTATTCTAAAGCGTATCTGATAAACATGAATAGACAACCATATCAGGTGAAATATAAAATCCAATGGAAAATAACTATATTTGAATCGTTGAAAAGGATACACTTAGTGGTATCCTTTTCTGTTATTGTCTACATTGATGCTATGGTATTGAATTCTTTTAGAGTTGTTTATAGTTAAACATAATTCTTCTTTCATCGTTCTTTCTGGCCCGGCAGGCGTCCTCTTTGAACGTAACGTCAAGGTTCCGGTGCGGCTGGTTCTCGATGGACCAGTGGCCGCACCCTAACATGTTGAAGTAAGCGGCTTTGGGAAAGTCCTCATCACTGATATAGTACCGTGTTGCGGTCATCTGTATGTTCCCCGTTTTAAACTTTATAAATTCGAATTTCCCAATGAAAAGGTTCGCTATGGCTTTCTGAACTTTATAACTCCTTTTTATTCATCTATATTCGATGAGGAAAGAGGTATACGCCGAAAAATTGGAGGCTGAATGCGAGGAGAAAGACCAAGAGCATCTTTTATGTCAAATCCTATCCGTATATGAGCAAGTTTCATTATATTTGTGTTGACTTTAAATATAAGCAGATTTATGGAAAAACAAAAACAACAACCTCAGCGGTTGCAATCATTGGATGCTCTTAGGGGTTTTGACATGCTCTTTATTATGGGCGGTGCTTCTTTATTTGTCGCTTTGGCGACATTGTTTCCGAATCCTTTATTTCAGGTGATAGCCGGGCAGATGGAACATGTGGAATGGAACGGGTTGGCGCATCATGACACGATCTTCCCATTGTTTCTTTTTATTGCGGGTATCTCGTTTCCGTTCTCACTAGAGAAGCAACGAGGAAAAGGTATGACGGAAGGGGCGATTTATAAGAAGATCGTTCGTCGAGGAATTACCCTGGTTTTCTTGGGATTGGTATATAACGGGCTACTGTCGTTTGATTTTGACCACCTGCGTTGTGCGAGCGTGCTGGCGCGTATCGGGTTGGGATGGATGTTAGCGGCCTTGTTGTTTGTCCGTTTCGGTTGGAAAGTGCGTGCGGGGATAACGGCTTTTATCTTGGTTGGCTATTGGTTGGCTATGGCTTTTGTGCCTGTGCCGGATACTGGAGGAGCGGGACCGTTCACGTTCGAAGGTAACTTGGTGGGATATATTGACCGCCTGTTTCTTCCCGGACGTTTGCACAAGACTATTTTTGATCCGGAGGGTTTATTCTCCACCGTCCCCGCAATTGCCACAGCGATGCTGGGTATGTTCACCGGTGAATGGATCAAGCTGAGGAAAGAGGGGCTGACCGACCGGAAGAAAGTACTTTGTTTGGTAGGAGCGGGAACTGTGCTGTTGATCGTTGGTTTGTTATGGAGCTTGGTATTCCCGATCAATAAGAAGCTATGGACAAGCTCTTTTGTCTGTGTAGTAGGTGCTTATTCCGTTTGGATGTTTGCTTTGTTCTTCTATATTATAGATGTATTGGGGTGGCGTAAATGGACCTTGTTTTTTACCGTGATCGGCATGAATTCTATTACGATCTATTTGGCGCAGCGTTTCATCCGTTTCTCCTATACTTCCGAGGCTATATTCGGAGGGTTGGCGAAGTTGATGCCCGAAACCGCCCAGCCTTTGGTTAGCGCTATCGCATATATCGCCGTTTGTTGGGGATTCTTGTATTTTTTATATCGTCAACGTATTTTCTTGAAAGTATAATAAAACGGATGGAGAAGAAGAAATTAAATCGGTTGGAGTCATTGGACGTACTTCGTGGCTTCAACCTTTTTTGTTTGGTGGTGTTGGAGATGGTGTTGCATCCGCTGGCCCATGCGATCGCTATGGGGTATTTGATCGCTTCTTTGTTATTCTTGCATGTAAGGATACGGGTACAGATCGGTATAGCGGCAGTTCTTTTATTAATCTTTTGAGGAGCGATGGAGTTTATTACGGTCGGTAACTATGGGGGAGGTTCGTACGCCCCGGATAGTAATTTGGCCGAATGGATCGACCGTACCGTATTGGGACGTTTTCGGGATGGGGCGACGGTGGAGAACGGGGAGGTGATATTCGCTACTTGGTATCGTTATACATGGATACTAAGCAGCTTGAATTTCGGGGTAACCGTGTTGACCGGGTTGTTCGCCGGATATATCCTAAAGAACAAATTATATTCCGAGCAGTTCAAGTTACGGATGTTATTCGGAATAGGTTTGGGTATGGTTATTGCCGGATGGCTTTGGGGTATCGAGCTTCCCGTTATTAAGAAATTGTGGACCAGTTCGATGGTGTTGGTGAGCAGTGGGTACTGTCTCTTGCTTATGGGGCTGTTCTATTATTGGATCGACTATAAAGGGCATCGAAAGTATACGACTTGGCTGAAAGTGTATGGCATGAATTCAATACTGGCTTATATGCTTACTAACGTGGTAAGTTTCAGGTGTATCGGCGAATCCTTGTTTTTCGGGGTCCAGCAATATTTAGGAAATTATTATCTAGTGTTCATTGCCATGTGTAATGTATCGGTAATTTATGTACTTTTGTATGCGTTTTATAAACATAATATTTTCCTTAAAGTATAGAAACAAGAAAACTTAGATCGAAGAAAGATGGAATCAATCAAACAAATATACCGGATGGGACATGGCCCTTCAAGCAGTCATACCATGGGACCGATGCGTGCGGCACAAATGTTCTTGGAACGTAACCGAGGTGCTGTTCATTTTAACGTAACCTTATATGGTAGCCTAGCTGCTACAGGAAAAGGCCATATGACGGATGCCGCTATTCTTGAGGTATTACAGCCGGTTGCGAAGACAAATATTACTTGGGAACCCAAGATCTTCTTGCCGTTCCATCCGAATGGGATGTTGTTCGAGTCGTATAATGAGAGTGGCGAGGAGCTGGATACGTGGACCGTATATAGTATCGGCGGGGGAACCTTGGCTAACGAGTCTTTCAATGAGTTGAGGACGGAACAAGTGTACGATATGCATACGATCAAGGAGATACAGGCTTGGTGTGAGAAGACTGGGCATTCCTATTGGGAATATGTCGAGCAGCACGAAGGCCCTTCTATCTGGGATTATCTGGCAGAGGTATGGGATGTGATGCAGGATGCGGTTCGTCGTGGCCTGGAAGCGGAAGGTATCTTGCCGGGAGGCTTGGGGATTCGTCGTAAGGCTTCTGATTATATGATCCGTGCGAAAGGTTATGGTAGCAGTATCAAGAGCCGGGGAATGGTGTATGCCTATGCCTTGGCGGTGTCTGAGGAGAACGCATGTGGTGGAAAGATCGTGACCGCTCCGACTTGTGGTTCTTGCGGTGTAATGCCTGCGGTCCTTTATCACTTGAAAGAGACGCGTGAGTTCCGGGATTCCCGTATATTGCGTGCGTTGGCTACAGCGGGCTTGTTTGGAAATGTGGTGCGTACGAATGCCTCCGTATCGGGGGCTGAGGTAGGTTGCCAAGGTGAGGTTGGGGTGGCTTGCGCTATGGCTGCGGGTGCTGCCAGCCAATTGTTTGGTGGTACGCCTGCCCAGATCGAGTATGCTGCCGAGATGGGATTGGAGCATCACTTGGGATTGACTTGCGATCCTGTTTGTGGTTTGGTACAAATCCCTTGTATCGAGCGGAACGCTTTTGCCGCCGCCCGTGCGCTTGACGCGAATACGTTCTCGAACTTCTCCGACGGAAAACACCGGGTCAGTTTTGATCAGGTGGTTGAGGTGATGCGCCAGACAGGTAATGATTTGCCTAGTCTTTATAAGGAGACCTCGGAAGGTGGTCTGGCGAAGAACATGGAGACCTCGAATAATTAAAAGATATGATTTGATTTACTAATAATAATTTACTATTGATGATAAACGGAAAGAAAAGCTTGTTTTACACAGTATTGATGGCCAGTGCCTTGATGTCTTGCGGAGGCCCTAAACAGGCTCCAAATGAAGAGGTTGCGAAGAGTGGTAATCCTGTATTCGAGGGTTGGTATGCCGATCCGGAGGGAATTATTTATGGGGATACCTATTGGATTTACCCGACTACGAGTGATTTATATGAGAAGCAAACCTTCTTCGATTGCTTCTCTTCCAAGGATTTGGTGAATTGGACCAAGCATACCGCTATCTTGGATACGGCAGAGGTGAAATGGGCTAAGATCGCTATGTGGGCTCCTTCGGTAATCAACAAGGACGGTAAGTATTATCTTTTCTTCGGTGCGAATGACGTGCATGAGGGAGAGATCGGAGGCATCGGTGTTGCCGTGAGCGATCGTCCGGAAGGGCCTTATAAAGATTTGCTGGGTAAGCCGCTGATCAACGAGATCGTGAACGGGGCGCAGCCGATCGACCAGTTTGTTTTCCACGACGCTGATAATGATGAGTATTATATGTATTACGGTGGTTGGAAGCATTGCAATATGGTACGCTTGAATAAAGATTTTACCGGACTTATACCGTTTGAGGACGGAACGATTTATAAAGAGGTAACTCCCAAGGATTATGTGGAAGGCCCGTTTATGTTTAAGAAGAATGGTAAATATTACTTCATGTGGAGTGAGGGCGGCTGGACTGGACCGGATTACAAGGTAGCTTACGCCATATCCGATTCTCCTTTTGGCCCGTTCGATCGTATCGGGGAGGTCTTGCGGCAAAATTTCGATATCGCTAACGGAGCGGGGCACCACTCAATCATGCATGTGCCGAATTCGGAAGATTACTACATTGTGTACCATCGCCGTCCAGCCGGGGTTAAGACACGTGACCACCGGGAGACTTGTATCGAGAAGATGACGTTCAGTGAGGAGGGATTGATCAATCCCGTGGAGATTACGGTTGAAGGAGTTGAGGCTCGCACGATCCAATAATTACTTCCGATAGAAACAGATGACGGATTCGAAGAGAATCCTCCTTCCTCTCGAAGGAAAAAAGAAGAATTGCATAGCAAGAAAACTTAGGTTTTATTTGCTATGTAATTTTTTACGCTACTTTTGACATATATGTCAAACCTCGAGGGCGAGTTAAATAGGAATCCGGAACGTTTATTTCAGACCGTTCTGAAAGATCCGAACAAATACAGCTCATCCTTTGTCTTCGACGTCAGGTTGAAACATATAAAATCCGGTCCGGTCACATTGTTCGAGCAGAAGGAGGACAGCGGGGTAAGCGATGAGCTGGCGACGAGTCTGGAGCAATTGCCCGTTCATCCGTTGATCTTGGGTTGGCTGATCTCTGCCGTGATTCGTTTGTGCGTAGGATCGGCTACGGTGGCAGCGTTGACGGCGGCAAGTGTGGTGATGCCTTTAGTTACGCAAACGGGGGCGAACCCGAACTTGATGGCTTTATCTTTGGGGTCGGGTAGCTTGATGTTCTCGCATCTCAACGATTCCGGGCTCTGGATGTTTAAGGAATATTTTAACCTGAACATAAAGGATACGATCTGTTCGTGGTCTATCATGGATACGATCGTGTCGGTCGTAGGATTGATCGGGGTAATGATCTTAAATATGATTGTATAACAAGAGAATGATTGAGCAATGAGAAAGAGATGGCTGCTTAGTATTGTTATTATGCTTTTCCCTTTCGTCGCCTCGTTTGCGGCGGACCCAGAGGAAGGTACTTATCCAACGGTCGGGAGGCTTTTTCATATAGCGCGAAGTGTAAATAAGAACTTGGTTTGTTACGATGTGAATTTGAGGGACGGTAAGCTGGATACGCATGATCCCTTGAATGTTTATTGGGTCAATCGAGAAAAGCATCCGGGGGAAACCAATGGCTTGAGTTATATCCAGCGGAAAATGGCTTACGGGTATAAACTGATCTCGGCAAGTGATAACGCTTGTGTATGCTCATTAACCGCTTATCCCTCCCGCCAGTTGACGATTACCAAATGTGATTCCCGCTATGTATGCTACATAACGATCAACAACCAACAGGCGATTCTTCAGTCTCTCTACGTTAAAGCCAGCTCCAAAAATCCTTTAAGCGTTGAGTATGTAGAACTCCAAGGAATCTCTGTCGCCACGAATCAACTGGTAACGGAAAAAGTCAGGAAATAGACCAAGCGGAGAATGCCCGTGCGATCTCGGCTCTTTGCGAGGCCGGGAATATCACCTTGGATGTTCTTATCGATCTGAACGTGGGAATGAATCGTACCGGAATTCTCCTGGAGAGAGCGGAGGCGCTGGTGGATGAGATTCTGCCGTTGAGATCTCTGCGGAGCTATCGGTACGTTGCCAAGGAGCGGATGCGGCGTACGCCTTGACAGAGTGTGTGTTCCGCATTTAGCTCTTTGGAAAGACGGTGAGCTCGCCGACTCGTTCATCACCGTGAATCATGGGGAAAGAGTTGTTGCGTACCATGGATCGCTTGGGTATGATTCTTGACGTTGACGCGAACCATGTGGCTATCGGCAGTGATCTGGATGGCGCTTTCGCCGGAATAAGCTACTGCAACCCGGGTTGCAGTGATACCGCGATGCGGATGCAGTGACGCTGCAATCCGGGTTGCAGTAACACTGCATCCGCATCGCGGTAAAAAGGCAAACAAGGTGAGTCTATTTTATATCTGCAATACCAAGACGAATCGGCATCCTTTCTTGTATTCCTTATCGATAGATAGGGTTCCGTTTAGTTTGCTTGCCATTAATGCGCAGATCGGTAGTCCCAATCCATCGCCTTGCGCTAAATCCTTCGCCTCGTTAAAAGGTTTGAATAAGTCCTCTTTTAGATCATCTGGTATGCCTGTGCCGTTATCCGTAATGATGAATTGGCAAACATGAGCACCCTTCCGTTTAAATTCCAGACGAATATTACCGCTGGAAGTATATAATGCGGCATTTTTCAACAAATGCAATAAGATTTGTTCCAGATGCTCAGCATTCGTCTTAATCTCCAATTGGGGTACGTCCGTTACGAGATTGACCTCCGGTTTAACATCCCCTTTAACCTTTTCCACGATTTTCTTGCTGAAGTTTCCTACATTAAAAGAACTAACCTCATACGGTTCCATCAACGTATTCTCCAAGGAGGAAAGCTCTTGGATATGAACCGTGAACTGCTTTAAAGCCTCTATCCGTGTCAATACATCCTCGGCTTGCTTCGGAGCTACCACCTGCAATTCCTTAGCGGATGCGTTAAGCTTGTTCAAGGTAGGCTCCATCTGAACCGATATGTTTTGGATGAATTGGGCCTGCTGCTCGCTATGTTCATTTGTCGTCTGAATGATTTTCTTTAATTTCTTATTCAGCACGATAAAGCGCAGCAAAAGGAATCCTAAGAAAAGCAAGGCGGCTATAAGGATCACCACGAATGTGATAAGTCCGACAATCATATATTGCTTAACAGACAGTTTATCGTCTTTCTCCTGTATCGTCTGTAAGCTTTGATCGTACTTTTGCTGTAACGCTCCCAATTGATCCTCCGCTGTAAGAGCCTTTACGGAGTCTGTCCATACGATGTATTTCTCATAGGTACGTTCCATCAGCGAAGCATTGTTTGCCTTGCGAGCTATAGAGATCAGATTCCGGTAGCAGTCGCTCACCTTCTCGTACTCTTTCTTCTCCTTATACTGGTTGATCAGTTTTTGGAAAGCGGCATCTCCCTGTTCGTTTTGCCCGAACGTATAATAATAACCCGCTTGGGTATATAATAAATTGTTCGATAACTTCTCATCGCCCGCTTGGCTGGCCAGATTATCTAATGTGCTGAGTTGAACTTGCGCTTGGGCGGTGTTCTTTAGTTTAATGTACATTTCCAGCCGTTCTTTCGTTATTTGGAAATGTTGCTCATAAAGCGGTTTCTGTAACTTCTGTTCTTCGGTTAAGATAAATTGGTTCATCTGGCGGCAAAGGTCGAAAGCCTCTTGATAATAATTCTCGCGATAGTATAGATAAACCGCTTGCGTACCGGCATTGATCGCTTGTTGATAATCACCTTTTCGGGATAAGCTTTTGTAAGCTTGTAAAAAAAGATAACGAGCTTTGGTGTAATCTTTTTTTTCCAGGCTGCTTTGTGCCTGTGTCATAAATTGATTCGTCGTGTTTTGCGCCTGTGTGACAGGGTAGAAACAAAGCATAAAAGATAGTAAAAGATAAATGACCCTCATAACTTAAATTTTTTTTGAAGTAAAAATATGTATTTACTGGGATTCACACAAAATATATCAAGGGAAAAATAATAGATATCTTATTTTAAGATGTGATTTGTGTGTCAATATTCATATTTATTCTGTCAATTCTGAAAGTTCCGAACAAGTGGATTGTACTATCTTTATCACATTATTAACCTTAAAAAATTGTGTTTATGAGTATATCCGTATTAACAAAAGGCATGTCGTGCCTATTCTTTTGTTTTTGTGCTTGTTGTATGAATGCGCAAGTAAGAAACACTGATCCTGTACGTCGCTTGAGGATATCTGGTTATTTGGGGCAACGGATCGACGCTTGTATCGAGTATCGAGTGAAAGCTCAAGATGTGGATCATTTGGTGGAACCTTTCCGGCATAAGGAAGAGACCTCGCGCTGGCAATCGGAATTTTGGGGAAAATGGATACAAGGGGCGATCGCCTCATACCGTTATGATAAAGATCCTGAGTTGTACAAGATTATTAAGAATGGAGCGGAATTGTTGATGGAAACCCAATTGCCAAATGGATATATCGGTAACTATTCCGAGGAAGCACAGTTGAACCAGTGGGATATATGGGGGCGAAAATACACGGCTTTAGGTTTGATCGCTTATTATGACTTATCTGGGGATCGAAACGCTTTGGATGCTGCCTGCCGGGTAATCGACCATTTGATGACGCAGGTGGGACCCGGAAAAGTGAATATCGTGACGACCGGTAATTATATAGGAATGCCTAGCTCTTCGGTACTTGAGCCGGTGATGTATCTGTATAATCGTACCCGGCAAGATAAATATCTGGATTTTGCCAAATACATCGTAAAGCAATGGGAGACTCCGGAAGGCCCTCGATTGATTAGTAAGGCGATTGCGGATATTCCTGTCGCCGGACGTTTCCCACATCCAAAGGTTTGGTTCTCTCCGGAGAATGGACAAAAAGCATATGAGATGATGTCTTGTTATGAGGGCTTGTTGGAACTTTACAAGGTCACTAAGAATCCATTATATTTATCTGTGGTGGAGAAAACGATGAATCATATTATCAATGAGGAAATCAATGTGGCCGGTTCTGGTAGTGCGTTCGAGTGCTGGTATGGAGGCAAGGCGTTACAGACTTATCCTACCTATCATACGATGGAGACTTGCGTGACATTCACGTGGATGCAGATTTGTGACAGGATGCTCGGACTAACCGGAAATTCCTTATATGCGGACCAGATCGAGAAGGCTATGTATAACGCTTTACTAGCCTCGCTGAAAGCAGATGCCTCACAAATAGCGAAATATAGTCCGTTGGAGGGCTGGCGGCATGAAGGAGAGGAACAATGCGGTATGCATATCAATTGTTGCAATGCGAATGGACCTCGTGCTTTCGCGATGATTCCGCAGTTCGCTTATCAGGTAAATGGCAGACGTATTGATGTCAACCTATATGCGGCTTTGAGCGTGGAGGTAGAGTTGGATAAAAAGACGAGGGTGTCGATGACGCAGGAGACGGACTATCCGATAGACGGGCAAGTCCGGATTGTGGTGGAACCGGAGAAGACGAGTGATTTTACGATCGCCTTGCGCATCCCGGCGTGGAGTGAGCGAACTGTGGTGTCTGTCAATGGTGAGCCTTTAACGGATTTGTTGGCTGGAGCATACCTGCCGATTCATAGGACTTGGGAGAAAGGGGATGAAATTACGGTGGAGTTGGATATGCGGGCTCGCTTGGTAGAGCTGAACGAGGCTCAAGCGATCGTAAGGGGCCCTTTGGTGCTGGCTAGAGATAGCCGCTTTAAGGATGGAGATGTGGATGAGGCTTCGGTGATCGTCAGCAAGGATGGTTATGTGGAATTAACTCCGGTGCAAGCCCCCGATTTCGCTTGGATGGCTTTCACCGTTCCTATGGTTTTAGGAACGGATTTGGAAGGAAACGGCAAGGCTCGCCCGATTCATCTGTGCGATTTCGCCTCAGCTGGTAATACGTGGAATCAGGCGGAACGTTATAGAGTTTGGCTACCAAAAACATGGAATGTCATGCGTACGCCTTATAAACCTTATTGAGTGGTTCACTCCAGCTCAATGCGTCCGATCCCGGAACTCCGAGGGTGTAACCCCTTCTTTCTTCTTGAAAAATGTGGAGAATTGGCCGGCATTCTCGAAATGCAGGCTATAGGCGATCTCGGAGATCGTCAAAGGGGTGCTGGTCAGAAGCTCTTTCGCACGAAGGAGCTTCTGTTGTAATTGATATTGGGCGGGGGAGACGCCGGTGTATTCCTTGAACATCCGGCGAAACCATGAATAACCTAAACCAAGGCGAGCTGCGATCTCTTCCGGACTTAAGGGGTCCTCGATGTTCTCCTTCATTAATATACGTGCCTCGTTGATTTTATCTACGACATAGGTGTTCGTGAAGGAGTTGTTCTTTTCCTTATAATATACGGAGCCTAATATATGAAGCACGATACTGGAGATCATCTGTTGGTAACCGGATTTCTCCTCCGAGGCGAACTTCAGTATATCCTCATAAAGTCCGACGATCGTAGCGCTCAGCCCGATCCGGTGTAGCGGCTCTTCCTTGGTAAAGAATTTCTTCTCCACACGTTTATCGATATGAATGCCCCGGAAACCTACCCAATACTCATCCCATCCCGTTTCCCGGTCTGGATAATAACTATGCCATTCCCCGGGGAAAAGGAGGATCATCGTCCCTGCGTTTATCTTTTGCGATTTACAAGACTGGGAGGAAAAGTAGCCGCTACCTTTCGTTATATATACCAATTGGTACTCATTTAGGATGCGCCCGGTCTGAGGCTTGAAATTATACTTCTCCGGATGCCGGGAAAGTGGATAGGCGCAACCCGGCGGGATGAATTGGTATCCGACCGTCGTAACAACGACTCCCCATTCCTCATCCGTGGCACTGATAGTCAAGTAACGTAGTAAATCATTCCGCAGTTCGTTCATGTCAGATTTGAAAGGTTTAAAATCATTTTCGTAAGCAAATATAGCAATAATGCTTCTACTTTTGCTTTCGTCAAACAAATAACTTTGTTAAGCCATGAAGGAATATAATTTTCTAGCCTTTGATATAGGGGCTACCAGTGGACGGGCCGTGCTTGGAACCTTAAAGGATACCAAATTTGAAATGAAAGAGATTCATCGGTTCCCGAATCCGATGGTGGAATTACACGGACGGTTTTATTGGGATATCTATCATCTCTATACTTCTCTTATAGAAAGCTTGACGATATGCGCCCAGCAAAGAATCCGGTTACACTCGATCGGAATAGATACATGGGGAGTGGATTTTGGGTATGTGGCTTTGGATGGCTCTTTATTGGGTTTACCTCGTGCTTACCGAGATCCTTATACGAACGGCGCTCCCGAGGACTTTTTCAAACGGATTCCCAAGGAAGAGGTCTATAAGCGGACAGGTATTCAAGTGATGCCTTTTAATAGCTTGTTCCAGCTTTTCAGGGCGGGGCAAGATTCGTTTATCCCACAGGAAGTGGCAGAAAGGATATTATTCATACCGGACCTTTTGGCTTATATGTTGACGGAGCGTATGGTATGTGAATATACGATTGCTTCCACGTCTCAATTATTGAATCCGGAAACCCATAAATTCGATTACAAGCTCTTGGAGGCCGTGGGTGTATCTCCTACCTTGATGTGCCCGGTCGTAATGCCGGGAACGTTGATCGGGCGGTTGGGCGAGTCGATCGCCCATAAGACGGGAATTGGGGAAATCCCGGTAATCGCCGTAGCCGGTCACGATACGGCGTCGGCGGTAGCCGCTGTCCCGGCTTCTTCTCCTAATTTCGCTTACTTGAGTAGCGGTACTTGGAGCTTGATGGGTATCGAGGTGGAGAAGCCGATCATCAACGAGGTCTCTTTCAAGAATAATTTTACGAATGAGGGGGGCATCGAGGGTACGACCCGCTTTTTGAAGAATATTACAGGTATGTGGATCTTAGAACGTTGCCGGGAGCAATGGAAGCGGTTCGGATTGGATTATTCGTACGATGATATGGTTCGGATGGCGGAGTTAAGCGAGTTTCCCTCCTTGATCAATCCGGATGATCCTCGTTTCGCCAATCCTGAGAGTATGCTACGTGAGATTACGGCCTATTGTGAGGAAACCGGGCAAGCTGTTCCCGCTTCGGACGCCGATTATATACATTGTATATTTTATAGCTTGGCGAATCGTTATAAAGAGGTGTTGGAAATACTCAAATCGATGTCGCCACATCCGATCGAACGATTGCATGTGATAGGTGGGGGCTCTCGGAACGATCTGCTGAATCAGTTGACAGCTAACGCTATCGGTATTCCCGTATTGGCAGGCCCGTCTGAGGCGACAGCCATTGGAAATTGCTTGATACAGGCTAAGTCGGCAGGATTACTGACGGATTGTTGGGAGATGCGAAGACTGATAGCCACCGCATTCCCTCCCAAGGAATTTTATCCGGAAAGGTGATACACATTGAAATCATATAAATTTAAAAACATCATACCATGACAAAAGACAGTTTAATTCAACAGGCATTTGACGTAGCGGCAGAACGTTATGCGGCCGTAGGTGTAGACGTTCGTAAAGCTTTAGAGGATATGAAGAAAATATCTCTATCCCTGCATTGCTGGCAGGCCGATGACGTAAGCGGTTTCGAGAACCAAGGCGGCTCCTTGACCGGTGGTATACAAGTGACTGGCAATTATCCGGGACGTGCCCGTACTATCGATGAGTTGCGCCGGGATGTATTGAAAGCGAAATCCTATATCCCCGGTAATCATCGGCTTAGTCTGCATGAGATCTATGGGGATTTCCAAGGGGAGAAAATAGACCGTGACGAGGTAGAACCTCGCCATTTCGAGAGTTGGATGCAATGGGCAAAGGAGAATGATTTCAAGCTAGATTTTAACAGTACCTCTTTCTCGCACCCTAAAAGCGGAGATTTGACCTTGGCGAACCCCTGCGATGATATCCGTAACTTTTGGATCGAGCATACGAAGCGTTGTCGCTGGATCAGTGATGAGATGGGTAAAGCCCAAAACGATCCTTGTATGATGAACCTTTGGATACATGACGGGAGCAAGGAAGTACCGGCTAGCCGTCTACGTTATCGCCGTATCTTAGAGGAATCTCTGGATGAGATATTCGCTACCGAATATAAATGGATGAAAGATTGTATCGAGGCGAAACTATTTGGTATCGGCTTGGAGAGTTATACGGTAGGATCCTATGATTTTTATTTGGGTTACGGAGCGAAAAAGAACAAGATCGTTACCTTAGATACCGGCCATTTCCATTTGACGGAAAGTATCGCCGATAAGGTTTCCTCCCTGTTGTTGTTTACGCCCGAGATCATGTTGCACGTAAGTCGTCCGATCCGTTGGGATAGCGATCATGTCGTGATCTTGAATGACGATGTGCAGGATTTAGCCCGTGAGATCGTGCGTTGCGACGCCTTGGACCGGGTACATATCGGTTTGGATTATTTCGACGCTACCATCAATCGCATCGGTGCTTACGTTGTTGGTAGCCGTGCCACGCAAAAAGCCTTTATGCTCGCTTTGCTGGAGCCGATTGCCTTGCTTCGCCAATATGAGGATGAGGGCAAGTATTTCCAGCGTCTTGCCTTGCAGGAGGAAGCGAAAAGCCTGCCTTGGGGTGCGGTTTGGGATATGTATTGTCTGCAAAGCGGAGTTCCCGTAGGAGAGTCTTATATCGCTGAGATCGAGAAATATGAGTTTGACGTTACCTCAAGACGGCAATGATAGAGATCGGGATCGGGTTGTTGATCATTGCGATCGGTAGTTTCGGGCAAAGTAGCTCGTACGTACCGATCAATAAGGTCCGGGATTGGAGTTGGGAAAGTTTTTGGTTGGTGCAAGGTATCTTCGCTTGGCTGGTTTTTCCTTATCTTGGGGCGATGTTGGCGGTACCGGAAGGGAGTACCTTACTGGAGTTATGGTGTTCGCCGGGTAGCTTGGGAGCGGTTATCTATGGCATGCTCTGGGGTGTCGGCGGGTTGACTTTCGGGTTGAGTATGCGTTATCTGGGCGTAGCTTTGGGACAGAGCATCGCCTTGGGTACATGCGCCGGTTTTGGTACGCTTTTCCCGGCTTTGTTCGGTGGAACGAATCTGTTTGAGGGAACCGGATTGATCCTGTTGACCGGTGTTTGCATTACCTTAGCGGGTATCGCCGTGATCGGTTACGCCGGAAGCCTGCGGGCCCGGAATATGAGTGAGGAGGAGAAGAAAGCGGCGGTGAAGGATTTTGCCTTGACTAAGGGTTTGGCGGTAGCCTTGCTTGCCGGTGTGATGAGCGCCTGCTTCAATTTGGGTTTGGAATCGGGAAACGAGGTGCTGGCGAAAGCGAAAGAGGCGGGAGCTAGCGATCTGTTCGCCTTGAATCCCGTGATACTGTTGGTTACTTTGGGCGGCTTTTGTACGAACGCTGTGTATTGTATTTTCCAGAACGTGAAAAACGGGACGGGTAAGGATTATTTCTCGGTATCGGGAGGTACATTGCTGAATAATGTCTTATTTTGCGCTTTGGCAGGTGTGCTTTGGTACTCGCAGTTTTTCGGGTTGGGGATGGGAAAGAGCTATTTCTCGGATTCCCCGGTTATGCTGGCTTTCTCGTGGAGTATCCTGATGTCGCTGAATGTTATTTTCAGTAATGTCTGGGGCATCTTATTAAAAGAATGGAAGGGCGTGGATCGCCGGACGATCGTGGTATTGATTACTGGCATGTGCATCTTGATCCTTTCCTTATTATATCCGAATATAGTTTAATTAAAATAGACATGATAACACTAAGAAACAATGAACGCCTAATGGCGGAAATAGATCGTATCGCCGAGGTCGCCGGCTATTTGTGGATCAAGGGGTGGGCCGAGCGAAACGGAGGAAATATATCGGTGAACCTGACTACTTTATTGAGCGAGGAGGAGAAGGCCTTGCCGGCTTTGGTTTCCTCGATCCCCTTGCAAGAGGCGATGACGGCCTTATGCGGGCACGTCTTTTATGTGACGGGTACCGGAAAACGGATGCGTTACGTGGCGAAAGATCCTTTTGCCAACGGCTCTTTGATCCGTATCGCCGCCGATGGGAAATCGTATGATATCTTAGCGGAGCAACCGATCCAGCCGACTTCTGAGTTACCTTCCCATTTACTGATGCACAATTTCTTGCGTGCGAAGGGACGGGATAACCGGGTGGTATTGCATACGCATCCGACGGATATTATCGGTATGACGCATTGCAAGCCGTTCTTGGATTCGGAGAAGATTACCCGCACGTTATGGAGTATGATCCCGGAATGTCGGATTATCGTGCCGAAAGGGGTCGGTATCGTTCCTTACGAGATACCGGGCACTTTGGCGTTGGCGCACGCTACGATCCGCCAGTTGGAGGAGCACGACGTGGTGTTCTGGGAGAAGCATGGTATCCTTGCCGTCGGTGAGGACCTAATCGAGTGCTTCGATGCGATCGATACGTTGAGTAAATCCGCCCAGATCTATTTTAGTGCCCGCATGACCGGTTACGAGCCGGAAGGTATGACGGATCAGCAATTGGATGACTTGGTTCTGGCTTTTGGACTCTAGCGTATGCGAAAGAAATTAATCATTCTATTCATAGGGATCGGTTCGTTCACGTTGTTCGCCCAGCAGCGAGACCATCGGACACGGGAGTATATCGCCCCGGTCCGTATTGTCTGGCAGCAAGATAGTTCGCGAATTACGGGAGCGGACCATTTGCTTGTTTCAGGCAACGGACAGTCGGATTTGGCGAATAATCGGTTGTGTGTGTTGAAAAGTACGCCAACCGAACATCCCGCTTTGCTGCTTGATTTCGGGAAGGAGTTGCAAGGCGGTCTTCAGTTGGTGACCGGTATGCCATCGTCTCACGATCCGGTTTCCGTGCGGGTTCGTTTCGGCGAGTCCGTTAGTGAGGCTATGTGCGAGATAGATGGTGCGAACGGGGCGAGCAACGATCATGCGATGCGGGATTTCGTGGTATCGCTTCCTTGGCTGGGTGTGCAGGAGATCGGTAATTCCGGTTTCCGTTTCGTGCGTATTGATGTATTGGGTGATTCTACGGAGTTGCAATTAAAAGAGGTCCGTGCGATCTCCACGTTCCGGGATATTCCTTATCTGGGCTCTTTCCGTTGTAATGACGAGCGGTTGAACCGGATCTGGAAGACTGGTGCATACACGGTTCACTTGAATATGCAGGAATATCTATGGGACGGCGTAAAACGGGATCGTCTGGTCTGGGTGGGGGATTTACATCCGGAGGTAATGACGGTCAGTTCCGTCTTCGGTTATAATGAGGTGGTTCCTAAGAGCCTGGATTTGATTCGGGATATTACGCCGCTGCCTAGTTGGATGAACGGTATCAGTTCGTACTCGATCTGGTGGTTGTTGATTCAGCGGGATTGGTATTATTACCAAGGGAATCTTGCGTATCTACAAGAGCAACGCTCTTATATGACTGCTTTGTTGCGTCACTTGATCTCGAAGGTTGACCCAAGCGGACAAGAGAAACTGGATGGGAACCGTTTTTTGGATTGGCCTTCCAGTGAGAATACACCCGCTATCGATGCCGGTCTTCAATCTCTGATGATACAGGCCATGCGTGCGGGAGAGGAGTTATGTACCGTCTTGGGTGAGGATGTGTTGGCCTCGGAGTGCCGTGCGGTAGCTTCCAAGGCTGTAACGTTTTCCCTTCGGAAGAAATCCCGGTTCCCTTCGGAGAAAGATCGGATTACGCCTGGGGATAAACAAGCCGCCGCTTTGATGGCTTTGGCAGGTATCATGGATGCTAAGGAGGCGAACGAGCGTTGCTTAGCCGTGGACGGGGCGAAAGGCTTCTCTACGTTTTACGGGTATTATATGTTACGGGCGATGGCATTGGCTGGTAATTTCCAAGGTGCGTTAGATGTGATCCGTACGTATTGGGGAGCTATGCTGGATGTAGGTGCTACAACGTTTTGGGAGGATTTCAATATGGAATGGCTTCCGGATGCCGGGCGTATTGACGAGCTGGTTCCTGCGGGAAAGAAAGATATTCATGGGGATTATGGGGCGTATTGCTATCAAGGTTTCCGTCATAGCTTGTGCCATGGATGGGCTTCGGGACCCACATCGTGGTTAAGCGAGTACGTATTGGGCGTACAAGTGGTGGAACCGGGTTGTCGTACGGTGCGTATTGCCCCGCATCTGGGAGATCTCGAATGGGTGGAAGGTACGTTTCCCACGCCTTATGGGGTGATTGAGATCCGGCATGAGAAAGATATGGGCGGCAAGGTCATCAGTAAAATTCATGCTCCTAAAGAAATCCGTGTCTTGCGATAGAGACGGGGGTATGCCCCGTCTCTACGACAATAGGTGGAAATTTAATTACTAAAATATATGATGCTACTATGCGAATAAAACAGTTCATTTATATCTATGCTTTCGCCATCCTCTTATTAGGCGGTTGTGAAAGCAATAATGAATTAACGATACCTGCTAATCTCCGTACGGAATACCTTACAGAGCCTATCGGCTTGGATACTTCGTCTCCTCGCTTTACATGGGAATATGCTGGAAATGAGGAGGGCTTTAAGGCTTCTCGCTATGAGATACGGATCGGCACGAGCCCGGATGACCTGCGGCCTTATGCGGAAGGAATGGCCCTGAAGCCTCATACCCGTTATTACTGGAATGTTACGGTATGGGATGGTGAGGGGCGTCCGTGCGCTACCTCGGAGACGGTTTCTTTCGAGACCGCTAAGTTCAATCCCTCGGATTGGTCCGCCTCTTGGATTACCGATCATAAGGATAAGGAGTTCGAGCCTGCCCCTCTGTTCCGCAAGTCTTTCCCGGTAGGCAAGGAAGTGAAGGATGCCCGTGTGTACGTAGCATCCGCCGGGTATCATGAGTTATTCATCAATGGCGAGCGGGTCGGAACGAATTATCTGGACCCGGGGTATACGCATTTCGATAAACGTATCTTGTACGTGACGCATGATGTTACCTCTTTGCTGGAGCAAGGCGACAACGCCGTGGCCGCTGTTCTGGGAAACGGCTGGTACAACGAGCAGTCCGTGGCGGTATGGAATTTCCATGAGGCACGCTGGCGGGATCGTCCCCGCCTGCTATGTGAGTTACGTATTACCTATACGGATGGTACGACGGAGGTGATTGGTTCGGACGAGACTTGGAAGACTTCCACCGGAGCCTATACCTATAATAATATATACAGCGGCGATAAATTCGATGCCCGGCTGGAAGAGGCCGGATGGAAAACCGCTCATTTCGACGATAGTAAATGGGAAGCGGCACTTCCGGCGCAGGCTCCGGCACCTCTGTTGGTAGCCCAGCAAATGCCGGGAATCCGCATTACGGAAGAGGTGAGGCCCGTGTCGATGAAACGTTTCTCCGATCAGTTATATGTATATTCTTTCCCTAAGAACATGTCCGGCCTTTGCCGCTTGAAGGTGAAAGGTGAGGCGGGAACCCGTATCACGTTAAAACATGGTGAGTTGTTGAAGACAGACGGTCGCTTGGAGCAAGGCAATATCAATGTATATTATCATCCGGTCAAGCCGGACGAGGTATTCCAAATGGATGTCTTTACCTTGAAAGGTACGGGAGAGGAGGAGATCTTCATGCCTTCCTTCTCTTATCACGGTTTCCAATACGTGGAGGTGGAGAGCAGCCGTCCCGTTACTTTAACGGAAGAGAACTTGACCGGCTTGTTTATGCATACCGATGTCCGTCCGTCCGGTTCCTTCGCTTGTTCGAATCCTCTATTGAATAAGATATGGGAGGCTACGATGCAGGCTTACCGCAGTAACCTGCACAGTATCCCGACCGATTGTCCGCAACGGGAGAAGAATGGCTGGACCGCTGATGCCCATATTGCGATCGACCTCGGTTTGCTGGGCTTTGATGGTATCACGCTTTATGAGAAATGGATGGATGATATTATCGACAACCAGCGTGAGGCGGGTGAGATTTCCGGTATCATTCCTTCCAGCGGTTGGGGATATGGCGAGTGGCCGGGTCCGGTTTGGGACGCTGTCATGTTTATCATCCCGAACGCCTTGTATGATTATTATGGCGAGTCTCGCAGTATAGAACGCTTATATCCTACGATGCTGCGATATCTGGATTATTTGAAGACGAAAGAGAAAGACGGTTACTTGCCGTTTGGCTTGGGTGACTGGGTGTATTGGAAAGCTACGACGAATAATGAATATACTTCTACCGCCTACTATTATCTGGATTATAAGTTGATGGCTCGCTTCGCCTCTTTACTGGGCAAGAATGCCGCTCCTTATCAAGAGAAAGCGAATACGCTCAAATCCTTGATCAACCGGAAGTTCTTCAATGCCGAGACCGGTGTGTATGCCGAAGGGACCCAAGCGGCGCAAGCCTTGGCCTTGTATCTGGGACTTGTACCGGAAGGAAAGGAACAACTCGTGGCGGATAAGCTGCGTGAGGTGGTAGCGGGAAATAACTATTTCTTGGACTTCGGTCTTTTAGGCAGTAAGACCGTTCCGGCCATGCTTACGAAATATGGCTATATCGAGGATGTCATGAAGATGATCACGAAGACTGAGGCACCTTCTTGGGGATATTGGGTAGAGACGATGGGTTACTCCACATTGCCGGAGACGTGGACACTTAGTCCGAAGTTTGCCGACGCTTCCTTGAACCACGTTTTTATGGGAGATGTCTCCGCTTGGATGATGAACCAGCTGGCCGGTATCAATCATGACGACTCGGCTCCGGGTTTCCGTCATATCCGTATCACACCTCATTTCGTGAAAGAACTGGATTGGGTGAAAGGTGAGTATCATTCCGTACGCGGCCGTATCGCCAGCGAATGGAAACGGGAAGGGGATAAGGTTATGCTTACCGTGACGATTCCGGCTGATTGCTCCGCCGATATCGTGGTAGGCGATCAGACTGAGACCGTATCCGCCGGTACGCATCATTTACGTATCCTGTATGATCTTATAAATCCGCTGTTTATTGCCGTGGGCTTACGATGGGCATTGTAAGCGGTTTACAATGCCCATTCAAAGATCTTTATAATGCCCATCGTTAGCTTCTTACAATGCCCATTGTTAAATACTTAAATGAAGAGATATGAAAAAACGTATATGTTCCTATTGGTTGGGGATGCTGGTGGCACTATGCTTACTGGATGCTTTCTCCTTGTCTGCTCGAACTGTCTTCCCTTGGAAAGCCCAATGGATTAATACCGAGCGTTGCCAAAGCGCTACGAATACTTGGTTGATCTACCGTAAATCATTCGCTGTGACGGATGTCCCGAATCAACTCATCGCCCGTATCGCCGCCGATTCCAAGTATTGGCTTTGGATCAACGACCAACTGGTTGTCTTTGAGGGTGGCTTGAAAAGAGGACCTTCTCCTTCCGGGACTTATTACGATCCGGTAGATATCGCCCCTTACCTGACAAAAGGCTTGAACACCATCGCTATCTTGCTCTGGCATTTCGGGAAAGACGGTTTCAGTCATATTAACAGCGGGAAAGCGGCTTTGTTATTCGAGGCGATCGCTCCGGGACTGGAGATCGTCTCCGACGCGAGCTGGCAGTGCGCCTTGTATGAGGCCTATCAAAATACCGAGGCCCCTTTCCCGAATTACCGTATGCCGGAGAGTAATATCCGCTTCGATGCCCGTCAAGCGATAACAAACTGGAACCGTACGAGTTTCGAAGGTTCCCTTCCGGGGGCGGTCTGCGTCGGTAAGGCGGGGAAAGCTCCTTTCGGGGAGCTGGTGGAACGTCCGATACCCCAGTGGAAAAACAGCGGCCTGTTATCCTATGTATCCGTCCGGGAATCCTTGAAAGGCGATACCTTGTTCTGTCGTTTGCCCTATAATGCCCAGATCACTCCGTATCTGAAAGTAGAGGCGGAGGCCGGGAAGACTATCCACATCCGGATGGATAATTACGAGGGAGGAAGCGAGCGCAACGTACGTGCCGAATATATCACCCGTGAGGGTGAGCAGGAATACGAAAGCTATGGCTGGATGAACGGCCATGAGGTCTATTACATCATCCCCGAGGGCGTGAAGGTGCTGGATGTGAAATACCGTGAGACCGGTTACAACACGGACCTCGCGGGCTCTTTCCATTGTGACGACCCGTTCTACGACGAGCTTTGGCAACGTTCTGCCCGCACCTTATACATAACGATGCGTGATAATTATATGGACTGTCCGGATCGTGAACGTGCCCAATGGTGGGGTGACGAGGTGAATGAGCTAGGCGAGGCTTTCTATGCCCTTTCTCCGTCCGGGCAGAAACTAGCCGTAAAAGGCATCCATGAATTAATGAATTGGCAGCGGGAGGACGGAACGCTCTACGCTCCGGTTCCGGCGGGTAATTGGGATAAGGAGCTTCCTTTACAGATGTTGGCGTCTATCGGTTGGTACGGTTTTTATACGCAATATTATTATAGTGCCGACAGTAGTTTCGTACCGATGATATACGACCGGATGCGCCGTTACCTGCACGAGGTTTGGCAAGTCGATAAGAGTGGCTTGGTGATCGAGCGTCAAGGTGCTTGGAGTTGGGGCGACTGGGGCGAGCACGTCGATATGGGTGTATTGACCAACTGCTGGTATTATCTGGCCTTGAAAGCGGAGCGAGCCTTCGCCCTGCAATTCGGCAAGGATAAGGATGCCGATGAGATCTCCCGGATGATGCGTAGCATAGAACGTTGTTTCGACACGAAGTTCTGGACGGGTTCCGCCTATCGCTCCCCCGGCTATAAAGGGGAGACGGACGATCGCTCCCAAGCCATGGCGGTTGTTTCCGGGCTGGCCTCGAAAGATAAGTACCCGGCGCTGACGAAGGTACTTAAAAAGGAGTATCACGCCAGCCCTTATATGGAGAAGTATGTCCTAGAGGCCCTTTTCCAGATGGGCGAGCCGGCGTTTGCCTTGGAACGGATGAAGCAACGTTACACCCGTATGCTGGATTATGCCGAATACACGACCTTGTTCGAGGGATGGGGCATCGGAGCCGAGGGCTTCGGCGGCGGCACGATCAATCACGCTTGGAGCGGTGGCCCGCTTACCTTATTGAGCCAGAAGGTCTGCGGTATCGAGCCAACCTCTCCCGGCTTCCGTACCTTTAGGATTGCGCCTCAACTGGGTTTCTTATCGGAAGCCTCTGCCAGCCTAGAGACTCATTATGGAACCATCCAAGTAAGTATCAAGAAGAAAGGCAAGCGATTGAGGTTCGATCTCCAAATCCCGGAAGGTACCTCCGCCGAACTGATAAGACCGAACGGCACTCGCAAGCATCTCGGCCCGGGGCACTATCAAGTGGATTAGTGATCTGTGTGTTTGTTATGTTTCTCAAAAACAGAAGCAAAGAGTAAATATTTTGGTAAAGAACGGAATTTATCCTACATTTGTAATATATAAGTATTATATCGAAGGATATGGAAAAAGAGAAAAATAGCAAGATTACCAGAGAAGAGGCTTTGCGTCGGTTGGAGACCGCACGGAAGCTGAAGCGAGAGTATGTAGCTAAACTGGAAAAAGAGATGAAAGAAGAGTTTAAGAAACGTACAGGGCAAGAAGCTACTTATTTTGAAGTATGGTAAGCCTTAACCTTGAACGTATAAATTCTAATTCTCCTTATGCGGTAACAGCTCTTAGGGATTCTATGTGTTTCCGGTTTGTTACGGACTTTGGTGTGATTTATTATGTCAGTTTTCTCGAGGACGAATTGATGCTTAGTGATGAATCCTATCAATTTATTATTGCTAATACGAATAATAGAAAGTCTCCTCGTGATTCTAAGTTGAGGCGGGCGATAATGGCGATAGTCTATGAGTTTTTTGAATGTTCTAATACAACTCTGTTGTATATTTGTGAGACAGGAGATAGCAAGCAGAGTATGCGCAATCGCCTTTTTGAGTTTTGGTTTCATTCCTCGCCGCGTAAATCTGATTTCGCTTTCATGTCTGCGGACATCCGAGATGCGGATGGGATACAGAATTATGCGGCGATTATTATTCGACTCGATAATCCCAATTTGAAGTCTATAGTCGCGGAGTTTACTGAAACAATACAAATGCTTAGTCAAAAGCCGGAGTAAAATGTATGTATTTTCTCCGGCCCGGGGCATCATCAAGTGGATTAGTGATCGCCCTCTGTTTTCCTGCGGACATATACCCGGTGGCTTCCATAACCCGATAGGGTAATTCCACTCGTCGGGTCGCTACTGAGGCGTAGTAGCTCACGGTTTGCGCTACTACGTTTTAGTCCGGTGACAGCCATGTAGTCTTGTATGCGCAAGAAAGGATGTTCATCCAGGTAATCCAATGCCCGTGTCCGGCGTTCCTCTTCGGTGAAGGGCGATTTCCGGACACGGCTGATACCTCCCCGTCTTAAATCGCAACGCAGGTTAGTCTCCCGTATCAATTCCTTGTCGGCCCGGTAGTTGATACCATTCACCTCAATGCTCCGTGCGTTACGCTTCGGTTCGTCACCATCCAGCGAGTCGATCTCCTTGTTCTTCGCCACGCCTAGGCGGGGCGTGAACGTACCGATGCCATCCAACGTGACCGACTGCCCTTCCGCCATGCAATAGGCCAGATGTTCCGCTACTGTCGTCATCACCTGTATTACGCTACCCCTGCTCAAGCCCGATCCGGGGTAGGTGATCCGTTCCACGAAATCCTCCATGTCCATGTTCCGTTGTATCTTCATCCGATAATACACAGGCTTTTCCCCCGTCCCGTTCAGGTCGCACATCTCTTGCTTGATATATTCTGCCATAACTGCTACTAGGTATAATTGTTTGTATCTTCAAGTTAAAAACATTCTTCTTACTATATACAAATATACTTATTACTTGATCTATTTCCAAATTATCACCGTGGAATATATAGACCACGTCGTGATTTGTATATTCCACGTCTTGATCTGTACAGACCACGTCGTGGTTTGTAGAATTATACAGTATGCGAACAAGAATCCATAAGCTATCGAGCAAGAATTCATATAGGAGTAGAGCGTTTTTTGCTTAGGGGAGTAGAGGGTAGACAGGAAGGTAAAAGAACGTATGCCGCGTAAAAATGTACGTCCGTATACCTTATATCCGCGTATTTATGTATATTTGTATGGCGAATTGGTGCTGAAAAATGTGATGATTAGCTATGTTTATCTGCGTAAAAATGTTGTATTCATATGGAAAGAGCTGTTTTAAAGGAACTTATTGAATGGAAAGAAAGAGCGGACAGAAAACCTCTTATCCTTAATGGTGCCAGACAAGTGGGCAAGACTTGGTTACTCCATGAGTTTGCCAGGCTTGAATATAAGAAAGAGGCTTATGTCGTATGTCGTAAGAACAATCTTGCCCGGCAGCTTTTTACACAGGACTTTGATGTGGAAAGAATCTTGCGCGGTCTCCGTGCCATGACTTCGGTGGATATCACTCCTGGCGATACGCTCGTCATTTTGGATGAGGTACAAGATATCCCGGAGGTATTGGAGGCGTTGAAGTATTTTAAGGAGGAAGCTCCGGACTACCATATCGCGGTGGCGGGTTCGCTTTTGGGAATTTCTTTGCATGAGAATATATCATATCCGGTAGGCAAGGTTAATGTCATCAACCTGTATCCTATGAGTTTCGAGGAGTTTCTTATGGCGAAAGGAGAGAAAGAGGCCTGTAAACTACTTATGAGCCGTGACTATGGGATGATGAGTCTGTTGCATGAGAAGTATGTGGATCTTCTCCGCCAGTATTATTATGTGGGAGGCATGCCGGAGGCTGTTTCGAAATACGTGGAGACCGGAGCTTTACGGGAGGTAAGGCGTATCCAGCAGGAGATTCTCCAAGGTTACGATCTTGATTTCTCGAAACATGCGCCCAAAGAGCAAGTGCCGCGTATCCGGATGGTTTGGAACAGTGTGCCTTCTCAATTATTCAAGGAGAATAAGAAGTTTATCTATGGCGCTTTACGTAAAGGCGCGAGGGCCAACGACTTTGAGCTTTCCATACAATGGCTTGTCAATGCGGGTTTGTTGTATAAGATACCTCGATGCACGAAACCCGAGTTGCCGCTCGCCGTTTACGAGGACTTATCGGCTTTCAAGCTTTATATGGTAGACCTTGGCTTGATGGGAGCGATGGTCCAGACCGATCCTGCGCAAGTCTTGATAAAGAATGATATATTCAAGGAGTATAAGGGTGGACTAACTGAGCAATACGTTTTGCAACAGATGAAAAGCAAAGGCGTGTCTCCCATTTATTATCATACGGCGAACAATTCGCGCCTAGAGCTTGATTTCATCATTCAGCGGGGAGCGGAAATGATCCCGGTAGAAGTGAAGGCCGAAGGAAATGTCCGGGCTAATTCCTTGATGAACTTATTGGACAAGGTACCAAGCCTGCATGCGGAGCGATATTCCATGCTGCCTTACAAGGAGCAAGGCAACCTGACGAATATTCCTCTTTATGCGGTATGAAATAGCAAAGGGCTGATCCCGGTTATCGCCTACGCCCAAGGCGATGACGATAACCGGGAAAGCATTATCTACTAGCCTTTCTGTCGCTTGGTGACTGTGAATTTAGAGTATTTCTCATACTTGGAGCCTTTGGAGAATATATCCGGCATATGTCTCGCCGCAAACCGTAACTTCTCCTCATCCGTATGGAAATCCTTTCCTTCGCAATATTTCTCTATGTCCTTGGCAGCCTCAAGGAAAGCGTCTTTTTGGGATTCGGTCACGATCGGTAGCTCCGTTGAGTCCGCCTCTATTGCGTTTCTCGGATCTGCCGGTGCGATCATAAAGATCTTTTCGTTACATTCCCCCATCTTGATGTGAAACTGCACGTATTGCTCATCGGTAAGCTCAAGGAAATCTTCTTCTTTAAGGATAAATCCATATTGGAATGTTAACTGTATGGCCTGTCTGCCCCAACCGAATAGTAAATCAAAAATATCCATAGCGTAAATTTTTATAAAGTTATTAATGTTCTAGTATGAAACCTAAGTTAAGGTTTGGGGCAAAGGTAACGTAAAAGCTGGGAGATACAAGTAAAATCGGGGTTTTGTTTATTACGTTTTAGGATATCCTATGTATTCGGATCGTATGATACCTATTTTCTCTAGTAGTTATATACAATAAGTCTTTCGATATGCTCTCTTTTGTAAACGACTGATAATTAGTGCTTCAAAAACAAGATGATGTTTTCTCAAAAACTTGTACGTGTTTCCCAAAAAACTCGTACAAGTTTTTGAGAATTCATGTACATGTTTTTCGTGAAAACGGCACGAACGAATATACGAAAGATCGGAAATAGACAATAACTCATCTTCTTGGAATCTTTATAAATATCCATGGAAAAAGAAATATGTATATTAGAAATTATATATATTTGCGAAGTCTCCTTACGCCGATGCCGTTAAAGTCGGCGGGCGAGGGAGGGCATATACATAAAGGCGTTTACTGAACGCTTTGGTTTTGACGCTATAAGAATCTCGCAAATTCAGTACAGTTTGTCAAGGATTATGTGTTGATTTTTATGTTGCATTTATTGGTTATGAGAATGATATATAATGAATGTTT